>ENA-OQCZ01000015-OQCZ01000015.1-human-gut-metagenome-genome-assembly--contig:-NODE-15-length-158002-cov-45.790898_pt1 | contig 158002 bp, 126 predicted proteins | sample MGYA00242505_ERZ504594 | MGnify/ENA primary metagenome ERZ504594 (study PRJEB26092, sample SAMD00036329) | human gut metagenome | host: Homo sapiens | study: EMG produced TPA metagenomics assembly... | reverse complement strand
TCCAATTTGAGTTTCCCGTCCTTCACACCATCACCAGAGATCGAGACGGACGTGACCGGGATGGTGGTCTCGCACTCGACCGCGGCCAGGGCCGCGGAGGAGCCGTCCCACTTCACGATGCCGCCGTCGTAGTCCAGGCCGGGCTCGCGGGATCCCGGATACTGCTGGCTGCCGCCGTCGTTGAAGATCACCTTCGCGCCCTTGGCGAGGTTGTCCGGGACCTCGTACTTGTACAGGTCGGTCTGCTGGCAGCCGTCGGTCGCGCTCGGGGCGGTCATCTCCACGCCCGGCCACGCCGCGTTGTTCGCCGCGGTCGCGCCGTCGCCCGTGTACACGTACGCGTACATCTTGCCCCAGCCCGAAGGCTTGGCGGCGTAGATCGTGTTCTTCGCGACCGGGTCCGGCGGAAGCTCACCGGTCACGGTCACGGTGATCGACGAGGTCTTGGTCCCGGACTTCGCGGTGATCGTGGCCTTGCCGGCCTTCCTCGGGGTGACCACGCCCTTCGGGCTGACGGTCGCCACGTCCTTGCTGGACGAGCTCCAGCTCACGGACGCGCCCTTCGGATCGGTCGTGGCGGTCAACTGCTTCGTGGTCACGCCCTCGGACAGATCCACGCTGTAATCCGACTGATCAATCTTCACGGACTTGGTTTCGACCGGAGGCTCTTCGCCGCCGATGTTGGCCATCTTCACGCTGAACATGTCGTCATCGGACTTCTCGAAGGAGTTATTCACCTGAGAACCGGTGTCCGGCAGATCAGCATTGTCGTTCATTGCCAGATCGTACGGCAGGGAATCCATGGCGGACAGACCGAAGGTGGCTGCCAGCTCGATGCCGATACCGTTCGAGGCAATGCGGTCAGCGGTGGTGCCGATCTCTTCCAGCGGGATGGCGATCTCGTAGTGATCATCCATCTGAGCGGAATTGTGGCCCTTCTCGTTGAAGTTGACCCACTTGGCCTTGTTCTGGTTCTCGGCCTTCATATCGCCGATGAAACGACCGTTGTTTTCACCCCAGCCACCGTCGATGCCGATGACATCCTTGCTTAGAATGCCATTGCCATAGCCGAACTTGATGTTCGACTTCTTGGTGTTGGTGGCGGCGTTAGCAGCCGGACCATACGCAGCCTTGGAGTTCAGACCAGTCTCGTCGCCCTTGTAGATCCACGGACCGTTGGAGCCGTTGGTGGAGATGGTCACCACATTGTTGAGCTTCTGCTCGCCGCCCCAAGTGATGTTGGATGCCCACAGGGAACCGCCGGTCTGCAGACCGCCGTTGTTGCCGATGCGGGTGCTGTCATCCTTGGTGTCGATGGCGATGTGGAACGGCAGGTTCTGGGTCTGCCACAGGTGGCCTTGGCTCAGGGGGTAGTCGTCGCCAGTGTCGACGACATCCTGCACGTTAGTCATTTCCCACATGAGGTAGAGGTTGTCGTCATCGTAGGCGCCATACAACGCATACAGATCGATCGGAACCTCATACATGGAATTCGGGCGGTACACGCGCGGGTCGTCGTTGGCGGCGCCCTGCGCGATCAGCATGGAGCTGTCCCAGTCAGCGATGCTCGCGTCCTTTCCGGCGTTGAAGTTGATGGTCTTCTTGACGCCCATGCCCACCTTGTTGGTACTGTACTGCGCGGCAAGGTTCTGCTTCGGGACCTCCACTTTCTTCACGGTCACGGAAGCGCTCAGCGCCTGACCCTTCTTGACCTTCTTGCCATCCTTGGCGGCGGTGCCGGTCACCTTGACGGTAGCGGTCTCGCCGATGGAAAGAGTTTTACCAACGGAAATGACCTTTCCGTCAGTGAAGGAGCCGCTCTCGCCCTCGGTGGTGGTGTACTTCAGATTGTCGGCATCCTGCGCGCGCAACGTGACCTTGACATTGTCGGAAGAGAATTCCTTGGAAGCCGCTTCCACGGACACGTTCGGATCGGATTCGCCCTTCACGTAGAAGACGCTGACCGCGCCGCCCTTGGCGGTACCGGAAACGATCTTATGGTTGGAGACCACAAGCTGGCCGCCATTGACCTCATCCGGGTAGGTGCCATCGTCAAGTGTGGTTTCCATGCCGGAAAGGCTCTTGTCGCCACCCATGTTGGCAATGACCACACCATCGTTCTGAATGCCATCAGACGTGGAGCGCTCAATCATCAGGCAGGACTTGTCGCCGCAGTTCTGCAGGTTCTCGCCCTTGCCATCCATGGCGTTACGGAAGTGGTTGACTGCCGCGACGGACTTGTTCTTCCACATGTCGTCACCGGCGTCACCCAGCTGGGACTGCTCGGCGAACTGCGGGTTGGTGCCGCCAGAGCCCTTCGGACGGTTGAAGTACAGCGGAGCGCCGGCCCTACGGGAACCAACGACCGCCCAGCCCATCATGATCTGATAGTCGGTGAGGCCGGTGGATTCCTTGTCGCCGTTGGCGTAGTTATCGTGGGACTCAACCCAGGTGACCAGCTGGTCTTCGCTTGCGCCGCCGGTATCGATGTTCTTCACCATCTTGACGTCAAGGTTGTTCGAGCCGACAGCGGCGCGAATGGTCTTGCCGTAGTTGGAAGCGGTGTTGCCGCCGCCATCGGAGGAATTGTCGCGGAACATGTTGGCGTATGCCTTGTAGTCAAGGCCGGAATCGCCCTGCAGCACCTCGCCGTACTGGAACTGGGAGCCGTTCTTCAGAATGGTGTTCCAGTAGTTCGACTGCTTATTGTCGAAGACTTCGGTCGGCAGCTCGACGTGCTTTGCCGCATCGTAACGGAAGCCGTCAACGCCGTCCGCCACAGCGGTCTTCAGGAACTTCTGCATACGATCGGCAACAGCCTGGTTCTGCGTATTCAGATCCCACAGGCCAAGCAGGTGGCACTGCGTCACCTTGTAACGGTTGGAATAATCGTTGATCTCGCCGTTGGGGCCGTCGCAACCGGTACGCTTGTGGAAGTAGTCCTTGTTCTGCCAATCGGGGTCGATGGCGTTCCAATCGGAGGTGAAGTGGTTGGCGACCACATCCACGATCACACGCACACCATACTTATGGGCGGTGGCGGTCATTTCCTTCAGGTCAGCCTCAGTGCCGACCACGAAGTTGCCGATGGAGGTGTTTGCCGGCTGGTACACGTAGTACCAGTTCTCGGTGAACTTCTTGCCGTTGGCGGCGACTTCCTTGATCTTGCTCATAGGCTCGGTCTGCACGGAAGTGTAGCCCGCCGCGGCGATCTCAGGCATGTGCTGCGTGATGGTCTTGAACGACCACATCCATGCGTGCAGGATGGCGCCGTTCTTCATGTGCTTGGTCAGACCGTACTGGTTACGGGCCGACTCGAAAGAAGGATTTCCGATGGTGTCCTGATAGCTGTCACGATCGGCGGCAAGTGCGGTGGATGCCACACCCATACCGCCGAACAATGTGGCGACCGCCACCGTTCCCGCTGCGACCTTCTTCCAGGTCTTGACGGCGCGTGCTTTACGGGCCGCGCGTCTGCGCTCCGCACGAGTCATCAGCTCAGGCTGATCCTCATGAGGAGGCTCTTTTCTGGTGAGTGCGTTCGCCATACCCGCGAACGTATGAGTGCTAAGTCGCACCTTACCCTCCCTGCTTCCTTGCATCTTCGATATGATAACGTTTGCCATTAGCATACGTTGCGTTAAAAATACCACATTTTTCCTTTGAAAAATGAGTGATTTTTAATGAAAAACAGCGGTTAAAACGCAATTGTTTTCTGCTCTGTTGCAAACGCTGTCAGCAACAGATACACCCATACCAGCACCCCGTAACACCCACTATCGTCGCAAATTCACATATGCAAACGTTTCAGAAAATTTTCCAACCAATACCACCTTGCAACACAAAGCATCCTCGCCTCACCCCAAGCCACCGACAGCCCAACCCCAACAATCCTGAAATTAATCTTTCAAGAGATGCTCAAAAAGGGCTTCTTTACCTCTTATGGCATGCAACATGCCAATCAAATCAAAATATCAATAATAAAAAATGGGTGAATATCACAAACACGCTCGGACTCAAAAAAAGAGTAGGGCCAAGCTATGGTGAATCAATCCATGGACCTAAAAGAATTATCAGGCAACGATTTGGGAGCGGATGGGGCGGGGGTTACCGCACGGTGTTTGCGCATGCTTTTCAGGATTTTACGGATCGCACCGTTCGTCTGTTCGGCGGCGACGCAGAACATGCTGAATTCGCGGCCATGCGGGTCGGCGATGTCCTTCGGCTGGGGAATCATCGGACGAATCATCGAGGACTTCTTGATTACCGACTGAAGACGTTCCTGGATGGTCAGTCCGGCAATCATATTGTTGCGAGCGCAGTAATCGCACATATTCGCGAAATCGTCAAGCAGGAACGTGTATCGTACGGCGGCTGGCGCCAACGTGACGATTTCCTTGCGCTGCTGCTTTTCGAAGCAGAGGATCAGGTCGGCTTCGTCGGCCATCTGTCGGGTCAGTCGTCGGGAACGGAAGCCGCTCGACTCAATGCCGACGCTTTGCATAAGGCGGCCGCTCGACGGATCGATCGGATGCATCGGCAAACCACGCGTGCCGGCGCTTGACACCTGCACGGTGGTGCCGTTCAGATAGTGGGTCATCAGAAGCTCGCCCATAGGGGAACGGCAAATGTTGCCCGTGCAGACGAACATGATGTGCATGCCTAAACCCCTTAACCGTTCTTCCAACGTTTCGTGTTGCGGTTTTGCGAAATCCACCATGGCTTCCGCAACCCGCCAAACGGAAATTTTAGCGCGAGGCGTTCCCCGCATGCGGCAAATCGTCCAATACGCGCAGAATCATTGCAGAAATTCGGCGCGGGCGGTGGCGGTCAGCGAATAGCGGATCGGGCGGGAGCCGTGGAACTCGAGCAGGTTCCTGTTCACCAGTTCCGCGAGCGCGGTATTGGTCTTCCGCTCCCCCACGCCAAGCCATTCGCGCATTAGGCGGCGCGATATGGGTTTCGGAGCATCGTCGAAAAGCTCCTCCTGCAGCAGGAAGTACAGCATGTTCCGCTGCAGTTCCGTAATGCCCTGCGTTCGCGCATAATGTTCAAGCCTCTTCCGCGCGGTGTCAAGCAGGGTTTTCTTCTCGCCGAGCACAGAGATGATGTTCTTCTGGGCGGTGGCGATAAAACGGATCATCCGATATGAGAACAGCGAGACGTCAGAACAGTTCAGCGGATGCTGCGCATCATCAAACGCCTTGTAATACCGGCCTTTTGCGTCGGCGATAACCGGACTCAGGCTGATCGCCGTCGGTATGGACAGGTGCTTGCTCAGCTGCAGAGCAAGCAGGAACCGGCCCGTCCTGCCATTGCCGTCATAGAACGGGTGAATGCATTCGAAGGCGTAATGGCACATCACAGCCCGCAGCAGCGGAGGAATCGCCTCATCCGAAAGCAACGCCAGCCATTTGGTCAATTGCACTTGGATTTCCGATTCCGGCCATGCGCCTTGATGAATCTCCCGGTCAAAGCCGTCACACACAGAGACTTGCTTGGCTCTGAATACCATTCCGTCAGGCTTGTCTTCCTCCCGTAGTTCCCCAGCCATCACCTGATCGTAAATATTACGTATGTCATGCAACGTTTTCGGTAGTTCCAACGTTGCGGAATTTTCGCCGGAGAGTCCGAGAAAGAGTTTGGCAAGCTCACTCAACCGCTTGTGCGGTCCGTCCGCGACCGCCGCATCCAACGCGTCTGAGATTTCCTTGCGCGTGGTGTGCACGGCTTCTATGGAGTTCGTGCTCTGCATTTCCGCGCCGATGAGTTCCATCAGATACGCCCTGCGGGCAATCGGCGGCAATGCGGCCCACAGCGATTCGACCTGCACTTCCATGCCACGGACCGAATCCATGACGTTCAACAGTTCCCTGAACGCCACGGCGAACATCTCATGACCTTCGAATTCAATACCTGACCGGTATGTTGAATAGCCGTTGAGTCTTTTTTGGTATTCCTCCTCAGCCGCATCCTTCGGCTTGGCCGTGGATGATGACATTGCCAATGTCTGCCGTATGCTTTTGTACTCCATAACCATCATCCTTATAACCGTCATTTGTGCAGAATATGCAGGTTCGGGGTGAATATAGACTATTCCTATACCTACATAATGTCAAAAATGTCGATATAGCAGCAGGCGTGTTTGCGGCTATTGGTACGTTGAGGGGCATATGTGGGGATACGTGCGGATATGTTTGCTATGCGCAGATATGTTCAAGCGCAGATTAGGTGCGGGTCAGGCGACTTCGAGCGTGGCGAGGAGAGCGCGGTGGTCGGAGCCGGCGATGTACTTGGTTTCCAGATCGCCCACGTTCACGCCCTTGTCGTGCACGATGTGGTCGATTTCGGCGATCGGCATCATGGCCGGGTACGTCATGTGCAGGCCTTCGCCCGCCTGCTGGCCGGAATCCAGAAAACGGCTGCCGAGCAGGTATCGGAAGCTGGCGTGGTCCCATGTGGAGTTGAAATCGCCCATCAGCACGTACAGATTGTCGTAATGCTGCAGTTGGGCGAGCGAGTCGAGACTACGGTTCCACAGACCTTGGTTGCGGGGGCGCGGCGAGAACGGGTGGACGGAGCCGAAGCGCACCTTGCTGCCGCCGAAATCGATCGTCGCGGCGGAAACGCTGCTTGATTCCACGGGAATGAGGTTCTGTTTGGCGTTTTCCATCGGCGCGGCGCTGTACAGCACGTTCACACCGCCGTTGTCATGCCACGTTTGCTGCGCGGCCACGGAATACGGCAGATAATTGGCGATTCCGGCGCCGTTGAGCCGGTTGAGCAGGTCCCATGACACTTCCTGCAGCGCGAGCACTTCCACATGCTCGTTTTTGACGATTTCGACGATCCGATTGGCGTCGGCATGCCCTTCCTTGGTGTTGAAGGTCATGATGCGGGCGTACCGGTCGGACGTGTTGGGCAAGCCGTCGGACGAGACTTGCGTGACTGCGGTGCTGGCCGCGTCGGAAATCGTTTGCTGCGGCCTGATATAACCCCAATGCCAGCCGATTTGCACGACCACGCACACCACGCTGACGGTGGCGAGTAGGACGCGTCCGCCTATTGCACGGACGGCTATCGCGGTGATCGCAATAATCAAAGACAGTATGCCCAGCCACGGCATCAGCGCGACGATAAGCGGCACGTACCGTTTGCCGTCGAGGTTGTTGGGCAGCATGCGCAGCAGCATGGCCAGCAGGATGACGGCGGTGGCCAGCCAGAGCACCGCGGTCAGAAGGTGTGTTGCTGCGGTACGGCGGGTCATGCCATGTTGCGCGCGGTCGAGGGGGCGGCTGGCGCATGCTTTGTCGAGCTGCGCGCCCAGATCCTCGATTTCGCTTTCGCTTGTGCGTTCGCGTTCGGCATCGTTATTGCCGCCGTTCTCACGCTCGCTTTCGCAGGTTTGCCGCATGGTTGCCTTTCATTACGTTCCCGTTCACCATACGCAACACGGCACGGGTGCGCCACCTCCTTCCCGCGAGGTTCACAGTGCTTTTACGTGCACCCGTACCGCATGCCACTATGCGGACATTTCTCTCTCATTTCCTACTGCGGGGAATGGCGGCACTTGAGCAAACCACGCTCATGACATGCCTACGGAACGGCGAAAATGCGGTAAGGGCGGACAGGTAAGGCTAGGCGGCGTGGGGGTGGACGCGATTGAGTGCGCGCTGGACGGTGTCGCGGGTGGAGCCGGCGCCGTTGCCGCGGACGCCGAAGAAGACCATGACCACCATGATGAAGCAGATGGTGGCGCTCACGCGCAACGCCCACTGGATGCCAAACACGTTCGCCACGGCATACATGTTCTTCGCGCCGCCGATCGCAGCCCAGCGCAGGGCGGTAAACGTTTCCATCAGAATCACCAGCACGGGTGCGCCGATGGCACCGGCAATCTGGCGGACCGTGTTCGTAACGGCCGAGCCGGCGCTCACTTCCTCAGGCTCCAGGCAGTTCAGCGACCATGTGGTGATCGGCATAAGCACGAATCCCATGCCGATCTGGCGCACGAACTGCCAAATCGACACCCACCAGATCCATGAGGTCATGGAAATCAGGCTCATCATGATGGTGCCGAACAGCAGGGTGATCGAGCCGATCAGCGCCACCGGACGCGCGCCGAGACGGTCGAGTGCCTTGCCGCCGAAGAACTGCGCGATGCACTGGCCGAACGCGCCGGGCAGCATCACCAAGCCGCTGATCGTGGCGGAATAGCCTCGGCAATCCTGAATGTAGAGCGGCATGATCACCATGATCGAGCTGAAGGCGAAGAACGACAGCGCGGCGGTGACGGTGCCGACGGTGAAGCTTTTGTTTTTCAGCACGCTCAGGTTGAGCAGCGGAGGTTGCTTGGACGGGTCGGCCGCCTGCCTGCGAGCGCCGTGGATCTGCCGCAGCACGAACCAGACGATGCCGACCAGGCCGATAAGCATGGCAAGCCACACCATCGGATGCGTGAACGGATACGATTCGATGTTCGTGAAGCCGAACATGAGTCCGCCGAAGCCGAAAATCGACAGGCCGACGGAGAAGAAATCGGCTTTTGCGGACGCGTCGCGCGTGCCGAAATTACGCAAGCCGAAAATCGCCAAAAACAGTGAAATCACGCCGATGACCGTCAGCGTGAGGAAGATTGATCGCCAACCGTTCAAATCGGTTTGCACACCACCCAACGTGGGGCCGATCGCGGGCGCGACGCTCATGGCCATGCCGACGGTGCCCATCGCCATGCCACGGCGCGAAAGGGGGTAAATCGAAAATACCGTGATCTGCAGGACCGGCCACATCACGCCGGTGCCGACGGCTTCCAGCAGACGGCCGATCAAAACCAGTACGAACGATGAGCCGAGCCAGGCGAACACCGAGCCGAGCGTGAACACCGCCATCGATGCAATCACGATCTGGCGGGTGGAGAATCGGCGGGTCAGGTAGGCGGTGAGCGGCACCATAACGCCCATGACGAGCTGGAAAATCGACGTCAGCCATTGGCCGGTCGTCACGGAAATGCCGAAATCGGACACGATGGTGGGCAGTGCGGCGCTCAACTGCAGCTGCGTGAAGTTGCCGACGAACGTGATAAAGGTGAGAATGGCGATCGATACGAACGCGGCATGCGTCAGATGGTCGTTTTTATACGATTCCTCGCCGGTAAGTGGCTGGGACAGGCCGTGGGTGCGGCCCTGTTTCGCGTTTATTTTCTTTTCCGGCTTCACTTCCGACCTCTTCTCCGGTTTCGACGGCAACCGACTGCTCTCCATCACTCATCCGCGCATACTCGCAGCGCATTGCGCAACTCCTACAAAAACAGACTCAAAAAGTCTAGTACTGCGGGTGGTCGAACGCGAGATGAAACTATTCGAACACGTTCAATTCCAATTCAACCGAGAAAAATTGGCAAAACTTCGTATTTGTTCATCTCGGGGTGGTATACATATGCGTTGGCAGTAACGGCACGATACAGGAAAGGAATACGCCGCGCAGGGGGTTAGGAAGTATGACCGTAGTCACGTTATTCAACATAGCGATGGAGCTATGGGGCGTTCTCATCTGCATCGTTTGCGCAGGTGGCGTCTACGTGGGCGCGATACGTAGGACGCGGCGTACCTATACGAAAGTTTCCATGCAGCTTCTATGCGCGCTGATGCTGCTGGCCGACGTGTCCGCCTGGTATCACAACGGCGGCCGCGACAAGCTTGACTTCTACATGACGCGCATCGGCAATCTTGGTGAATACCTGATCAATTTCATCTTCATCGCACTGTTCGCCAACTATATCTGGCAAACCGTCAGCGGCGACGACATGCTTGAAAACGTCAGCCCGCACGAGTGGAGGGCCAGAACGAGCGGCGGAGCCAAGCGTAATCGTAAGAACCAACGTTCGGCCAACGCCCAATCCAAGCCGAAAAAGCCGCGTTCGAAGAAGCTTGACGTCATCTACGCAGCGTCCGCGCTCGGCATCGTACTGACGATTGCCACGCAGTTCAACCATATGGTCTACTACATCGACAGCCAGAACTACTACCGCCGCGGACCACTGTTCGCTATCCCGCAGATACTGGGTCTGGTAGAGCTCGCGCTGATTGTGATGCTGATCATCGAAAACCGCAAAAACCTCAGCCGACCGCTGTTCGTCACGTCGCTGTCGTTCTTCGTGCTGCCGATTGTGACAACCATCGTTCAGATTCTCCATTACGGACTGGCGTTGCAGGCCATCGCGATCACGATTTCAATCCAGTTCACGTTTGTGGTCGACACCATCGAAATGAACAAGAAAATCCGTTCGCAGGATGACGCCTATCAGAAGGCCAGCTACGAGGCGCAGCACGATGGTCTGACCGATTTGTGGAGCAAGAGCGCCGGCCGCGAGCAGATTGAGAATTATTTCGCGCACATGCAGGAAGGCGACCAAGCCGTTCTGATTTTCGTTGACATCGACGATTTCAAGCAGATCAACGATACGTACGGCCATAAAGTGGGCGATTTCTGGATTCGTGAAGTGGCGCAGACGTTGAAGCGGCTGTACCGGCATGATGACATCATCGTCCGTTTCGGTGGCGATGAGTATGTGGCGCTGATAAAGAACACCGCGAACGAGCGCGTGATCGAAAGCACGCTGGACCTGTTCCGCCGCCAGTTGGCGCAGGCGTCCGCGCAATACGGGCAGGACGTGCATTGCAGTATCGGCGCATGCCGCGTGCTGTCCGGCAAGAACGTCGATCTGAACCTCTGCTTGGGATTCGCCGACCATGCGTTGTACCAGTCCAAGCGCGAGGGGAAGGGCATGTACACCGTGGTCGATTATGACAGCGGGAAAGTGCAGGCAGCGTAGGTTTCGTGGAAAAATCCGCGGGAAATCTGCGGGAAAAACCCTAGAAAATCAGCTGAGAAACTACGAAAAAAGCACCGCAAATCCGCCGGAGATCGACGTAAAAATCACGGAAAATCAGGCTTTGCCGAGCATTGTCAGCACAATCAGCACCACGTTCAGAGCGACGATCAGCGCGGCGACCGCGATATTGACGACGTGCTTGACCGGACCGTCCACGTACTCCCCCATCAGCGTGCGGTCGTGCGTGTAACGCATCAGCGGAATAATCGCAAATGGAATGCCGACCGACAACACGACCTGGCCGACGATCAGCGCTTCCGTCGGATTGTTGGCGAACCATAGCACCACCAGCGCGGGTACCAGCGTCACCACTCGGCACGCCCACATCGGCGCTTTGATACGCAGCAGGCCGTGCATGATTTCGCTGCCGGCGTAAGTGCCGACCGACGTGGAGCTCAGGCTCGACGCAAGCAGACCAATCGAGAAAATCGTGCCGATCACCGGCCCGAGCACATGCTGGATGGCCCGCTGCGCGCCTTCGATGGTGTCGGTGCCGGTCATGCCGTACAGCGAGTTCGCGGCGAGGATGAGCAGCGCGAGGTTCACCGAGCCGGCAAGTATCAGCGCCCAGGCAACGTCGATTTTGCTGCCGTGAAGCAGCTTCTTCACGCTCGGCTTCGCTTCGCCGGGGGCGTAATGGTCGTTGACGAGCGTGGAATGCAGGTAGATGGCGTGCGGCATGACCGTGGCGCCCAGCATGGACGTGGCCATGAGCACGGTATCAGTGCCTTTGAAGCGTGGAATCAAGCCGGCGACGACTTCTTTCGGATTTGGCGGGGCGATGAACAGACCGGCGATGAAACCGAACGTGATCACCAGCAGCAGGCCGATGATCAGTTTTTCGAAAATGCGATGCGTGACGCCTTTTTCGAAAATCAGCAGCACCGTCGACACCGCGCCGATGATGCAGCCGCCGACGAACAGCGGCAGACCGAACAGCAGTTTCAGCGAGATCGCACCGCCGATCACTTCCGCCAGATCGGTGGCGATGGCGATTACCTCAGCCTGCATGAAAAACATGAAACGGCCCGCGTCGCCGAGGCGCTCGCCCAGGATTTCCGGCAGGCTTTTGCCCGTGACGATGCCGAGTTTCGCGGACTGGTATTGGATAAGCACGCTCATGCAGTTGGCCAGTACCAGCACCCACACCAGCAGGTAGCCGTAGCGCGCGCCCGACGTGATGTTCGCCGCCACGTTGCCCGGATCCACGTATGCGACCGCCGCCACGAACGCGGGGCCGAGGATGCCGGCGAGCGCGTGGCCGTGGTGGTGGGACGGTTGGGAGTGGTGGTGCGTGGGTTGCTGGGCTCCTGCAGGCCGTGCGTCCGTGCTCTCCGCGGGCCGCACGTCCGCGCTCTCCGTACTCATAGTGCCGTCTTCTTCGTTCTCTGTATCCGACTTCATATCCAAATCGTTCTTCATATCCGGGCAACGTTATAGCGCGTCCGCCCGCACGGAATTGTTACGTCTGTTACGGGAGGTTGAATAATCGTTGGATATGCGTCTGGTGCGGGGTAAGCGCAGGGCTCCAGTGCGGGTTGTTGGTGCAGGTTGTTGACGCAGACTGCCGATGCAGGTTGCCGATGTTGCGGACACAGGTTCAGGCGGGCTGCCACGCACAGGTTCAGGCGGGTCGCGGACACAGGCCGGACAACCTACGAGCGCAACAGCCGCTACACTGGTGCGAAGAACATTGCATTTCGACTCAAGGGGTTGTTCCATGGCTGTTTTCCACACTCCGATGATCACGCTTTCCGACGGCAATCTGATTCCGCAGATCGGCTTGGGCGTGCTGCGTATCGACGATGAGGGCGTTACCCCCGTGGTGGAGAGCGCGCTGGAAGCCGGTTATCGTCATATCGACGGTGCCGCGGGGTACAACAACGAGGCGGGCGTGGGGCGCGCGCTGAAAAACGCGGGGTTCACGCAAGGCGAAAATCGCAAAAATCTGTGGGTGACGACGAAGCTGCGCGACTCCGAGCAGGGGTACGATTCCGCGCGCAAGGCGTTCGACCGCCAGCTCGGCCTGCTGCAGCTCGATTATGTGGACATGTATATGCTGCATTGGCCGACGCCGTTCGACTGGCGTTCCGGTGAGACTTGGAAGGCGTTCGACGAATTCCGCGCGGAGGGCCGTGTGCGTACGCTTGGCGTGTGCAATTTCCTGCCGGAGCATCTTGAGCGGCTGCATAAGGAGACGGGCGAGTATCCGGCCGTCGACCAGATCGAGCTGCATCCCACGTGGCAGCAGCGCGAGGTGGTGGCGTACTGCAAGGAGCACGGCATCGCGGTCGAGGCGTATTCGCCGATGGCTCGCGGCGCCGACTTGAACGCCGGCGACGGCGTGATCGCACGCATCGCCGAAGCGCATGGCGTCACGCCCGCGCAGGTGATTCTGCGGTGGCACATCGAAAACGGCACGATCATCATCCCCAAGTCGGTGCATGCGGACAGGCAGAAGCAGAACCTCGACTTGTTCGGATTCGTGCTCAGCCCGGCCGAGCATGCGGCCATCGATGCGCTCGACGGGCCGACGCGCGCCGGGCACGATCCGATGACGTTCACGTACGCGTGAGACTGCTTAGGGTGCGATGACAAGGCACGGATCGCGTGACGGCACGCATTTTCGTAAGAAGCTGCTCAATGCCGACGGGCCGGTGGAACGCATACTGATTCTGCTGGTGATCGCCGTGGTGGCGGGCGTCACCATCGGCCTGCTCATGCCGAAAGCAAACCCGACCGTCGGCGAAATAACAGGCGAATACACCGCGTCCGGCAGCGCCGCGCAGACGCTGCAGCAGCTGACGGTCGACGATAATCAGCGGCACGCCGGCTACGATCGCGACCTGTTCGGCTTCCGCCAAACCGACGACGACGGCAACGGATGCGACGTGCGCGAAGACGTACTGGCGCGCGACCTGACCGACGTGCGCTACCGGCAGCATGGATGCAAAGTGGAATCGGGCACGCTGGCCGACCCGTACACCGGCAAAACAATCCACTTCGTACGCGGCGCGCGCACCTCGTCGGCGGTGCAGATCGACCATGTGGTGGCGTTGGAGAATGCCTGGCGGTCGGGTGCGAACCAGTGGGACCGTACGAAGCGGTACCGGTTCGGCAACGACATGTACAACCTGCTGGCGGTGGACGGGCCGGCCAATCAGGAGAAGGGCTCCGCGTCGGCCGCGTACTGGCTGCCGACGAACGGCGCATACCGTTGCGATTACGTGGCCCGTCAGATCGGCGTGAAAGCCAAGTACGGGCTGACCGTCACGACGAAGGAGAAGCGGGCGATGCTGTCCGTACTGCGTGCCTGCCCGGCGCAGGCCGTGCCGGAAAAGTAAGGGACGATCGCAAGTACGGTCTGTTCGCCGACGTAACAGGGTACGCTAACGAAACATGGAGCGCAGGCGGAACGCACCTCAATCGCCCATATATAGCAACGTTTGCACGCTTACATGCTTACGCGTCTACGCGCACGTGGTGGCGCGGGCGATCACGCGGGTCTGCGTGGTGATCAGTTCCGGCTGAAGCACGCGGCTGCCGCTGATGCGGTCGATGATGCGACTGACCGCGGTCGGCGCTATCCAGTCGAGGCAGGAATCCATGGTGGTCAGCGGCGGCTGGAAATACGCGGATTCCTCGTTGTTGTCGAAGCCGATCACCTGCACTTGGTCGGGCACGGAAATGCCGTTGGCGGCCAGCGTCGACAGCGCGCCCATCGCAAGCTGGTCGTTCAATGCGATCACTCCGTCGAACGGCACCCCGGAATCGATGATGCGTTGCATATTGCGCGCGCCAGAGCCGATCGACCAATCGTGGCCGACGTTGGGCATCAGCTCAGTGGCAAGCGCGATATTGCGGTCACAGCACGCTTCGAACACGCCGCGCATACGAAGCTGCGCGTTGCCTTCCGTAACATCACGCAAAGTCGAAAGCTGCGCGAAATCAGTGCGCGAGCCGACCACCGCCGGCTTGCTGACGCCACGGTCAAGCAGATATTCCGTGGCAAGACGCGCGCTTTGCACGTCATCCGGTGTAACGTGGTCGGCCTTATAGTGCGTGAAACGCGCGCCCACGCATACCAGCGGATAATCCACCGACAAGTCTTCGGGGGTAAGGTCCTCCATTTCGGACAGTGACAGGATCATGCCGTCCGAAATGGTGGAATTGAAGTTGCGCAGCAGCGAAGTGACCCCATGCGACGTGCCTTCGGCGTACGTGGTGACGTACACGGAGTAGCCGTAGATGCGCGCCGCGTCGATCACCCGGTTGGCGAGCTCCGCAAGATAAGGGGCAGTCAGGCATGGCACGGCGAGTGTGATGAAGCCGGTCCGGCCACGGTTGAGGTTGCGCGCGGACACGTTGACGCGGTAGCCGAGCCGATCCACGACTTTCTGCACTTTTTCGCGTGTGGCGTCGGTCATACGGCCGGTGTGGTTGATGACGTTCGACGCGGTTTTGAGGGACACTCCGGCCTCTTCGGCCACGTCACGCAAAGTGACGCGCTTCTTTTCTGATGGCGATTTGCCGGTTTGAGACGCGAAAGGTCTCGCTTCGCTCATGGTTCCCCCGATACGCTTCGAAATACTGCCCAGTATCCCTGCTACAGGGGCGATTCTAGCGCCTCACCACGAGAACCCCGTTGCGGCGCACGGTATACGAGCCGTTTTCCTCACCCCGTTCCGTCTGGAACAGGACGACCGGCTCGCCCTCGACGCCCTGCAATTCGACTTCCTTCTTGCCGCGCGGCAGATAGAAATCGAACGCGGCGTCGGCAGACTTGCGCACGGTGTGCAGAACGTCGGTATTGGCTTGCGATTGCTGCGATTGTGCCGGTGCCGCAAGATATGTCCGAATCAGCTTCGTCAAATCGGCCACGTCCAGGTCACAACCGACGAAATACGCTTCGCCCGCGCCGTACGGATTGCGGGTGACCGCGGCCATGCCGTCGAGCTCCCATTCGTCGGCCTCCTCGCCTGCGTACATGGCGAGGACTTGCGTGCGATCGCCGGTAACGGTCACGTCGTTCTGCCACAGGCGGGTCGTGGCGCCGTTCAGCGCGGCTGCATCTTCCGGCGCAACCTCACCGCCGGCACCCAGCCGAATCGCCTCCGGCTCGCCTTCCACGCCACTGCCGAGGATGTTGAATTCCTCGCCGCGGATGCCCAGCATATCGCGCAGCAGGCCGTTGCCGGCACCCGGGTAGCCACCGAGCCACGTGTGGAAATTCTCGTCGATCAGGCCGGTCGCGTAACCGACCACCACCCTGCCGCCGGCCGCCGCGAAATCGGCCAATCGCCGCGTATCGACGGCGCTCAGCATCAGGACGGTCGGCAAAACGACGGTCTTGTAATCGCTCCAATCGTATTTCAGCGGCATAATGTCAGCACGCGAACCCGCGTTCAGGAACGCGCGGTACCAGTCGCGCACGTCGTGCCAATGGTTGAGTTTCATGCTCGGCAGGGTTTGGGAACGGGTAGCCCATTCCGATTCGGCGCTGAACAGGATCGCCGTGTCGGAGCGTTCCAGCTCACTACCCTGCACACCCGCATCGGCCAATGTTTGCAACGTTTCGCCCAGCTCGCACACTTGACGGAATAGCTTCGTGTCTTCTCCCGCGTGCGGAACCATGGCGGAGTGGAAGGATTCGGCGCCAAATGCGGACGCGCGCCACTGGAAGAAGTTGATCGCGTCGGCACCCATGGCAACGTGTGCAAGGGAATCGCGCACCGTCTCCCCCTTGCGCTTGCGCATGTTGAGCGGCTTCCACTGCACGGCGGAAGTGGAGTGTTCCATGACATACCAGGGCTTGCCGAGTGCGAACGAGTCCATCAGCGCGTCGGAACATGCCAGTTCGTCAAGGTGCATCTCACCCCCTTCGTGGAAGTAGTGGTCGTTCGAGACGAAGTTCACTTCGTTGGCCCAGTCAGCGTAATCCATGCAGCACTGGTCGGTGGAGACCATGAAATTCGTGGTGAACGGCTTGTCGGGGCAGATTTCGGCGATCGCGTCGCGTTCGGCCTTGTAGAAGTCGAGAAGCATGTCGTTGCCGAATCGCTCGAAATCGAGCTTCTGACCGGGGTTGACCATGGAATCGGCGCCCATGAACCGTGGGATGAGCACTTCGTCGAAGCTGTTCATTTCCTGACCCCAGAAAGTGGTGCCCCACGCCTGGTTGAGCGCGCCGATGGTGCCGTACTTGCGTTCGCACCACAGGCGGAAGGCGTTGAGCGCGTTGTCGGAGTAGTCATTGCGATTGTTCCACCCGTACTCGTTGCCCATGTGCCAGGCGGTCACGTACGGGTTGGCGCCGTAGCGTTCGGCGAGCTTGCGGCACAGGGTGAGCGCGTATTCCTTGAATACCGGGCTGGTCGGGCTCCACGATTGGCGCGAGCCGGCGTTGACGGGGTGGCCGAATTTGTCGCACGGCAGCACTTCGGGATGCTTTTCGTACAGCCACAGCGGCGCGGTGGCCGTGGCGGAGGCGAGGTCTGTTGCAATGCCGGCTTTGCCGAGCTTGTCGATGATGCGATCGAGCCAGCCGAAGTCCCAGCGATTTTCCTGCGGTTGGATGCGGTCCCAGCTGAAGATGGCGAGGGCAACCGTGTTGACACCGGCTTTTTTCATGAGGCAGACGTCGTCGTCCCACGTTTCTTCAGACCATTGGTCGGGATTGTAGTCGCCGCCGAATGCGATTCCACGGCCGTTTTCCGTCAGCAGTTTCGGCCACGCGAAAGGCTGGCGATTGGGGGTTGCGGTGAGTGTAGCGGCTGCGGTGGGTACGGCGGGTTTGCTGGTATGGATCTGCACGTCATTGCCTTTCCGAACGTATTTGGTACAACCGTGTACCATTTGATATTTTTAATCTTAGATACTTTTGCGATTCTGTCAAATCCAGACATACGCATGTATTTGCGATCGACTGCGACCGGCTGGCATTCGCTCGCGATTAGTTACGCTCATTTGCGATCGACTGGCGCTCGACTGGCAGAATCGCCCTCATTCGATATCGCTTTTCGCACACATCCGGACGAAAGTCAATTTTCCGCAAGACGTGAGCGAAAGAGGGTGGTGCAGGACGGGAGAACACCCCCATCCGCTCACGGAACGACGAAACGGGACGAAATCGCAGGACGTGAGCGAAAAGCCTCTCCTTCAAAAATCGGAATCGTTGGAAAATAAAGGAAACAGCAACGGACAAACCGAAGCGGAATGCACCCTTCCGTTCACAAACGAATGAAACAGACAAAAATCGCAAGACGTGAAAGAAAGAGGGGGCCACAACACAGAGGAACATACCCCCATCCGCTCACGGAACGACGAAACGGGACGAAATCGCAGGACGTGAGCGAAAAGCCACGAATCTCATAAAAACAGAACCAGCAATACCCTCATCAAATGCAGAGGAAACAGCACCCCGCCACACAGGACCACGAGCCAGCATAGGATGCGCCAAATCACCAATGCGGCAGCCTCGACATAATCAGCCTTTCAAGCCGCGAAGAGAGCATTTCTACCAGGAAACCGGCGTATGCAACGCAACCGGATGACCCGATTTACGCGCACGAATCATGGCGACGTTCATGGCGAGCGCGGCACGATGCGGTTCATCCGACAAATCCAGTTGGGTGACCGCGACAATCGTCCATCCCATACTTTCCAGTTGACGGCGCTTCCAAACATCGCGACGCCACTGCATCTTATCCATACGGTGGTGGTCGCCATCATATTCAATGCCGATCTTCAATTCCGGATCAGCGAGATCGAGCGTGACCGCAGCCCCATTCTCAAACGAAATTCCCGAAACCACGTATCCAACAGCGAAACCAGACAGACCATACGACAGTAAGCACAATCGCAATTCGGTCTCTTTGGGCGAATCACTGCCCGATTCCACCAGCAACAATGCCAATTGGCACTTGCGACGGCCACGAAAGGAATTTCCCTCGAGGAAAACGACAAGTTTTTCCTTCGTCGTCCGTCCATGACGCATCTGCGATTCAGCCAATTCGACCAGCATATCAACGCTCAACGTTTCCGCCATTGAAGCCCATGTCGGCTCTGGAGCAAGCACGTCGATGCCGTCTTGCGTATGACAGATATGTTCTTCGGACAGCCCTTTCCATACATGCGCGACCACTCCCGGAATACCTTTTCGGCGGTTTCGCGCGGTCTGTACCACGACATGAACCACGGGAACACCATCTGCCGTCCGCGCCGAATCCATCGACGGATCTGGCACACCCCACATTGCGATCGCGGAGTTCCGCGTCAGCACGCCATACAACTCGTTACGATCTTTCAACGCGCGGCATACGTTCCACACCTCCTGCTGCCGTTGCGCGATCGACTGCGCCTCCAACGGCTTATAGTGCTGCTGGCCGTTCGGACCATTCACATCGTTGATACCATTCATGGTCCGAAGGTATTGCTTCCGCCGATTCGATGTCCAGCTGCACCGGGGTTGTGGTCGGAGAACGCAGAAAATACACATGTTCGGCGTGTCTTCGGCGTGTCAGGCGGGGATAACTTGCGATTATGGTAGATGCTTTGTGCCGGCACGGCACGCTGCGGCATGGAGTGTGTATAAATCAGTGGACAAGCGGGGATAGGATTTCTGTGCGATTCCCCGCATCTCTGCTTGTGTATTTCGATTGGACGTTCCGTTTATGAACGGGCGGAATGGGCCCGGAACGCAAGACGTGAGCAAAAGAGGGCGTAAGGCCGTACGGGACGATACCCCCATTCGCTCACGAACAGACGGAACGTGCGAAAATCGCAGGACGTGCGCAAAATCACGTCAAACGCAAAATCAAAATCGTTGGAAAATCAAGGAAACACAAACGAAAGGACCGGCGCGCCACACCCCTTTTCGCTCACGAACGGCCGAAACGCATGAAAATCGCAAGACATGAGCGAAAAAGGGTAGGAAACCATACGGAACGAATCCCCCTTTCGCTCACGAACGAACGAAACGGGCGAAAATCGCAAGACGTGCGCGACGAGCCGGAATCTAGAGACTCAGGAAGAGCTCGTGAATGCGGGTGTCGTCGGTGAGTTCGGGATGGAACGCCGTGGCAAGGATCTTGCTCTGGCGCAGACCGACCACATTGCCGCTCACCGAGGTCTCAACGGTCGCGGCCGACCCGACCTCGGCCACAAACGGTCCACGAATGAACACTAGCGGGAAATCCTTCAGCACGATGGAATCGGAGGAAATCTCAGTAGTCGAACCCGCGCCCGACGCGGAATCAGCGAACCCCGGCACACGTTCGCCCGGCTCAACCAAAACGGCGGAATCGCCAGTAGCAGAGCCGAAATCGGCGGTGGCGGCGAACGAGCCAAGCTGACGGCCGTACGCATTGCGTCGCACGACGGCGTCAAGCGCGCCAAAGTAAATGTTCGAATCATTATCCAGCTTGCGGGCTAGCAGAATCATGCCGGCGCAAGTGCCGAATACCGGCTTTCCGGCGGCGATGTGCTCTGCGATCGGCTCGAACAGGCCGGTGGAGCGCAGCAGCTTGCCCTGCGTGGTGCTTTCGCCACCTGGCAGGATCACGCGATCGATCGAATCGTCGAAATCCTCGGCGGCACGCAACAGTTTCCACGGCGCGCCAAGACGATCCAGCATGGCCGCATGCTCGGCGAACGCGCCCTGCACCGCCAGAATGCCGGTCACGCCGTGCTTCGCGGATGCCGAGCCTGCGGCGACGTCGGCCGACTCTTCCTTTGAAATGTATTCAACTGCTACAACCAACGGATGCTCCTCATTCAGGTTGTTCAACAAATCGTTCGGTGAATCGCCGAACATCACAACAAAAAGCGGCAGGCACGTGCAGCACCGAAAATCACACGCACCCACCGAGTCCTTCAAAGTCGATCACACGACCGGCTTATGTAATCCTCGCGGAATTGCAAGCAATCAAGCAATCGACGAATCAACAGATCATTCGCCGCGCGCCGCCATGATGGTTTCGATCTCGTCCTCGTTGATGCCGACCATGGCCTCACCGAGGTTCTCGGACAGACGTGCGAGCAGATCGGCGTCCTGCCAGTTGGCGGTGGCCTGCACGATGGCGGCCGCACGCTTGGCCGGGTCGCCCGACTTGAAGATGCCGGAGCCGACGAACACGCCTTCCGCGCCGAGTTCCATCATCAGGGCCGCGTCGGCCGGGGTGGCCACACCGCCGGCGGCGAAGTTGACGACCGGCAGACGGCCGTTGTCGTGCACGTACTTGGCGAGATCGTACGGCACGGCCAGCTGCTTGGCGGCCTCGTACACCTCGTCGTCGCGCAGGGAGACGAGCTCGCGGATCTGCTTGTTCATGGTGCGCATGTGACGCACGGCCTGGATGACATCGCCCGTGCCCGGCTCGCCCTTGGTACGAATCATGGACGCGCCCTCGGCGATACGGCGCAGCGCTTCGCCCAGGTTCTTCGCGCCGCACACGAACGGCACGTCGAACTGGTTCTTGTCGATGTGGTACACGTCGTCGGCGGGGCTCAGCACTTCGGATTCGTCGATGTAGTCGATTTCGATGGCCTGCAGAATGCGGGCTTCGGCAACATGGCCGATACGAACCTTTGCCATGACCGGGATGGACACGGCTTCCTGGATGCCCTTGATCATGGCCGGATCGCTCATGCGGGAGACGCCACCGGCAGCGCGGATGTCGGCCGGGATGCGCTCAAGCGCCATCACCGCGCATGCGCCAGCGTCCTGTGCGATCCTCGCCTGCTCCGGGGTGGTGACGTCCATGATCACACCACCCTTGAGCATCTGTGCCAGATTCTTGTTCAGTTCGTTCCTGTTGTTGGCCATCGCCAGCCTTTCGTCGAAAATAATCGTTTGCTATCGATACTAACGATTTCCCATTTCGATTTCACGCGAACTGAATCTTATAACCTACCAAAAAGTCGGTTTTGCTAAATTTGCAACCTTATTTTCATGATTGTTTCATTGGCTTATGATTTCGATTCCGTCGACATTTCGTCGGTTTCGTCCGTTTTTCTTGCTTTACCTGCGACTATGGCTTTCGATTCGTCCGCTTCCGTACGCCGTCGCGCGCGCTATAGGAAACACGAATGACATGCGATTTTCATACGACCACATTGCGGACGTGCGGCGCGTCCGTATGCGGCCGCATGGGCATGGGCACCTCACCAGGCCACGCATTACGCCGATTCACACGCTAGTTCGCACGCATCGGCTCGCCGCATCAGTTCGCAATCCGCACGCGCCAGCTCACATGCGCACGATGCGGTCCGCGATACGCATGGTGGAATCGCGGTGCGAGACGAGCAGCACCGCGCTCCCCTGCTGCGCCAACGCGTCAATCGATTGCAGAATCACGGATTCGTTGTAGGCGTCGAGGCGACTCGTCGGCTCGTCGAACAACACCAGCGACGCGTTGCGCAGGAAGACGCGAGCCAGGCCGATGCGTTGCCGTTCACCTTCTGAAAGCCGCCCGCCCAACTCGCCGACGGGGGTATCAAGGCCCTGCGGGAGCGAGTCGACCAGTTCAAGCGCGGAAGCCTTGGCGAGCGCGGCGCGCAGCACGTCATCACTGACAGAAAGGGTCGACCGGGTGGAAAGCGCGGAATCAGCGGCATTCCACGAAACGGGAGGAGCGGGCGGGGTAAGAAGCGCTCTGCCGGAAGTCGCGGAATCGTCCGGATCGCCAGCATTACCAGCCCTATCCGCATCGCCCCTGTCGCAGGCCATAAGCAGGTTTTCACGGATAGTGCCGTCGAACAGGTAGGTTTCCTGCCCCATCATCGTTTGCACGCGACGGCGATGATGCGCGTCGATCTGCGGCAGTGGCACCTCGGACAGGGCGACTAAGCCGGATTGCGGGTCCCAGTAACGCATGAGCAGCTTCAGCAGGGTCGATTTGCCGCGGCCGGACGGGCCTTGGATGCCGAGGATGCCGTGTTGTGGTATGTCGAACGAGACGTGGCTGAGGATTGGCTCGGCGGACGACTCGGGGACATCCGCATCGCTTCCGGAAGTTGGAGCCTCGTCCGAATTGCCGTAGCCGAACGTGACGTCGTGCATGGACATGCCGTGGTAGCGCGGCAGGAAATCGCCCCGCTCCTCCACTGCGGGGGTTTCGTCCATCAGCGCGAACAGGCGGCGGGCGGCGGCAAACGTTTGCGTGAGATTGGCCGGCAGCGCGCTCAACGCGAGCGTCGGACCGAACGAGCTGGCCAGCAGCACGAAAGCGGCGGTCAGGCGGGCGGCGGGCGCGGAAATGACGGTTTGAATGGTTGCGGCGGCGGTGGAAGCGATCGGCATCGTCGTACCGGACGTGACCATCGCCAGCAATGCCGCGATGGCAGTGAACAGTACGACCAGCACCGCGCCGAAGCCTGCGAAATCGCCATTCTTGGCACTCAGCCGGGCGCGGCGGCTCCAGAGCGAGCGCGTGCGTGACGCGATGCCGGCAAGCCGCGCATGGCCTTGGTCGAATCGGATGATTTCGTCGAGACCGCGCATATCGTCGAGCATTTCGTCATCAAGTTGGGCGGATTCACGGCGAATATCCCCACCGAGACCGCCTACCGCCGTGGCGAAGAGTTTCGGCAGCACGATGCCGACGGTCAGGTGCGCGATGACCAGCGTGACAGCGATCGCAGGGCTCAACGTAAGCAATGCGACCGTGTAAAGCACGGTGGTCGCGATGGCGATGACAACCGGCGAAATGGTGTGCGCGAAGAAGATTTCCAGCAGTTCGACGTCGGTGGTGACCAGCGCGATCAGGTCGCCTTTGCCTTTGCCGGACAGTTTGGCGGGCGCGAGGCGACGCAGCGCGGCAAACGTTTTCGACCGGAACAGCGCGAGCAGGCGGAAGGCGACATTGTGGTTCATGTACTGTTCGGCGTAGCGCATGCCGCCGCGGATCAGTGCGCAGATAATCATGGCTGCGATTGCCGCAGGAAGGCTGAGATTCCAGACTTTTGCGCCAGCTGCGGCAAACAGCGCGGCGACGCCGAAAACCGGCAGGAACGTGGCGGCGAGGTGGCCGAGGATGCCGCACGCGCAGGCGATGGCCATGGGTTTGCGCAGTGGGCCGACTTCGCGCAGCAAGCGGGCGATGACTTGGGTTGTTGGCATGTCCGATTTGGCGCCACTGGCGTTCGATTCGGCGGAACCAGACATCCGAGACACGGCAAACGCACCAGACGCATGAGTCATACGCGATACGCGTGGCGCGACGCGACCAGACAATCCCACCCGTTCCACGCTTTCCTGCGCCCGGAACAGCTTGGCATACGTGCCGTCCGCGGCCATGAGATCGTCATGCGCGCCCTGCTCGACGACGACACCCCCATCAAACACTACGACATGGTCCGCGTCGGCCGCGTTCGCCATGCGGTGCGTGACCATCAGCACGGTTGCGCCGGCGTCGGCGAGCGCGCGAATCGTTTGCAAAATCAACGTTTCGCTGTCCGCGTCGACGCTGCTGGTCGCCTCGTCGAAAATATAGACGGCCGACCTGCGCAACAGTACACGGGCGATCGCAATGCGCTGTTTCTGCCCGCCGGACAGATTCGCGCCATCCTGCGTGATCGGCATATCGAGTCCTCGCGATTGCGCGCGCACGAAATCGTCGATATGCGCGGCTTCCAGCGTCTGCCACAGCTCGTTGTCGGTGGCGTCGGCGCGGACCATGAGCAGGTTGTCGCGCAGGGTGCCGGCGAACAGGTGGCTGTGCGCGGAGACGATGGAGATTTCGCGGGTGAGCGATGCTGCGGTGAGGTCGCGGATTTGGTGCGATTTCAGGGTTTCACTGTCATCCGGCGCCGCACTGCTTAACATAGCGCCCAGCACTTCGTCCTGCATTCCGGATGGCATTTCGGACAGCAGCACATCGCCTTCATATCCGACAAGCGTGCCGGCAAGCAGCTGGACGGCTGTGGATTTCCCGGAACCGGATGGCCCGACGATCGCAGTGACTTCGCCGGGCAGCGCACGGAGGGCCACGTTGCGCAAGGCGTAGCGCGTTTCGCGCGCGTCACCCGCGCCGCCGCCCTCATCAACGCTGTCCACATCCGCGTTCCGCATATCGGAATGCGATGTGGACGATATACGACGGGGACTCGCAACACCGGCACCCGCAGACCCGGCAACGTCAGGCCCCGCACCAGCAGCACCCCCAGCATCCACATCCGCGTCCGCATACCGGTACGAAACACCACGAAACTCCACGCCGACACCACGCCCGGAAGCCCCGAATTCCGGCAGTTCCTTGCTGCCATGCTCCGGTTCGGGCGCGTCGAGCAGCGCGAAAATACGTTTCGTGGACGTCATGCCGTTCATCGCAACGTGGAAATACGAGCCGAGCTGTCGCAGCGGAATGAAGAAATCGGCGGCCAGCAGAATCGTCAGCAATACCGCGGCGATCGGCGTCAAACCAAGCGGCAGCACGCCGGACAGCGCGAAAACGCCAGACGGCGAGAGCGAGCCGGATACGAATCGCCATACCGCAACGCCGATGCCGGCGGCCGCGCCACCGTATGCCACGGCATCCATCGCCGTGAGCGAACGCAGTTGGATTTGCAGCACGTTCATGGTCATCACGCGGAACTGTTCGGCCTTCTCGTCCATGACTCGTGCGGCGCGCTCGTCCGCATCGAAGGTTTTCAGCGTCTCAAGTCCCTGCAGATTGTCGAGGAACGACGCCCCCATATCCGTGTATTTGCCCCAGTATTTCTTGAATACGCGGGCGGCACGCATCGCCACCATGCCGACGATGAGCACGATGAGTGGCGCGCAGGCGAGCAGCGTCGCGGCGGTGGGCAGGTCGATCGGCGCAAGCACGGCGAACAGCGTGATGGGGGCGAGCACGGCATAGCACAGTTGCGGCAGGAACAGTTCGAAGAAGCTTTGGATTTGTTCGATGCCTTCGCCCGCGGACTGCACCACGCCGGCGGTGCGCACGCGCTGCGCGTAGGACGGGCCGAGCGCGAGCATCTTATTGAACAGTTTCTCACGCAGCGCGAGTTTGACGCGTTCGGCGGCCTCGCTACCGAAACGTGCGGCGGCGCGAATGGTGACGAATCGCACGACCGCGGCAATAAGAATAATGGCGATGCAGGGCGCGGTGGCGGACGGTACGGGCGCGAACAGCGGTTGCAGCATACGCACCACGGCCACGACGAAGGCGATGTTGGCCACGAGGCCCAGCCATTGGCAGGCGACTTTCGCCGCGATCAATCGACCGACGCCGTCAGCCAAGGAAAACAGCCGCTTGTCGAACATCATGCCCCTTTTCCAATCGTTTGCAATCCCGCCATCCGCTCCAAGCGTATCGGGCATACCGACGAAAGGCAATGACGGAACGGCAATCGCAGAAAATCGTCGGAAAAATCTAGAAAACCATCAGAACTCGCAAGCAAATGCACAACAGCAAAACCACAGAAAACCAAGGGAACGGCGAAAAGTGAGGCGGCTGAATGTTCGCCGTTGAGCAAACAGCCTAGGCGCAAGGGGTAGTTGCGCCAAACTTGAGTGTACACGGAACATGTTGTGGTTCGCAACGTCACTCCGCCCAGTTTTGCCGCATTTTCCACCGTTTTCGCCCGTAAGGGCAACCCCTCTCGAACCCGTCGCGCAACCCGTTGGACACCCTGCGATCGAACGCGTCAAACCTTTTTTCGAGATGATGGATCCGTGTACCAATCCCCCGTTCCGTTGACGTTTCGTGCCACTTTGTCAGTTCAAACAAACCCGTCGCCATATTTCTTGTTGTTTCTTACAATGCGGACTTACGTCACCGTAACTTACGATATGCGAGGCGCGACACAGGACGCGAAAAGCACGTCACCGATCACCGCAATCGCAGCGATCGCATATATCGCAAAACCCACGAAAACCGCGGAAACGCAAGAAAAGAGAACACTTCATGCTCACCGAGTACACGACCCCGGGCGCATCCGTCGAAGTACGCGACGACGAATCCATCTACTCCCTGCTTACCGAACGCATCAAGCGCACCGGCGAAGACACCGTGATCGCGGAACGCAAAACCGCTCCGGGCCAGTGGACCAAGGTGACGACCGGCGAATTCCACAAGAACGTGCTCTCCGCGGCCAAAGGCCTGATCGCGTTCGGCATCGGCAAGGGGGATGCCGTCACCCTCTTCTCCACCACCCGTTACGAGTGGGGCGTGCTTGATTTCGCACTGGCCGCAATCGGCGCGGTCAATGTGCCGATCTACGACACCGATTCCGCGGCTCAGGCCGAACGCATTCTCAACGATTCCAACGTGAAGCTCGCCATCGCCGACGATCGCGAACGCTTCGACCGTCTTGATTCCGTGATTGGCCGCTGCCCGTCTCTGAAGCATATTCTGATGCTCGACGCCAATGCCATGGGCGCGCTGGAGGGATTGGGCGTCACCGTGTCCGACGAAGAGCTGGACGAGCGTATCGCGTCGGTGCGTGCCGACGATCTGGCCACCATCGTGTACACGTCCGGTTCCACAGGGGCACCGAAGGGTGCCGAGCTGTCGCATCGCAATTTCGTGTCGATCACGCGTGCCGGCAGCCTTGCGCTGCACGAGATGATTCTTGAAGACCATCCGCGTCTGCTGCTGTTCCTGCCGCTCGCCCACTGCTTCGCGCGCTTCATCCAGTACGCGTCGATCGCTTCCGATGACGGCGTGGTCGGCTATCTGCCGGACACCAAGACGCTGCTGCCGGATGTGCGTTCGTTCGAGCCGACGTACCTGCTGGGCGTGCCGCGCGTGTTCGAGAAGGTGTACAATGCGGCTTCCCGCAAGGCCGGCATGGGTTGGAAGGGCCGCCTGTTCCTCAAGGCCGCCGAATCCGCGCGCGACTGGTCGCGCATGCAGCAGGCTGGCGAGAAACCGACCATGAAGCAGACCGCCGAACACCTGTCGTATGAGGCGTCCGTATACCACACCGTGCGTGGCGCGTTGGGCCCGCGTATCCGTTATGTGGCGTGCGGTGGCGCTCCGCTGGACGTGTCGCTGGCGCATTTCTTCAATGGCATCGGCCTGCCGATGATCCAGGGCTACGGTATGACGGAAACCGCGGCGCCGTTTGCCGCGACCCGCGTCACGGACAATGCGATCGGTACCGTCGGCCAGCCTGCGCCGGGATCGTCCGTGCGTATTTCCGACGATGGCGAGCTGCAGGTCAAGGGACCGAACGTGTTCATGGGTTACCACAATCTGCCGGAGAAAACGGCCGAGGTGTTCACCGAGGACGGTTGGCTGCGCACCGGCGATCTTGCGTCGATCGACGATGAGGGTCGTATTACGATTACGGGCCGCAAGAAGGACATCATCATCACCGCCGGCGGCAAGAACGTGTCGCCGATTCCGATGGAGCAGGAGATTGCGAAGTGTCCGATTGTGGAGCATGCCGTGGTGGTGGGCGATAATCGTCCGTTCATCGGCGCGCTGGTCACGCTCGATCCGGAAGGATTGGCGGCCTGGCTGCCGTCCGTGGGCCTGTCCGCGGATACGCCGCTTGACCGCGTGGCGGCTACCGCCGCCGTTCATGACGAGATTCAGAAGTATGTGGACAAGGCGAACGCGACGGTTTCGCGCGCCGAATCCGTGCGTAAGTTCGTGGTACTGGATGCGCAGTTCACGCAGGAGAACAAGTGCCTGACGCCGTCGCTGAAGGTGGTGCGTCCGGCAGTGAACCGCGTGTTCGCCGACGTGATCGACCAGCAGCTGTACGCCGGCAAGCGCTGAGCCGCACATAGGTAAACAAAAACAGCACGGCGGGGAACGCTGCGTACAAAAGTACGTCAACTTCCCCGCCGTGCTGTTTTTTAAGCGCACCCCGTATCGCTGAGATAACGCGTGCGGTAACAGTGCGGCAGGAAACGCCGGCGTACGAAGGTACGTCAAGTTTCCTGCCGTGCTGTTAACGCTCCGTTATTTCAGTGACGGTTGTTGAGGCGGTGGTACATTTCGCTCAGCTCCAGCTCCTTCTCGAACTGGCGGGCGTTGGTGTTCTCGTCGATGACGGCGAGTTCGACGCCGGCGATGCGGGCGAAGTCCTCCCAAGCCTCACGACCGACGGACGTGGTCATGCAGGTGTGGTGGGAGCCACCGGCGGTGATCCAGCACTGCACGGCGGTCTTCAGGTCCGGCTTCGGCTTCCACACGGCGCGGGCGCACGGCAGGTTCTTCAGGGAGCCCTGCGGTTCGACGATGGTGACCTCGTCCATGAGCAGGCGGAAGCGTTCGCGCTCGTCGGCCATGGAGACCACGACGGCGTCGGCCGGCTTGCCGGAGAACACCAGACGGACCGGGTCGGACTTGCCGCCGATGCCCAGCGGGTAGATGGCCAGCTTCGGCTTGGCGATGGTGCCGATGGACGGGGAGACTTCCAGCATGTGGGAGCCCATGTCGAACTCGTTGCCCGGCACGAAGTTGTAGGAGTAGTCCTCCATCAGGGAGGCGCCACCCTCAAGGCCGTAGCCCATCACGGCGCCGATGCGCACCAGCACGGAGGTCTTCCAATCGCCTTCGGCGGAGAAGCCCCAGCCGTACTCGGACGGGAAGCGCTGCGGGCCGACGCCCGGCAGCTGCGGCAGGGTGCCGAGGTCTTCGAAGTTGTCGACGCCGGCGGTGCAACCGTTCTCACGCATCATGTTGACCATGGCGGCCTCTTCCTTGGCTGCGATGAACAGCTCATCGTAGCGGGAATCAAGCAGCTCGGGGGCCACGTCGTACTTGGCCTTGTAGTCTTCGATGAGGTCCTTGACCTGGCTGTCCTTGACCTTCTCGTAGGCGGCGACGAGGTCGTTGACGGCCCAGGTGTTGATCGAAGCGCCGAACACGCGTTCGGCTTCGGTCTTGTCGCCTTCGGTGACGGCCACGTTGCGCATGTTGTCGCCCCAACGCATGACCTTCATGTTCTGGGAGGCATCCCAGCCGGCGCAGGCGCGAGCCCAGGTGCCGACCTTTTCGGCGACTTCCGGATCGGTGTAGTGGCCGACGACGATCTTGCGCGGAATGCCCAGACGGGAGACGATGTAGCCGAACTCACGGTCGCCGTGGGCGGCCTGGTTCAGGTTCATGAAGTCCATGTCGATGGTCTCCCACGGGATTTCCTTGTGGTGCTGGGTGGCCAGCTGCAGCAGCGGCTTGGTCAGCACTTCGAGGCCGCGGATCCACATCTTGGCCGGGGAGAAGGTGTGGCACCAGGTGATCACGCCGATGACGTTCGGGTTGGCGGAGGCTTCGGTCATGAAGGCCTTGACGCCGTCGGAGGACTTCAGGGTCGGCTTGAGCACGATCTTGGCCGGGATCTTGCCGGTCGCGTTGAGGAAGTCGACCATCTCGCCGGTCTGCTGGGCCACCTGGCGCAGCGCCTCCTCGCCGTAGAGGTCCTGCGATCCGACGCCAAACCAGATTTCCTTGCCTTCAAATGGGTTTTCCATTGCCATGTTGGATTATTCCTTACTTCGTTGTTGGGTTTGTCGTTTCAGTTTCCGTCGCGTCAGTGCTGGCCGTAGACGTTGGTGTAGCGGTCGTTAAGGCTATCGATGTCTTCCTGGGAGATCGGGATGATGTCTCCGAGCTGCTTGGCGGCCCACATGGTGTGCGCCACCTCTTCGGTCATGGCGGCGGCCTTGACGGCGGCTTCCGCGTCCTTGCCGATGGTGAACGGACCATGGTTCTGCATGAGCACGGCCGGGGACTTCGGATACTTCTTCAGGGTTTCGACCACGCCTTCGCCGATGGCTTCGGAGCCGATGAGGCGGAACGGGCCGACCGGCACCGGGCCGCCGAACTCGTCGCCCATCATGGTCAGGCCGCACGGAATGTTCTGGCCGGTGGCCGCCCATGCGGTGGCGTAGGTGGAGTGGGTATGCACCACGCCGTACACGTCGGGCATGTGGCGGTAGATGTACGCGTGGGACGCGGTGTCGGAGCTCGGCGCTTCGGCGCCGTCGACCACGTTGCCGTCGAGGTCGCACACGACCATCGAGCTTGGGGTGAGGTACTCGTAGCGCAGTCCGGACGGCTTGATGACCATCAGGTCGGCGGTGTGCAGGCGCTGCGAGACGTTGCCTGCGGTCCACACCACCAGATTCCACTTGATGAGCTGCTCGTGCAGGGTGGCGACCACTTCGCGCACCTGCTTGACTTCAGCTCGTACTTCCGGGCCGTAATCAGCCAACGTTGCCATATTGTGTTCCTTTCGTCAGGCTTGCTGTTGTTGCGATGGACGGTTATTTGGTTTCCAGCGGGATGCTTTCGATGGCGGCATGCTCGATCGGCAGCCCCTTGCGGAAGCGGTCGAAGAAGGCTTCGAAGCCGGCCACGTCGTTGGCGTCCGGCGCTTCCGTGGTGGAGGCCGCGTCGGCGAAGACGCGGGTGTCGAGGTAGTCGGCGAGCGGCTGGTCGGCGTGCCACAGATAGTCGGCGAGCACGGCCATGCCCCACGCTCCGCCTTCGGCGGCGGTGGCCATGACCTTGATCGGGGTGTCGAATGCGGCGGCGAGGATCTTCTGCGCGACCTTCGGCGTGGTGAAGATGCCACCGTGGCCGACGAGCGAGTCGACGGCGACGCCTTCGTCCTTGGTCATCACATCCATGCCGATCTTGACCGGCGAGAAGGCGCTAAACAGCTGGGTTCTCATGAAGTTGCCGAGGCTCATGCGCGCCTCCGGGCTGCGGGCGAACAGCGGTCGGCCTTCCGGCAGGCCAGCCAGGAATTCGCCGGAGCGGAACGGATAGTTGAGCAGACCACCGCAGTCGGCGTCGACATCGTCCGCGATCGCGGCGCGGAACAGCGTGCCGTACAGCGTGCCGGCATCGACCGGCTGGCCGATCGCGGCGGCGAACTGTCCGAACAGGCCGACCCAGGCGTTGAGATCGGAAGTGAAGTTGTTGGCGTGGCTCATGCCGGCCAGGTCGCCGGCTGGGGTGGTGACGAGGTCGACTTCCGGATGCAGGCGCGCCAGCTTGTGCTCAAGCACGACCATGGCGAAGATCGAAGTGCCGGCGGAGACGTTGCCGGTGCGCACGCGCACGGAGTTGGTGGCGACCATGCCGGTGCCCGCGTCGCCTTCCGGCGGGGCGAGGACGACGCCCGGCTGAAGGGTGCCGGTCGGGTCGAGCAGTTTGGCGCCTTCGGCGGTGAGCGTGCCGGCCGGGGTGCCCGCCACGAGCGGACGGGGCAGCAGGTTCTCAAGCTTCCACGGCTGCGCGGCGACTTCCTCGATCGCGTCGAATCGCTTGATGAACTCGGTTTCGTAGGTATGGGTGGCCGGGTCAATGGGGAACATGCCGGAGGCGTCGCCCACGCCGAGCACCTTCTCGCCGGTGAGCTTCCAGTGCACGTAGCCGGCGAGTGTGGTGATGTAGTCCACCTTGGAGACGTGCTCCTCGTGGTTGAGCACCGCCTGGTAGAGGTGTGCCACGGACCAGCGTTCCGGAATGTTGTACTGGAACAGCTCGGAAAGCTTCTCGTGGGCTTCGTGGGTGTTGGTGTTCTGCCAGGTGCGGAACGGCACGAGCAGTTCGCCGGACTTGTCGAAGGCGAGGTAGCCGTGCATCATGGCGGAGAAGCCGATGTGCCCCACGTGGGTCAGCCGTTCGCCATAGGCGGTTTCGACGTCGCCGGCCATCCGGGCGTATGCGGTCTGCAAACCCTTCCAGATTTCCTCCTGGGTGTAGCTCCACAGCCCGTCCTCGAGATGGCTGGCCCACTCATAGTCGCCCGCCGCGATGGTGTGGTAGGCGTCATCGATGAGCACCGCCTTGATGCGGGTGGAGCCGAACTCGATGCCCAGGCTCGTCTTGCCTGCGCGGATCTTCTCGGCGGTCACTGCGACCTGCTCTTGCGTCATAGTTCACGAACTCCTTGCGTCCGAGCGCCTCGCAACCACTCTGTCAACTGAATGTTAGCGCTCACTGTTAACGCTCACTATTGTAGGCACAAACCCGTGACGCACCAAATCCGACGTGTCATCGGAGCAATGAATATATAAACAAATCGAGAAGAAGCAGCGCCTTAGCGACGGCGGACAGGACCCAGGGAGCTGCGGTTGACCATCTGCGCCGACACCAGTCCGACGCCATGCTGCGATGATCCGAAGGAGTTCTCCTCCCCCGCGCCCAGCAAGTACAGCGTCTCACGCATGGCGGCGACACCCAGCTGCTCGAAGCCGGGACGGACCGTGGTCAGCGGCGGGAACATATTGTCCATGGCAGGCATGTCGTCGAAACCCACCAGGCTCACATCCTGCGGAACGCGCACGCCATGCTCATGCAGCGCGCGGGCCACACCCACGGCCTGGCTGTCGTTGGCGCAGACCATGCATGTCGGCAGATTGCCGCCGGTGCGGCCGATGTTGTCGAGGATGTGGTTCATCTTGCCGTACGCTTCGGAGGATTCCCAGGTCTCGCACTGCACCGTCACGGAATTGACCGCATTGGCCGCGCATAGCTTGTTCCATGCCAGCAGGCGCGTCGCCGCGTCGCGCCACTCCTTGGGACCGGCGAAATACAGCACCGAACGGTGCCCGTATTCCACGACGAGATGCATCACGTCGGCCATCGCGGACCATTGGTCCATGCCGACGACGGATACGCGGCGGCGGTCGGCGGACTTCATCAGCCGCAGGCCGTCCTGCACGCCGATGCCACCGTGCGTGGATGTGACGATCACACGAGGCTGCGCGATCCGCGTCCGGCATGCCGCGGAGAACATGACATCGGTGGGCGTGAGGAAGATGAACGCATCGACGTTCATCTCGTCGAAGGTGCGGCACAGGTCGTCGAATTCCTCCTGCGAGCACAGCGCCTCATGCACCATGCTCACCGTCACGAACAGGCCATGCTGGCGGGCCATCGTCTCAATCGCGGAAATCGTGGAGATCGGGCCATAGAAATGCTGGCCGCCGGCGATCAGGCCGATGGTGCGGGACCGGTGCGAGGCGAGCGCGCGGGCGGAGTTGCTGGGACGGTATCCGAGCTGGTCGATGGCCCTCTGCACCTTCTCACGGGTGGCGTCGGAAACGTCCGGCGAATGGTTGATGACGCGCGAGACCGTCTGGTGGCTCACACCAGCCAGCTTCGCCACTTCGAACATCGAAGGACGCCTATTGCCCGCATTGCGTTTGTCTGCCATGCCCCATCGCCTTTCGCACACAACTGTTGGTACGTTCGCCTATTGTACACGCAACTTCAGTTAGCGCTAACAGCCGTCATGTTCCAAGGATGCGGCACACTGCGCGCAGGCTACCGCACGGCCGCCAAAGCACGCAGACGTGCCGCGAAGTTAGGCCAATCGGTGCGCATGGCAGTCAACAGCTTGCGGTTGGGCACGTCATCGATCGGCACCCATTCGATCTCCATGCTTTCGTCGTCGTTGGCCTTGGGGTCGACGCGGTGCCCCGGCCTTTCGAAGGCGAACACCGTGGTGTACGACCATGGGCCGTGGTCCTCACAGTACGAGCCGACCACGTCGATGTCCTCCGGCGTGATGTTGGCTTCCTCGTACGATTCGCGCAGTGCGCCCTCGATCGGGCTTTCGCCATCGGCGGTGGCGCCGCCGGGAATGCCCCACGTGCCGCCTTCCGCGCTCCATACCGCGCGGTGCTGCATGACGATGTGCGTCACCTCACCGGTCGTCTCGCTGCGGCGGGCCAAGAGCACGCCGGACGCGCCGTTCGTACCCCAATGCTTGCGGCCGCAGGCGCAATCGACCCAGCCGTCTCCCGGCTGGTGCACGTTCTCCTTGGGCGGCAGCGGCTTCGCGGCACCCGTTTTCGCATCATATTCGGCGTCCGGCGCGAGGTCGGAGCGCGTGACGTTCCACAGATCGGTCCATTCGACGCCCAATTGCGCCGCCAGACGGCGCGCCAACGGCAGGCTCAGGCCGATGATGCCGTGCGGATCGCCTTCGATCGAGTCGATGAACGCGCCGCCGAAACCTTCCAAAGTGAACGATCCGGCCACTTCCAGCGGCTCGCCGGTGGCGATGTAGCGTTCGATATCCAGGTCGGAATATTCGCAGAAGTGCAGGGTCGCTTTGCTGGCGCCGCGCACCATGCGGCCCGACGCGAAGTCGATGAGGCAATGGCCGGTCCACAGCTCGCCGGTGGCACCGCGCATGGCACGCAGCCGTTCGCGCGCTACCTCTTCGCTATGCGGCTTGCCGTAGCATTCGCCGTCCAGCAGGAACATGGAATCGCAGCCGAGAATCAGCGGGCCGGCCTTCGAACGGGTCAGGCTTGGACGGCCATCCACGAAATCGGCGATCGGCTCGGCGACGGTGGGAATGGCGATGCCGGAGAAATCGCGGGTCTTCGTCTCGTCGGCGGACTGCGCGCTGTCCGTGCGTGCGTCTGTGCCCGCCGAGGATGCGTCGCGATCGTCTGCCGCCCGGAGCGGGAAGCCGACCACGCGCTCCCCGCGCGCGTACGCCGCGGTATCGGCGATGTTGCGATACGCCTGGTGCACGGCCTCGGCCTTCGCCGTGGCGAGAATCATCACACGCTGTTCGACGCTCAGGTCGTTCACGGTGACGCCAAGCGCGGCCGCCTCGCGTTCAAGCGCGGCAGGTTCGTCGACGTGCGAGACACGGATGGTCGGGCAGATGCCGGCGGAGAACAGCACGTCACGGCGTGGACGGGACTGGGAGGCGAGAATCAACGGGATGCTCATGCGCGTTCCACCTGCACACCCTTGGTGTCGACCGCGAGATGCAGCACACGCCAATGGCCGGATGCCAGCTCTTCGGCGGCGATCCGTTCGAGTTCCTCGTGGGCGTCGCCATGGTGCAGCACAAGCACGCATGGGCCAGCGCCGGACACGGTGGAGGCGAAGCCGTGGGAGCGCATCTTCTCGATCAGCGCCCAAGACGGCTCCATCAGCGAGGCGCGGTACGGCTGATGCAGGCGGTCCTGCGTGGCCGCGAACAGCAGTGCGTTGGCGTTCTGACGCGAGCCGGAGGCCAGCATCGCGGGGTTCATGGCGGCCGGCAGCAGGCTCACACGGGAGACGTTGTGCACGGCGTCCTTGAACGGAATCTCAGTCGGCAACGCCTGACGGGCCTTTTCAGTGGACAGCTCGTAGTCCGGCACGAACACGGCCGCGGTCAGATCGTCCGCCACGCGGTAGTTGATGGTGTGGAAGCCGTTGTGCATCGGCTCGCCGCCTGGAATCGGCACGGAACCGACGCCTTCCGCGGTCTCCATGTCCCAGGACATGGTCAGGCCGCCGTACACGGCCGGGGCCACGTTGTCCGGATGGCCTTCGATGGCGGCGGCCAGCTCGAACACGGCGTCGCGGTTGAGGTCGTCGTCCTGTGCGAAGGCGGCCGCGGCGGCGATGCCGGCGACGATAGCCTCGGCGGAGGAGCCCATGCCTCGCGCCTGCGGGATGTTGTTGTGCGCCTGCAGAATGAATCCGACACGTCCCAGGCCGAAGGTCTGGCATGCGCGGCGGAACGTGGAGACCACCAGGTGCGTCTCGTCACGCGGCAGGGTGTCCTCGCCCTCGCCTTCAATCATCACCTGCGCCGCGGTGTTCACCGGGTCGGCGCTCAGCGTGAATTCAAGCTCGTCATGGTAATCCAAAGCCAAACCGACCGTATCGAAGCCGGAGCCAAGATTGGCGCTGGTGGCCGGAACCTTCACACGCACCTTGCGGGTAACTGGAGTCATCTCTCGTCGTCCTTCGTCACATCTTCATTACAAATCAAGCACCGTATACCGTGGCAGTGCCAGAGTCAAATTTCAGGGGGAACCGCACCCGTGCATCGCATTCGGGCCCATGACGGCGGCTTGGCATGGCTTGCATGCCAAGCCGCCGTCATGGGCCCGAATCGCATCCGATATCAGTTCAGCACGCGCAGGATCGACGGCTCTCCGCACACGCAATCCAGCTCGCACACGTCCTTGACGGTTTCGCGCAGGGTGAGCTCGTCGGTCATGTGGGTGACCAGACGCAGCTGCTGCAGCTCGCCGTCATAGCCCGGATCCTTCAGCGTCGGCTTCAGATCCTGGTTCACGCCGTTGATGGACACGCCATGGTCGGCGAACTTGGCTGCGATCGCGGCGAGCACGCCCGGATTGTCGTGAATCACGAAGCGGACCGCGAACTCGGCCTTGGACGCCTCGATCGGAGCCTTCTTCAGATCCTTGTACAGCGGGATGGACGGACCGGTGCAGCCCTGTGCGATATGGCGGGCTTCGGTGACCACGTCGCCGACGACCGCGGAAGCGGTCGGAGCGCCGCCGGCGCCGCGGCCGTAGAACATGAGGTCGTCCGCGGCTTCGGCCTTGACGAACACGGCGTTGAAGGAGCCGTGCACGGAGGCCAGCGGATGGGTATTGGAGATCAGTGCCGGGTAGACGCGCGCGGACACGCCGGCATCGGTGTTCTCCACGACGGCGAGCAGCTTGATCACCTTGTTTTCCGCGGTGGCGGCGGCGATGTCGTCGGCGGTGATCTTGGTGATGCCTTCGACGGAGACGTCGTCGATGGTGACGGAGGTGTGGAAGCCGAGGGTGGCCATGATCGCGGCCTTGTTGGCCGCGTCGTAACCCTCGATGTCGCCGGTCGGATCGGCTTCGGCGTAGCCCTTGGCCTGCGCGTCCTTGAGCACGTCATCGAAGTCGAGGCCCTTGGTGGTCATCTCGTCGAGGATGTAGTTGGTGGTGCCGTTGACGATGCCGAGCATGCTCGTCACCTTGTCTCCGACGAGGGATTCGCGCAGCGGCTTGAGGAACGGGATGGCGCCGCCCACGGAGGCTTCGAAGTAGATGTCGACGCCCTTGGCTTCGGCGGCCGCGTAGATCTCCGGACCATACTTGGCCAGCAGCGCCTTGTTGGCGGTGACCACGGAGGCGCCGGATTCGATGGCGGCGAGCACGAACTTGCGTGCCACGCCGGTGCCGCCGATCAGCTCGATGACGATGTCGGAATTGGTGGCCACGCTCATGGTGTCGGTGGTCACGATGGCCTTGTCGATCCACGGGAACGGATCGGTTTCCGCCGGGTCAAGGCAGGCGACGCCGGTCAGCTCGATCGGTCGTCCGATACGTGCGGCAAGCTCGTCCTTCTGCTCGACCAGCAGGCGTGCGGTCTGGGAACCAACGGTACCTGCGCCCAGCAATCCAACGCGAATCGGCGCAACATCTTCCTGTGCCAAGGCATCCTCCCTTGAATGTGAAGTATTGGTGTGACCCTGTTTATTGTACGGTCTCAATATGACGTAAGGCCGCGGAATATCAAGAAAATGGACGGTTTCCGAAGCTTTCCCCGCAAGGAAGCCCGAAAACCGTCCATACCGTGAGACGCAATCGTGGACTATTCGCTGACGTCCCAGCTCAGCAGATCGTCGATCGTCTGCCGGCGGATCATGACGTGTGCGCCGGCCTCGCCGACGCCGACCACGGCGGGAATCAGCGCCTGGTTGTAGTTGCTGGCCATCGTGCGGCCGTATGCGCCGGTGACCGGCACCGCGAGGATGTCGCCACGCTTGATGTCGGCGGGCAGCCGCACCTCGTTGACGACGATATCTCCCGATTCGCAGTGCATGCCGACCACGCGGCACAGCTTGGTCTGCTTGTTTCCCTTGCGGTTGGCCAGACGCGCGGTGTAGTCGGAGCCGTACAGCGCCGGACGGATGTTGTCGGACATGCCGCCGTCCACGGACACGTACACACGTTCCGTCACCGGATTGCCTGACTTGTCCTTCGCCTCGCCGGAAAGCTCGACCGGCTTGACGGTGCCCACGCGGTACAGCGTGACGCCGGTCGGGGCAACCGTCCAGCGGCCCGGCTCGAAGGAGATGACCGGGGCCGGCATGCCGAGCGCGCGGTTCACGATGCTGACCGCGTCGGCGAGCCTGCCGAGCTCCACGTCGATGTCCATGGAATCCTCGCCGTCGGTGTAGGCCACGGAATAGCCGCCGCCCAGATCGACCTCCGGCAGGGTGTACGCATCGGTGGCGTAGAAGGTCTTGCGCAGCAGCATCATGCGCTTGGCCGCCTGGATGAAAGCGTCCGCGTCATGGATGTTGGATCCGATGTGCGAGTGCACGCCGACCAGTTCGAGCACGTCCTGACGGCGGTAGATGTCCTTGAGCACGGCGAGCGCCGGTCCGTCGGCCACCATGGTCATGGCTTCGGCGAGCTTGCGGTCGCCTTCGGAGACCTTCTCGTGGCTCAGGTCGTACGGGTATTTGACGTCGTACTGGAGCTTGCGTTCCGCGTGGGCGGAGTGGTCGGAGCCGTCGGCGGAAGACGCGTTCTCCCCCAATCGTGCGTTCGACCCTGCCGGCGTCACGTCGGTCAGGTCGTCGAGCACAGCAAGCTTGCCCGCGTCGGCTCCGGCGGGGAGCAGGGCCACGCCGAACTTCTGGTCCTCGTGCGCGGTGGACACGAATTCGTGGCCGCCGGCGTGGATGCCGGAGGTGACGCGCAGCATGACGCGGGCGCGCTTGCCGAGCCGCTTGGCGATCGCGGCGATGCGTGCCGGCTCATCCGGCTCGTCAATCACGATTTTGTTGAAGCCCTGTTCGATGGCCAGCTCGATTTCCGCATCGGACTTGTTGTTGCCGTGCAGCACGAGGCGGCGGCCTGGGACGCCCGCGGCGAGCGCGATGCGCATCTCACCCATGGTGCAGGTGTCGATGAGCATGCCGGATTCGGTGACGATGCGGCAGATTTCCTTGCTCAGCAGCGCTTTGCCGGCGAAGCTGACGTGGGTGACGGTGTTGTTGAACGCGTGGGACGCGGCATGCACGAATTTCGTGGCGCGGGCGCGCACGTCATCGGTGTCGATGACGTAGAGCGGCGAACCGAATTCGTCGAGCAGGCTTGCGGCGGTACGGCCGTGGAAGGTGATCTCGCCTTCGTCGTTCACGGCCGAGCCGGCCGGCCAGATTGGACTCACAGACATGGTTTGCGTTATCTCCTGCCGGTCACATCTTGTCGGGGGCGGTGACGCCGAGCAGGTCGAGGCCTTCGGCGATGACCGTCTTGACGGCGTCGTTGAGCTTGAGTCGGGCGGCGGCGCGGGCCGGTTCCGGAGCCTTGGCGATGCGGATGGCGTCGGCCTGTTCCCCGCGGGCCTCCGGATCGGTGAGTTCCATCGGCACGACGCGCTCCACGTTGTACCACTTGTGGTAGGTGGCGGCGAGATCTTCCAGATAGTGGGCCACGCGGTGCGGGGCGCGCAGGTCGCCCGCTTCGCGCAGCAGGGCGGGCCACTGGGCGAGCGCGGCGAGCACTTCGCCGTCGGCGGTGGTGTCGAGCAGGCTCACGTCGGCGCCTTCGTAGGTGATGCCGGCGGCGGCCGCGTTGCGGTCCACGTTGCAGGAGCGGGCGTGCGCGTACTGCACGTAGTACACCGGATTCTCGTTGGAATGCGAGGACAGCAGGTTCAGGTCGATATCCACCGGGGAGTTGTAGTCGGTGCGGGCCAGCGAATAGCGGGAGGCGTCCACGCCGATGGCGTCGGTCAAATCGTCGATGGTGACGACGTTGCCGGCGCGCTTCGACATGCGCACGGCCTTGCCGTCCTTCATGACGTTGACAAGCTGGCCGATGAGGATCTGCATGTTCTCGCCCGGCTTGTCACCGAAGGCCTCGCACATGGCCATCATGCGGCCGATGTAGCCGTGGTGGTCGGCGCCGAGCATGTAAATCGCCACGTCGGCCGGGTTGGTCTCGCGGTGGCGCTTGTTGCGGTAGTAGGCGATGTCGGCGGCGAAGTACGCGTAGTTGCCGTCGGACTTGATGATCACGCGGTCCTTGTCGTCACCGTGCTTGGTGGATTCGAACCAGGTGGCGCCGTCCTTTTCGTAAATGTCGCCGCGGGCGCGCAGATCGGCGATGGCCTGGTCCACTTCGCCGTCGGAATACAGGCTGTTCTCGTGGAACCACACGTCGAAATTGACGCGGAAGTTCTTCATGGAACGCTGGATTTCGTCGAACATCATCGGCACGGCGCGCTTGCGGAACTCCTCGCGCTGTTCGGAATCGCCTTCGCCGAGCGGGTTGCCGTCCTGGTCGGCGCCGCCGTCGACACGCGGCAGGCTCAGCACGTCCACGCCGTCCGCGTTGGCTTCGTCGATGACACGCTTGGCGATTTCGTCGATGTACGCGCCCTTGTAGCCGTCGATCGGGGTTTCCTCGCCGTGGGCCGCGGCGACGAGCGACTTGGCAAAGCGGTTGATCTGCTCGCCGTGGTCGTTGAAGTAATATTCGCGCACGACTTTGGCGCCGTTGGCTTCGAGCACGCGGGCCATGGAGTCGCCGACGGCCGCCCAACGGGTGCCGCCGATGTGGATCGGGCCGGTCGGATTGGCGGAGACGAATTCGAGGTTCAGGGTCTCGCCGCCCAGATGGTCGTTCTTGCCGTACGTGTCACCGGCTTCGAGCACGGCGTCCACCACGGCCGCCGCGGAGGCGGAGTCAAGCGTGATGTTGATGAAGCCGGGGCCGGCCACTTCCACGGACTTGATGCCGTCGGCATTGGTCAGTTCGGCGGCGAACAGTTCGGCGAAATCACGCGGCTTCATGCCGGCCTTCTTGGCCAGCTGCATGGCCGCGTTGGACGCCCAATCGCCATGTGCGCGGTCCTTAGGGCGCATCACGGCGAACTTGGCCTGCGGCGGAATCAAATCGGCGGTCAGGGTGCCTGCCTTGCCTTCGGAGACAAGGGTGTTGGCAATGTTGAAAATCAGTTCACTAAGGGCTTCTGGACTCATTCTTCCAAGAATACCGGGCACGCTGACAGAATCAGTCTTCCTGTCCATCCTCACGATGGGGTTGCGATACGTCCTGCGGAACGCTTTGCAAGACGTTCTGAGCATCGTCCTGCCCGCCATGCCGTTTCGCACGCCACGCCACGGACGCGTAGTAGCCCGTGTAGCACAGCGCCACGAACGGAATCATGGTCAGCAGCGTGGAGCGCTGCGACGGATCGCAAATCACCAGAACCAGCGCGCCGACGCACATCACGATCGCGGCGATCGGCACGAACGGGTAGCCAGGCGCGCGGTACTTGAGCTCGCCAACCGTATGTCCCTGCGCGAGCCATTGGTGGCGGAATCGCAAGTGGCAGACGGAAACCGACGCCCACACCACCAGTGTGGCCAGGCCGGAAACCGCGACCAGCGCGAGGTAGACGGTCGAAGCGGCTACCACGGAGGACAGCAGCGCCAGCAGCGAGCCGGCCATGCTGAACATCACGGCGCACACCGGCACACCATGGAAGTTGGTTTTGGCGAGCACGCGCGGGATCATGCCTTCCTGCGCCAGCGACCACACCATGCGCGAGCACACGTAGAGGCCGGAATTCGCGGCGGACAGCACCGCCGTGAGCACCACGAAGTTCATGATGTCGCCGGCGAACGGCATGCCGATCGATTGGAAGACAAGCACGAACGGGCTCGCGTCGACGCCGGACTTGTGCCACGGAATCAGCGCCGCCATGACGGCGATCGAGCCGATGAAGAAGATCGCCAGACGCAGCACGGTGGTGTGCACGGCCTTCGGAATCGCCTTGGACGGGTCCTTCGTCTCGCCCGCCGCGACGCCGACCACTTCGGTGCCGGAGAAGGCGAACACGACCGTCAGCAGCGTGGAGAAAATCGGCAGCACGCCGTTGGGCAGCCAGCCGTCGCTGTAGAAGTTCTCGAACATGGGCGCGTGGTCATAGCCGGCGATCGGAATCGCGCCGAACATGGCCAGCAGGCCGATGACGATGAACGCGACGATGGCGAACACCTTGATGGACGCGAACCAGAATTCCGATTCGCCGTACAGGCGCACCGACAGGATGTTGAGCAGGAACACGACCACGATGAACGCGGCCGACCAGACCCATGCGGGCGAATGTGGGAACCAGCGTTGCATCAGCAGGCCCGCGGCGGTGAATTCGGAGGCGAGCGCCACCGCCCAATTCAGCCAGTAGAGCACGGCGATGGTGAACGCGGTGCCGGGGCCGATGAAACGCTTCGCATACAGGTGGAAGCTGCCGGCGTACGGCATGGCCACAGACAGCTCGCCGAGGCTCAGCATGATGAAGTAGACGAGCAGCGAACCGATGGCGTACGCGATGATCGCGCCGAGCGGGCCCGCCTGATGGATGGTGTAGCCGGAGCTTAAAAACAGGCCTGTGCCGATCACGCCGCCGAGCGAGATCATGGTCAGGTGGCGCGTTTCCATCTTGCGTTCCAGGCCGCCCTGTTCGACGTCGGGCTTTTCTTGCGATTGCGCCATGCTTGCTTCCGGCTCCTCTTACGTTTGGTTGGGTACGGCACATAGTTTGGCTGGCCGCACAATCGCAAATACTATACGTCAGATTCACGGCAACGTGCGATGGTCGTCCATAGTTCGCGGAAGTGTGCAGAAGCCCGCGGAAGTCCGTAAAAAAGCGTCAGCCCGCATGCTGGAAAAGCGTGCGGGCCGTTTGATCGCAGGTAGCGGTAGGCAATCGCAGTAATCGCAATGCTTGCGATACCTACGAAACGTGCGAAATGCTCAGAGCGCGGCGATGGCGTCGATCTCGACGAGCGCGCCCTTCGGAATGTCGTTGCCGCCAAAGGCCACGCGGGCCGGCTTGACGGAGCCGATGAAGGTCTGCGCGTACACGTCATCGACCTCATGGAAGTCCTCGACGTTCTTCATGTAGATGGTGGCACGAACCACATGCTCGATGCCGGAGCCGGCGGTGTCGAGGATGTGCTTGATGTTCTTCAGCGCCTGCGCGGCCTGCTCGCCCGCACTCTCGCCGGCCAGTTCGCCGGTGGCCGGGTCGATGCCCAGCTGGCCGGAGACGAACACGAATCCGTTGGCCTTCACGGCCTGGCTGTAGGCGCCGAGTGCTGCCGGGGCTTCGGAGGTGGCCACTGCTTCCAGCTTTTCGCTCATACTGTTCTCCTTTGTCGTAAGGTATGTTGCCGCAAGGTATGTAAACGCGCGCCAAGTATGTGCCAATATGCCCGTACATGCGCTATTTGCGTCGCACCTGAAATCATACTTTTCCGATGGGTGGAAGTGGGAAAAACCGTTCACAGAACGATATGGCCGGAGTTGGCACCACACGGCGCAGCAGGCACGAAAACGGCGGAATCGCAAGGAAAACCGCGGAAAAATACAACAAACGAGCAACAAAAAGGCTCCAGCCGTTCGACTGGAGCCTTGCCCGGTGGGCTTGATGGGGATCGAACCCACGACCTTCTGTTCCGGAGACAGACGCTCTATCCGCTGAGCTACAAACCCATGCAACGCACTACTGTACACGGTCTGCGCCCGTTTGCGACACGATTCGGCGAAAAACGTGACGCAGACCTTGCAATCGTTGGGAAAGTCAGTACGCGCGCTCAATGCATCAGAGTGCTCGGCGCAACCAGCACGCGCTGCACGCTCAGTACATGAGGGTGGCGAGGCGACGACGTGCGCGCTTCAGACGCTCGTCGGTCGGCTCGGGGATCGTGAAGTATTCGAGCAGACGCTGGCGCACCGGCTCGATGTCGGCCTTGTGACCCGCCGCCACGAAATCAAGCAGACGGTCGAACGCGTCCTGGATCTGCCCGCCGATCATGTCGATGTCGGCGACGGCAAGCTGCGCGTCCACATCGTCCGGCTTGTCGGCGGCAGCGGCACGCACCACGCGCACGTCCGCATTGGCGGAACGGGCCAGCAGCAGCGCCTTCGCACGTTCGCGGGCGGCGCGCGTATCGTTCGGATCGGCTTCCAAAACCTTCTCGTACGCGGCGGCGGCACCGGCGTAATCGCCCTGCTGTGCCAGCATGTACGCTTCCTGATGTTCCGGCGGCACCTGATCCTGCACACTGCCGGCGGATGCGGAATTGGCCGCGTCGGAGTCCGGATCGCCCGAATACGGAGCGGTGCCGGTCACGCCGGCCTGCTGTGCGGCGGCGATAAGCTTCGGCACGACCACGTCTGTGATCTGCTGCAGTTCCTCGTCGGACGGAAGGCCCTGCAGAATCGGCATCGGACGGCCGCCGATCAACGCGAACAGCGCCGGCGCGCCCTGAATCTGGAACGCCTGTGCGATGGAGGGATTGGATGCGATGTCGATGCGGGACAGCTGGATCTGGCCGTTGAGCTTGTTCACCGCGTCACCCAATGCGCGTGCCATGGCGAACAGACGGTCGTCGGTCGGCACCCACAGGAACAGCAGAATCGGGAACGTGGCGGAGGTCTGCACCATGGCCTGGAACGTGTTCTCCGTGGTGTCGATGACATATCCGCCAGCCGCCGGAGCGCCGCCCGCCTGCCCCGGCTCGGCCTTCACCTGATGCTTGAGCGCTTCCAGATCAACGGCTCCCGCCAATGAAACACCCGGATGGAACGCTTGCTGCTCTGCCATACTTGCCTCCAAAAACACGAAATCGTTGCTGGCACCAACTATAGGTGCCAGCAACGATTTCCCGGTTTTCATTCCCACGGATGCGCGATAGGCGGAAAACCGCCGACGATGCGCGTCCAAGGACCCGTCGTTTTACAGCGCTTCGACCTTCACCGGCTGGCGTTCGGAACCGACCGCGGTGATTTTCTGCCCGGAATTCGCCGGCGGAACATACAGCGCGATGACGTTCACATAGCTCGTCTTCATGGTGCTGGTGGCCTTGCCATTGCCGAACAGCGCCTTTTCCGCGTCAGAGGCCGGCTGCGATTCACGGCCAGCGCCGGCGGAACGCGTCCATTCGGAGTTGATCTGCGCCACCACCAGATCGCCGCCGTCCGCGGAACGCATGACGCTGATGGCTCCATTGACCGGTTCGAAGGTCTGCTGCTGCGTGCCTTCGTTAAGCTCCATGGCCTTCTGCACCTGGGCAGTCAGATCGGCAAGCTTCGATCGCAGATCATCATCCGCGAATTTGCTGGCGTACTTGCTGTTCGCCCCGTTCTGCAGCAGGTCCGCATACGCGTCCACCGCCGCTTTCGGCGTCATGACCAGACCGGTGTCCGTAGGCGTTCCCTGCGCGCTGCCGGTTTTGGAGATTTCGAAACTCGGCATCTTCACGCCGGAGAACAGTCGCGCCACACCCCACAGCTTGTAGTTCTGGCGTGCGGAATCCTGCCTGAACACCAGCAGACGCTTGGACTGCTGGTCCTTGGTTGTGGACGTGATGGAGAACACGGACCGTGGCCAGCCGGCATCCGTGGAGATCACGGCCTGGGCCAGATCCGTGGGGATGGTGGTCTTACGGTCAAGATTGCCCGTGGCTTTCGCTACGTTCAGCTCGCTGGTGCGGATGTCCAGTTCCGGACCTTCGAGAATCGTCGGCAACGTATCAGTGTCACGGTTCTGATTGCACTGGTCGAGCGTTTTGAGAATCCTCGTGCGGACCTTTTGCTCCTGCTTGGCGCTCAAGTTCGGCGCATCCTGCCGGGTGGTGGCTTTCGGGGTCGGCAGCTGGCCTTCGCAACCGCACATGCCGACGGCCATTCCCAGCGCGAGCATGGCCGCGATAATCGCCTGACTACGCTTCCTCATCACTGGTCCTCCTCTTGGCCGTCTTCCTGCGTTTCCGCCTGAACCTCCTCTTGGGCAAGACGAGCGAAATACGCGGCAAGCTCATCCTGCGAGATCACGGAAGTCGCCTCGTCGTCAACAGACGATTCGCCCGCCGTCGATTCAAATACGGTCGATTCGGACACAGTCGGCTGGCTTTCCGCAATCGTGTTCTGCTGGTCGGCGACCAGGTTACGTGCCACAGGATCGACGATGACGGGCTGTTGCGTTTCCTCGAACGATGACATACGACCGCCGGTGCGATGTTCCGCATGGCGACGCCTGCCGTGATGCGACCTGCTCCGTGCCCTGTTGCTGGCGGCGGTTTCGGCGTTCTTCACCCAAGCCGAAACCTCGTTCTCATCGCCTTCGTTGACGCCAACGCCTTCGACCATGGCGAAAGCGCGCTTGTTGCGGCGCTTATGCGGCGGCATGGCGAATACGGAAGCGGAAAGCACGGCGAGAATCGCCAGCAGTCCGCCGGCAAGATACAACGGCATGGCGAAATTCGGCAGGTTACGACGGTCCCAATTCAGAGTGACCGTATCTCCCTTGCGGTTGCCGAAATCAATCAACGCCACAACATCCTCGGCGTTATTGCTGTTCGATCCTTTGACCTGCATATCAACGGCACCGTCATTGCACTTGATGGTGCGCCACATGTCGGAGTCCTTGAAAGCCACCTGGTTCTGGGAATTGTCCGCGGTTCCCTGCGCGGAGACCTTCATGGTGGAAAGCGTCGTCCAATCGGACAGACCGGAGACGCGCATGTACTTGCTTCCCGCAATCCATCCGGCAACGTCGCGCGCGGAACCTATGGCGATGCACACATTGGATTTCTTGTCACGGGATTTGGCCGAAATATTGACGCGGCTGTCTACCAGCTGCAGCACGTTCGGATCGGTGACCACGTATTCCGAACCGTTCACCGGAGCGGCGGCGGTGATCTCATTGTCCGGTTTCCAGACGGTTGAATTCAACACGCCAAACACGACGCATGCGATGGCAAGCAAGCCGAAAATAGGCGTGACGATGCCACGCATGATCTTCGCATGCCGGGTAGGGCCCGTCTCGATCTGCGGCTTCTCTTGTTCTTCCTGCAATACAGTCATAGCTTTTCCATTCTACAGTGTCCGTTTGCACAAGCCTGAAAAAAACATGAAAATCATGCTTTGCCGCTATGGTTGGCCCTATGCGTAAATCACTTCTTTCCAAGGCCGTCACGGCAGTCTGCGCAACGGTCATGTGCCTGGGCGTCACTGCGTGCGGCGGTAATTCCAGCGCGAAATCCGACAAGTCGAACTCGGATTCCTCCTCATCTTCCGAAAAAATCGGCATGCACCAGATCGCCGGCGTGACCGCCAAGGGCGAGCTCGGCAAGAAGCCGACCGTCTCGTTCAAGACGCCGATGACGGTTGAGGACAACAGCTACGTGGTGCTGCAGAAGGGCGACGGAGCCCAGATCGAGGACGGCGACCGCGTCTGCTCGCAGGGCATCGCCATCAGCGTCAAGGATGGTTCCGAACTGGCCAGCACGTGGGAGAAGAACACCCCCAACTGCTCCACCGTAGTCACCTCGGATACCAGCCAGATGACCGAGAACTACTACAAGATCTTCAAGAGCCTCAAGCTCAATTCCACCGTGGCGTTCGGCGTGAACGACTCGAATTCCTCCGGCACCTCGTATCTCATGGTACTCACGCTGGTGTCCAAGTCGAAGGACCTGAAGAAGGCCACCGGCGAGAAGGTCGCGGGCGTTCCGGCCGACCTGCCGAAGGTAACGCTCGCCAAGGACGGCAAGCCGTCGATCGACATGAACGGCTATAAGGGTTCCGATTCCCTGGTTTCCCAGGACCTCATCAAGGGCAAGGGCGCTGTGGTCAAGGATACGCAGTCCGTGATGGCGCACTACACCGGCTGGCTGCTGGACGGCACGCAGTTCGATTCCTCGTGGGACCGCGGACAGTCCTCCGCCTTCTCGCTTGACAGCGTGATCAAGGGCTGGAAGCAGGGTCTGGCAGGCCACACGGTCGGTTCCCAGGTGCTGCTGGTGGTGCCGCCGAGCCTCGGCTACGGAAACAAGGATCAGGAGAAGATTCCGGCGAATTCCACGCTGGTCTTCGTGGTCGACATTCTCGCCGCCTACTGATCCAGCCGGTCTAACCGCAAAAAGCCTCCCACCCGGGAGGCTTTTTCATTAGAAGAGTCGTAGAGAGTCGTCTTCGGTGCCCTTCATCTCCTCATAATCGAGAATCAGGCATTTGAAACCGCGGTCCTGCGCGAGCACGCGGGCCTGCGGGGTGATGGTCTGCGCGGCGAAGATGCCGTGCACGGGGACCAGCAGCGGGTCGCGGTTGAGCAGATCGCAGTAGCGGGTGAGCTGTTCGACGCCGTCGATGCCGCCGTTGCGCTTGATTTCGATGGCCACGTGCTCGCCGTTGCCGTCAATCGCCATGATGTCGACCGGTCCGATGGCTGTCGGGTATTCGCGGCGCACGAGCTTCGCGCCTTTGCCGATGCGTTCGATCTGTTCGGCCAGGTACTTCTGCAGATGGTCTTCGACGCCGTCCTTGATGAGGCCCGGATCCTCGCCGAGGTCGTACGATTCGTCCGAATAGATGTGCTGCAACGTCACTTCCAGCACGTCGTTCGATTTGTCGGCCGACGCGCGGATCACCTTTTGCGGCACTTCAGTATCAACGTCGTCATCGGCGTGGTCGGGGGTGATGTCCCTGATGCTGCATGGCGCGGACATCCAGTTGAGCGGCTTGTATGAGCCGAGTTCGGAGAAGATCAGCAGGCTGTTGTCCGCCTTGATGAGCAGCACGCGCTTGGCGAGCGGCAGGGAGGCGTTCAATCGTCCGGAATATTCGGCAGAGCAGTCAGCAACAATAATTCGCACGAGGCACTACCCTACCATGCGCGTCGCCGTACGTACGGCATACGTATTCGCGGCGGCGGAAAGCCACGTAAAAGACAAAAGCGGCCCGGTAATCGCAATACAAAAACATATTGCGATTACCGGGCCACCTTACGTCAAGCGGAAACGGCTTATTCGGCGCGCTTCACGTTGGTTCCACGCTCGACCGCGACGGTGAGCTTGTTCGAATCGAAGGAGATGAAGCCGTCAGTCACCTCGAAGGAGAGGCGATTGCCTTCAGGATCCACCACAACGATGGTTCCTTCCTTGATCACGGTCAGCACAGGCTCGTGGTCGGGCAGGATGCCCATTCCGCCTTCGGAGGCGGGAATGGTAACCGACTTCGCCGTGCCGTGCCACACAGGGTGGTCAGCGGCGACGATGTTCACCTGCATAGTCGATCCGGCCATCACGCACCGTATTCCTTCTGCATGTCGTGCCACTTTTTCTCGAGGTCGTCGATGCCGCCGATACCGGAGAATGCCTGCTCCGGAACGTCGTCATACACGCCGTCGCAGATGCGGGTGAATGCTTCGATAGTCTCGTCCGCCGGAACGTAGGAGCCCGGACGGCCGGTGAACTTCTCGGCGACGTAGAAGTTCTGGCCAAGGAACTGCTCGATCTTACGAGCACGGTTCACAGTGGTCTTATCTTCTTCGCCAAGCTCATCGATACCGATCAGGGCGATGATGTCCTGCAGCTCCTTGTTACGCTGCAGAATCGCCTTGACGCGGTTTGCACAGTCGTAGTGCGCCTGACCCACGTAACGCGGATCAAGGATTCGCGAAGTGGAGCTCAGCGGGTCGACTGCCGGGTAGATACCCTTCGAAGCGATGTCACGAGACAGCTCGGTGGTTGCATCCAGGTGGGCGAAGGTCGTTGCAGGAGCCGGGTCGGTGTAATCATCGGCCGGCACGTAGATGGCCTGCAGCGAGGTGATGGAGTGTCCACGGGTCGAAGTGATTCGCTCCTGCAGCGCGCCCATCTCATCGGCCAGGTTCGGCTGGTAGCCCACTGCGGACGGCATACGGCCGAGCAGGGTGGACACCTCGGAACCAGCCTGGGTGAAACGGAAGATGTTATCGATGAACAGCAGCACGTCCTGATTCTGTACGTCACGGAAGTACTCTGCCATGGTCAGTGCGGTCAGCGGCACGCGCAGACGGGTACCCGGCTGCTCATCCATCTGGCCGAAGACCAGTGCGGTCTTCTCGAGCACGCCGGCCTCGTCCATTTCGCCGATCAGATCGTTACCCTCACGGGTACGTTCGCCGACGCCTGCGAACACGGACACACCGCCGTGGTTCTGAGCCACACGCTGAATCATTTCCTGAATCAGCACGGTCTTGCCGACGCCTGCGCCACCGAACAGACCAATCTTGCCACCCTGCACATACGGGGTCAGCAGATCGATGACCTTGATACCGGTTTCGAACATCTGGGTCTTGGACTCCAGCTGGTCGAATGCCGGCGGGTTACGGTGGATAGGCCAACGCTCGGTGACCGTGACGGTCTCACCGGGCTTCTTGTTGAGGATGTTGCCGGACACGTCGAACACGTGGCCCTTGGTCACGTCGCCGACCGGCACGGAGATCGGGCCGCCGGTGTCGAGCACGGTCGCGCCACGGACCAGGCCGTCGGTCGGCTTCAGGGCGACGGTGCGCACGGTGGAATCGCCAAGGTGCTGCTCCACCTCGAGGGTGATTCTCTTGGTGGTCTCGCCCTCTTCGTGAACGCCGGTGCTGTTCAGCTCAACGGTAAGTGCATTGTAAATGTCGGGCAGGTGGCCCACCGGGAATTCGACGTCGATAACCGATCCCTGGATACGCGTAACGCGTCCAGCGGTCGGCTCTGCAGCCGTCTCGGGAGCCGCTGTGGTCTGATTCTCAGCCATATGCGTTCCTACTCTTCCTTCTTGTTCAGCGCATCAGCGCTGCCGATGATTTCGGTAAGTTCCTGGGTAATCGATGCCTGACGCGAAGCGTTGAGCTTGCGAGTCAGTTCATCGATCAGGCTGCGGGCGTTGTCTGTAGCCGTGTGCATGGCGTTCTGTCGGCTTGCAGTCTCGGATGCCGCTGCGGTGAGCAGGCATTCATGGATACGGGACTGGATGTACTTCGGCAGAATCGCGTCGAGTACTTCGTCAACGCTTGGCTCGAACGCATACAGAGGAGTCGCGGCATCGGCATCGGATTCCGGCACAGGACCGGATTCCGGCTGTTCCGGAAGCACGAGCTCAACGGGTAGCATGCGCAGCACACGCACCTTCTGAACCACCATATTCACGAACTCGGTGAACACAATGTAGAGTTCGGAGACTCCACCTTGGTCCGCCGGCTTCATATAAGCGTCCAACAGTGCCTTCGAGATGGACTCTGCGACTTCCACGCCGGGCTGGTCGGTATCGCCTTCCCAAGTGCCGGCAACCGGACGGTTGCGGTACTTGTAATACGTCACACCGCGACGACCATACACATACAGTTCCGGCTGCTTGCCCTTCTCGTCGAGTCGGGCCAACAGCGATTCCGTTTCGCGGATGATCGAGGAGGTGTACGGACCTGCCATACCACGATCCGAGGTGAGAGCGAGGACAGCCACGCGAGGGTTGTCCTCGTTCTTTTTCACGATCGGATGGTCGATATGGGTATGGGCCACCAGCGCTTGCACGGCGTCGAAAATCGCATCGGTATACGGCTTCGCGTTCAAGGCCACGTCACGTGCCTTGGCGATGTGCGAAGACGCGATCATCTCCTGCGCGTTGAAGATTTTCTCCAGCGACGCGGTGGAGGCGATCCTAGATTTCAATGCGAGTTGCGAGCCCATGAATCACTTCTCTCCTGCGACGATCTTTTCCTGCTCGACCGGAGTGGTGTGCTTCTCGTCAGGCTTCTTCTCGACCAGCGGCTTGCCCGCGCTGGTCACGAAGGTCTCACGGAACGCTTCCACGGCCTTGTCGAGGGCAGCCTCGGTGTCGGCGGTGAAGTCTTCGGTCTCGCGAATGGTCTTGAGGATATCGGTGTTGTGATCCAGATAATCCAGCATGCCCTTTTCGAACGGCAACACGTCGCTGATTGGCAGGTCATCCATCTTGCCATGGGTGCCGGCCCACACGGACACGACTTCCTGTTCCATCGAATACGGGGAGAACTGCGGCTGCTTCAGGAGCTCGGTCAGGTGGGCACCACGGTTCAGCTGAGCCTTCGAAGCCGCATCCAGATCGGAAGCGAACATGGCGAAGGATTCCAGCGAACGGTACTGCGCCAGCGAGATCTTCAGCGTGCCGGAGACCTTCTTCAAGGCCTTCGTCTGGGCAGCGCCACCGACTCGGGACACGGAGATGCCGACGTCCACAGCAGGACGCTGGTTCGCGTTGAACAGGTCGGACTGCAGGAAGATCTGGCCATCGGTGATGGAAATCACGTTGGTCGGAATGTAGGCGGACACATCGTTCGCCTTGGTCTCGACGATCGGCAGGCCGGTCATCGAGCCGCCGCCGAGGTCATCGGAAACCTTGGCGCAACGTTCGAGCAGACGGGAGTGCAGATAGAACACATCGCCCGGGTAAGCCTCACGCCCCGGCGGACGACGCAGCAGCAGGGAAATCGAGCGGTAAGCCTCAGCCTGCTTCGACAGATCGTCGAAGACGATGAGCACGTGCTTGCCGTTGTACATCCAGTGCTGTCCGATGGCGGAACCGGTGTACGGTGCGATGTACTTGAAGCCTGCGGAATCGGAAGCCGGGGAAGCCACGATGGTCGTGTACTCCATAGCGCCGGCCTCTTCCAGGGACTGCTTCACCGATGCGATGGTGGAGCCCTTCTGACCGACGGCCACGTAGATGCAGCGGACCTGCTTCTTCGGGTCTCCGGATTCCCAGTTGCGCTTCTGGTTGATGATCGTATCGATTGCGATAGCGGTCTTACCGGTCTGGCGGTCGCCGATGATGAGCTGGCGCTGGCCACGTCCGATCGGCGTCATTGCGTCGATGGCCTTCAGGCCGGTGGACAGCGGCTCGTCAACCGGATGACGATGCATAACGTCAGGTGCCTGGGCCTCGAGAATACGACGGCCTTCGGTCTTGATCTCGCCAAGACCGTCAATCGGGTTGCCTAGCGGGTCCACGACGCGGCCAAGGTAGCCGTCGCCGACGGGCACGGAGAGCACTTCGCCGGTACGACGCACTTCCTGGCCTTCCTCGATACCGGTGAAATCGCCGAGGATAACCACGCCGATCTCGCGGGCGTCAAGGTTGAACGCCAGGCCAAGCGTGCCGTCTTCGAAGGTCAGCAGCTCATTGGCCATGCAACCAGGCAGTCCCGTCACGTGCGCAATGCCGTCGCCAGCGGTCGCGACATAACCGACTTCCTGGGTCGGCGTGTCCGACGGCTTGTACGACTCGACGAACTCATCGAGCGCCTTGCGTATCGTGGTGGGATCAATGGTAAGTTCTGCCATGATCACTCCTTATTGTTGTTTTTAAATTCAGTCAAGTCTTGTTTCAGGCTTGTTCACCGTGTGGCGTGCCGTCAGGCGGTCGCCTTCACCGTGCGCTGAAGATGTTGCAGCTGTGCGACCACCGTGTTGTCGGTGACCTCGTCGCCCACCTGGATGCGCATACCACCCAGGACGGTCGGATCGACCACCGAGTTAATGTGCACCGGATGGCCGGTCTTCGCCGAATAGATGGCGACGAGCTTCTTGACCTGCTCCTTGCTCAGTGGCGTTGCCGTGGTGACGGTGACCATCGATTCGCCCATATGACGGGAGAACTTGTTGATCAACCACTGGATGGTCTGCAGATAGCGGCGGTTGCGCAGATTGCAGGTCGCATGCTCGGCCAGACGCTTGGTCACCACATTGAAGTCGGCATTGCCGATCAGGCTGTACAGCAGCTTGATACGGGCTTCGGCGGGGACGGTTGCGTCATACAGCTTGCTGCGTACGACCGGAAGGTTGAGCAGTGCGGAATGCAGCTGGGCAAGCTCGATGGAGACCTGCAGAGTAGCATTCGTGTGGTCCGCGTAGTACATCATGCCATCCACACCGAAATCCTCGGTGGCGTTGGCGATGTCGGACACGCGGCTCCAACGGCGGGCCACCAGATCGGACATGATTTCCATCGTCAACGGATGGGCCTCATCTCCAATGAGGGTCTTGACTACCGCAACCTTGTCTTCGACTGGGCGCGACGGGTCGGTGAGGGCACGTTCAAGCTGGATGTTGTGGTCGAGCGCGTTGGTGATCGTGAACAGTTCGTTCCCGATGCGCCATGCGTCCTCGCCGCTGTCACGCAGCCTGGGGGCCAGCGAGTCACGCGAAACGCGGTCTGCGATACGCGATGCTTCTCCTCGCATTGGTCACCTCCCTTTCTTGAAGGTTTCGATCACTTCTTGTCGCTGTCCAGATCGGCGATCATCTGGTCGATCATCGTCGACTGCACGTCGTCGCTCTCCAGCTTGCTGCCCAGGATCTTGCCGGCCAGTGCCGTTGCCAGCACGCCGACCTCACCCTTCAGGCTCACCAGAGCCTGCTGCTGCTGGGATTCGATGGAACGCTGGGCGGTGGCGGTGATCTGCGCCGCATCAGCCTCGGCACGGGTACGTGCGTCGGCGATGATGTGCGATGCCTCCGCGCGAGCGTCGTCGCGGATCTTGGAAGCCTCGACGCGTGCGCTGCTCAGCTGGGCATCGTACTTCGCCTTGGCTTCGTCGGCATCCTTCTGGGCCTGTTCGGCCTTGGCGATGCCGCCTTCGATCTTGGCTGCGCGCTCATCGAACACGGCCTGGAACTTCGGCAGGAAGAACTTGTAGAAGAACACGGCGACGATGATCAGAATGACCAACGACCAGAAAATGTCGTAGCTTTTCGGAAGGAACAGTTCCATCTCGCTAGCTGCGGTCACCATAGTGTCTTCCTCCTTTCACGTTCGTTTGCGTCTTCGGTGTTTACCTTGGGGATCAAGTCTTACTTGATGAAGGCGAGCACGAAGCCGAGCAGTGCCAGCACCTCGACGAATGCCAGGCCCAGGAACATGAGGGTCTGCAGACGGCTGCCGAGCTCAGGCTGGCGAGCGGTGCCTTCGATGGTCTTGCCGATCAGGATGCCCAGACCGATGCCAGGGCCGATGGCGGCGAGGCCGTAGCCAACGACGTTCAGGTTGCCGGCAACCTCAGCGAGGGTAACGATATCCATGATTGTTTCCTTTCTGGTTATTGCTTGACAAGAAGCAACACTTAAAAAGCCGGCGGTCAGTCGATCTCCGGATAGCTCATATTGATGTACGCGGTGGTCAGGATGGCGAAGATGTAAGCCTGCAGGCAGGCGACCAGCGCCTCGAACAGGAACATGAACATGCCAGCCGCGAAGGTGATGATGCCGAACGGCATCATCAGCTTGTTCACCACATCAACGAGGAAGAACTGCGTGGCCGAGAGGCACAACGCAAGGATCAGGTGGCCCGAAACCATGTTGGCGAACAGTCGGATCGTCAACGAGAACGGGCGGATAATCAGCAGCTCAAGCAGCTGAATCGGGGACAGCAGAATATAGATCGGGGCCGGAACGCCCTTCGGGAAGATCTCGTCCCTCAGGAAGTGGCCAAGGCCCTTTTCACGGATGCCGGCAATCCAGTACTGGCAGAAGCACCACATGGCGAACACCAGAGGCAGCGTGATGGACGCGCTTGCCGCGATGTTGAAGCCCGGGATGATGCCGCACAGATTGAAGACCAGCAACGTGCAGAACACGGTGGTGATCATCGGCACATAACGCTTGCCACGCAGCTCGCCCATCACCTGATAGACGATGTTGTCGCGGACAAACTCGATCAGCCATTCGACTGCGCCCTGCCAACGGCCAGGGATGAGCTTTGCACGGCTTGCCGTAATTCCGAGAACCAGCAGCATGATGACGGTCGCAAGAATACGAACGAGGATGATGCGGTTGATGGCGAACGGCGTGCCTTGAAAAACAAACGGATCGGGAAGGAAGTCATTGATGCTCGGCATCTCTGGACCATCGGCGATGGTCATGATGCCCTCTCCCAATGCACTAATCATTCACGCCTCCTGCTCTTGTGTCAGCTGTTAGTCTAGCCCAACAGCTGAGTCGAATGTGACATTCCGGTTACCAAACCAGAACATCCTTCGGGTTCTATGTTAACGCGCCCATAAACGCGTTCGCATACCAGCCCCGAATGGCTGCAAAGGATTATCAGCCCGTGGCTAGACAACATTCCGCACCGGGAGCTTTCCCCTACTACCGTATAGCGAAAACCGGCGTTTCGCACGTTGCGGGGACTATTAGACACAACCACGGCCGTTGTCGATTCGGCCTATTTCACCCCCATTCACACCAAAATAGACATCGTTTGCAACACTGCTTGATAAAACGTTTTACTTAACATATCGCACCATAATATATGACGGCGAAAATGAAACGATGTCGCAGCAGGCAACAAAAACCGCGCAAAAAGCCCACGACACCGCGTAAAAGCGGCAATCCTGGGACAATCGCCAATACTTGTCAGTACTCGCCGATCTTCGTGAAATCAGCCGCGAATGACACCATATCCATCGTGCGAGAATGGCGTGAATGCGTCGACACGCGGAGAACCGGGCTCGTGCCGGATCGAACGGTCGGTGCCGAGGCGCTTCTCCTCGCGCAGCTGCGGTACTTCGCTCAAATCGTATGGCGTGGTCTGATAGACCCAGTTGAGCCAGTTGCGCCACAGCAGGTTGGCGTGGGCGCGCCAGGCGAACAGCGGTTCGAGCTTCGGATCGTCGTGCGGGAAATAGTTTTCGGGGAACGGCACGTTGGTCATGCCCTTCTTCATATCCCTCTCGTATTCCTCGGCGAGCGTGTACTTGCCGTATTCCCAATGGCCGAGCGCGAACACTTCGGAGAAGTCACGCGTGGCGATGAGCCCCGGGCCGGACTTCGGACCCCACGTGAGCACCTGCAGCTCGGGATTATGGGCGATATCACCCTCGTTGACCCCCGCCAGGCGGGAATGCGGTTGCAGGCAGATCTCGTCGAAACCGTTGGTGAGGAAGCAGTATTCGTCCTGCAGATACTGGGGGAACACTCCGAAGAGCTTCTCCGGCAGCAGCTCCTTGCGCACGCCGTACCGATAGTTGAGCGCGCCCATCGCGCCCCAGCACAGGTACATGGTGGAGAAGACGTGGGTGGATGCCCAGTCGAGAATCTGCTTGAACTCGCCCCAGTAGTCGACCTGCTCGAAATCGAGGTGCTCGACGGGCGCTCCCGTCACCACAAGACCGTCGTAATAGTTGTCTTTGAACGCATCGAGCGTCTCGTAGAACTTCACCAGATGGTCGGCGCTCACGTGCGTGGCCTCGTGGGTGGAGGTCTTCATGAAGTCGACCTCGACCTGCAGCGGGCTCTTGGAGATCAGACGCAGCAGCTGCGTTTCGGTCTCGATCTTCTTCGGCATGAGGTTCAGGATCACCAGCTTGAGCGGACGCACACGCTGGCGCTCCGCTTCGGGCTTTTCAAGCGCGAAGATGCGCTCGGAGTCGAGAATGTCTCTGGCCGGAAGGCCGCTGGGAATCTTGATAGGCATGTTTCCTATTATGGTGCGGACCCGGATATGGCGTATTCGGCGGTTTTCATCGACGGGCCGCAGCGTTATACGAAAAAACGGATAACGCGTTATCGGATATGCGATTTCACTAGCAGCGCAATATGCGACACGCCGATTTGACTTATTAGCCAACATCCGTAAAGTAGTTAGAGCTGCCTCAATGAAGGCAAGCCGACGCGGGGTGGAGCAGCTCGGTAGCTCGCTGGGCTCATAACCCAGAGGTCCATGGTTCAAATCCATGCCCCGCTACTGATAGGCCGCCGTTTTCGGAATCATCCGAAGCGGCGGTTTTCTTATATCCAAGTAACTCGCCTTGCGTCAAAGACGGGTTGAGCAATGTTGCTACATCAGTATTAAGGAAATCGGCCGCTGCTTGAGTCTCATTAATAGTCCAGGTAATCTCACTACGCAGCTTCTTAGAGATAGTCTGCGGTGCAATCCCTAGAGCCTTCGCCAAATCCTTCTTCTGGATATGTCGAGCAGAGATCATCAGATTTACATTCGTAGCCACTATGTCTTGAGCCTTGGCTTGAGGCTGTGCAATTACTGCTGTCATAGCTTCATAATACAACGTAGTTTTATTTTTCTAGGCGTGTCGAATTGACATCGTCACGATTTATACGATATGACTATCGTATGGTTTTAGTCGAATCGCATGGCGATACTTCAGCGCGAGTCCGGAAGCTCATCCGCAAGAATCGCCTCACACAAAAGGACGTAGCCGCCGAAATTGGCATCAGTCAGCAACTCTTCACCAACAAACTTCACGGCCGAGCAAATTACACGCTCCGAGACCTCAGCCGCATCGCCGAGTTCTTCGACGTGAGCCTTGATTACCTCGTCGGCCGTTCAAACGAGCAGAAAGGAAACAAGCGATGATGATCCATGATGCCGCCGGCTCCATTGTCGTGGTCTCGGCTGAATCCGTGAAGATGGCGGGCGAGGGCTGCATTGTCCTTAACGCCCGCGCCGTGTACATCCATAATCAGGCGTTGACGCCAGAGCAGGCCGCGATTGTCAAGCGTGGTGTCATGGCCACGCTCGACGATCCAGCGGCGTTAGAAGATCTGCATGGGAAGCACGACGTCGCCAGCGTCGATCTGCCACCACGGAACGGCCTTGGGGTTGATGGTGATGGCGTGGATGCTCATGTCGGGAAACCTGACGGTCTGGACGAAGCTGGTGCCGGACTTCAGACGTTCGGAGAGCTCACTGACCGTGGAGGCCGTCGCACCGGTGATGGTAAGCGGCGTGGTCGTTCCCAGGTAAAGGGCGAAATCGAACGTGTTTTCGTCACTCATTACTCTTCCTTCCTTCGTTGTTTGAAAGGTTTGGTTTGTGCGATTACAAGCCTATCGCTGCGGAGGAAGGAACCTAACCGTCCATCCATGAATCAAGGAGCAGTGAAATGAGTGTTCGTTTCGAGATCACCACGGAACCCGGCACAGTTGCGCCGGGTGATCTGGTGGTGTTGCGTCTGGTGACGCAGAAGGGCAGTGTGAAGTGGACGTGCGGCACCGTGCGTTGCTTCACCGACGATGAAGACCAACCCGCAATAGTGCTGACCACCGGCAAGATACCGGAATATGACGGCTACTGGCTTGTGTGCTGCATTAAGTCCATCCCCGACGAAGTGCAAATGGCGATAACCGACGAAGGCGAGGTAGTGGGATGAAGCGTTTGGCGATTATAGGAGGCTGCAAGATCGTCGCCGTGGCCATGGGTCTGTTGTCGGCGTTGACCGGCCTGTGGTGGCTGGTTGCCGCCGACATCGCTTTGTACGCACTGTGTGTGATCGAGGCGAAGCAATGACGGCCACGAACGTGCGGGCCATCGTGTGGAACCCGCGCATGAATGTGTATGTGTTGGAAGCCAGAACTGGTGACTTCGAGGGGCGGGTGCTGTTGTCGCCCGCCCAGCTCGACATGCTGGCGGCGTCGATACGGGACGCGAAGGCGTCCATGTCGCTTGAGCAACGTCGATTGAACGACGGTGCAGACCCGCCGTTATTCGCCTGATTTTCAGATAACTTCAGAGCCTTTGACCCAGCCGAAGGTCGGTTGCTGGGTAGGCGTGATAAAGCACCCGGCCGCGCTTCGCTCAGCGCGTTACAAACACACCAATCGTGGGTTGGTGGTTACAACGGCCGACGGTAAGGCCATGCGGGTGTGTCATCGAGGAACCCATGTCGCCTTCACAGGAAGACCGAGGGGCTTCACCGGCCACGGCCGGGGTGTGGGTTCCACCCGTCTTGCGCCTTCGGGCGCGCGCCTTTGGCTCCGGCCCGGCTCCGTTACGAAGCCTTTCAAGGTGTCCTTAAGTGAAAGCGTTAAGCCCTTTGCTGGCTTGCGTTTTCGTCTATAAGGGCACCACACCTAACCCTTCACCACCCGAAGGTTTGATTAACCGATTTATCGACCACACACCTGATTACAGAAAGCGAGAACAATTATGGGCATTGTTTACAAACGTGACTTGAAAAGGCAAGTCAAGAACAGGAAGACCAACGAAAAGCGCCAGTTCGTAAAGGACATCAAGAACGCCGTGAAGTGGAACTTGCCGAGATTGGAGCATGACACCACCGGGGTGGAGAACGTGCCGCGAGAAATGGTGGTGAAGTTGCTCAGGCTGGACAAAGTGGCGACGAAGACAGATCCGGACGGCAAGCACGCCATGCAGACGCTTATCTCGTTGGGCTATGTGCTTCGCCCACGCCGCTATCTCGGCCGAGAGTACTTCAGGCGTGACGATCTGGTGCAATCACTCAAGGCTTACGTGGGGGCGTGACTATGCGGAAACTGAAACTAGTGATCGAGGAAACCGACGATACGGGTACCATCACAACCACGTTGCCGCTGGCGTTCGCCATGGATGACGATATGGGAAGACCGGTTGCCGGCGTGTATGACAAGCTCAAGAGCGACCATAGGCGTTTGCGCTTCGCCACATGGTTGATGCCGGCCGTCACCGAAGCGATTGTGCAAGCGAACTACGGCACCGGCCAAGATTCTGGGGCCGGCATATGAACCCGCGCGCGAAGCTCACGGCCAAACAGGCGGCCCTATATCTGGGCGTGAGTGAAAGCCTGTTGCGCAAGTGGCGCGGCGAACATTACGGCCCGGTGTTCTACCGGCCCACGAATGCGCCCAACTGCCCCGTGCTGTATGAGGTGTCGGACTTGGACATGTTCGTGGCGCAGCGCAAGCGTAAGGCGGCCCAGAGTGCCGCGTAGGCAAGTAGTCGCCCCGTCAATCCGTTCGGCCGAGATAGCGGCGTGGGGTAACGACTGTTGGCTGGAATTGCCCGGCTGCACGAAGGTGGGCACCGAAGACGATCATATAGTGCCCCATGCGCATGGCGGCAAGGACACCGTGCCGAACCTACGCCGCGCGTGCAAGCATTGCAACGCTTCGCGCCAAGACCGCGTGCTGTATGGCTATGGCTGCCGCTTGCACATGATCGTGTGCCCGCCCGGCTCATGCGACCGGGAGGCCGTGGACTACATAGCCCAGCACGCGAAGCCAAGCGACCCGGTTGTGTCGTGGGCTTCGCTGGCCGTCGCCATGCGCGTGGACGAAGCGGACATGGAGCAGCGGCGTGCCGTGGCTATGGCATGGTCTGCCGCCTACCGCCAGTTCGCCAAGAGCCGCGCGCCGTTGGACGTGTGGCTGGTGCGCACCATACCAGCCAGCCGCAAGCACCCGCAGATGCTGGCCGAGTGGATAGCGCTGGACTACGACATACATGTGCTGGACCCCGGCTATGCCGAGAGCATGGCACGGGCACGTAACGACATGTACCGGCAGCTGGTGCGCCAGTGGTACGCCCTCCACCTGTCGCAAGAGACGATAGACGCGAGGCAAGCGGCCCGCCGCCAGCGACTCGCGGCCCTTGGCTTGCGTTCCATGCCATCTTCGGTGCCTTCATCGCGCCCGGAATGGTGATTTTTTAAACTCGCGGCGCTGGAAAAGACCCCGCGCCCAGTTTTTTCTCCCCCCAACACGGGAGGAAAAACTGGGCGAAAACGTTGGAACATCAAGGAAAAGAAAGAAAGGATACGGATAAATGAGCCAAAACACGTTCGACATTTTCGACGATACCGCCGGCCGGCACGTCGGGCAACAGGAAAAGGCCACGCGGCAGCTGATCGAGAGCCTTACCGAGCGTTCGGGCGGCGAACTAGACCCATTCGCCACCACGCTATGCGCCAGCCTGTTGTCCCTTGCCCAGAACATCGACACACAGCGCAACGCCGGCAAGGAGATCAGCCGCAACATGAACACCTATCTGGATAACGTTCAGCGCCTTCAGGACATGTACCCGCCGGAACCGAAGGTGGACGAAGACGTGGCCGCCTATCTGGCCGAGGCGAAGGCATGACCACGCCGCCGAGTATGCGGGCCGGCACGCGCCGCGACCCCTCGCGCCGCACCGACGGCGGCGTGGTGGCGAAGACCGCCGAACTATTGGGTAAACCGTTGTTGCCTTGGCAACGCTACGTTGCCGACGTGGCCGGCGAGATCGACGAAACGACGGGAACGTATCGGTACGACACCATCGTGCTTACCACGCCGCGCCAGTGCGGCAAGTCCACGCTGATAGACACCGAGGACACGCGCAATGCCCAGTTGGGCAAAGATAGGAAGATTTACTATCTGGCGCAGACCGGCAAGGACGCCGAACAGCATTTCAAGGACTATGCGAAGCAATTGCGTTCAAGCCGGCTTGGCCCGCTGGCCCTGAAGCCGCGTCTAAGCAACGGCGGCATGGAACAGCGTTTCGTCAACGGCAGCTTCATACGCCCTTTGGCCGTCACGAAGGTTGCGGGCCACGGCGTCCAGATGGACAAGTTCACCTTGGATGAAGCGTTTAGCCTGACCGAAGAGGCCGGCTATATGATCTTGGACGGCTTGGGGCCGACCATGAACACCCGCTTGCGCTTCACCGGCGTGCAACCTCAAATGTGGATTACATCGACCGAAGGCACGGCCGCTTCGACGTTCTTCAACAGCCTGTTGGACGGCTTGCGCGCCGGCGACGTACCCGAGCGCACGGCGTGGTTCGACTTCGGCTTGCCCGATGATGAAGACCCCGAAGACCTCAAGGCCGTGGCACGCTGGCACCCGGCCGCCGGCCTGTTGTGGGACTTGCGCCAGTTGGCCGACTTTCGCCAGCAGTTCGGGGACAACAAGGCCGGTTGGGCGCGAGCCTTCGCCAACCGGCGCGACGTGGGCATAGCCGAGCGCGTCATAAACGCCGACCTATGGGACGCCACCGCTTGCGAGCCGATAGCGCCCGGCGACTTGGCCGGCCGGCCGGTGGTGTTCGGCGCTGCCGTGGACGTGGACGCCACCCACACGGCGATTAGCGCCGGCATCAAGGAACACAACGGCACGGTAACGGTCCAGTTGCTCAAGGTGTTGGACGGCACCGGCGCGGCACCCGGCGAGATCACCAGACTGTGCGCCACCTACGACGCGCCCTTGTGTATGGACTCGCGCGGCCCGAACGGCGACTTGTGCGACCGATTGAAAGCGCTGGCCGACATCAACGGCGACCCCGCTGTGCGTTTCGTGGACATGCAAGCCGGCGACTTCCTCAGCGTGGGCCAAGCGTTCGTGAGCGGCCTTGAGAACGGCACCGTCCGCCATGCCGCCGACGCTGAATTGGACGCCAGCGCGGCGAACAGCGCGCGCACATGGAGCGGCGACGCTTGGCGCGTGTCAAGGCGCGGCAGCACCGGCCAGACATCGCCGCTTGAAAGCGCCATGCTTTCCGCGTGGGGCGTCTCGCACAGGCCCGAACCAGAAGGGCCGTTGCAAATATTCTGACCATGTACGGCTGTGGTGGACTGTGGTGGACTGTGGCGGGCAATGGCGCGCGCCACTCGCCACGGCCATGCGTGAGCGCGCATCATGTGCCGCATGAACGACTTCGGTTTTTTTCAGCGGCTACGCTTCGCCGGCAAGATCATCACGCGCGGCGTGGCCGCCGTGGACGACATACCGGCCGAGATAATGCCACCCACCCGCACGGCCGCGTATGACCCGCTGCAACTGTCCACCGTATTTCGTGGCGTTCAGGTGCTTCAAACCGCAATCGCCGGCTTGCCGATGCACGAAATGCGCGGCGGCATCAAGCTCAACACGCTGACATCCATCATCGACCACCCGGACGCCAACCGAAGCCGACGCGACTTCATAAGCGACATCGTGGCAAGCCTGTGCTTGGACGGCAACGCCTTCATTCGCAAGCTGAGGTATGGCAATGAAGTGGTGTCGTGCCAAGTCTTGCCGCCGTCTCTGGTGACCGTACGCGACGATGGCCGCGACCCCGCCGCGCCGGTGCTTCGCTATTCGTATCTTGGCCGCGAGTACACGCCGGATGAAATCACACACCTGAAGTTCCTGAACGTTCCCGGCCGGTTGCGTGGCCTTGGCCCCATTTCGGCGGCGCGCGAAGAGGTGGAGGGCGCGAAGATGGCCCGCGACTACAAGGCCCGATTCTACACCGATAGCAGCAACGTTAAGGGCTATCTGAAGAGCGACCAGAAGATCACGCCCGACAGCGCGAAACAGGCGAAGGACGATTGGGGCAAGGCCGGCAAGGCCGGAGACATCAAGGTGGTTGGCAGCAACCTAACCTATGTGCCCTTGGACATGAAGCCGGCCGACCTTCAGTTTTTGGAAACACAGAAGTTCGACACCACCCAGATCGCCCGCCTGTTGGGCATCCCGGCCAGCATCATGCTGGCCGCCGTGGACGGCAGCAACCTCACCTATTCCAACATCGAGCAATCGTGGATTGAGTTTGCGGACTACACGCTGGCCGCCTACACGGGCGAGATCGAGGAACTTCTAAGTTCTTTGCTACCGCGTGGCCGGGTGGTGCGTTTCGACTGGGACAGCAGCCGCCGCGCCGATATGGCCGACCGTTACAACGCCTACAAGACCGCCATCGGCTCCGGGTGGCTCACCGTGGACGACGTGCGCGACCGCGAGGGCTTGCCGCCGTTGACGCCCGAACAGGCGGCCCAGATTCAACAGATCGGAGGAACCACCAATGAGCAATGAGCACGACGAAAGGCTTATGGAGGCGCGCACGCTCAACGTCACCGGCCTACGCTTGCGTGACACCGGCGACACCGGCGACGGCATGACCTTGGAGGGCGTGGCCGTGCCCTTCAATCAGCGATATGCGCTGTTCAGTGATTACGCCGAGGTGATAGATCCCGATTGCGACTTCGGCACCCGCAAGACCGTGAAAGTGAGCCGCGAGCATGGCGACCTTATCGGCAAGCTGACCGACATGCGCCGCGAAGCGGACGGCTTGCACGTCGTGGCGAAGCTGGCCGACACCGAAAGCGGGCGCGAGGCCGCCGAACTGGTGCGTGAAGGCGTCTACGACGGCTTCAGCATCGGCTTCAGGCCGGTGGAAAACAGGGTTATCGACTCGGACGACGGCGTTACCGAAGTCCACCGTAGGGCAATCGACCTGTTCGAGGTGGCCGTTACCGGCATCCCCGCGTATCCGGCCGCCGAAATCACCGGCCAGCGTTCCCAGACCATCACAACCAACAACAACGACGAAGGAATGGAGGCACCCGTTATGGGCGACAACACCAACAACGAACAGCGCGATAACGCCATGAACGAACGCTTGGAGGCGTTCAGTGAGGAACTGCGCGGCATCAAGGCCACCGTGGCCGCCGGCATCCAGACCACCCCGCCGGCCGAGCTGGGCGGCGAGTTCCGCACCGCCGGCGACTATCTCAAGGCGCTGAGCGACGAACGCGACGCCAACCACGCGGCCGCCATCGACCTTATGCGCCAGACCCGCGACGCCATCGTTACCGGCGACACCGGCAACACCGTGGCATGGATTGCCGATGACTTGCGCCTGATCGAACAGCGCCGCAAGGTGACGAACATCCTCACCCGCGACACGCTGCCGGCCACCGGTATGAGCATGGAATACAACGTGGTCTCCGAGGACACCACGGCCGTGGACAAGCAGACCGCCGAGGGCGCGGCCCTGACCTTCGGCAAGGTGAAGTTCGGCACCAAGACCGCCGACATCAACACTTATGGCGGCTACACCACGCTTTCGCGCCAGACCATCGAGCGCAGCACCACCCCCATGCTCAACACGGCGCTGAAGGCCCTGAACAACGCCTACGCGAAGTCCACCGAAAACGCCGTGCGCACCTACCTGTACGACCTCATCAAGTCCCAGCGCGACGCGACCGACAACCCGAACAACATCACGGCCCCGGCCGCTTTGAACGACATGACGACAGACCAGTGGGCCGGCCTTATCCTTGACGCCGCCGAGGTGATGGACGATAGGAACGCGGCCATGACCCGTCTGGGCGTTTCCAAGGACGTGGCGCTGGCCCTTATCAAGCTCAAGGACTCGGGCAGCCGGTTCATGGACATTTCCGGCAAGGGCGGCGACACCATCGGCGCTTTCGACGTCACCGGCGTGGTGGGCGACCTCATGCGCGTGCCGGTGTACTTGCTGCCGAAGGCCCCGACCGGCACCGCCGCGTTCATCGACCCGACCGCCGTCACCGTGTGGGAGAGCGGCGGCCCCACCCAGCTTTCCAACACCGACCCAGTGAACATCGTGGACAACTATTCGGTGTACGGGTACATGGCCGTGGCCGCGACCTTCACCGACGGCCTGTTGCCTGTCAAGTTCACTGTCACCGGGATGTGACCATGGAAGACGAACAGTTGTTGGCACAGCTGCGCAACGAGGTGAGCGTGCCAAGCGGTGACGATGAACGACTAACCGCGAAGCTGGCCGCCGCCAAGGCGTATGTGGCAAGCGCCGTGGGCACGGCGTCCATCAAGGACGAAGTGCTGGCCGATTGCATCGTGAGTTGTGCTGCGGACCTGTACAACAGCCGCGACGCCCGGCTGGGCGTCATGGACGTTGGCGACGGCACCACCGAACCGTTCAGGATCTCAACAGACCCGTTGCGTTCGGTGTGGCCGAAACTCAAGGCCGCGGGCGTGAACACCGGCGGGCTGGTGATCGCATGACCGCGAGCGTGCGCGAGGAACGCGAAGCCCTTATGGACTTGCTCACCGACGCCGCCGGAGACCTCGTGGACGCCGTGACCATCGACGCCCAAGAGGCCCGGCCATTGCCCGGCAAGGCCGTTATGCTGATCGACCCGCCGACGATCACGTTCGAGGGCTACCAGTTCCAAGAGCGCATCTGGACTGTGAACGTGATCGCCGGCACCACCGCCACACAGGTGCAAGCATTGGACATCATCACACCCGTGGTCGAAAGACTCTGGGAACGCAAGGTGAACATGCGAAGCGCGAAGCCTGTCACCTATTCGCTGGCCGGCGGGGGCAACCTCGCGGCCTACGAACTGACCCTTAACCCCTTGGAACTAACCGAAGACTAACCGAAAGGAAACAATCATGGCGAAGGTACGCACACTTGGCCCCGGCTCGCTCAAGATCGGCGACACCGGCAGCGAACAGGACTTTAGCGCGGACGTCACCAACACAGCGTTGGAACCAAGCACCGACACCGAAGACCCGGACAACTTCCTTGACGGGCACAGCGAGGGCGGCAGCCAAACCGAGTCTTGGACGCTGACCGGCAGCGTCAAGGAAGACTTCAGCATGGACGGCCTTCAGGTCTGGTGCAACCAGCACAGCGGCGATGAACTGCCGTTCATATTCATTCCGAACACGTCGGGCACCGTCCAATGGAAAGGCAAAGTGACAATTGCCAGCATCCAGATCGGCGGCGACGTGAAGAGCAAGAACGCCAACGACTTCAGTTTTGCCGCAACGGACGTGACGCCCAGCGCCTACACGCCGTCCGGGATGTGACGTTTGGCCGGGACGATTGGGGCCGGCGGCAACGGCTCCTTGCAACTGAATGGCGCGGGCCAGTTGGCGCGAAGCCTGAAGAAAGCCGGCGACGATCTGAAAGACCTCAAGGCCGTGAACCGCGAGGCCGCTTCAATAGTCGCCGGCGAGGCCAAGAAAACAGCCCCGCACGTATCCGGCAGACTGTCGCGCACCGTGCGCGCCGGAGCCACCCAGAAAGCCGGCGTGGTGCGCGCCGGCAACAAAGGCAAGGTGCCATATGCCGGCGTCATTAACTACGGCTGGCCCGGCCACAACATCAAGGCAACCTATTTCGCCAACAAGGCCGCGAAGGACACCGAACCGGAATGGACGGCCCTTTACTCTCAGGCCGTCGAAAAGATCATAAACCGCATAACCACAGGAGATTTAAGCAAATGAGCGACACCACTATACCGTCGAACACCCGCGTTCGCTACACCGACGGGCACACCGACGAAATCATGGTGACCATGTTCCAACGCACCGCCGCAGAAACCTACGGCAAGGCCCACGGCTGGGGCAGCCTCATGGAGGCCGCCGTCAAGTTCAACGCCTATAGCGCCTATATGCGCTGCCGCCAGACCTCACTCACCGATCTGCCGTTCGACCGGTGGCTGGCAACCGTCGTGAGCATCGAGGACATGGCCAACGACACCGACGACGCTGCGGACATGTTCGGCACCCCGGTGGCCGCCAACGTGAGCGACGGCGAGGAAGAGACTTTCGGCCCTTTCCCCGCTGGGACGCCGACGGCCTGAACGCCTATTCGTGCGTGCTTGCCGCCCGCTTCGGCGGCACCCCGTGGGCGTGGCGCCGCGAGAGCGAGCCTAGCCCGGAGGACTGGGGCACCTGTTTGGAACTGTTGGAAAAGGAACGCGAGGACGCCGAAGAGGCCGAGCAAGAAGCAAAGGAGGCGAGACGATGAAAAGCGCGATTCTTGCCATTCGCATTATCGGTGACGCCACCAGCGCCGTGGCCGCTATGGACAAGGCCCAGCGCGCAAGCATGTCCGTCAAGGACAAAGTGGGCAAGGCGAGCGTGGCCGCAAGCGCCGCGCTGGCGGCCATCGGCGCGGGTGCCGCGACCTGTACCAAGGCCGCCGGCGACTTGCAACAGTCGGTTGGCGGCGTCGAAACCGTGTTCGGTGACTCCAGCAAGCAGATGCTGGCATGGAGCAAGAACGCGGCCAAGAGCGTGGGCCTAAGCCAGAACGAATACAACGAGTTCGCCACGCTGGTGGGCAGCCAGCTACAGAACTTCGGCATGTCTGCGGAACAGTCGGCAAGCAAGACAAACGAACTTATCGGCTTGGGCGCTGATCTGTCCAGCATGTTCGGCGGCACCACGGCCGACGCCGTGGACGCGCTGTCATCGGCGCTCAAGGGCGAAATGGACCCCATAGAGAAGTACGGCATCAGCCTGAACGACGCCACGCTACAGGCTCAGGCCGCTTCTATGGGATTGGGCGACCTGTACAAGTCGGGCGACCGCAACGCCAAGATGCAAGCCACGCTTGCCGCCATCACCGCCCAGAGCGGCAAGGCCGTGGGCAACTTCGCGCGCGAGGCAGACACCGCGCAAGGCCAGCAGCAGCGCATGAACGCCGCCTTCGAGAACGCCAAGGCCGCGTTGGGCGAAGCCCTGTTGCCGTGCCTCACCCAGATGGCCGAGAAACTCGCCAGTGTCGCCACATGGATACAGGCGAACACGTCGTGGCTTGGCCCGCTGGTGGGCGTGATCGCGGCCGTGGCCGCCGTCATAGTCACGCTGAACGCCGCCATGACCGCGTACAGCGTCGTGGCCGGCATCGTGGCCGCAGCACAAGGTGCCGTTAACTTGGCGTTTCTGCCGGTGGTGGCCGTGATTCTGGCCATCGTGGCCGTTATCGCCGTGCTGGTGACGAACTGGGACAACGTGAAGAAAGTCGCCGGCATTGCCGCCGACTGGATACACGAGAAATGGGACGCCCTGTGTTCGTGGCTCAAAAACGCATGGTCTTCAATCGGTTCGTTTTTCAGTGGCATAGGCGAGGGAATTAAGACCGCCTTCGCCGGGCCTATCAATTGGATAGCAAGCAAGTTCGAGTGGCTGGCCGACAAAGTGCGCGGCGTGTTCGACTGGATTGGCGGCGCATGGAACAAGGTAAGCGGGTGGGTGTCCGGCATCTTCGGCGCGAAGAAGTCCGTTGCTTCGGCTTCGGCGTCCTATATGGCCCAGCCCATGCGCGTCTACTCGGCTTCGCGCACCATCGACCCCACAGCCACAGCCACAGCCACGGCAACGCCGTTGCGCGCCCGCGCTTCGGCCCCCAGCCTGTTCGCCACCACGGCACCGGCCGGCGTGGCCGGAGCGACGCGGCCGGCCAACGTGACCGTGAACATAAGCGTGGACGCGCACGGAAACCTTGACAACGACAAGGTGGCCGGCGAGATCGTGGCAAGCCTTGACCGTTGGGCCAAGGTGCGCGGAAGGGAGCTGACGTTATGAGCGCCGTGAGCAAATGGAGCAACCCGCTGCCGGAGGGCTGCCACATCTTCCTTGACCTCCGCCAACTGCCCGAGGCACAGGACGGCAGCGACGATCTGGTGCCCTTGTCTCCGTTCACGATCGAGTGGGGCGTGGAGAAGCCGTGGGACGAAACCAACCCGGCCGTCCTGAACATCACCTTGATAGATCAGGCCGGCCGTTATTCCAAGTCCGCCAACGGTCTTATGGGCCACCGACTCACCGTCCGGCCGGCGTGGGAGCTACAGGGCACCTACAACGAAAGTCCCTTGTGCTACGCCCTGTTCGACGGATACGTGACAGACGTGCAGATGCTCGACCACGACGGCGGACGAAACCGTATCAAGCTCACCGCATCAGACCGCATCTACATCCTTCGCACCGACTGCCGCAAGGGGCCTAACGACGGCACCGACGCACAGGCCGCGCGCGGCTTCCAATGGTGGCTACAGGGCACCGTGACCGACACGCTGAAACGATGGCTTAACTTCGACGGCATCCCCGCCCACTACATCACCTACAACACGTTTTCGACGCCGCCGAAGGCCAGCGACCGGCACAGTTTCATGGACTTCTGCGAACGCAAGGTAACGAGACAGATCGACGGCAAATACAGCTTCGAGGTAGACCGCATGTTTTACATGTCCTACCAAGACGCCAGCGCCGCAAAAGTGCCACAGTTCCGCGACATACGCGCCTTCTGGGATACCGACGTGATACTTACCGGCCCCACCATCGTGCTGGGCGACGGGTCAACCACCATAAACGACGACTACCGCACCCCTGCGGCGTCACGTATCATCATCGACGCCCACCCCACGTTGGAAAGCGCATCAGACTATTACACCCAAGTCGAAATGAAATACGCGCACCGAGGATTGACGAATCCCGGCGCGACCGCCGCCGAACAGGAACAGGCCGCCACCACGTATGAGTTCAACTACGATGGCAGCCGAGTGGCCCAGATCGCCACGCAGACCCGCAACGGCGAAACCTGTCTAAGCATCGAGGCCGACTGGACGGAATACCCGAGCAACGCGGCCAGCAGCGCCGCAAGTATCGACATGTCCCGCGCTGTGAACGCGATAGCCGAGAGCAACAACCGTGTTCGCTTGCCAGAACTCACGTTCAGGGGCGACAAGATGGAGCAACGCCACCTATACTGCCGGCCCGACGTGTATTTGTTCCCCGGCAGCCGGTTCGACGCCACCGCGCCGGCCACCACCGGCGCATGGTGCGCGATCGGCGGCACTCTCACCTACGACGTGACCGGCAAGAAGAGCCGGTGGACGCACCGCGTGCATGTCTGGCCCGCACGCAACCGGAAAAGCGGCAAACCGACGTGCGCCGACATGAAGAAACTCACATCGACGGCCACGTTCAAAGAAGCCGATTGGGTTTTGGGCGCGCTTCGGCACGTCACCAAGACCGGTACGGCCCCGGCGGCGGCCGCAAGCAAGGCAATGGCAATCAGCAAGGAAGGAACACACTATGGAGACGACGAAGCGTTACCGTCTTCCCTATCCCAGTGACGGCGACCAGGTGCGCGAACTGCCGGACATCATCAGGCAACAGGCCGAAGGCATCGACGAGGCGTTGGCCGGTTTCGACTACGACGGCACCGATCCCAACACGCTCACCGCCAGAGTGGCAGCGCTCGAAAGGCAGTTGGACGCCATCAGGGGCAACACCGTGGTGCTGTACAACAACGACAACGCGCCATTCGCCGGCGCAATCACCCTGTCGGAAAGCGCCGCGAACTTCGAGCGCCTGACGATCTGTTTCAAAAGCAACGACAACGTATTCGGCAGCATGGACGTGGTAAACCCAGACGGAAAGGTAATCAGCCTGACCACATCGTACTTCAACGAAACCTCTTACTTCTTTTTGAAGAACCGGTGCTACAAGATCGCCGGAAAAACCATCAACACATATTCACCTTCCACCAACAAATGGATTACCGGCGAAGCGAACGTGTGCAACAGCAATCAGGGAACCAGAACAGACGTCTTGGTAATCACTCAGGTAATCGGCACAAGAAAGAACTCGATCATATGAGCGAGGGCGTGATTATCGCGCTGGTTGGCATGGGCGGCACCATCGGCGGTGCCGTCGTGTCCCAGTTGTTCAACGCGGCCAAGAACCGGTTGGAGGCGTACAGGATGGCGCAGGAGATGCAAGCCGACAACCAACGCTTGTGGCAATGGAACCGCGCGCTGGTTGACCACATCTACAAGGGCCTAGGCCCGCCGCCGCCAGAACCGCCGGCCGACCTGTTCGACCACGACTGACCAACAAAATGAAAGGAGACAAGAGTGTGAGCGACATCAAATGGGTGGGCAGCCCGAACCACTACGACGGGCGCAACGGCTACGCCATAAGCCATATCACCTTGCACATCATGGTCGGCTATCTGACCGGCACCGACAGCGTTTTCCAACGCGCCGGAGGCGCTTCGGCCCACTACGGCATCGGCGGCCACGGCGAGATACACCAGTACGTGAGAGAGAGCGACGGCAGTTGGAGCGACGCGAACTTCGAGAGCAACAACAGCACAGTGAGCATCGAGCACGAAGGCGGCATGGCCGGCGTGCCTTGCACGCGCGCGTGCATGGACGCTTCGGCCCGCCTGTGCGCCGAGATCGCGCGGCGTCAAGGCTGGGGCCGCTTGTGGCACGACGGGCGCAACGGCAACGTGTGGCTGCACCGGGAGATACCCGGCACAGACCACTACGGGTGCCCAGACAAGGCCGTGAACGGCCTTGACGTGAACTATGTAATCAACAAAGCCAACGAGATATTGGGAGGTAACAACATGACAAGTGCCGGAGACGTTTGGAACTACGGAATCGGTGCCGAGGGCACCCCCGGCAAGGACAATCAACCCGCTTGGGTGCGACTGAGCTGGATGCACAAGGACACCGCGCGACTGTACGCGCTTCTGAGCCGCACCGACGACGGCGGCACCAAGGACGGCAGCAGTGGCGACATCTACACGCGCGTGTGCTACATCGACAAGCGCGTGCGCGAAATGAGCGCCACCGTAACCGCCCAAGCAGCCGCCATCGAGGCGCTAAGCAAGGCGTTGGGAGCCAACCCGGCCGACATCGCGGCCACCGTGGAAAAGGCCGTTAAAGCCAAACTGGACGCCTTGGACATCACCGTAACCGCCACCAGCAAGAAAAAGGATTGACCACATGACAAGCACCGAACCACAGCACGCTACAGATACCGGCTATAAGCCAGTGTTCAACGACACCGTGCGAACCATCGTCTATGTACTCGGACTTGTGGCCGTGGCCGTAGGCTTCGGCTTCACCAAGTTCGGGGACCCGGCAGTGGGTGACTACATCACCACCGTTGGCGGCCTGATCGCGGCCGGCATGGGCGTGGCCTACAATCCAATCCGCATGTCTGGCAAACAGGTCTAGGCACCGAGCATCACGGCGGCCATGCCCGCACGCAACCGCGCGTCGGGCATGGCGACGTAGATTTGCGTCGTTTCGACCGATGCATGGCCCAGCAGCCTTGCCACCAGATACAAGTCATGCGTGGCCGCGTATGTCGCCGTGGCGTACCGGTGGCGGAGGCTGTGCGCGCCGTACCCTTCTGGCAGCAGACGGCTTATATGCTTGCCCACGTAGCTTTCCTCGACATGGCCTTGCCACCGGCCGGGGAACAGCCAACCGCCGCACGACTCTATGGCTTCGGCCAGATCGTCGGGCAATGGCACTATGCGCTGTTTATCGCCCTTGCCACGCACTATCAGCGACTTGCCCAGCAGATCGTCCATGACATCCCGCGAGTTCACGCCCGCTATCTCACCGCGCCGTAAACCACACTCGGCCGCAAGCCTCAGCATCAGCGTTTCGGTTTCGTTCGCCTTCGCCAGCGCCGCAAGAATATGCTTGTCGGGGCATGGGCGCGGGTGCGCCTTCGGACGCTTGACCTTAGGCAAATCGGCTGACGGATTGTCCGGTCTTGCGCCGGTTCGCTGCAAACGGCCGAAAAACGACGTTAGCGTGTTCCTGTACGCCTTCAGCGTTTCCGGCTTCCAATGCTGGCCGGCCATCCAAGACACCAGATCGCCGGTGGTGACGTCAACGGGCGATCTACCCAAACCTATGGCCGCGTGCGTGAGCTTGTAGCGCCGGCACCGCACCGTGTCTTCGCTGTACCCACTGGCAATCAGGGACTTCACCCAGTCTTCTACGCTCACTCGCCACTCAGGTGGCGGCTGCAACTTTTTAGCGTTCATGGCACACCATCGTGCCTTACGCCGCTAGGATTAATGATAATCGGCTCAGGCCGGCATGGATTTGGACCATGGGCCGGGGCGTAGCCCCAGAGGTCCATGGTCCAAATCCATGCCCCGCTACCAATTGAAAGGCTAGGAATCATAACGATTCCTAGCCTTCCTTATTTCCCGGCACATGCGCTAGTAGTCCAGAACTGGACAAAAACTGGACAAAAGCGTCAATCGCAGTTAACTCGGAACAAACGTACTCAGGCTCTTTGTGCTCTGGCAATACGTTTCTTGAACTCTTTGCTCTCCTCGTAAAGTACGCACCGAATCAAGTCATCTTTGACTCCGAGTTTTTTCAGCTGCTCGTATGCGGGCGTGATTGCATAGTCATACTGGCGCATGAAAACGTTTATGATGCGCAACTTGAACAGGTACGCGTTAATCGGTTTATTGGTTTCCTCATTGCTGTGACGAACAGCCAGTGCAAAAGCGCCGTAGTTCACCAGCCTAAGAAAATCGCGCATGAGGTCTTCTTGAAAGCCAGTGTGAGCATTGTCTCCTTGACTCATAAGCAAATAGGCAACAAATGCATACTCAGGCTTGTCCTTCCTTTCCTTGAATAACTTCTCTTGCGCACTTGCCGCCCTCATTGGAGATTCCGCCATAAGGATGTCGCCATTGCGTGATGCTTCATTCTCGATCTGGGAATGGTACTTCTCAGTCATGCGGCTAAGCTTCTTTGTATCAGTTTCAAGCGTCCTTGCTATTGCAGCATTGGAATTGTTTTTCCTCTGGGCAATGAGGGCACTTTGAGCCAGTTGCATTTTGACTGATTCAAAAAAAGGAGCGGAGGCTAAAAAGGCTTGGCTAGCAGCATCATCTTCTGAATATCGTAAGTGTTGATCTGATGATGATGAATTGCTGGAAAGCCGTATACCAGTTCTGAGATTCCGAGTGAATAAAAACCATTTACTCGTCTGATGAGCATTTCATTGCAACCATTTAATTCTTTTGAATATCTGCGGAATGTGTTTTCGAGATCGGTTTCCCATCCTTGCTGCCTGTCGTATTTGTTACCGCGCTTATCAGTCGATAGATTGCTGAAGAAATTATCAGCAAGCGTATGAAGTTCGCTATCATAATGTTCGCGTTCTTTTAGAGCTTTATAGAAAGCGTCGGAATCAAGCTGTTCTATGGCAGTGTTGCAATTCTTCATTAAAATGTTTTGAGTGCCTGTGAGCGTGATATCGAAACCAATCCGTATCTCTTCAGGTAATTTAGAAACAACCTGTTTAAGAGTTTTACTTAGGGCTTGAAACTTCGCCTGCTTCTGCATTGGTAATCCTTCTAATGCAGTTATTTCACCATTCACATATCGTTCGAAGATTTGCTGATTAACGCCCATTGCGAGACCTCCTCGTGTTCCTGTTCAAACCTAGGGCATTTTCCCCAAAAGAACATGAAAACGCTTTTTGAGCTGCACGAAGTCGGCATTATTGGGAGTGTTCACAGACGAAAGGAGGTGATTTGAAGTGGACGAAGAAACCACATCTGTCCTGCACGCGGATATCCTGCGCGCAGTTAGCAAGGAAGGGCGTCCCTACGAGTGCATCGAGGTCAAACTCGGTGACGTCAGCGTAGGTCGTATCTTCCCCCGGCCGCTCGAAATGGCGGCCATCAAGAACGCTCTCGGCTATGCCTGAGCGTCTCCAGTTAAACGCCGGGGGCGTTAGTGGCACCCCCGGCCGTATCCATCACAACCTCGTCGAAAGGTTTTCACCATGGACACACTCATGATGATACTCAACTACATGCGAGAACATCCGACCGCCGTTCTCATACTGACGGTTCTCATTCTCGCCGCTATTGCAGTCTTGGCAGCATTCATCCATGACTCCAAAAAGGTTGATGCCGTGAGCGCCAAGCCCCTATCTTTCACCGCTGAACAAGCTAGACAAGTCACGATGCAGCGCCGATCGAATCCGACGCGTTTCGTGTTCATCATCCCTGCAAAGCTGGTGAAAGATGACAGCATCAACGAGTGGGCGAACGTAATCGCCCCGCGACTCGGCACCGGCTTTCAGGTGTGCGAAGTGACCATTATCCCTCAGAAGATGTGGTTCCCCGCTCGTTACAAGGTGACGTTTGCGAAGCTGGAGGCGCTGCGATGATCTGGCTCCGGCGTAAAAGTATTGAGCCGGGTAGCCGTTATGTGCTAGGCGCGGAGATTGCTAACCCTCGGGTTTCCGTCTCCGTGCCCCGCACGGCGCATCTGGCCATCATCGGCGAAAGCAACAGCGGCAAGGGCAGCGTGCTGGCAAATCTCATTTTGCAGGAAGTTACTAACGGCGGTGAGATCTGGTTCGTCGATCTCAAAGCCGGCATGGAAGCCGAAAACTACGCGCAGGTGCTGGATCGTAAGGCATATGACATCGATGAAGCAGAGGCTTTGCTCTCCGACTTCAACTCTGGAGTAAATGCCCGAGCGGAGCAATGGCGGGGTAAGTTGCGTTCCCTCGATGACGTGCAAGCTGTTCACCGATTACTCATCGTTGACGAGGCGGCAGATATGATCCGCTCTGGCGCAAGCAAGAAGCAGTCTGAGACCTGCGTGGAGCTGATGCGGTCGATACTGTCACGATCACGTGCGCTGAACTGTACTGTGGTTGTCGCCACACAGAATCCGCGCGTAAGCTCCAGCTTGCCGTACCGAAGTCTATTGCTCACAACTCTGGCTCTGCGGCTTAACTCCAAGAGCGAAGCCGTGATGGCCTTGGGTGAGGATGCCGTGCGACGCGGTGCCCGCCCGTGGCAAATTCCGTTTAGTCGTCCAGGAGATGGGTACCTGTGGGATGCCGAGACTAACCGAGTCAAGTACTTGCATGTGCCATTCATCACCGATGAGGAGATCCATTCGCTGCGTCGCGTAGTTGAGGCCGGTGACGGGCGTAGCGTCAGCGAAAGCCCGGCAACGGCCACAGCAACCTCCAAATACAGGGGGACTACTACGACGCCCCCTGTTGAGATGCGAGATGAGGGACAAAGATGAGTGACAAAAAGAACGCCCCGAACGAGAAGGGCAGGTATTGGGCCGGCCTGATCTATCCCAGCGACAGCTGCCCAGACAACTGGCAAGAGCTTATGCAACTGTCAGGACTGCAAATCCTTGTGTCACCGCTGCACGATCTGGATATCGCCGACGTCAAAACCGGCGAACTGAAAAAGCCCCATCGCCACGTAATCGCAATGTGGATGAACACCACTACGCGCCGGAATGCGCAGCGGTTTTTCGAGCAGTTCAATGGTCCCAAGACCATCATCCGCTTGGAAAGCCCTCGCGGCATGGCCCGGTATCTCGTCCATCTCGACAACCCTGAGAAGGCTCAGTATTCACCTGAAGACGTGTTGGCCTTCAACGGTGCCGACTGGCAGAAGATAGCCATCCCCGACGATGACAGGCAGGAGGCGATGTCCATCGTGAATCTTGTCGCCGACAACGGTATCCAAGGATATTATGACCTGCTTAAGCTTTGCGAACAGGAGCATCCTGACCTACTGGACTTCGCCGCCCGGCAGACAGTGTTCTGTCGCGAAGTGATATGGAGCTACTGGCACGCGAGCAGCAACAAGCCCAAGAAGGAGACCGATCATGACTGAGAACCAAAAGGACGGCATCGTCAACAACCGGCCTCAATTTTTGGACGTGTCTGACCTTCAGACCATGTTCGGCGTCGGACGTTCCAAAGCCCGCTTGATGATGGACACACTGCCATCGGTCCGGGTAGGCAGCAAAGATTATGTCACCATATCCGCACTAAACGGTTATATCGAAGAACACGGCGGTATCCAAGTCAGCTGGCCCAAACGCCGCCGATAGAATTTCGACCCGGTTTTCTTTTTCTTAGGCAAATAGCCAGAAGGAAACCGGGCCTTTCTGTACACGACGACGGGACCGATTATCCTTAACCACATGAGTGAAACCATCGCCGAAATACGCAACAAAGCCGCCACTCTGCTTTCTCCAGAACAGCAGCAGCAATGGGAACAGTTTCTTACTCCCATGCCAGTTGCCGAACAAGCCGCGAGTCTCTTCACTCACTCTGATAAGCCCGTTCACATACTCGATCTTGGTTCCGGCACCGGCATCTTAGGAGCGGTGACTGCACGTCAAGCAGCCCCCGGCAGCAGCGTCTTAGCCATTGAACAGGACGACAAGCTCGCCTCTGCTTCCGAGCTCTCTCTCGCCCAAGTTTGCGATAGGACAAAGGTCATCAATACATCGGTGTTTAACGTTTTACTCAATGCTGAGTTCGATCGGGTTATCCTTAATCCTCCATACAAAAAGATCCGTCCAATCACCATTCCTACTAGTAGAGGTGAATTGAAAATCACTAACCTCTATGCAGCTTTTTTAGTGATTGCAGTTCAGGCGCTTTCCGAGGACGGGGAATGCGTCGCAATCATTCCCCGTTCGTGGATGAATGGTGCGTACTTTAAAGATTTCCGAAAATGGCTACTCGATGAATGCAGCCTTGATGTAATTGCGGTATACGGTTCACGGCAGGAACACTTTAAGGACATGTCTATTCTTCAGGAAATCATGCTGCTTAAAGTATCCAAGCGTCCCCAAACACGCAGTGTCACTATTTACGGCAATATCACGCCAGTTCGCTCATTGGGGTCACAACCATCAGTGCAGGCTTCCCTAGACTCAATCACCCTTGGAAGAGATCGCATTCTTTGCATACAGCAGCAAGATTCTCGTCTATCCGAATTTAAGTCTTTGGAAGCCCAAGGACTATGGGTATCGACTGGCAAATTGGTGTGGTTCCGGAACCGTGATTTACTGTCGGAGAACAAACCCGCGGACGGATACCCCCTATACTGGGCAGACAATCAAAATGGACTGATGACCCAACATCCTATTGAATGTGACCGAGAGCAATGGGTGACCAGTAACGCAACCGACCGCAACGTCCTGCTTCCGGCTGGCGACTATTGTATTGTCAATCGTTTCTCAGCCAAAGAGCAGCTTCATCGTATTCACGCTTCATATCTCAGCAGCAACGTAGAATTTGCAGCTGACAATAAGTTGAATTACATCCATCAGGGCACATCACGTAAGACAATACCTTTAAACAGTGATGTCGCACGCGGATTAACGCTCTGGCTGTCCACAAGCATCATCGACAACTGGTACCGCCAGATTTCTGGCAGCACCCAAGTCAACGCAACTGATCTACGGCAACTACCCTGTCCATCCACAGAACAGCTTATTCAGCTTTCCGGCCTGTTGCCTACCGATGTCTACACGAACCAAGGCTTGATTGATCAAACGGTTGGAGGTTTATTTTCATGGACAAAAGCCAGCTGATTGCCGACGCCATTGATGCATTGCGCGAGCTTGGAGTTGGTAAAGACCAACAAAACGATCGTAGCGCAATGACATTACTTGCTCTACTTCAGCTCAAACCTGGAGATGACTGGCCGCAGGCTACCAATCCCATGTTGGGAACCCGCGCCATCATGGACTGGATTAGAGATTACTATGGGGTGGATTACAAGCCGAATACCCGTGAAACCATCCGTAGGTTCACTCTTCACCAGTTCGTAATCGCCGAATTAGTGGAGGAGAACGCCGATCAGCCCGATCGCCCGATCAATTCTCCAAAATGGAACTATCGCATAACAAAAGACACATTAAACATGCTACGGCATCGCGGTAGGTCCAATTTCGAATTAATCCTCAAGGAATTCCTCGAACATCATGAGTCCTACCAATCTCTTGCTGAGGAGCGAAAGAATATGCCGAAAACACCTGTGACACTTCCGTCAGGCGCGGCCCTGAATTTGTCTCCGAGTGGGCAGTCTCTTTTAATCAAGGCAATGGTAGAGGAAATGCTGCCTCGCTTTGCTCCCGGATGCCAAGTTGCTTATATCGACGATACCGATCACAAGCATGGTGCCATAGATCCTGCATTGTTAGATGAACTTGGGATCAGCCTTAAGGCTCGAGAGAAGGCACCCGACGTCATCGCTTGGGACGCAAAACGCGGGTGGCTGTTCCTCATGGAGGCTGCAAGTACTCATGGTCCAGTTGATGTGACCAGAAAAAAAGAGCTGCACGAGCTGTTCGCCGAACAGTGGAACAAGATCGTGTTGGTCTCATGTTTCCCTGATCGCAAGACCATGCAAAAATATCTCGCCCTATTGGCGTGGGAAACCGAAGCTTGGTGCGCTGACACACCAGATCACATGATGCACTTCAATGGATCCCGTTTCATGGGACCGTACGGGGAATAGAGCCACAAACGTTAGTCGCGAAGCAGCTCTCCCATAAAGTCAGCTGCTTTGCGGTCGTTTTCGCCGACTTCTTCGGCGTAGATGTTCAGCGTTGTGTTCAGGCTTTCATGGCCCAGACGGGCTTGCACCGTCTTTGGGTCAACGCCTCCGGCGACCAGAAGTGTGGCCTGTGCGCGTCTTAGCGCATGGAAGTTGGGGCCGACATAGCCGGAGTGCTTTACCCGCTCAATGCCGCACTTATCGGTGTATACGGTTTCGTTGGCGTAGTGAGCCAAACCTTCTTTCACGAAGAACTTGCGTCGCCACCGGCTGAAATTATCGGGATCAAGGAACCCACAAAGCTCGTTGCTGCACACGGGTGAATTAGCCTGTTGCTCAGCTCCCGCCTCCGCGAATATGGTTTGCTGACGTGTTCTCCAGTCTCGCAGATAATCGACGGTCTGACTGTCGATTGATATTGTGCGGCGCGATTTGGCGGTCTTGGGGTCCTTCAGAACCTTTTCTTTGCCATACTGCTTGCGGATGCGCAAACGCGCGTTTTCGAAGTCCACGTCCTCCCACACCAAAGCCAAGGCCTCCCCACGACGCAAGCCGGTGGCGATGCCGAGCCAGACCGCCACAATACGTCCGTCCTGTGGCTCCTGCCTGATTTTGTGGACGAATGTCAGCGCTTGCTCCTTGGTGATTCGCGTCTCCCGGCGCTTCTGTTGGCTTACTTTGGGACGCCTGATGCCTTCCACGGCGTCGCAGGGGTTGCGGTCGATTAGCTCGTCCAAGTATGCCTTGCGCATGATCTGCGAGAGCTTCATATGGATTTTGTGAATGGCGTCGGGCGAAGCGCCATCGTCTTCTGACATGCGCAGGTAGGCGGATTCAATTTGTTTCGAGTCGAGGTCAACCACACGGACGGTGCCGAGGTATTTCACGATGCGGTCGATCTCATGCTGGTCACGCTCAATGGTCAGAGCGGAGACCTTACCAAGTGCTTTGCGATTGGCTTGGAACGCCTCCGCATACTCGTCGACGGTGACATTTCTGCCCGACTTCTCCTCTTCGAGTTCTTTCTTGTACGCGACTAGTGCGGCGGTCGCCTCGGCCTTGTTGCCGTTGACCTTGCGCGACTTCGACCAATGCCACGACTTATGTGTTTCATCCGGTGCAAGACGCACGCGGATAGAGTACCTGCGGCCGCGCTCCAACTCGGTGATCTGTCCAGACGTTTCCCGCTTAGTCATTTGGTGTCTCCAATCGTTCAGACCATCATAACAGAATCTGGACAAATCTGGACGAAAATAACTGGACAAATTCTGGACAATCAGACCAAGCGGCACCAATCAGAAACAAGCAACACGCCGCAAAAATAGCCATTATCTCAACATATACTAGACAATACCAATCTGAAACAACAAGAGAAAACGTGGGCTCATAACCCAGAGGTCCATGGTTCAAATCCATGCCCCGCTACCAATTGAAACCGGAAACCTTTTGGTTTCCGGTTTTTTGTTTTCCCCAGGACGTTTCGCTCCTTTTATATAAAGTCCCCATACATATCGAACGCAACCGACACGCACAACGTATGGTCATGCCGCCGCAGCCTTCATAATCGAACATAATCGCAAACCATGTATTAAAACGCTTTACCAAAAGTATTTGAAGAAAGTACTTGTAGCCGCATCGCCGTAATCGTTACGAAAAAGGGAAATCACAAAAAGAACACAACTACCTCTATAATTGGCTATATGAATGAAGCAACATCATCAAGCGCGACACCGCGCACAAAGGCAACAGCAAAGACAACAGCCAAGGCAGCGGCCACAAAGACAACGAGGACAGCCGCGAAATCAACCGCAAAGACGACAACCAAAAAACCAACCACCAAGCGCACTTCCAAGCCGAAAACCGCAACGAAGCGAACCGTCGGCGAAACTCCAGCACCTATCATCAACCGCACCAGCCCGGAACAGTTCGGCCGCGTAAACGTTCTTGACATCACTCCGTCCGCCGAAAACGGCCTGTACCCGGCTCGCGTGGAGCTTGGCGAGGCATTCAAGGTCACCGCGCAGGTGTTCATCGAAGGCCGCACCAAGGCCGGTGCCACCGTGTCCGTACGCAACACGCGCGGCACCGAGAAGGCCCGCTTCCCCATGACCTGCACCAATCCGGGCCTCGATCGCTGGGAGGCGATGGTCAGGATCGGCGAGCACAGCGATCTGAAGCCTTGGGACGACGGCTACGCCGAGATCAAGCGGCAGCTGGGCGAATGGCACATCGTGGTGGAAGGCTGGGAAGATACGTACGCTTCCTGGCTGCACGACGCGCAAATCAAGGTCGAGGTCGGCGACGATGTGGAGAACGCGCTGGAATCCGGCGCGCAGCTGCTGGAACGTTGGGCTGGCGCACGCGATTCCAAGCTGACCGCCGACGACAAGAAGACGCTGCGCGAAGCCGCGAAGACCGTTGCTGACAAGTCGCTCGACGCGACCGCGCGTCTTGCCGCAGCGACCACCGACGCAATCGCAAGCCTGCATGAAACCAATCCGCTGCGCGACGGCCTGAGCGCGTCGAATCCGCAGCGCTTCCGCGTGGAGCGTCCGAAGTCGAGCTTCGCCGCATGGTACCAGTTCTTCCCGCGTTCCGAAGGCGCGTATTTCGACGCCGACGGCAAGATCGTGCAGGGCACGCTGAAGACGGCGCTGTCCGGCCTCGACCGCGCGAAGGCCGAAGGCTTCGACATCGTGTACCTGCCGCCGATCTTCCCGATTGGCGTGACCAACCGCAAGGGCCGCAACAACACGCTGATTGCCGGACCGCACGATCCGGGCTCCCCGTTCGGCATCGGCTCCGAGCTGGGCGGCCACGACACCGTCGACCCGCTGCTCGGCACCATGGACGATTTCAAGGCGTTCTGCGCGCACGCGCATGAGCTGGGGCTGGAAGTGGCACTCGACTTCGCGCTGCAGTGCTCGCCTGACCACCCGTGGGTCAAGCAGCATCCGAACTGGTTCCGCACCAAGCCGGACGGAACGATCGCATTCGCCGAGAATCCGCCGAAGAAGTACCAGGACATCTACCCGATCGATTTCAACGCCGACATGGAAGGCATCGAAGCGGAAACCGAACGCATCATGGACCTGTGGATCAAGGCCGGCGTGACGATCTTCCGCGTGGACAACCCGCATACCAAGCCGGTGCGTTTCTGGCAGGACGTGATCGCCGCCGTGACGAAGAAGCATCCGGAGACGCTGTTCCTGGCCGAGGCGTTCACCCGTCCGGGCATGATGCGCGCGCTGAGCTATGCCGGCTTCACGCAGTCGCACTGCTACTTCCCGTGGCGCAACACCAAGGAGGAGCTTGAGGAGTATTTGGAGGAGACCAACGGCGACGGTGGTTTCTACCAGCACAACACCTTCTGGCCGTCCACGCCGGACATCATGACCGCCTACCTGCGCGACAACGGTATCGCCGGTCACGCGGTGCGCGCGGTGCTCGCCGCGATGGGCTCTCCGAGCTGGGGCATCTACAACGGCTATGAGCTCATCGAGAACAAGCAGCGTCCGGGATTCGAAGAGCAGATCGACAACGAGAAGTACGAAGTCAAGGTGCGCGATTGGGACGAGGCCGACAAGTACGGCATCTCCGAGCTGCTCACCTCGCTCAACAAAATCCGTTCCGAGCATCCGGCATGCCGCAGCTACCACAACCTGCACGTCCTGCCGAGCGACGATGCGGGCGTGGTGGCGTTCCTGCGCCAGACCCCGGCCGAGCTTACCGGTACCGGCAAGCCGGATACGGTGATCGTGGTGGTGAACCTCGACGGCCACAACACGCACCAGTCCATCGTGCACATCGAACTGCCCGACTTCGGTTTCGCCACCGACAAGCCGCTCAAGGTGCGCGACGAGCTGACCGGACGCGAGTTCGAGTGGAGCTGGGACAACTACGTCTCGCTGGCACCGTGGGCCGACGTGGCGCACGTGCTGACGGTGGTCGAGGACTGAGTGAGTTTGGGTGCTAGGCACTCTGCCTAGCACCCAGCCAGCACAAAACACATAGATCAAGGGCGGGTTGAAGACGTTTCTCACGTTTTCAACCCGGCTTTGTGCACTCCGTAGGTGGTTTTTTGATTCCGTAGGTGCTCTCCGGTCAATCCACGCAAACAGAATGGCTGAAATCAAGCCTTTTTGCCGCAGGGATACCAGAGCCAACCACCTACGGAAGAGCAAAACCACCTACGGAATTGTTCTTCCAACGTTCCAAGGCAGGATAGTCAATCACAATCGGCCAAAAAGATGTTGACCAGCGAGCGCATCACGCCTTATCTCCCCAGCACTGAGCACCATTCATATAGGTATCCGGAAAATGGTGCCGACATGGCGTGAAAGCGGGTATCCTAAGTAACGAACTACTACTGATCATATCGATCAAGGAGAAAACAATGGCAGAAACCTTCAACGTCGTGGTGGAAATTCCGCGCGGCTCCAAGAACAAGTACGAAGTGGATCACGAGACCGGCCGCGTGTTCCTGGACCGCACCCTGTTCACTTCCATGGGTTACCCGGATGACTATGGCTACATCGACGGCACTCTGGGCGAGGACGGCGATCCGCTCGACGCACTCGTCATGATTCCGAACTCCGTGTTCCCGGGCTGCGTGGTGGAATGCCGCGCCGTTGGCCTGTACCACATGGTCGACGAGGCTGGCGGAGACGACAAGGTGCTCTGCGTTCCGGCTGATGTGCGTTTCGACGACATCAAGGATGTCGAAGATGTTTCCGAGTACCACAAGGCTGAAATCAAGCACTTCTTCGAGCAGTACAAGGCTCTGGAGCCGGGCAAGGAAGTCCTGCCGGGCGATTACTGGACTGGCGCCGCCAAGGCCGAGGAGGAAATCGTCGCAGCCCGCAAGCGCCTCGCTGATAGCGAGAAGTGATCGCTTCTCCCCTTTTTATGTCAAAGCCCACTGCCCCCGGCAGTGGGCTTTTCCTCTTTTCCAGCCAGTGGAGGCCAGGTGCCGTTGCGGGGAGTCCAACGGACCAAAGCGTCCGATTTCTTCGTACCGCGGTATAGTGGTCTCTTGTAATTTTCGGCATGCGAACAGTATTCGCTGAATTCAAAGCCCGCTGGACGTCACATATCACATCCGCGTGCGGCAGTTCTGTGTCGGTACTCCTAGGCGTAGGCGGAACGCAATCCGTCGAGGCCCATCCCGTGGGGAGACCGGCGGGATGAACCTTTTCACCAGCTATGCTCATTCAGATTCTGCTTATTGGCGTGTCCGTGTCCATGGACGCGTTCGCTGTCTCCATTGGCAAAGGCCTGACCGTCAAGAAGCTTCGCGGCGTCGATGCGTTCAAAACCGCCCTGTGGTTCGGCGGATTCCAGGCGCTTTTCCCTCTGCTCGGCTATTTCGCGGCCAGCACGTTCAGCAAATACGTGACCGCCGTGGACCATTGGATCATTTTCGGCCTACTCGCCCTAATCGGCGGCAATATGGTACGCGAGGCGTTCGAAGAGGACGAGGAGAACGCCAAGGAAACCCCTGAATTCGATTGGAAGCACATGCTGCCGCTCGCCGTGGCCTGCAGCATCGACGCATTCGCGGTCGGCGTGAGCTTCGCTTTCATGACGCTCAACATCTGGCTGTCGGTGGTCATCATCGGCATCACCACCGGCCTGTTCTCCGCCGCCGGCCTGTATATCGGCCGCGCGTTCGGCTCGCGGTGGCAGAAGCCCGCGCAGATCGCCGGCGGCATCGTGCTGATTCTTATCGGCGTGAAGGTGCTGTTCGAGCATCTCGGATTCCTCGGTTGACTGCCAATCCAACATAATAAAAGCCCGTAATCATTGCGATTACGGGCTTTGTCATTAGAACAGCCGTTTACAGCACGACGATGGCGAGCGCCGCCAGACCGACTGCGAGACCGGTCAGCATGACCGGCAGCAGTGCGAGGCCGATCCACGGCGAACGCGCATCCGGCTCGGGGTCGGCGTCGCGGTGCCAGAAGTACGAGCACACGGTGAGCGCCACGGCCACCAATACCGTCACGATCGCGGCGACGACCCATGTCGTGGTCACGTTGCTGAACATGTCCACCGTGGCTCCGGAGGCAGCGGACATGGCGGCGGCCCTGGAATGCGTTGTCGGCAGGAGCACCGGCAGGAAGCACCAGCCCGCGCTGGCGATCATGGCGACGCCTTCGACCACGCTGTGCGACAGCGAGCGGATCAGGTGCGTGCGGTTTTCGCGGGCCATCTGCCGGCCGAAGGATACGATGATCAGCACGATCAGCAGTCCGCCCACGCCGGCGATCCACGCTTCCTCCATGGAGAAGCTTTTGCCGCCATCCAGGCCGGCGGGGAAGATCACATTGCCCAGCATCACGGTCGTGGCGCAGATCGCCGACAGCAGGCCTGCGATCGCGGCGATCACATGGCCGGCGACGCCGTCGCGGAACGGACTGAACACCACCAGCAGCACGACCATCGCCAGCGAGGCGATGATCGTGAACGGAACCGCGGCCGGTTTGGCGGCGTCGCCGTACATCATGCCGGGAACCAATGCGAGCGCCACCAGCACCACGTATGCGATGATCTGAATCGCCAGGACCTTGGCAAAAGCGACTTTCCGCGTGGCTTCCTGGGCGGTGGCCTTCTCAGCGGTCATCTCGGACCCCCTTTTCATATTGTGGTCATTCCGTATGCAATATGAATAAATGTAGCCGTAAGTGTCCACATACTTCGGTTACAATCGAGGAAACGCCGATAACACATACCGAGTGTACAATCGCGGCATCAGTTATAGGGAACATGAGGGAGCTGACGTGACGGATCTTACGCTTATGACGTTCGCTAGCGACCCGGCCACCGTTCTTCCCTCGCTGGCGTTGCTGTCCCACCGCGTGCGCGTTCTGCCGATGGATGCGGCAAGCTTGGTGAAGATGCCGGAGAACACCATTCTTTTCCTTGATGCGCGTGACGATTTGGCCACCGCGAAAACGCTGTGCCGCCTGATTCACGCGTCCGGACTGTCCACGCCGATCGTGCTGATTCTCACCGAGGGTGGTTTCACCGTGGTGAATTCGCAGTGGGGCATCGCCGATGTGGTGGTGGCCTCCGCTTCCCCCGCCGAAGTGGAGGGGCGTCTGCGTCTGGTGTCCGAACGGGGCAATGCGCCGGCCAGCACGGCCGCTAGCACCGGCGAGCAGGGCGTGCAGAACGAGGATGGCCTGATCCGTTCCGGCGATCTGGTAGTGGATACCAACGGTTATACGGCCAGTCTGCACGGCCATCCGATCGACTTGGCGTACAAGGAGTTCGAGCTGCTCAAGTATCTGGTGCAGCATCCGGGCCGCGTGTTCACGCGCGCGCAGCTGCTGCAGGAGGTGTGGGGCTACGACTATTACGGCGGCACCCGCACTGTGGACGTGCATATCCGTCGTCTGCGCGCCAAGCTGGGCGGCGAGTACGAGCATCTCATCGGCACCGTGCGCAACGTCGGCTATCGTTTCGATCCGCCGGAAGAGAATGAGCATGAGGCCGCGGCCAAGGATGCGGCTCACGGCGAGTCCGGCGAAAGCTGACTTTTTCTTGCGATCATTCCGTTGATGTTCGACGGGTTTCGTTTGTTTTCGTTGGCCTTTCGCTGATTTCCTGTTGTTTTTTGCTGATTTCCTGTTGTTTTTTGCTGATTTTCTGTCGTTTTTTCGATGGATTTTCGCTGTTTTTGCCGATTGCGACGTTTCCGCAGGTTTCCCGCGTTCGTCCGCATGCGAGGGGTAGGCTGGGAGGCATGCCTCGGGAATCGAAGAAGGCGCGGATCGCGCGCATGCATCAGGAATACGAGCAGTTGTGCGTGGAGATTCCCGATCCGAAATGCGCGTTGAACTTCAATTCTCCTTTCGAACTGCTGGTGGCTACGGTGTTGAGCGCGCAGACCACCGACAAGCGCGTGAACATGGTCACGCCGGAACTGTTCGGCGAATATCCCGGTCCGGCGGAGCTTGCCGCCGCGAATCCCGAGCACGTCGAGGACATCATCCGCACCATCGGCTTCTTCCGTACGAAAGCGCGCAATATCATCGGGCTGTCGCATGAGTTGTGCGTGCGATTCGGAGGCGAGGTGCCGGCCGATATGGCTTCGCTGGTCAGCCTGCCGGGCGTGGGCCGCAAAACCGCGAACGTGGTGTTGGGCAACGCGTTCGGCGTGCCCGGTTTTCCTGTGGACACGCATGTGATTCGTGTGACTGGGCGATTGCGGTGGCGGTCCGACTGGGCGAGCCCCTCCCCTGACCCGGTGGCCATCGAACGTGAGGTCACCGCCTGCTTCCCTCCCGAAGAATGGACCGATCTGTCTCACCGTTTGATATTGCATGGCCGTGCCATCTGCCATGCGCGAAAACCGGATTGCGCCGACTGCCCCCTCAACGACACGTGTCCGGGCGCGTTCGCCGCGTGATTCCGACGCATGCCAGCCGCCGCGCCGGCACTCCGTCGAATCACACCCGGCCATCGGGCGTGTAGCACGCGTCAACTAGACTCGGGTGCATGGATGAAAACGGGCGGAAACGTAATCTGAAAGCCGAGGCGACGCGCTGGCTGATCTTCTTCGGCGTCGCGATCGTGCTCAGTGTGCTGCTGTGGCTGGGACTGTCGCTGACAGGCCGCAAGAATCCCATCACATCCTTCGGCACGCTCGTCTCCGACTCGTCGGTGACCGTCGGCATCGAAGGCAATGCGCCGAAATCGCTTGACATCCGCACCGAACAAGGCACCGCCGTGGAGCAAGCGCTGCTCGGCAACGTATACGAAACGCTGGTGTCACGTAGCGAAACCAACAAGCTGCAGCCGGGAATCGCCAGCTCCTGGCAGGCTTCCGACGACGGTCTCACGTACACGTTCACGTTGAACGGCGGCATGACGTTCGCCAATGGGCACAAACTCGACTCGTCCGACGTGGTCTGGTCGCTGCAGAACGCCGTCAACAACCATTACGTGGGAGCCGACCAGCTTGGTGATCTGAAGGAAATCACCAATCCCAATGCGAATACGGTGGTCATCACGCTCGCCAAGCCGAATCCGCGGCTGTTGCGCGCGCTGGCCGGCCGTGCAGGCGTCGTGTACGACGCGGAAAGCAAAACCAACTATGCGAAATCGGCGGTCGGATCGGGACCATTCACCGTGTCAACCGCGGACCAATCGCAAATCGTGCTGCAACGCAACGACTCGTATTGGGGCAAAAAAGCCGCATCATCGCAAGTGACGCTCTACTACTACGCCAACGAGGAATCCATGGCCGATGCCATGAAAGCCGGCAAAATCAGCATGACGCTGCCGCTGAGCGCTTCAACCGCCTCGGAACTGGGCAAAACCAACGGTATTACCGCGGACAGCGGCATCAGCTTCGACAAGGTGATGCTCGCGTTCAACAACGACAACAACAGCCCCTTCTCCGACGAGCAGATCCGCAAGATGACGCGATACGCCATCGATGCGAAGACCATCGCCAAGAACGCGCCCGACGCGTACGCGCCGCTGGGAGGGCCGATCAGCCCGCTGGAAGACGGGTATGAGGACCTGAGCGGACTGTACCCCTACAACCTCGAACAGGGGCAACGGATGCGCACGTATTTCGGAGTGAACTACATCGCGCCAATCGACATTCTGGTGCCAAAGGAATACGAAAGCATCGGCAACGACGTGAAAACCGCCATCGAAAACCTCAATATCAACACCAATCTGGAAGTGCTCGATTCCGCCGCGGACGTGACGGAACGCATGAACGCCGGCACCTATAACATCGCGCTGACCACCATGAGCGACGAAGGTGACGCAAGCGTCTTCGACAACGGCCAGTCCGTGTTCCATTTCGAGAACGGCGACGCGCAGCAGGCTTACGCCAATGCCATGGCCGCGACCAACGACAACGATTATCAGGCCCGCATGCGCGATTACGCGCGCGCCGTCAGCGAAAACGCGGCCAGCGACTGGCTGTACACGCGCAAGAACTTCCTTGCCGTTTCCGATGGGCTGCAGGGGTATCCGAAGAATCTGACCGACCGTCTGCTGCCGTTGAACAGATTGACGCTGCACTGATTTTTCCACGGTTTTTTATGTGGATTTTCCGCGATTTGCCTGCGATTCCGGCATTCGGTTCGATAGGCGCTGATACGACGGCAGTTGTCACATTCGCTTTCTAGACTAGCGACTATGACTGAAAGCCAAGATAACACCATCAACGCGAACCTCACGCCGCTGCCCGACAAGGTCGGCGTGGACGGTCTCGAAGACAAGTGGCGCGGAGTCTGGGACGAGAGCGGAGTCTACAAGTTCCAGGGCACCCGCGACCGTAAGGCCGTTTATTCCATCGATACCCCGCCGCCCACCGTTTCGGGCCACCTGCACGTCGGCCACGTGTTCTCCTACACGCACACCGATGTGATCGCACGTTTCAAGCGCATGAACGGCTACGACGTGTTCTACCCGATGGGCTGGGACGACAACGGCCTGCCGACCGAACGCCGTGTGCAGAACTATTACGGCGTGCGCGTGGATACGTCCCTGAAGTACGATCCGAGTTTCGTGCCGCCGTTCGAGGGTACGGACGGCAAGAAGATCGACGCCAAGGACCAGGTGCCGATCTCCCGTAAGAACTTCATCGAGCTGTGCGAGAAGCTCACCGCCCAGGACGAGAAGCAGTTCGAGGCGCTGTGGCGCTCCCTCGGCCTGTCCATCGACTGGTCGCAGACCTACCACACCATCGGCGAGCATCCGCAGCGCGTGGCCCAGAAGGCGTTCCTGCGCAACCTGGCCCGTGGCGAAGCGTATCAGAAGGACGCTCCGGGTCTGTGGGACGTGACGTTCCAGACCGCAGTGGCCCAGGCCGAACTGGAATCGCGCGAATATCCGGGCTTCTACCACAAGGTGGCGTTCCGTTTCGAAGACGGCACCCCGATCTATATCGAGACCACCCGTCCGGAACTGCTGGCCGCCTGCGGCGCGCTGATCGCGCACCCGGACGACGAGCGTTACAAGCAGTATTTCGGCCAGTACGTCTACTCCCCGCTGTTCCACGTGAAGGTGCCGATTCTGGCGCATAAGGCGGCGGAAATGGACAAGGGCGCCGGCATCGCCATGTGCTGTACGTTCGGCGACGTCACCGACGTCGAATGGTGGCGCGATCTGAACCTGCCGCTGCGTTCCATCATCCAGCGCAACGGCCGCATCGTCATGGACACCCCGGATTGGATCGAATCCGAGGAAGGCAAGCGTATCTTCCAGGAGACCGCGGGCAAGACCACGTTCTCCGCACGTAAGGTCATCGTCGACGAGCTGCGCGCTGCCGGCGATCTGGACGGCGAGCCGACCCCGACCAAGCGTATGACGAACTTCTACGAGAAGGGCGACAAGCCGCTCGAAATCGTCACCTCCCGCCAGTGGTACCTGAAGAACGGCGGCACCGACGAGAAGCTGAACGCCGAGCTCATCGCACGCGGCAAGGAACTGAACTTCCACCCGGACTTCATGCGCGTGCGTTACGAGAATTGGGTGCACGGCCTGAATGGCGATTGGCTGATCTCCCGTCAGCGCTTCTTCGGCGTTCCGTTCCCGCTGTGGTACCCGGTGAAGGAGGATGGCACCCCGGATTACGATCATCCGATCACCCCGAGCGAGGACCGTCTGCCGATCGATCCGACCGACGATGTGCCGGAAGGCTACACCGAGGACCAGCGTGACGTGCCGGGCGGCTTCACCGCCGAGCCGGACATCATGGATACTTGGGCCACTTCGTCGCTCACCCCGCAGATCGTGACCCGCTGGGAGGAGCCGGGCGAGGAGAACCAGGCGATCTTCAATGCCACCTTCCCGATGGACCTGCGTCCGCAGGGTCAGGACATCATTCGTACCTGGCTGTTCTCCACCATGGATCGCGCGCATCTCGAGAACAAGTGCCTGCCGTGGGCCAACACCACGCTGTCTGGCTGGATCCTCGATCCGGACCACAAGAAGATGTCGAAGTCCAAGGGCAACGTGGTCGTGCCGGACAAGCCGATCAAGCAGTTCGGCGCCGACGCGGTGCGTTACTGGGCCGCCGCCGCCCGTCTGGGTCTGGATGCCACGTACGACGAAGGCCAGATGAAGATCGGCCGCCGTCTTGCCATCAAGCTGCTCAACGCCACCAAGTTCGCGCTGGCCATCGGACGTGAGGACGAGAACCATCACGTGGGCGCTCCGGCAGTCGCCGCATGGAACCCGGCCGACGTGACCGAGCCGATCGACCGTTCCGCGATGTCCAAGATGGCCGCCGTGGTCCGCGAAGCCACCGACGATCTCAACAACTACGAGCATTCCAAGGCTCTGGAAGTCATCGAGAACTACTTCTGGCAGTTCTGCGACGACTACATCGAGCTGGTCAAGAACCGCGCCTACGGCACCGCCGATTCCACCGGCAACGTGCCGAGCGAGGCCGCGGTGAAGTCCGCACGCACCACGCTGGGCCTGGGTCTTGATGCGTTCGCGCGCCTGCTGGCCCCGTACCTGCCGTATGCCACCGAAGAGGTGTGGAGCTGGATGCATGAGGGCGAAGGCTCCGTGCACCGCGCAGCATGGCCTGCGGCCGACGTGTACGCGGCCGCCGCCGGCGACGCATCCGCCGATCTGCTTGCTCATGCCGGTGAGGCTCTGGCCGCGCTGCGTGGCATCAAGTCGAAGGCCAAGGTTTCGATGAAGACCCCGATCCTGTCTGTGACGCTTGCCGTTGCCGACGATGTGCGCGAGTCCATCGAGGCCGCGCTGGGCGATATCGCCGAAGCTGGTCGCGTGACCGGACCGATCGCCTTCACCGCACCGGCTGCCGCCGAGGGTGAGGACGAGGCCGCCGATGTGACGGTCGCCGAAAGCGAGCTAGGCGAACCGCCGGCCAAGAAACCGAAGAAGTGAGTCTCTGAGGTGAGCCGCCAGCGGCTTTTGTAGCGCAGCCGCTCACTTCACCCACATACGAGGGGCCTTTCCTTTGCATGAAGGAGAGGCCCCTCGTATATCCCGTCACTGTCTGCAACTAACCGTGCCCCCTTTTGCTCATATTCAGTCAAAATCGCGGGAAAAATGCTTTCGTGAGCGAAAAGGGGTATAAATCGCAGGCAAAACGGTCGAAATCATATCCCCTTTTGCTCACGTCCGTGCAGAATCGCCCTAAATCGCAAGACGTGCGCGCATAGAACCGTCCTTATCCCGTTCTCGGCTGTTCTCAGCGTACATTCCTGCCCCTGCGCACAAACCCGTACGCGAAAAATGGTTTTTATGGGCGTAATCTCAACGAATGCACAAGCGGAGGCGGAAATCGCAATCAAAAACCCCGAAACGCACCACGTAAGCGACGGAACACTATCGGATTTAGCGCATCGCACAAACCGCGTGCTCTACAGCACCGGAACGGACAGGAGGTACTGCGGGCCAGCGGACGAATTTCCGGAACCGTTCCCACCCAATCCAGCCTGCAGCGCATCGTCGAAAACTTCCGCAGCGGCGGCCAATTCGACCGTCTCGTCAATCAAATCGCCATTATCCGGCGTGAAACCGGTTTTCGCCAAGCCATAGCCGGTAATTGGTAGCGAGCTGGCGGACGAATCCGCCGAACCGTCGGACGAATCGCCACCGCTGTTCTTCGAAGAGCCGTCCACTCCCCCGACTTTCGCCACATTCTTCGACGTGGTGTCCGCTGCGGCGCCGAACGACGGGCGTAGTCCGCCCGCGTAGCTCATCACATCATCCATGCTGATGGCGTTCTTGTCATCGACCAAGCTGGTCGAATCGGCGGTGTTGTTCTTCGCCTGCGCGCGTTCGGCCTTGCGTTGCGCACGGGACCGCCGTTTCTCGGCTTTCGCGCACAACGATTGGCTGGCGGAGGCGGAACGCAACGTGTCCGGCACAGAAGCGTCATCGGCAGCGCCCGATTCGGACGTGTCGTCATCCGAATCCAGCTGGTCGGCGAATCGCAGCACGATCTGGTGGAATGCGCTGGCCTGTCCGGTGTGCTCGCTGGCGTCCGCCAACGCGGTCATCGCCGCGGACACCTTGTCGGACGCGGTTTTGAGCTTCTCATTGTCTTTGATGCCGGCACGCACGTCGGCGATCGCCTGGGTTTCGTAGCTGCCAGCCGTGCCTGCGGTGGCGCCCAGTTCCTTAAGCCGAGCCGTGTATGCGTCGGTGAAATCCATCGAATACGGGATCATGGCCGCGGACAGCTGCGATTGGCCGGCACTGTAGTCTTTGGAGCCACGCTGTTGTTCCTCGCCGGCGCGCTTGGCGAGCTCGTTCACCAAGCCGGATGTGCCGCGCTGTTCGATGGTGCGAATCACCTCGTCGACGGCGTCGGCCGCGCCGATATGCCGGTATGCGGCGCTCACGTCGTTGACGGCGTTGGCCAGGTCTGCCACGGATTTAGCTACGGAGGTATCGCCGTTCAGTTCGGACGCGGTGCCGAGAATGGCGGGAAGCTGTGTGGCGTTGCCGATCGAACCGGACAGATGCGTGGTGTATGAGCCCACGTACGCGTCGATGTAGCCGTCGAACGCCTGATCGTGCGCTTTGGAACGTACGGCGATGGTCTGTTTGGCAAGCGCTTTCTCGTTGTCTCTGAGCTGTTCCAGTTGGGCGATGAGCTTGCGGTTGCGTTGCGAGCCGACGTTGGTCAGACCGTCCACCAAGGTGGTTGCGCGCTTGGTCAGGTCAGGCAGTGATTGCTGAACGTTGCCTTCCACCGCGGCGATGGACAGTGAGCTCATGGTGAAGTGCTTCGCCGTCACGTAGGCGTTGAAGGTCAGGTCTTCGCCCCGTTTGCCGACCGCAGCCACCAGGGTCGAGGTGTTGTCGGATGAGACGAGCACGCCGTCATCGGCGGTCACGTCACTGCCGACGCGTCCGGGAATGGTGAAGGCGACGATTGGCGTCAGATTGGCGGTCACGTCGGGTTTCGTGGCATGCAGGGCGATGCGTATGCCGATCATGCCGGAAGCGCCGGAAACGTCGGAAACGCTTACGTCGGGCCCGTTGAGGGTGAAGGAGGCGGATATTTTCCACGGCAATGCGACAACGCCTTTGGGAACGCGTTTCGACGTGGAGGATCCGCTGTTGGTCAGGAAAAGGCGGCCTGGTTTGTCGATGGAGGTGTAGGCGCTCATCACGTCATCATGCGATGCATCGGCCGCGTACTGCCCATTCTGTTGCAAGGCCGATATCGCGTCGTTCACGCCGACTGCCGCGACGGGAGCGGCGGTGATGACGGCGACCGCGATCGCCGCGGCAAGCGGGCGTCGGGCACCGGATGGACGGTTCGCGGTGGCGTGGCGCATGCCGGACCTCTCAATCGCAATCGAAACAACTTTCCAAGGCATTTAATGTAGTGCCCGGCATGCCCGTCGGCAATGGACGTTCGCGCGGGGCGCGCGGAAAACGGACGGCTCAGGCGAAAACGTCGAGTACGCCCGGGTCTCCCCCGTTTTCGGCGATGCGCTTGTGGCGGCGCTTGGCCTCGGTCACCACGAATTCGCGGTACATTTCGGCGATTTCCGGATCCAGTCCGGCTTCGTCGGCAATGCGATGCAGACGCTCGATCTGGGCATGTTCACGCTGGTAATCGGCCGGCGCGAAGCCCGCACGCGCCTTGAGCACACCCACCTGCGACGTGTATTTGAACCGTTCCGCCAGCAGCGAGACGATGGCGGTGTCGACGTTGTCTATCGATTGGCGCAGCGAGGCGATTTTAGCCACCACATCGGCCACTTCGGGGTTGTTCTGCGCGGTGCGCGCGTCGATGATGGTTTCGGATTCGGTTTCTTCTTCTGGCCGAAGCCAGTCATGTTCGCTGTCGCTCATGGGTATAAGCCTACCGCGCACCCTACCGCGGCATCTGCCGAACAGCGGTCACTTCGCGAAGTAACGCTGCAGCACGATGGTGGTTTCGGTGCTGACCGACACCGTGCGATGGATGAGGTTCAACAGCTCTTCGAGCTTGCTGGGCGATTCGACGCGAACGGTGAGCATGAAGCTGGGCGAACCGGCGACGGAATCGCAGGACATGATGCCGTCGATGTTTTTGAGCTTGTCTGGAATCTCGGCTTCCTGGGAGTAATCGATGGGCGTGACCGCGATGTAGGCGTTCACCGCAAGGCCGCGGCGCTCGTCGTCGATAACCGCCTTGTAGCCTCGGATCACGCCGCGACGCTCAAGCTTCTGCACGCGCGACTGCACGGCGGACACGGACAGGCCTGTCGCCTCGGAAAGGTGGGACAGCGTGGCTCGGCCATCCTTTTCAAGCATGTCGAGGATTACGCCATCGGTCGCGTCGAGCTGGCTCGCAACCGTACGTGCGTCTACCGGACCATTGTCACTGTTGGCCATTCATACCCCTTTTCCAACAATCCACTGCACCGGCCGCAATCGACCGTCCCCACTGCAGTTCCATGTTCTTTTTCTTCCTTACCATACCCACTACCGCGCACATACCGTCGCGGAATCGCCGCAGTTTATCCGGACGGCGCAACGCTGTCATGAAATATCTTTGTTTTATTTAGCTCATACCCCCATATCGACCATATATATTTTCCCCATTTATCTTTTCTCGTCGTATTTTTACCTATTTTTTAATTGACAACGTTGTCCAAGAAGTGGTCAATTTCACGAAATTCGTCGAAACGTACGCATAGGAAAGGGGCTACACGGCGATTGCCATGCAGCCCCTCAAACCTTCAGATTCGCTTGCAGCCGACGACTCAGTTGCCGTTGGTGGCGTTGCCGCTCTGCTGGATGAGCGACGCCATGAAATCGCGGTTGGTCGCTGTCTTCTTCAGGCGTGGCACGAGCGTCTGGTAGGCCTGTTCCGGCTCGAGGCCGCCCAGCAGGCGACGCAGACGGTAGATGATCGGCAGTTCCTGAGGATCGGTGATGAGCTCCTCGCGGCGGGTGCCGGAGGCGTTCACGTCGATGGCCGGGAACAGGCGCTTGTCGGCGAGCTCACGGCTCAGGCGCAATTCCATGTTGCCGGTGCCCTTGAATTCCTCGAAGATCACCTCGTCCATCTTGGAACCGGTTTCCACCAGCGCGGAGGAGATGATGGTCAGGGAGCCGCCGTTTTCGATGTTGCGGGCGGCGCCGAAGAACTTCTTCGGCGGGTACAGCGCCTGCGCGTCCACACCACCGGACAGGATGCGGCCGGAGGCCGGCGCGGCGATGTTGTAGGCACGGGCCAGACGGGTCATGGAGTCGAGCAGCACCACCACGTCCTGGCCGAGCTCCACGAGACGCTTGGCGCGTTCGATGGCCAGTTCGGCGACGGTGGTGTGGTCGGAGGCCGGACGGTCGAAGGTGGAGGAGATGACCTCGCCCTGCACCGTGCGTTCCATGTCGGTGACTTCCTCCGGACGTTCGTCCACGAGGACGACCATCAGGTGGACTTCCGGATTGTTGGTGGCAATCGCGTTGGCGATGTTCTGCAGGGTGATGGTCTTGCCGGCCTTCGGCGGGGACACGATCAGGCCACGCTGACCCTTGCCGATCGGCGCCACGATGTCGATGAGGCGGCCGGTGAGCTTGTTCGGCGTGGTCTCCTGCTTCAGGCGTTCCTGCGGATACAGCGGGGTGAGCTTGCTGAACTGCGGACGATGCTGCGCTTCCTCGACGCTCATGCCGTTGATGGAGTCGATGGACTGCAGCGGCACGAACTTCTGACGCTGGTTGCGACGTTCGCCTTCACGCGGGGCGCGGATGGAGCCGTGCACGGCGTCGCCCTTGCGCAGGCCGTACTTCTTGACCTGGCCCATGGAGACATACACGTCGTTCGGTCCCGGCAGGTAGCCGGACGTACGCACGAACGCGTAGGAGTCGAGCACGTCGACGATGCCGGCGACCGGCACGAGGTCTTCCTTCGGCTCGTCGCGATGCTGGTCGCGGTCGGCGCGATCCATACGATCGTTGCGCTGGTCGCGGTCGGCGTTGCGGTCCATGCGGTCGGCGCGATCGTTACGGTCGTTGCGATCATTGCGATCGCCCCTGCCGCGACGCTCGTCACGCTCGTCGTAATCGCGGTCACGGCCACGCATACGGCGGCCACGGCGATCGTTGCGTCCACGGCTGTGACGGTATTCGTTGTCTTCGGTCTCGTCGCGACGCTTATCATCGTCGGCGTCTTCCTGCGACGGCAGCGTGGCGAGGATGTCATCAAGGTCGCGCACGACGTCTTCGCTCTTCGGCCCGTCCGCCACGCGACGGCGGCGACGCGGCTCGAAATCGTCCCTACGGTCGTCATCACGACGGCGACGGCGGTCATCCTGCTTCGGAGCGGCATCGTCAAGGCCCAGTTCGGCGAGCAGGTCGGCGCCGGCTTCGGCATCACGATGGCGACGACGCTTCGGCGCTTCATCGTTCGGCTTCAACGCGTCCACCGCTGCCACGGCATCTGCGACTTCGGAGGATTCCGCGGACTTGGCCTGCTTGGCACGGACGGGGCGTTCCTCCTGCTTGGCTTCATCGGCCTTCTTGTCCTTTGCCGATTTGACCTCAGCGTCTGCGGCGGGAGCGGACTTTGGCGCGCGCACGGTGACGCCGGCCGGAGCCTGGCCGCCGGAACGGGCGGCTTGAAGTGTTGCGATCAGTTCGGTCTTGCGCATGGTGGAGACACCACGAAGTCCCATCTGCTTGGCGAGCTCCTTGAGCTCGGGCAGTTTCATATCATCGAGATTAGGGCTTGTTGCCACTGGTAGTTGCCTTTCCTTGGCTTCCACAGGCATGCGCCCGCGACAGCTGTAAAAAAGAATTGCGGAAAATTTCCGTCGAATGAAAAGTCCGCCGCGAAACATCGCGGTTTTCGAACTGTCCTAACCATACAACGCAACCCAGACCAACGCAAAGCGGGCACGCGCGGTCCGCCCGTGCGGTTCGCGCACCGCGCAATCGCAATAAAAATCGCAATGAAAAAGCCCATGCCAAAAAGCATGGGCTTGATCAAAGTTACGCTGCGAAAAATAAATAACGCGTGCGAAGACGCCCGTCTGAGGCCGAAGGCGTACAAAGGTACGTCGAGCGCCGGAGAAAGGGCGTATGCGCACGCGTTATTTATTTTTCTACTTTTCTTCGTGGTAGGACTTGTCAGTGTTGACCGACCACACGTTGTCTTTCGACGTTTCGCCGCTCTTGATGTCCTTGACGGCTTCGATGGCGGTGGCCATGGAGTGGTCCATGTTGTTGTAACGGTGCTGTCCGTTACGGCCAACGCAGTACAGGTTGCCGAAGGAGTCGAGGTAGTCGACGAGTTCGGGCATGCGGTCGTAGGTGTCGAAGTAGGCCGGGTAAGCCTTCTTGACGCGTTCGCGGTGGGAGTCGAGCACGTCCTGCGGGCCGTTGATGACCTGCATGCGGGTGAGCTCCTGGATGGCGAACTTGGTGGCTTCCTCGTCGGTCATGTTCCAGAAGGAGTCGCCTTCCTCGCAGAAGTATTCGAGGCCGATCCACACGGTGTTGTCGACGTCCTTGACCAGGTACGGGCTCCAGTTGTTGAAGATCTGCAGACGGCCGACCTTGTAGCCCGGATCCTGCACGTAAATCCAGCAATCCGGCACGATCGGCGGGTTGCCGAGGGTCGGAATGTCGGTGGTGTTGGTCAGGCGCAGGTGCTTGACGAGCAGGCCGACGGTGACGAAGTCGCGGTACGGCAGGCCGTTGGCGATTTCGGTCATGTCCTTCGGAGCCGGCTGGTCGGAGGCGTCCACGGCGTTGACAAGGTCCTTGACCGGCATGGAGGAAATGAAGTCGTCCGCGGCCATTTCGGTGCGGTTGCCTTCGGAATCCTCGTACACGACGGATGCGATCTTGCCGTCCTTCTGGCGAATTTCCACCACATTGGCGTCGGTGATGACCTTCACGCCGGCGTCTTCGCAGTTGGATTCGACGGTTTCCCACAGCTGGCCCGGGCCGAGCTTCGGATACCAGAATTCCTCGATGAGGGAGGTTTCGACTTCGGAGTTGTCGCGCTTCTTCGGCAGGAGCTTCTGGAAGGCGTTCTTCAGCACGCCCATGATGCTCAGGCCCTTGACGCGCTGTGCGCCCCAGTCGGCGGAGATTTCGGACGGGTGACGGCCCCACAGCTTCTCGGTGTAGCCCTCGAAGAACATGGAGTAGAGCTTACGGCCGAAACGGTTGATGTAGAAGTTCTCCAGATTGGTTTCCGGCAGCTTGTGCACCATGGACTTCAGGTAGCTGAAGCCGGCGACCATGGTGAGCTTGAAGCCCATGGCCTTCAGGGTGTTGGCGCTCAGGGAAATCGGGTAGTCGAGGAAGTGGCGGTTCCAGTAGATGCGGGACACGCGGTGGCGCTTGAGCATCACCTTGTCTTCGATTTCCGGATCCGGGCCGCCCGGCTCCATATCATGCTCGCGGTGGAGCTTCTTGTCATCATAGCTGGGTGCGCCCTGCAGCGGCAGAACGTCCTTCCACCAGTCCATGATGCGGTCGTCCTTCGAGAAGAAGCGGTGGCCGCCGATATCCATACGATTGCCGTCATGCTTGACGGTGCGGGAGATGCCGCCGAATTCGCGGGTGGCTTCCAGCACGGTCACGTCGTACTGTTCGGAGCCACCGTCCTTGACGAGCTCCCAAGCGGCAGTCAGGCCGGCAGGGCCGCCACCGATGATGACCACGGATTGCTTTTGCGTCACTTTGAAGTCTCCTTACAAACAAAATCGAAGATATTCTACCCGAAGGTAGGGAAACGCACAGCGCACCTGTGCGCATGCACACAAAATCACCGCCAAGTCCGACAGCAATCGCCCTGATAGAAGGAAAACCAGCCGTACGGCTTCCGCCGAAGACTGGTTTTCCGTAGGTCTGCTACATGCTGTCGGGAATGTCGATGTCGGTTTTCTGCACTTCCTCGACGTTCACGTCCTTGAACGTGACGATGCGCACGTTCTTGACGAAACGGCTGGAACGGTAGACGTCCCACACCCACGCGTCGGTCAGCCGCACGTCGAAGTAGACGTCCTGGCCGGCGGAACGCACGTTGAAATCGACCTTGTTGGCCAGATAGAAGCGGCGCTCGGTCTCCACAACGTAGGTGAACAGTTTGATGACGTCGCGGTATTCCTTGTATAGGGACAGCTCGGCGTCGGTTTCGTAGTTGTCGAGGTCCTCGGCGCTCATCGTCTGCCTTCCGTGTCGCGCTTGCGGCCACGTCCAAGCGTGCGCCACCAAGCATCCTTCGAGGTTTTGCGCTCATCCGAGCTGTACGGCCAGTTGTTGTCGGCATCGCCGGCCTTCTGGTCCGTCTTCGCCGTTCCGGATGCTTCGTTCGGCTGCGATTCCTGCGATGGCGCGGCAGACGTCTCGTCGGCGGAGGTCTGCGCCGTGTCTCCACTCTGGCCTGCCGCTGCGGCATCGTCCGCATCGCCCTTATGTACGGAGTTGAGTTGGATGGCGATCGAGTGTTCGCGGGCGCTCAACGCCTCCTTGACGCCCGGATTGTCTTCGATCACGTGCATGCCGAACGCGTCGAGCGAGCGGATCGGGTCGAATTCGTCGACGAGCGTGTCCATGACGATGAGGTCCTGGTAACGGTTCTCCGACGCGTTCCACAGGGCATCGCGCGAACGGCCGGACGGCACGAAGCCGAGCGACTGGTAGACGGATACGGAACGCGTGTTCTGTTCCGGCACGGCCACCCAAATGCGGTGCATGCCGAGGCCCGCCGGTTCCGGCGCGAAGCCGTACGTCATCACGCGGGGCATGATGTCTCGCGAGTAGCCGCGGCCGCGGTAGTCCTTGCCGAGCACCACTTGGATGCGGGCGGAACGTGCCCAGCCGTCGATGTCGATGAGGAAGATCATGCCGATCACGTTGTCGGAAGAGGCCGCGTCAAGCTCGCCGTCGCCGTCATGGTCGACTTCGGTGACGATGGACCATGCGATGGTACGACGAGATTCCGGATCCCCCACGCCGGATTCGTTCGATTTTTCGCCATTGGACCATGCCACGGAACGACGCACCCACGCGTTCACAGCGCCACGTTCGGCCACGCGGTCCTTGCCGGTGATGCCGGATGCGCCGACGTACGCCTCAATGACCTCCATGCGTGCGATGTCGTCGATGGTGGCGGGGCGCAAGTGCACCATCTCGCCCTTGATGGGCGGAATGACGATGCGTTCCGGCAGCTCCCTCGCCCGCTGGTCCGTCGTCTGTTCCTTCGCTGTGGTTTCAGCGTACTCTGACATGATTATCGTTCCCTATGTTTCTCGGCGCGGTCCCTCGCCACACCCATACCGACGGTATTGTACCCGACTGAACGCCAGCTGGGAGTTTTGTTAGGCAAAATCCCCGTGAAACCTCCCCCAGCCGACGCGTGAATCGTACGAAAAGGCATGTAAAAGCAGATAAAAAGCAACAAAATGCAGAAAGGCGTGCGTTTTTACGATTCCTCTCATCGCAAAAACGCACGCCTTTCGATGCCATCAATCAGGCAACGTTCGGCAATCGCCGGAATGTCACTTGATCTTGCCCATCACGATCTTGGTGACGGCCTTCGCGTCGGCCTGGCCGCGGGTGGCGCGCATGACGGCGCCGATGATCGCGCCCATCGGCTTCATGTTGCCGCTCTTGAGCTTCTCGACGATGTCCGGGTTGGCCGCGAGTGCCTCGTCGACGGCCTTTTCGAGCGCGCCGTCGTCGGAAACGACCTGGAAGCCGTGCTTCTTGACGACCTCGTCCGGAGTGCCTTCGCCGGCGAGCACGCCTGCGACGGTCTGCTTGGCGAGCTTGTCGTTGAGCTTGCCGTCGGCGATGAGCTTCTCGACCTCGGCGACGTCGGCCGGGGTGATCGGCAGCTCTTCAAGGCTCACGCCCTTGTTGTTGGCTTCGCGGGACAGCTCGCCCAGCCACCACTTCTTGGCGCCCGAGGCGGAAGCGCCGGCCTTGACGGTGTCCTCGAGCAGGTCCAGAGCGTCGGCGTTGAGCACGTCGCGCATCTCCAGATCGTTGAAGCCCCACTCGCCCTTCAGGCGGTTGCGGCGCTCACGAGGCATTTCCGGCATCTGGGCCTTCATCTCCTCGATGTGCTCCTTGGTGATGTGCAGCATCACCAGATCCGGATCCGGGAAGTAGCGGTAGTCGTCGGCGTCGGACTTCACGCGGCCGCCGGCGGTGGTCTGCGAGGCCTCGTCCCAGTGGCGGGTCTCCTGCAGAATCTCGCCGCCTTCGGAAAGGATGGCGGCCTGGCGGCGGATCTCGTACTGGATAGTCTTCTCGATGCCACGGAACGAGTTCACGTTCTTGGTTTCGGAACGGGTGCCGAACGGATCGGACGGGCTGTTGCGCAGCGACACGTTCACGTCGGCGCGCATGTTGCCCTGCTCCATGCGGGCATGGGAGATGTTCAGCGCACGCACGATGTCGCGGATGGCGCGCATGTAGGCGCCTGCGATTTCGGGGGCGCGGTCTCCTGCGCCTTCGATCGGCTTGGTCACGATTTCGATCAGCGGCACGCCGGCGCGGTTGTAGTCGACCAGCGAGTGGTCGGCGCCTTCGATACGGCCGTCAGCGCCACCGACGTGGGTGTTCTTGCCGGCGTCGTCTTCGATGTGGGCGCGCTCGATCGGCACACGGAAGATGGTGCCGTCCTCAAGCTCCACGTCGAGGTAGCCGTTGCCGTTGGTCGGCTTGTCATACTGCGAGATCTGGTAATCGCGCGGCATGTCCGGGTAGAAGTAGTTCTTACGGGCGAACTGGCTCCATTCGGCGATTTCGCAGTGCAGGGCGAGACCCAGCTTGATCGCGTAATCGACGGCGGTCTTGTTGACCACCGGCAGGGAGCCCGGCAGGCCGAGGCTCACCGGGGTGAGCTGGGTGTTCGGCTCGCCGCCGAAGTGGACTTCGGCCGGGCAGAACAGCTTCGTGGTGGTGGACAGCTCCACGTGGGTTTCCAGACCGATGACCGGGTCGAACTTCTTGACGGCATCGGCGTACTTCATCAACTTTTCAGCCATTTTGTTTTCTTTCCTCCGATGCTTCCTACTTGTCCAGTCCGTCGAGCCACGGGGTCTTCAGGGACTGCCAGACCGGGCCGTTCCAGCTTTCCTCGAGGGCCGCTTCGAGAGCGGCGGCGGGCTTGTACATGACCTCGTCGCGCTGCTGCGGGGCGAGGAACTGGAAGCCGACCGGCAGGCCGTCGTCGCTCAGGCCGGCCGGGATGCTCATTGCCGGCACGCCGGCGAGGTTGGCCGGAATGGTGGTGATGTCGATGGCGTACATGGCCATCGGGTCCTCGGTCTTCTCGCCGAACTTGAAGGCGGTGACCGGGCTGGTCGGGCCGACGAGCACGTCGACCTTTTCGAAGGCCTTCTTGAAGTCGTCGATGATCAGGGTGCGGACTTTCTGCGCGGAGCCGTACCAGGCATCGTAGTAGCCGGCGGACAGGGCGTAGGTGCCGAGGATGATACGACGCTTGACTTCGTCGCCGAAGCCGGCCTCACGGGTGTAGGCCATCATGTTGGCGGCGGTCTGCGGAACGCCTGCCGGCGGCATGACGCGCAGGCCGTAGCGCATGCCATCGTAACGGGCCAGGTTGGAGCTGACCTCGGACGGCATGATGATGTAGTAGGCGCCGAGGGAGTACGGCAGGTGCGGCAGGGACACTTCGATGACCTCCGCGCCCATTTCCTCAAGCTTCTTGACGCCTTCGTTGAAGCGGGCCATGACGCCCGGCTGGAAGCCTTCGCCGCCGAGCTCCTTGATCAGGCCGACCTTGAGGCCCTTCAGATCGCGCTTCATGCCTTCGCGGGCTGCGGCGACCATCGGACGCGGGCCTTCCGGAATGGAGGTGGAATCGCGCTTGTCGTGTCCGCCGATCACTTCCTGCAGCAGGGCCGAGTCGAGCACCGTACGGGAGCACGGGCCGATCTGGTCGAGCGAGGAGGCCATGGCGATCGCGCCAAAACGGGAGACGCCGCCGTAGGTCGGCTTGACGCCGACGGTACCGGTCAGCGAGCCCGGCTGGCGGATGGAGCCGCCGGTGTCGGTACCCAGGGCGAGCGGAGCTTCGAATGCGGCCACTGCGGCTGCGGAACCGCCGCCGGAACCGCCCGGCACGCGCTCGGTATCCCACGGATTGTGGGTGGTCTGGTAGGCGGAGTGCTCGGTGGAGGAGCCTTGCGCGAATTCATCGAGGTTGGTCTTGCCCAACAGCGGCATGCCCGCGGCCTTGAGCTTCTCGATGACGGTGGCGTCGTACGGCGGCACCCAGCCTTCGAGGATCTTGGATGCGGCGGTGGTTTCGATGCCCTTGGTGACGATCATGTCCTTGATGGCGATTGGCACGCCGGCGAGTTCCGGCATCTGCGCCTTGTCCTCATCGGACTTGGCGTCGAAGGCGTCGGCCTGTTCGAGGGCCTGGTCGGCGGAGACCTTCAGGAAGGCCTTGACGCTCGGTTCGGCGGATTCGATGACCGCAAGGTGGGCTTCGACCAGCTCACGGCTGGAAACTTCCTTGGCCTTGATCTTGGCCGCCATCTCGGCGGCGGAAAACTTGACGAGTTCGGTGGTGCTCATATCACTCCTGTCCCAGAATGCGCGGTGCGACGAACATGCCGGCCTCGGAGACCGGGGCGCCTGCGGTGGCTTCGGCCTGGGTCAGCGGGGTCTCGGGTACGTCCGGACGCAGGTAGGCTTCCAGCGGGACCGGGTTCGCGGTCGGCGCCACGTCGTCGGTGGCGACTTCCTGGACCTTGTTGATGGATTCGGCGATGACGTTCAGATCGCCCTGCAGACGGGTGATTTCCTCGTCCGTGAGTGCGATTCGGGCCAGATCGCCCAAATGCACGATTTCTTCTTTGGTGAAAGTAGGCATGACCCTAACAGTAACGCGTCTGTGTGACGAGCGTGTGCCCTATTTCGTGCCCCGTTCGCAACCCGGCCGCGACTGGCCGCCATCCGTTCGACGGCCGTTCCGTCGCCTGGTCGGCGAGCACGCATCCGCTATTGCGGCAAAGCGACGCTTAACGGCTTTTCTTGCCGCGTGCCGATGGCGCGATCAGGCTTGCGGCGCGGCGTGCTGGGCGATCCAGGCGTGCATGGAGACCGCGGCGGCGGCGCCGGCGTTGATGGAACGGACCGAGCCGAATTGGGAGATGTAGACCACGTCATCGGCCAGTTCGAGCGCTTTTTCGGACAGGCCCGGGCCTTCCGCGCCGAAAAGCATGAGGCAGCGTTCGGGGAAATGGTAGGTTTCCATGGGCACCGCGCCGGGAATGATGTCGAGCGCGATGACGCGGGCGGCTTGCAGTTCTGCTATTTTCGCGTCCAAGGCTTCCAGTTGGGCCATGGTTTCGCCTGTGTTCGGGGCAGTGCCGGAAGTGCCATCCGTTGCAGCTGCGGAGCCACGCATATGGAAGGCGATGGCGGCGGCTTGCGATTGGGCGGCGGCGATTTCGCCGGCGATGCGCAGTTTCCAGCATTCGACGAGTTCCGTTATGGATGGATGGTTTTCGACGTGCTGGTACAGCTCCGTCATGAGCGCGCCCTTGCGATTCCATTTGTGCGGGCCGACGATGTGCACGCGGCGCGCTTGGAACGCGTTGGCGGTGCGCACCATGGAGCCGATGTTGAAATCGTGGGTCCAGTTCTCCACGGCGACTTCGAAATCGTGGCGCCCGCGGGAGTCCAGGTCGGCTTTGATGGCCGCGACCGTCCAGTAGCGGTAGCGGTCGAGCACGTTGCGGCGGTCGCCTTCGTCGAGCAGGGTGGAGTCGAAGCGGATGTCGTAATTGGGGGATGACGCATCGTCCGGGCGTGGTTCGCCTGGATGGGTTTGCGACCACGGTCCTACGCCGACCTCGCGGAACGTCGGTTCGCCGGATGCCTGTGCGGCAACATCGATGGGATTGGGATCGTGCACGTTCTCCCCTTCATAAGAACAGCAATACAAATATGTCAAAGGCCCGCGCATCCGTATGCATCATCATGCTTGTCATCGCACATTCGACGACGTCAACGGCAGATATGTTTGCGGTCGGTCGGCGGGAAACTCGGTGTTCAGTGGAGTTCGGATTCCTTGAACACCTCAACGAACGGCAGTTCGGATTCCTCCGAAGTGACCGGGTTGATGACCTTGATGGTCGGATCGACCATATCGACACCGCCGATCAGCGAGGCGACGGCCAGAACCTTGGCGCCTTCGTTCTCCACCACGGAGAAATCGAGGCTCAGCTCGTTGCCGTTGCGCAGGGTGACCAACGACGAGGTCTGCACATACGATTTCTCAGACAGCCAGGAGTCGATCAGCACCACGCGTTTGCCGGCAATCGACGGACCCTTGATGGACGGATAGACGAAGTCCATGACGAAACCGTCCAAATCCTCACCACGGGAGGCGGCGGCCTGGATCATGGCGGAGACCAGCGGCACGGCCGCGGCGGTCAATGCGCCGACCGCGTCGAAATCGTCGACGGAATAGCCGGCTTCCTCCAACGTGTCGAGCAGGATATGGCCGACGATGGAGGCTCCACGATGGTCAAACAGCACAGAGGAGAGTTCCGAGAAAGGCTTGTCCTTCATTTCGGCCTGCAGCAGCGTCTTGAGCTGGTCGCGAGGTTCGAGCATGGCGAAATCGACGGTGGATTCCGTCGAAGCGGAAACAGACTGGCCCGCAGCGGAATCATGCGTCGGAACCGGTGTCGTCTTGCGGAAAGTGTTCTCTTCGGTCATGGTTCCAGCCTATCCTTTCGGCTCGTCATTCACCGTGCGGTATGGGTGATTTATGAGCGATAAACATGGTTATTCGGCGTTGGTCTCGGGAGCGGACAACTCGCGGATATCCCCTTTTTCGGGCGCGATCATGTCGACGGTGCCGATGACCTTGCTTTGGTCGACGCGTTGCAGTTTGCGCGCGGTGACCAGCACGCGCGATTCGAGCGACGCGGCGAACGAGTTGTATGCGCCGACCGTTTTGGTGATGGCGGAACCCAGTTTGGTGGCCCGCTCCCCCAATACTGCAAACCGTTCGTACAGCTCTCGGGACAGGTCGAACAGCATTTTCGCGTCATCGGTCAGGCTTTGCTGCTGCCATGCGTATGCCACGGATTTGAGCACCGCCCATAGGGTGATCGGCGAGGTCAGCGCGACTTTCTGCGCGAATGCGTCGTCCATCAGTGTCGGGTCGGTTTCCAATGCGGCCTGCAGCAACGATTCGTTGGGGATGAACGCGATCACGAAATCCGGCGCGTCGCTGAACGCGTTCCAGTAGGCTTTGTCTCCCAGGGTCTTCACATGGTCTCGTACCGCTTTGGCATGGGAATGCAGCAGCTCGTTCTTGCGGGCCAGTTCCTCCGGTGAGGCAGTGTCTGGAATCTCGCATGCGCGCTGGTAGTCGGCGTATGGCGCTTTCGCGTCGATCGGAATGGTTTTGCCGCCCGGCATGTGGATGATCATATCCGGCCGTTGCGTATGTCCATCGGCGTCGGTGACCACAACTTGGGTGTCGAAATCGACATGTTCCAACAGACCCGCCGATTCCACGATGTTGCGCAGCTGCGCCTCGCCCCACGCGCCACGCACCTTGTTGTTGCGCAATGCCGATGATAGGGCGCTCGTCTCGCGATCCAATCGCGCCTGCTGTTCGCCAAGACCTTTGAGCTGTTCGCCGAGCGCGCCCATCTCATGCTTGCGGCCCTCTTCGATTTGCGCGACCTTCGTCTGCAGGGCGTCGAGGTTCTTCTGCACCGGAGCCAGTGCGGAGAGCACCTTGCTTTGCTCCTGCAGTTTCCGTTCGCTTTCGGCTTGACGACGGTTCGCTTCTTCGGCGGCACGCTGCCGTTCACGTTCCACGCGCATTTCCTCGGCACGCTGGGCCTGTGCCAATTGCGATTTGAGATACGTCAGCTGCTGGCTGACTCCTTCCGCCTGCGTACGGTATTGCACAACAGCCGCGTTGAGATTGCTGATGTCCTGTTTGTCCGCCTCAATCTGCGCCTTCGCCTCGTTCAGGTCGGATTCCTTCGCGCCACGGGCCATATCCTGCCCTTTGGCACGGCCCGCGAAGAAGCCCGCAGCCGCTCCAAGCGCGGCCACGATCACCAGCAATATCACTACAAACACAGGATTGTCGAACATACGTTCGATGGTATCACGTCATCAGGAACACATCAATCCACGCATCCACATTCATTCGCAAGACCGACCGCATGCCACACAACCGTGCACTATGCTGAAATCAGCCGAACGCGAAATGCATCAGCCCAACACGAAGGGACATTATGGGATTCGATCTGTTTTTGGCGGCCGTGTCGATTGTGGCCGCATCCATCGCCACCTGGGCGTTGTTGCGGCTGTTTCCAAGCTCGGACGCACGCCAGGCGATTCCGCTGCGGACGGACGGCGGATTTGCCGACCCATCCCACACAACCGACGGTGGAGTGACGATAGACGGCAAAGTGACGGCAGACGGCGAATCGACATCCGACATCGACGGACAACCCACCGACCACCTCGGCAAGCGCCTCGTCATCGCGCTTATCCTGACCATTCCAACGTTCGTCATCACATTACTGGCGCTGGCCAAAATCGCCATGCCGGGCTGGCTGACGAATCCGTGGCCGCACGCCATCGTCATCACGCCGGTCATGTTCTATTGCGCGGCGCCGATTCACCACCGCGGCCTGCCCGCATTGCAGCGGCGACATCCGAACGGCGATTCGCTGGTTTCGCTTGGCATGGCGATTGTTTACGCGTACAGCCTGCTGCTGTGCGTGGTGTCGTGGATTTTCCCGGCCGGCTCGCGCGATCCGTATTTCGCGTTCGTCGGCGTGGTCGCGACGCTTTCGCTGGCTGGCACGCTTGCCCGGCAACACGCGACGACCGCGCAGCAGACGGCAGAAACAGAAAAGGCGCAATCGGCACAGTCAACAGAATCAACAGAATCGGCGCGATCTCAAGCGAAATCCCCTGAGCCAACGCAAGAAAAAAGCGCGGAAGAATTGCTCTTCCGCGCTGTGGTAGGTCATGCGATCCGCGCACGCGTGCTGCAGATCACCACGTCGGTGACGATGGTGGTCGCGGTGTGGACGTGCGCGTTGTGGCTGGCGTTCGGCATGCAACCGAAGCTGGCGATCGCCATACTGCTCGGTTCGACCGTGCTGTCGGTCGCAGGCCTGGTATTGCAGGCTTACGACCGACAGGTAACCAATCGATAATCGTCACTCAGCCGGGTTCGGGACGTCGGCGGAATCGTCCGTCTTCTCCTCGCCCATATCCTCCAGCTGGTCCGCGGCCCACGCGGACAGCTCCAGGTGGTCGCCGCCGGTCTGGTCCACCAGCACGGTGTCGCCGTCGTGCACTTCGCCGGCCAGCAGCATGCGGGCAAGCTGGTCGCCGACTTCGGTCTGCACCAGGCGACGCAGCGGACGTGCGCCGTACGCCGGATCGTAACCGGTGTTGGCAAGCCATTCGCGCGCCGAATCGGTCACGTCGAGCGTGATGCGGCGGTCGGTCAGACGTGCGGACACCTGCGCGACCTGAATGTCCACGATGCCGCCGAGCTCCTCGCGGGTCAGCGGGTGGAACATGACCAGTTCGTCCAGACGGTTGATGAATTCCGGCTTGAACTGCATGTGCACGGCGTCCATCACGGCCTTCTTCTTGGCGTCCGCGTCCATGTCGGGATTGACGAGGAACTGCGAGCCCAGGTTGGAGGTCATGATCAGAATCGTGTTCTTGAAGTCCACGGTCCTGCCCTGGCCGTCGGTCAGGCGACCGTCGTCAAGCACCTGCAGCAGCACGTCGAAGACTTCCGGATTGGCCTTCTCCACCTCGTCGAACAGCACCACCGAATACGGACGGCGACGCACGGCTTCGGTAAGCTGGCCACCCTCTTCGTAGCCGATGTAGCCCGGCGCGGCGCCGATCAGGCGGGACACGGAGGCCTTCTCCATGTATTCGCTCATGTCGATGCGCACCATGGCCTTCTCGTCATCGAATAGGAAGTCGGCGAGCGCCTTGGCCAGTTCGGTCTTGCCCACGCCGGTGGGGCCGAGGAACAGGAACGATCCGGTCGGACGGTTCGGGTCGGAGATGCCGGCACGCGAGCGACGCACGGCGTCGGAAACCGCTTGGATGGCTTCCTTCTGGCCGATCACGCGCTTGCCGAGGTACTCCTCCATGTGCAGGAGCTTCTCGTTTTCGCCCTGCATAAGACGGCCCACGGGGATGCCGGTCCAGTCGGAGACGATTTCGGCGATGGAGTCGGCGTCGACGCGGTCGGGGACCATCGGCACGTCGGCGTTGGCATTGTCGGCTCCGCCCGATTCCGCCTCGTTCTTCTCGGCTTGGGCGATTTCCTTCTGGATGGCCGGGATTTCGCCGTAGTTGATGGCTGACGATTTCGCCAGGTCGCCTTCGCGCTCGTACTTTTCGGCTTGCGTACGCAGCTCGTCGAGCTTCTTGCGCAGGTCGCCGATACGGTTGTGGCCGTTCTTTTCGGCGTCCCAACGCGCTTTCAGCCCGTTGAGCTTTTCGCTTTTGTCGGCGATTTCCTGGTTCAAATCGGCGAGACGGTCCTTGGCGCTGTCGTCCAGTTCCGCTTCGGCCTTTTCCGCGGCCTTGTCGTTCTTCGGATTGCCCAGCAGGTACGACTTTTCCATCTTGAGACGGTCCACCTGGCGGCGCAGTTCGTCGATTTCCTCAGGCGAGGAGTCGAGTTCCATGCGCAGGTGCGCTGCGGCCTCGTCCACCAGATCGATGGCCTTGTCCGGCAGCTGGCGTCCGGAAATGTAGCGGTTCGACAGGGTTGCCGCCGCGACCAGCGCGTCGTCGCCGATGGTCACCTTGTGGTGGGCCTCATACTTCGGCGCGATGCCGCGCAGGATGGCGACGGTGTCCTCCACGCTCGGCTCGCCGACGAACACCTGCTGGAAACGACGTTCGAGCGCCGGATCCTTTTCGATGTTCTCACGGTATTCGTCCAGTGTGGTGGCGCCAATCAGGCGCAGTTCGCCACGGGCCAGCATGGGCTTGAGCATATTGCCCGCGTCCATGGAGCCTTCGGCCGCGCCCGCGCCGACGATGGTGTGGATCTCGTCGATGAAGGTGATGATCTGCCCGTCGGCCTTCTTGATCTCCTCAAGCACGCTCTTCAGACGTTCCTCGAATTCGCCACGGTACTTGGAACCGGCCACCATGGAGCCCAGGTCAAGCGAGATAAGCTTCTTGTTCTGCAGGGTGGTCGGCACGTCGCCGGCGACGATGCGCTGCGCCAGGCCTTCGACGACGGCGGTTTTGCCGACGCCAGGCTCGCCGATCAGCACAGGATTGTTCTTGGTACGGCGGGACAGGATCTGGATGACGCGGCGGATTTCCTGGTCGCGGCCGATCACCGGGTCGAGCTTGCCTTCCTTCGCGGCGGCCGTCAAATCGGTGGAGTACTTCTCCAAAGCTTTATACGAGCCTTCCGCGTCGGCGCTGGTCACCTTGCGGTCGCTGCCGCGCGCGGCGGTCAGGGCGTTACGCAGCTTATCCGCGGTAAGACCGTTCTTTTCCAAGATGTCCGCGCTTTGATTAGGTTTCGCGGCCGCGATTGCGACCAGCATGAGGTCGACGGTGACGTACTCGTCTCCCCTCCGTTGCATTTCTTTTTCGGCTTGCGATAGCACCGCCGACAGCTGCCTGCTGACGTCCGGCTGCGTTGTGGTCGATCCGCTGGCGCTCGGCAGCGATTGCATCGCCTGATGCACTTCGGCGCTCACGTTTTGCGCGTTGCCGCCTGCCGCTTCGATGAGCGCGCGGGCCATGCTGTTTTCCTGACGCAGCATCGCGTCCAGCAGGTGCAGGGTGTCTACCTGCGGATTGCCCAGCGCCGCCGCGTTCTGAACGGCGTCCGAAAGCGCTTCCTGCGCCATCTGCGTGAACTTCTGTTCCATATCATCCTCCATGGTTCGCGCCCGGCCGCCCGGCCTTCGCTACCGGGCCGGCGTTCGGACGCATATGTCGTTGTCTGATATGCTCAACCGACTTCATCGCCATTATATTCCCAAAACTTGAGTCCCACAGACTCAACTTTTTGCGTTTCTCAAAACCGTCTTTCGACACAGGACGGCAGTCACCGACAATCACCAGCGCTCACCGGCAATCGCAATACATACGAAAAAGGCGGGCAGCAACGTAACGAAATCACGAAACGTTGCAAACCCGCCTAATCCAAAGTCCGCCAGCAAGCCGAAAATCAGCCGCGCACCACCACGTTGCGCAGATCGCCGATGCCCTCGACGTGCACGATCGCCTCGTCACCCGGATCCAGATGACCCGACGCGTTCGGCGTACCCGTCATAATCACATCGCCCGGCAGCAGCGTGGTGAAACTCGTAATCGCCGCGATCTGCTCAGGAATGCCGTGAATCAGATTCGCCGTGGTACCCGACGCCATCGGCACATCCTCACCGTTGAGCGTGAAGGAAATCTTCGCATCCTTCCAATCCACATCGTCACGCGTCACAATCCACGGACCCAACGGGCACGCCGTATCAAAACCCTTCGCACGCGTCCACGTCGGATCAAGACCCTGCAGATCACGCAACGTCACATCATTCACGCACGTGAAACCCAGCACATAATCCATGGCCTGCTCCACCGGCACATTCTTGGCGATACGACCCATCACCACAGCCAACTCCGGCTCGAAATTCATATCATTCGAACACAGCGGAATCACAATCGGATCATCCGGACCAATCACCGACGTGCTCGGCTTGGTGAAAATCACCATATCCTCCGGCGCATGCTTGATATCGGAATGACCGGCCTCATGCATGAACTGCGCATGCGCCTCATAATTCTTCGCCAAACCGTACACCTTCGACGGAATCACCGGAGCCAGCAGACGAATGCCGTCACCATCCACCGGATAGCGCTCGCCGGTCGGCTCGACGGCCTGGCCGGACAGCGGATAGCCGTTCAAGGCCACGAGATAGTCCTTGCCGTCGTTCTTGTCGGTCTGAACGAAGGCGTACTGCGGTACATCATTATGCGTAAAACGTGCGATTCTCATACCCGCAAGTCTACCCGCTCGCCACGCCCGCCGTTCTCGACATGCGTCGCTTTGCGGACGATGCCGATTGCTCGCATTTTTACGATTTTTGCGATTATTTGCGATGCAGTTCCGCCCGCAACGCCGCCACCTCGCGTTCCAGCTCGTCGATGCGGCGCACCTGCTGGGCGATGAGCAGGTCGCGCACGTCACCTCCCGACAGAATCGGGACTTCGGCTGCGTTGCGCGGCGCGGGCAGCGTCGCGTTGCTTTGCGTTTCCGTCGTTTGCGTTGGCTGCACCGGCTGCGATACCGCAGATCGAGCAACCTCCGCAGATTCCGCCGACGGCGCCACATCCGCCGACGCCGATGGCACCACTCCACCATTCCCATCAACCGATACCAGCCGGTCCGTGCCCATACGGCAGGCAATCTTGCGCCAGCGCGCGAAACAACGTTCGATGCGCTTATAACCGATCAGCGATGGGTCGAGTCCGGCTTCGCGGAACAGCTCGACCGGCGATTCGCCCGCATGGTACCGGCGCATGCAGTTGTGTTTGAACGATTCCGTGTAGGTGATGCGTCGCGACGTCGCTTCGGCCACCACCGGCAGCGAGCGCAGATATTCGACTTCTTCCGGACTGAACGCTCCCCCACCGTTGCACATGATGTTCCCTTTCGGCTTGGCGTGCGGCGGCTCCCTTCCACCGCACGGCAGTCGAATGGCCTCCGTCATGCCATTCCCCTGTTCGGCTTGCGATTCGGTTTGCGATGCGCGCTTGCGATACGTGTTTGCGATGCAAGGCCGCAATCCGATTCGTTGTTCGCTTCGTGTTCCATCATACCGGTACGAATGGCGTTTTTCCAACCATTTCAGGCGGTACTAAACCCTAAATCACCCGTATTCGTCACAACAAAAGCGGGTGAACCGTTGATCGCTCAACGACTCACCCGCCCGAACAAGCCCCGTTGCCTGTCTGCTGGCCCGCTCAGACCGCCATCGGCGTATCGGATTCGCGGAAGCGCAGCACGAGCGCCAGTCCGGCTCCGGCCATTACCAGGGCCGCGATGGTGAACAACGCGGTGCCCATTGCGCCGGTGAGCGGCAGCTGCGTGACGTTCTTCACGTTCTTGACCTGGATTGCCTTGTCGGACATGCCCTCGTCAAGCCTGCTTGCCAGACCGAGGTTGTTGGCGCCGACCAGCTTGAAGGTCGACTTGCCGGTTTCCTGGTTCACAGCTAGTTCGACGGTGAAGATCGGCACAAAGTTCTTCGCATAGCCGCTCGCGAATCCGGTTTCCTTCAGCGTGTACTTGCCGGACTTCAAGCCCATGATTTTCACGTCGCCGGTGGTGGTTTCCACATCCGCGACAGCGCCGTTCTCGTTCGCTTCGGCAAGGCGGTATTCGCCATCCACAATCTTGATGAACTTGAGCGGGGTCTGCGAAACCTCGGTTCCCTCGAACACGTGGAACTTCGCTCCTGCGAGACCATTGGCATCGCTTCCGACACCGTACTTGTGGAAGGAGAAGCCCCCGGTATAGGAGTCGAATTCGACCGGCGTGTTCCACACCTCGGTGTCACGGGACACGGCCGCCTTGTTGGTAACCTTGTTGCCCATGTCGATGATGTCCTTGTTGACCACGGCGGTGTAGGTGATGACCAGCTGGCCGCTCTTGTTGGCCAAGTCGAATCCCAGCACGGTGGTGGTCTTGCCGTCGGCTCCAACGGTCGGAACGGTCACGTAGGTGAACGGCATATTCGTTTCCGTGCCATCCGCGGCTCGAACAACGGCCTTGAAGTCCTTGTTGACCGTCAGGCCCTTGGATGCCACGTCCTTCACGAAGTACGGATACTTGTCGTAGCCTTCGGCCGCGTTCGGAATATCCAGCGTGATGGTGTAGGCGACGGTCTGCCCAATGCTCACGCCTTCAGTGGTGGTAATCGTATCGGCCGTCTTGCCCGGCTGGTCGGGCTCGTTCTCGTTCTTGGCCACAAACATGCCGACAGCGTTGATCTTGCCCTGGCCGGTTGCCGGATCGCCCTTCACTTTGAATGTGGCGGCCACGCCGTTCAGCGTGGTGGCGACGATGGCATTGGTTCCCCGACCGCCGTCCTTGTCCACATCGGTGATGAGATACCAGCCTTCTTCAAGCGAACCGATGGCAGCCGTACCGCCGTTGCCTGCAACGGTTTTGTCGGCAACGACGCCATCGCCAACCGCCAACGAGGCCGCGAATGTGCGGAACCAGGCGGCGTCGTTATCGCCGGTCTTGGTTGCGGCGAACGCGGCCGGATTGCTGTCATATTCGGAGGGCATGCTGACAACGGGGTCCATGTTGTTGTTGGCGGCGGCCACCGCGTCGGTCACCGCAGTCACCCAATCGGCGTCGGTGTCGACCTGCACGGCGTCGCCGTCCACCGTCAGCGAGGCGAACTTGTACGCGGAGTAGGTGTGCCCCTTCTGCGAATGCCGCACTTCGATCGATGCGCTGCCGGCCGCGTACGCTCCGGCCGTGCCGAACGCCATACCGCCCAGCAACGTTGCCGCCGCGGCGATTACTGCACAAAGCCTTCTCGTCTTCATGATGAGAGACCTCTCTTCCTTGGTTTGGTCGGCCTTGTTGCCGCAGCCGATTGGTTGGTTTTATGGGAAGTTTCGTAAGTTGTGTTGCTCTTTAGTTGTGATTGAAAAATTGCGATTGCCGGATTGCGATCAGAGAATTGCGATTGCCGTCCGGCAGTTCCGTCACGGCCGTCCGCGCCCGATCAAAGCCAGTCCGACGATGCCCGCAAGCAGCAGCACCAGTGCCGTGACGCCGACCACGACCAGCCAGGTCCGTCCTTCCGATGCGCCGGATAGCGGCAGCGCGGCCACCGTCTCTTTCACGTTGGTGAACGAAGCTTCGTAGGTGGCGGTCTGTCCCTTGTCGAACGCGCTCCACATGTCGGCTCTGGTGATGCTGATCGGCACTGAGGTGACGTTGCCTTTCGCGCGATAGCCGGCGATGTTGCCTTCCGTGACGGTGTAGTCGCCTGCCATCACGCCACGGAATGTGTACTGCCATTCGCCGGTAGGCAGCTCGTCATCTTCGGAAAGGTCTTTGCCCAGCTTCGATGCGCCGCCCTGCATGAAATCGATGCGCAATGTGGCTCCGCTCGCCGGCATTCCGCCTTCCCAATGTTTCGTCACGACCACGTTGGCGGACGGCACCTGCAATACGGGATGCTGGTAGGCCGCGCAGGCGGACTGCTTGTCGAAGGTGTAACAGACCTGCGCCGACGCGTTCGATCGGAAGCCCGGCTTTCCTGCGGAAGTCGTGCCGGTGCCCGCGTCGCCGGTCGCGTCGTAGTTGATGCCGCCGTCGACCATATTGACCCGCGCGTAGGCGCTGTCGGTTGGCACGATGCCGTACGAGAGCGTGTAGGTCGCGTTGTGCAGCAGCTGGTAATCGCCGGCGAATTCGACGCGGATCCTGCCGTTGCCGGCGTCGCTGTACCACAATGTGTAATCACGTTCCAGCACTGGAGGCGTAGCCCCCGAAGACAGATTCGTCACGTTGAGCGTCACGCCGCCGGTCACCCGGTAGTAAGTCGCTCCGCCGAAGTTCCGCATGCTGGCCATGTTCCAGACAACGCCATCGACCTGCGCGTATTCGGACAGCTCGTCGACGATCGAGACGCCGCTGTAGGCGCTTCCCGTGGTGATCTCCTTCTGGATGTCGTCGAAGATCTTCGTCAGGTCGTCAGCGCTGTTGGTGGCCTTGTAGTAGCCGAGGTTGCTGCCCGTACCCCAATTGGTTTTGTTGTACGCGGTGGCGTTCGGATAGTTGCTGGACACGGCGTGCATGAACTGGTTGGCTTGGTCGTTCTCCCTGTTACCGAACGATTGCTGCTCCGGATTGGCGCCTTCGAAGATGCCGATGCTGTAGATGAGCGTGCCGGCCGATTTCATGGCGAGCGCGGTTGTCACGGCGTCATTGGCGACTCTCGTGCTAAAAGTGTTTTGCGTGGTCGGCACACCGTCCGCGAAGAAAATGACGACTTTCTTCGCGCCTGGCCTTGCCCGCAGCAATGCCGTCTGCGCGGCGGCCATGCCTTTGTCCGCAGGGGTCGCGCCATTGGCGGACAGCCTGCTCACCGATGATTTCAGAGCGGCGGTATCGCTGGTCAGGGAACTCACCACGCCGGATGTCTGCCCGAATTGAGCGATGGCGATTCGCACTTTGCTGTTTTCGTCCTGGATGGTGTCGTTGGTGGTCTCGGTGGCGTCGATGAAGCTGGTCGCCGCTTCTTTCAGCGCCGTCAACCGCTTCGGATTCGATTTGTTGCATCCTCTTTGGCTTCCGTCCATGCAGTAGTTCATCGATCCGGACGTGTCCAGTACGAGCACCACTTCGATTTTCTCCGTGGTCTCATGGCTTTCGCGGGTATCCTTGCCCACCACGTTGAGGTTCAGCGTGTATTTGCCGCCGTTGTTGTATGTGATGCTTTTCGTGTGGTCCGGCTGCGGCACGGCGACGTTACGCGCGGCACGCATCACGGTTTTGCGATTGAAGGTGAAGCGATCGCGCATGATGTGTTCGGCATCGTCGGCATCTTCAGCAGTGTTGCCATCGTTGTCAGCATCGTCCGCATCGCCATTCGCCACAGCATCCGTGCGATTTTCGCCGGCATGGTCGTTTCGATCGCCGTCTTGAGCCGGTGCAGCACCATTTGCAGGTACGTCAGCGTTCTCAGCCGTCGGCTGCCTAACCGCCTGCCGTTCCTGCTCCTTCTGCTCATTCGGCTGTTCCGTCTTATCGCACGGCTGCCGCTGTTCCGGCATCGTCTCCGACGGTTGTTCCGGTTGCGATTGCGACTGCAGTTGCGATTGCGCTTGTTCGTTCGATGGCTGATGCGATTCGCCGTCGTCCGTAAGGCATTGTGCGTCGTCATCGTCCGTTGCGGACTGTCCGGCAACATCTTGCCCGGCAATGTCGGCAACGTCCGATCCGACTGCGTTTTCAGCATCGGATTGTTGTGTCGATTCCGGCTGGCTCGCTGCGGATTCGGCGGCCACGTTGCCGCCATCCGTCACCGTTTCGTCGGCGAACGCGGTCGCGCCGGCTCCCGTGGTGCCGGCCAGCATCGCAATCGTGACAAGCAATGCGGTGAATTTTCCCATCCGCGCGCCACACCGGCTTATGAAGCCGGCAAGCGGGTCTTTCATCCACTTCATGACATGTCCATCTCTCATGGCGCTGCGGCGAATTGCCTATGCGCCTCCATGCCTTGAACCTTATGGATGAACGTTTCGAAACCCGTCCCCTCCATTGATGGGTTCGGGGAACGTGCGGACCCGCGAAAATCGCGGCCTTCCCCCTTATCCTTTACGCGGCCAGGTGGAAGCGTGCCGCATGATTCGGTGTCGGGGCCGCATCGACCGCACGACCATGCAGCACAACAGCATGCCGCCCATCGTGCAAACGATGGTCATGGCGAGCGCGCCCAGTTCGGTCGCACGTTCGTCGCGCACGTCGGCCGGATCTGGCGCGGGCAGCGGTATTGCGACGCGATGCCCGGAGACTAGCAGCCGATGCGTGTTGATGCCGTATGGCGTGCAGGTCATCAACGTCAGCCGGTCTTCGCCGGGCACGATTTTCAACCGTGAGACGTCGTCCGGTTCGATCACGCTGATTCGGTCCACTTCGTATCCCAGCGTCTCGTCCATCACTTTGATGTACATGAAATCGCCGTCGTGCAGTTCGTCGAGCCGTGTGAACATCAACGATTTGACCAGGCCGCGATGCCCGGTGACCACCGTATGCGAGTCAGTGCCGCCGACCGGCAGGCTGGTGCCGTACAGATGCCCGGCACCGACGGCGAGCACCGGTTCGGACGTGCCATGCCGAATCGGCAGTTCCACGCCGATTTTGGGCACCAATACCGTGCCCATGATGCCTGCGCCGGAATCCAGCAGGCCCTGATAGTTCGCGTCCGTGTCCGCCGCGGAAAGCCCGGAACCGCCGGAAGGCGCCGAATCGTCGGCGACATCAGCATCTCCGGCAGTGCCAGCCGGTCTGGTAGTGAACGGATCGGCCGCCTCGCCCAATACCGGCTGTCCTTCCACGGCAAGCCGCCGATTGTATGCGCGCGCCCGTTCCAACTCCTCCATCGCCATCGGATACGGCCATCCGGCAACCGTGCGAGCCGCCGAATCGGATGTCTCGGCCAAGCGCCGCGCGGAATGCGCCTGCATGGCGAACGGCAACGACGCGACCACCACCGCGCCCACGATCAGCAGCACGGACACGCACCGCACCAATATGAAACGAATCCGCCGCAGCCTGCGCGCACGAACCACATCGGCAATGTCAATCGCCTCGTAAAACGACGGCGTTCCAGCGAACGTTCCAGCAGACGTTCCAGCGAACGCAACAGTTCCGGCATGACCACTGTCGGCAGCTGCACCGGCATCAGATCCGACTCCGGCGCCATTGCCGATGCCATCGTTATCATCACCGGCATCATAGGAATCAGCCGAGGCGCCCGCCACGGCACCGAACAGCCGCATGGGCGAACGCAGCACCGTATGCGCATGCACGTAGGAATCCGTCCTGCGGGCGAGCAGACGGACGGGTTTACTCATCAATCGAGAGGCAGACCAAAACATGGGTTTCTCCTTCGAACACACCCATGTTCACACCCGCCATACGAAAGCCCTTGCCCCCTATAGGAGGGCTTACCCCTAGAAAGACAACGGTTTCAGGCACGAAACCGGCAATTATGGCACCAAACCGCGCAGCACCCCACCTACCGGCGGAACGCAGCTCAGACAAGCCGTTTTTCAGAGGAATGCAAGTCAGACGAATGCAAGTCAGACGAATGCAATCCAGGCGGACGAGCCCCGCAAATCCTTAAAAAAACAGAAAAAGTCAAAGAAAGCGCTCAGATGAACGCACGCTCACCGAAAATCGCAGTGCCGACGCGCACGATGGTGGAACCTTCGGCGATGGCCAGTTCCATGTCGCCGGTCATGCCCATCGACAGTTCCCGGCAACGGTCCGTGCCCGGTTCGCCGGATGCGAGGATGAGGTCGCGGGTCTTGCGCAGGTGCGAGAAACCGCGGCGAATCACCGTTTCGTCGTGCACATGCGCGCCGACCGTCATCAGTCCCCGCAATTCGACGCCGTCCAACATGCCGATTTTCTGCGCGATGCGGATGGCGTGCGCCGGATCGCAACCGGATTTCGATTCCTCGCCGGATTCGTTGACTTCCAGCAGCACGCCGACAGTAATACCGCGAGCCACGGCTCTACGTGAAATTTTTTCTGCCAAATCGATTGAATCGACCGATTCGATAGTGTCGACCACCGGCAGCACTTTGCCGATTTTATTGCTTTGCAGCTGGCCGATCAGGTGGAATGGAATATGCTCCGCCGCAGCATCCGGCGCGGCGCCTGCGACGCCCAGCGAAAACCCGCGTTCCGCGCATCGCCGTGCCAGCCCTTCGGCCTTCGCCGTCACTTCCTGCGGACGGTTCTCGCCGATCATGCGCACGCCGGCATCAATCGCAACCATGATTTCGCCGATGTCGCGCGTCTTCGTGGCGGCCAGCAGGCGCACGGAGCCGGCTTCGCGTCCGGCTTGTTCCTCAGCTGCCGCGATGCGGTCGAGCACACGATGCACGCCGTCCGTGATCTCACGTGCGCGCGCATCGTCGATCACCTCGTTGGCGAGGTTCTTGTGATCCATGTATGCAGTCATCGTCCACCTCTCGCAAGTTCATTCGACCGCCAGTCCGCGGCCGGCACCACCGTTTCCGGCATGTCGGCTGATATTTCGATACCAGTGTTACCAGAAAACCGCCGACAACGTATAAAGAAGCCCGCGCGATGACCTGAAGTGAAGCGATAAAGCGGTCATAAATTCGCGCGGGCTATAAAACCAGACGGCAGTAGAAGGGGGACTTCAAAGACTCCGTCTACGCATTTAATGTATCAGATAAATGCGCGCAAACCGCCGGAAAAAACCAATAAATCTGAAAACTTTTTTTCAGATTTTATCCCCCTTGCGCAGCCCCTCCACCAAACGCTCCAATTTATCGACGCGATCGCTCAACACCATCACCTGGCATACCAGCGATTGAATCTTGCCCAACGGCACTTCCGACATCGCATTGTGGTTGTCCACAGCCGTATCATGCGGTTCCGGCTCTTCGGCCGCCTTGCGCATGATGTCCTCGTCACGCTTCCAGCGTGCGATATTGCGTTCGATGCGCTTGTGCCCGATGACCGATGGGCTCAATCCCGCGGAAATGAAGATCGCAGTTGGCTTCTCCCCCTGCAGATACCGCCTCATGCAGTCGATTTGGAATTCCCTCGCATACGTGATTCTGCTGTCCGTCACCGCGTCGATCGACGGCAATGTACGCAGGTATTCGATTTCCGCTCTGCTGAACTGTCGCTTCGTCATATTCGCCCCTTGTAAATCCCCTTTTGACCGGCCATACCGATAACGCATAGACCGAATTGCCGAAATCACCACCCAGAATACCGGATGACGCACACCACCTTACGCACACCCCAAACGAAACGCGCGGCCCGTATCACCATGCGCTAAATATCCTTCTCACACTGTGAGATATCTCACAGCGACGGCACGTTTTCGGAGCACGCTGCAACCTCGGCATGGCACGTCACGGCACGTCCAGCAACGCATTCCACAATCGCGTCCCACGAAACCCGCCGTTCCGGCCGCCGATGCAGGTACAGTTGCAAGCATCGGCGCAACCGGTCTCCGCATCGGCAACACCGAACCGCCCGCCAACGACAGGAAGGAACCCCGTGCCAGGTCGTTTCGCACCCACCCCATCAGGCCGCATGCACATCGGCAACATCTATGCGATGCTCGGAGCATGGCTGTCCGCGCGCAGCCGCGGCGACGGCATGCTGCTGCGCATCGAAGACATCGACGAACCGCGCGTGGTGCCCGGCGCGGCCGAACTGATGATGGACGATCTGCATTGGCTTGGATTGGATTGGGACGGCGATCCGGTGTTCCAATCCGCTCGGCACGACCTGTACCGTGAGGCGCTGCATTGCTTGGAAAACCTGACGATTGACGACGCATACGATTCGCCGTTTGACGAGCGCAACGACCACACCCCCGCAGTCGGCAGCGCAGCCAACAACGCAATCGCTGGCACAACCCCGCTGATTTATCCTTGCTTCTGCTCGCGCGCCGACATCCGCGCAGCCTCCGCACCGCAGGAAGGCGACCGTTTCATGGTGTATCCCGGCACGTGCCGCCGGCTTATCGCCAGCAATCCGGATACCGTCCGGCAGCGGCTGGCCAACGGCGACCGCCATTCGCTGCGCATCGCCATGCCCGCCGACACAAACCCGCGCGCAACCGTCCAATTCGATGATGCAGTGTTCGGTCATCAGGAATTCAATCTGGCGCACGACGTCGGCGACACCATCGTGCGCCGCGCCGACGGCCTGTTCTCCTACCAGCTGGTGGTGGTCGTGGACGATCTTGACATGGGCGTCGACGACATCGTGCGCGGCCGCGACCTGCTCCGGTCGAACGCCTTGCAAATCGCCATTCGCCAAGCGCTTATCAAGGCGGGATTCCGCAAGGCGAAAACGCAGGCTTCTGCACCATCGCAGCACGCACCACAATCGCAATACACCCCATATAACCCCGAAAACCCACGGTACGCACATCTGCCGCTTATCGACAACGCGGCCGGCCGCAGGCTCGCCAAACGCGAGCGCTCTTTGGATATGGGGGTGCTGCGCGCGCATGGCGTCACCGCGGAACAGGTTGTCGGCTATTGCGCGTGGCTGCTTGGTTTGCAGGGCGATTCCGCGCATACCAGTCCGCAGCCGATGAGCGCCGTCGAGGCGTTGCAGGAGTTCGATTGGGGTAAGGTACGGGCCGATACGGCCGACCGCAGTATCAGCCAAGACGATTTCGACGCGTATTTCGGCTTGTGACAACGGCTGGCCGGATCTCGCCGAATTGCCGAGACGACCCGGTCAGTCCGGAAAACAGCAGAAAGCAGCAGAAAATAACGGGAAGCAGTCGACGTTCAGCCGATCCACAGCTCCGAGTCAAGCGGATATTCGTTGACCTTGCAGCCGTCCAAATGCATGGATTGCTCCTGCATCAGCGGCGCCAACTGGCCTTCGCCGGCGCAGGTCGTTTCGTTGTCGATGTGCCCCAGCCGGTGTCCGACCTCATGGTTGATCACCATCGTGCGGTATCGCGCCAGGTTGCCGCCGGCGGCGAGCCATTGTTGCGTGCCACCGTTCCAACGGTCGTCGTTGACGATCACGTTGTTGTCGACCCTGCAGCTGTATTCCACCGAGCATGATGGCGAGAACGACGTCATTTCCGACGCTTGGGACAGCACGAGATTGAAATCGCAGTTGCCGTCCGTGGATTGGTCGAATATGGCTCCGGCGCGTGGCCATCCGTGTTCGTCGTTGAGGATGCGGAACGCCGCGTTGCCGAATTCGTCGGCCGAACCGACGTTTCCTTTGGTTGCGATGCAGTAATGGTATTGCGTTACCGGTTTGCCGCTGTTTTGCGCGGTTTCCTGCGCTTTGTTCAGAATCGCGGTTTTCTCGTCGTCGCTCAGTGCCGCCGATTGCGCGCTCACCGCTTTGGCGACGGCCTGCTCTTCCTGCGATTGTTTGGTTTCCGGTTTGGTTTTTTTGGCCGTCTTATGCTGATTGGTTTTGGCTGTTTTCTTGGCTGGCTTCTTGGCCGACGTCGAATGCGTGGCTTGTGCCGTCGTCTGCGTGTTCGGCGTCATGCGGACCAGCAGTGCGTGCACGCTGCAGGACGTCATCGATGCGATCAGCAGGAACAGCACGAGCACCAGCGCGGCGGCCCTGCGGATGCGAAACGCCTCAAGCCGTTCCCGTTGGCCCATTGTGGCGTCGGCTTTCGGATCGAGCGCACGTATGATACGACGAATCCGCTTCAATCCAGCCTCCCGATATGGTGATGTTTCTCTCTTCGGCAACAGTACCAGTCTCAGTCAACATGCCGAAGCCGCCGACCGCCATGCATACCACCTATGCGTAAGGCCCGCGATTCCGGAGGGAATCACGGGCCTTACCAGCATGTCAGACGAATGCCGGCAATCGTCAAAGTAATGCTCAGGCGAACAGCACCTTGAACAGGAACGCGCCGACGATCGCGCCTGCGATCGGGGCCACGACCGGAATCCAGGCCTCGCCCCAGCGGGAATCGCCCTTGTTCGGAATCGGCAGGATGGCGTGCAGGAGGCGCGGCATGAGGTCGCGGGCAGGGTTCAGACCAGGGCCGGTCGGGCCGCCCATGGAGGTCACGAGGCCCCACACGATGAAGCCGACGACGATGGATGCGGCGGCCGGGTTCGCCTTGCCCCACGGCAGGGACAGGCAGCACAGGGCGCCGAGCACCAGCATGAAGGTGCCGAAGAACTCGTTGAGGAAGTAGTTCACGCGGTCGTTGTGCGCGTCGGTGGTGCAGAAGGTGCCGAGGATGGCTTCGGCATCGTCGGTGTCCTTGTAGTGCGGCAGGTAGGTGACGTACACGATGAGCTGGCCCGCCACTGCGCCGAGCAGCTGGGCGATGATGTACGGCAGGACCTCGTTCCACGGGAACATGCCGTTGGCGGCCTGCGCGAGGGTCATGGCCGGGTTGATGTGGGCGCCGGAGACGCCGCCGAACATCAGGACCGGGAACATGACGCCGAAGCCGTAGCCCATGGCGATGTTCAGCCAGCCGGCATGGTAGCCCTTGGTGTTTTTCAGTTCCGCGTTGGCGACAGCGCCGTTGCCGAAGACCATCAGCACGGCGGTGCCGACGAATTCCGCGGCAAGCTTGGTGAAGAGTGTGTATTCCACTGCAGTTTCCTCTATTGCTTCTTCTCTAACGATTCTTACGATTCGTGCGATTCGAGATGAATTGCGATTCCGCTCTGGGCGGACAACAGCGCACTACCTTACTCCGCACGGAGGAAGTAACGCGGCTTTGGGTGGACGCATGTCCGAAATACGAAAAAGACCCAAGCCATTGGCTTGGGTCTTGTCTGTGCCCCCTCAGGGATTCGAACCCTGGACACGCTGATTAAGAGTCAGCTGCTCTAACCAACTGAGCTAAAGGGGCGTTGGTCTTGGCGAGGTTTTTGTTCTCGCTGAGCACATGGAGTAAATATACTCAGAATCGGAAAGAACGCAACCTTCGGCGTGTCGCAATCATAAAACCGCTATTTTCCAACGTTTTCAGCAAATCGCCATCTATGGTGCACATCGCGTCATACGACGAAAAATGCGGCGCGATGGCGCCCTAGAATCCAAGTAATCACATTTTCTTCACATTCTGGCGCAATGCAACCACTCCGACAGTCAACGGCACGAACTTTTCCATCACACATTTCCACCGCGGCGAGCCGAATAGCACGCATCATCGTCGAGCCCGTCGACGCGCCAGAGGCCCTTTATAATAAGGACCATGGCGCGTCACAGGAGTATATGACGCGCATCAAGAAGGAGAAAGGCTTACCTATGGCATGCCCAAATTGCGGTCAGCCGACCATCGAAGGCGCTAAATTCTGCGCCTCGTGCGGCTCACCGCTCATCCAAACGACCGCGGCGGCACCGCAAGCGCCGGCCGCGGCGGAATCCGATGACGACACCATGCTGTCTTCCGCGCCGCACATGGCACCGGCCCCGCAGATGCCGACCGCTGCCGTCCCACTGCCCAATAGCGCCGCACCGGCAGCTCCGCAAACCACCGTCCCGCAGCCCACCACACCGCAACCGGCGGCGCAAGCACAGCCGACCGCTCAGGCGCAGGCAACGCAAACGGTGGCACCACAGGCCGCGCCGACGCAGCAGTTCCAGTATGCGCCATCCCCGGCCCCGCAGCCGGCAGCAGCGCCGCAGCCAAGCCAGCCGACCCAGCAAATCGCCCGTCCGGCGGCCGATCCCACCATCACCGCGCTGACCACACCGCAGTCCATGAAGACCATGGGCGCCAGCCTCGGCATCGGTCTCGGCGCGAGCGTGGTGTTCGCGCTGCTCGCATCGATCGTCTTCTTCATGGGCAATGCCGCGGCCAGCAACGGGCTTGCCGGCATTCCGGGCTTTTCCGACACCGCCTCCTTCCTGGGCAACAACGGTGTGTCCGGCTCCGGCCCGAATTTCTTCCAGATTCTCTTCACCGTGATGACGCTCGGCGTTGGCGGTTCGCTGAATCTCAAAACCAGCTCCCAGGGCTTCTCGCTGAGCAATCTCGGCATTGACGCCTCGCACGTCAGCGTGACGCTGCCGGTCGGACTGCCCGGCGTGGCATTGGCGATCGGCGCCGCGTTCGGCGCATATATGCTGGCACGCAGGTTCGCGCTTCGTTTCAAGTGGACGGGCGTCATCAGCTCGCTGATCGTCGGCGTGCTGTCCGGCCTGGTGCTGCTGGTCTTCGCCGCCATCTTCCCGGTGACGGTGGGTGGTTCCTACAGCGACTATTCCGCTTCCGCGTCGCTTTCCGGCGTGTCCTTCCGCACGTTCTGCATGGCGTTCCTGCTGTCGGCGGCCGGTGCGCTGGCCGGCTACGCGTTGGCACAGTATGCGGGCGATTCGGGTAACGTCTTCTCCGCCGCTTGGCGTTGGGCGCACCGCGCTCGTGGCTTCGTGCGCACGCTGGTCGAATCGTTTGCGATCTACGGCGTGCTGTTCCTGGTGCTTGGCCTGGTGGCGACGATCGCCATGTCCGCCGCGAACCATCTCGGCGCAGGCGGTCTGCTGCTGGTTCCGCTGCTGTTCCCGGCTCTGCCGCTTATGCTGATTTCGCTGTCCTCGTTCGGCGGCATCGCCTTCTCGACGTCCAGCTACAGCGTCCATACGATCACGTTGTTCAACGTGTCCTCCCTCAGCCAGTATGGCTGGATTCTGTGGATCTGCTTCGTGCTGTTCCTGCTTGCCACGTTCTATATCGCGCTGCGTGAGACCGCGCGCAATATGTACGACCCGTATTACGCGGGCTGGCAGCATACATGGAAGGCTCCGGTGGCCGCGATGGTGTTCTGGCTGGCCGCGGAGTTCCTGTTCACTTATTTCGCGGCGGGATACGCCTCGTCCAGCATGTCGATGACGACCCCGATGTGGTATTTCCTCGTCGCCGGCATCTGGGCGTTCCTGATCGAGGTGGCCGCGATGACGTTCGGTCCGACGCTGGTGGCGTCCCTGCCGGGCATGTGGCGGATCATCGTCGGTGGCACCGTGCAGCAGACCCCGCAGAACGTGGTCGATTACGTCAAGTCCTGCGATCCGTCCTACGGCATGAAGAAGACCTCTGCCACGGCGAGCGGCACGACCGCAACAGCGACCATGCCGACGGCTTCGGCTGCCGCACAGCCGGCCAATCCAACTACTCCGGCAGCTCCGGCCGCATCGGTCCCCCAGCCCGCGACGCCGGCTGCGCCGATGCCCGCGCCCACCGCTCCTACCGCAACGCCTGTTTCACAGGCCGTTCCACAACCGGTCGCCCCGACGTCCATGCCCAATACGACAACGGGCGACACGGCAACGGGTGCGGTGCCGCTGCCGCAATCGCCAGCAGGCGCGGCTTCTATGCCGGTCGCAGCTCCGGGGGCAGGTCAGCCGCTCGACCCAAAAACTAAGAAGACGATCCTTATCAGCGGCATCGTAATTGGTGCCCTGATTGTGTTGGGCATTGTCTACGGTGTGCTCAACTCGACCGTCTTCAGCGCGAAATCCGTGGCGCAAAGCTATCTGACGGCGATTGCCGACGGCAAGTATGACAAGGCCAATGACATCGCCGATCCGCAGGTGGACAAGGACCAGCTCAAGCTGCTGTCCGACACCGTAGCGAAGGCCGACAACGCCACGATCGCCAACCCGCATATCGATAGTGTCAAAACCGTCGAAGGCGTGGCCAAGGTCAACGTGACGTATTCGCTGAACGGCAAGAACGTCAACGATTCGCTCACCATCAACAAGGACGGGTCGAAGTTCCTGCTGTTCCCGAATTGGAAGATCTCGAGCCCACTGCTCAAGACCATCACCGTGTCGGTGCCCAATGCCGTGGAATCGTTGTCCGTCAACGGTGTTGACGTGACCGCGAAGAATGCGGAGAAGTCGGACAGCGGCACGTGGACGCTGCGCGTCTACCCGGGTTCGTACAAGGTGTCGATCGGCAAGTCGGGGTATGTCACCAGCGGCATCACCATGGTGCGCACGAACGCGGACTCCGATGCCGCCGATCTCAAGATCATGCCTACGGCCAAGCTTAAGGAGGACTTGAGCAAGGCCGTGAACGCCAAGCTGGACGAATGCGCGAAGTCCACCGACTACGCGCCGGAAGGCTGCCCGTTCGGCTTCGACCTGTACGACGAGGACTACTACCGCAACTTCGCATGGTCCATCAGCGTCTATCCGAAGCTGTCCGACATCGATCTCGATTACGGCACGTTCTCCACCCGGCAGGGCAAGGCGAAGTGCACGTATGAAGAGAAGAATTTCGACGATTCGTGGGAGTCTCAGGACGACAGCACCCACTTCACCGTCAACGGCAGCTTCAGCATCAGGGATGGCAAGCTCAGCGTCACGATTGACGATGAGGACTGATGCCGGCTAAAGAGCGGATATAGGAAAATCCCCCGCACCAATCGGTACGGGGGATTTTCGATGCTTAAGCTCAGACGTGTTTCAGCCTGAAGTCATTCACCGCCGGTCCGTAAGGACGTCGAGCGGTGAATGGGGCGAAATCACTCAGCGACGACCTTCACGAAGAAGTTGGCGGTGATTTCCGGGTGCAGGGCGACGGTTGCCGGGAAGTCACCGGTGGTCTTGATCGGCTCAACGGTGATGTTCTTCGGGTTGACCTCAACCTTGGAGGAGAGCGCGATGGCGATCTTCTCTGCGGAGATGCCGCCGAACAGCTTGCCGGACTCGGAGACCTTGGCAGCGATTTCGACGGTGGAGCCCTCGATGATTTCCTTGGCGGCAACAGCCTCTTCGCGGGTGGCGACGGCCTTGGCCAGACGAGCGCGCTTCATGGCCTCGATCTGGGCGGCGGCACCCTTGGACCAAGCGAAGGCCAGGCCCTGCGGGAACAGGTAGTTGCGGGCGTAGCCGGACTTGACGGCCACGACGTCACCCGGGTGACCCAGGTGGTTGACGGACTTGGTGAGAATAACCTTAGTTTCAGCCATTGTTCAAACCTCTCTAAGATCAGCGGCCGGACGTGGCGTACGGCAGCAGGGCCATCTCGCGGGCGTTCTTGATAGCCTTGGAGATCTCGCGCTGCTCCTGCACGGTGACACCGGTGATACGACGGGAACGAATCTTGCCGCGATCGGAGATGAACTTACGCAGCAGGGCGACGTCCTTGTAATCGATCTCGGTGACCTTGGCGGCCTTCAGTGGATTCGGCTTCTTCTTAAACGGCTTGACCGGCGGCTGCGGCCTCTTGCGTGACATCTTGATGTTCTCCTTAAAATCTGGAAATACTGCGATTAAGCTGCTTGTTTCGCTGTTCGCCTATATTGCGGACGGGGTTCGGTCCGTCAGAATTCCGGTTCGTCGCTGTCGCCGCCGAATTCGGAGGAACCTCCGAAGGACTGGGACGCGCCGAAGGAACCGAAGGACGAGCCGGAGTTATCCGAGCTTGACCACGGGTCCGAGGCCGGAGCGGACTGTGCGGGAGCGGCGTTGACCGGAGCGGAGGCTCCACCCTGATATCCGGCGCCGCCAGCATAGCTGGAGCCGCCCTGATATCCGCCGTTGTTGCCGCCGAAACCGCCGTTGTTGTTGGCGTTGTTGTAGCCGCCGCGATTGCCGCTGAAGCCTCCGTTGCCGGACGAGCTTTGACGGGTCACCTGGGCGGTCGCGTAGCGCAGGGACGGGCCGATTTCGTCGACCTGCATCTCGATGACGGTTCGCTGGGAACCGTCCTGCGCCTGGTAGGAACGCTGCTGCAGACGGCCTTGCGCGATGACGCGCATGCCCTTGGACAGACTCTGCGCGCAATGTTCGGCCATGTCGCGCCACGCGGAGCAGCGCAGGAACAGGGCCTGACCGTCTTCGAACTGGTTCGAGTTACGGTTCCAGGTGCGCGGAGTGGAGGCGATCGTAAAGCTGGCGACGGCGGCGCCGCTGCCAATGGTACGAATTTCCGGATCGGCCGTGAGGTTGCCCACCACGGTGATTACAGTTTCACCTGCCATGTCGTTACCTACTTACTTTGCAGCTTAGAAAGCTTGGTTTACTTACTTGCGAAGAATCTTCGTACGGATGACGGATTCGTTCAGGTTCAGCAGACGATCGAGTTCGTCGCTGGTGGCCGGCTCAGCGGAGTAGTTGACCACGACGTAGTTACCTTCGGTCTTGCCGGCGATTTCGTAGGCAAGCTTGCGACGGCCCCAGATGTCGATGTTCTCGACGGCACCGCCTTCCTTGGTGACAGTTTCCAGATACTGCTCGGTCAGCTTCTTCAGACCGCGCTCATCCAGCTCAGGATCAGCAATGAACATCAGTTCGTACTTATGCGCAGACATCACCCACCTCCTTCGGACTATCGGCCATGGACCTTCCATGGCAGGAGTGTGTATGCGTGCTGCCTTCAGGCATCGATAAGTCGCAATGAACATATGGATACGATTGATGGCAACTTGTACAGGCTACCCCGACGCCGCGACGTATCGAAACGGCGTCTGCCGGGTGCGAAATCACGTGCGGAGGCAAGCGAAAAGCCCCGCTCGCAAGCGGGGCTTAATCGCAAAAAATCGTAATAAATCCTGAAATGTCGCGAGAGCCGTATGGCAATCGCGCGAAATATCAGGCGTAGATGTTGCGCGGGCGCATGTCTTCGGGCAGGCCGTTGAGCAGCGTCGAAACGGAGCCGGATTCGAACACGGAGCGGATGCCAGCGGCCAGCAGCGGGGCCACGGACAGGACGGTCATGTTCGGCAGGCGCTTCTCTTCGGGCACCGGAACGGTGTCGGTGAGGACGATTTCGCGTGCGCCGCAGTTCTTCAGGCGTTCCACGGCCGGGCCGGACAGCAGGCCATGGGTGGCGACGAGCGTCACGGACTTCGCGCCGGCGTTGTTCAGCGTGCGCACGGCCTCGCAGATGGTGCCGGCGGTGTCGATCATGTCGTCGACGACCACGCAGTCGCGTCCCTTCACGTCGCCGATGATGCCGTGTGCCTCGGCATGGTTCGGGCGCGTGGTGTCACGGGTCTTGTGGATGAAGGCGAGCGGCAGTCCGCCGAGCTTGGCGGCCCACTGTTCGGAAACCTTGATGCGGCCGGCGTCCGGGGACACGATGGTGGTGTTCTCCAGCGGCATGCTGTTGCGCACGTAGTCAAGCAGGATCGGCATGGCGGTGAGATGGTCGACCGGGCCGTCGAAGAAGCCCTGCTCCTGGGCTGCGTGCAGGTCGACCGTCATGATGCGGTCTGCGCCGGCGGAACGGAACAGGTCGAACATGAGGCGTGCGGTGATGGGCTCGCGGCCCTGATGCTTCTTGTCCTGGCGGGAGTAGCCGAGGAATGGCGCGACCACGGTGATGGAACGTGCGGAGGCGCGCTTCATGGCGTCCACCATGATGAGCTGCTCCATGATCCACTTGTTGATCGGCTCGGTGTGGGCCTGCATCACGAAGGCGTCGGCGCCACGGACGGGCTCGGTGTAGCGCACGTACATCTCGCCGTTGGCAAAATCGTATGCGGTGGTCTCAAGTACGTCGGTTCCCAGGTATTTTGCGGTTTCCTGAGCCTGCTCGGGGTACGCGCGACCCGTCACCAGAGCCAGTTTCTTATCCGGAGTGCCTTCGAGAATCGCCGACATGCTTGCCTTCCCAATTGTTCGATATGTGAAAATAAGCCAAACTCCAATATAACAATGCGGGTGCCCACGGCACGCGGCCGTTGCGGAAGCGTTTCACCATACCGCTCCAAACTGCCGTCGGCAACATCAAAAAATCCCCAAACCATCGACGCAGAAGGCACATACCAACGCCAATGGTTTGGGGAAAATCAGATTACGGGCTGCCGGACCATTCGGCAGACGCGGACTATTCGGCGGACGCGAACGCCTCGCGGATCTGCGCCGCGTTGCCGTAGGACGCCTGCGCGCCGTAGCCGGTGGCCGCGTACGCCGAAACGTACGAGGCGAGTTCGGCGGATTCGGACAGCGCCAGTCCGGACGCCAGACCTGCCAGCACGGTGCCCATGAAGGAATCGCCGCAGCCGGTGGTGTCGACGGCCTTGACGCGTACCGGGGCGATGCGCTGGACGCGGTGTTCCGGATCGTCCGCGGTGCCGTCGAGTACCACGGAACCGTCGCCTCCGAGCGTCACGATCGCCTGTTCGAAGCCGAATCCGCGCAGTTCGTCAAGCGCGTGCCACCAGTCGAACGAATCCCAATCGTCGTTCTCCGGCTCGTCGATGCCGAGCAGTTGCGCCATTTCATGCTCGTTGACGAGCAGGATGTCGGACGCTTCGATCAGTTCCGCCGGCAGGGACGGGGTGAACGGCGAGTCGTTGAGCAGCACCTTCACGCCCGCTTCGTGGCACATGCGTGCGGCCGCGGTGACGGTTTCGATGGGGCTTTCCAGGCACAGGCCGAGCACTGTGGAGTGGGTCAGCGCGTCACGCACGGATTCAACGTAGTCGACGGTCACCTGCGCGTTGGAGCCGGGCGAGTACACGATGGTGTTCTCGCCGTGCGCGTCCACGGTGATGACGGTGGTGCCGGACGGGCCGAGCACGCGGCGCACGTGCGTGGTGTTGACGCCCGCTTCGCCGAGCGCTCCGAGCAGGAAGTCGGCGTTGTCGTCGGAGCCGACCGCGCCGAACATCTGCACGGTGGCGCCGATGCGTGCGGCCGCCGCGGCCTGGTTGCCGGATTTGCCGCCGGGCAGCAGCTGTAGCGGGCCGCCGGTGATGGTCTCGCCCGGCCCGGGCAGTCGCTGTGCGGTGACGGTGTAGTCCGCGTTCATGGAACCGATCACGGAAACGGTGCCGTGGATGCGGTCCAGCGCGGAGAGGATTTCTGCTGCGCTCATGATCGCTTTCCTTTTCTTGCGATTGCTTTTTGGGATTGTTTTTCCGATTGTTTCGTAAGGCTGCTTTTCGGCTACTTCGCCGCTTCCGCGGTTTCGGCGGCCTCATCGTTTTCCAGCGCGTGGTTGCCCTTGTAGATCTTCTTCCTGAAGCAGAAGAAGACGATCAGGCCGAGCAGCGCGGTGACGGAACCGATGAGCAGCAGGTTGGAGTAGTTGGCCGCGGCACCGGTCGCGCCGGTGATCGAGCCGCCGGACAGGGCGTTGGAGCCGAGCAGGCTGCCGATGATGGCGATGCCGATGGACGGGGAAACGTTCATGGCCAGATCGTTCATGCCGACGCCACGGCCGGATTCGTCCTTTTCAATGGTGCCCAGCACGGTGGAGACCACCGGGGAGTACATGAGGCCGCAGCCTGCGTAGAACACACATGCGCACAGGGTCAGCACCACGAAACCGGAGTTCACGCAGAATGCCGCACCGGTCCAGCCGAGGAACATGAGGGTGCCTGCGGTCACGAGGCCGGCCTTGATGCCGATCTTGCGGATGATCATGCCGGAGCAGGTGCCCACCACGGCGGCGACCACGAACGCCCACACGATGTGCAGGGAGACCTGGGTGGTGGTCATGCCGTAGATGTTGGTGCCGATGGCGTTGAAGATCGGGCTCAGCGCGTAGTTCATGAAGTAGAACACGAGGATGAGGCAGATGGCGCGCAGCCAGCGGGTGTTCTTGAAGAACGCCGGGGTGATGAACGGGTTGGAGGCCTTGTTGATGTAGAAGCCGAAGGCCACGAACAGGGCCACGGACACCGCGAGCATCCACCAGGACATGTAGGAGAAGAACAGGGTCAGGAACGCGGTGGCGAAGCCGAAGATCACGAAGCCGAACGCGTCGACCTTCTGGCCGTTGCCGCTCTTGGACGGGAGGGTCTTGAGCAGGATCGGCAGGAACAGGATGGTGACGGACGGGATCAGGAACAGGAACTGCCACGCGATGGAGCTGAGCATGCCGGCCGCGAACACGCCGATGGAGGCGGACAGCTGGTATGCGGCGGTGAACAGACCGAAGAAGATGACCTTCAAATCGTTACGCAGGTACTTGGTGGCCACCACCAGGAAGGCGGAACCTGCCACCTGTTCGCCTGCGGTCTGCAGCACGCGTGCGATGATCACGGTCCACAGGTTTGCGGCGAAGAAGTAGTTTGCCACGAAACCGAAGATGGAGCCGACGAACAGCGTCACGAGACCGACGGTCACAAGCTTACGCAGGGAGACGAAATCGCCCAGGGAACCGTAGATGAAGCACACGATGCCGAGCACGATGCTCGGAAATGCGGTGATCAGGGACGCCTGGTTCGGTGCGCCGACGTCGGCGCCGACCTGCTGGAACACCAGGTTGAAGCCCTGCAGGCACAGGGTGCCGAGCACGAAGGTGATCAGCAGCGGGATCAGGGCGCGGATGGCCATCTTGTTGCTGGTCACCGGATCGTCGAACGGGTCGACGGGGGCTTGCGATGGTGCGGTGTTGACTGCCGTTGCGGCTGCGTTGCTGGTAGACATGTCAGTTCTTCTTTCGCTTCTTCGCTTGGTTTTTGTGATGTTGTGTTGCGATTATTTCGATGGTGATTCCGTGGTGAGGGTTGCGCGGGAAATGCTCCGTGGAACGTTTTCCGCGCGAGCCGTCGTTCACTGCGCTTTGGCGGCGAGGCCGGAGATGCGGGTCATGAATTCGTTGAGGAACCTCGGCACGTCCACGCCGACGGCGACCTTCATGGTCTTGACCGGGTCGTTGAGGCGGGTTTCGTCGCCGATGGTGCGTCCGCGGGTCGGGCCGTCCACGTCGACCTTCATGTTGATGTCGAGCGTGGTGACGAGCGTCGGGTCGACGGCGACGCCGACGGCGAGCGGATCGTGCAGACCGCAGCCGCCGAGGTGCGGCGAGGTGGTCTCGTAGGCCTTGATGTAGAAGTCGGTCATGTCCGCGAGGAACTTGCCGGCCTTGGTGCCGAGGTCACGCCACTGCTGGGTTTCCTTATAGGTGAGCAGGGTCTGCAGGGTTACGTCGAGGCCGATCATGGTGGTCGGAGCGCCGGAACGGAACAGGTAGTCGGCGGCTTCCGGATCCTGCGAAATGTTGGCTTCCATGCAGGCGTTGCAGTTGCCAGGTACGGTCAGCGCGCCGCCCATGAGCACCACGCGGCCGATCTCGTCCTTGATTTCCGGAGCCTTCTTCAAGGCGGCTTCGATGTTGGTCATCGGGCCGGTCGGCACGTAGATGAGGTCCTTGCCGTAGGTCTTGACGGCGTCGATGATGAAGTCGACGGCCGATTCGGTTTCGACGGAGCGGTTGGAGTCGGGGATGTCCACGTCGCCGATGCCGTTGTCGCCGTGGATGAACGCGGAGATCGGCAGCACTTCGAAGTGGTCGGTGGTGCTGGAGTGCGACAGGCCTTGGTAGACCTTGACTTCCGGGTGGCCGAGCAGGTCGGTGACGGCGAGCGCGTTGCGTACGCCCTGTTCCACGAGCACGTTGCCGTAGGTGCCGGTGATGCCGATGAGTTCGACTTCCGGGCTGCCCAGCGCGTAGGAGATGGCGAGCGCGTCGTCGACGCCGGTATCGAGATCAAGAATGAGCTTCTTCATGATTGCGCCTTCCTCGTTGATTGGCTGTGACGGCCGTTCGCGTCCGCGCGGCTGCCGCCTTTGTTGTGTTCTTTTTTGTGCGATGTTTTATGCGATTGTTGTGTGGCGTTGAGTACGGTCTCTGTATCACCTCACAACATTATGATAAAACGTTTTATCAAGATTTCCAAATCATCCTTTCGACGTGCGTGTCGCGGCGGAAAACCGCCCCTTTCTCCGATACGCGCCCCACGTTACACGCGCAATACGCAATACACGCATCGCACGCGTTATGCGCGTTATGCGCAAGCGGCCTGCACCAGTTTCGGCGTCAACACCTTCACCTGCGGCGAGGCGAGCCACGGACGGCCCGCACCGGAATCGCCATCGCCACGCACCACGGCGTCGATTCGACTGCCCAGCATGCCCCAGCCGGCGGCGGCCAAATCGACCACGCTCTGTTCGACGGTGGTCATGCGCAAACCCAATCCGAATCGTCTGAGAATGTTGTCGTAGCCGATCACCTGCATGTCTTCGGTGACGTGCAGCCCGCGTTCCGCCATACGCTGACGGAAGCCGAGCGCCATCACGTCGTTGCAGCAGAACACGGCGGTCGCACCGCCGTCGATGATCTGGTCGGCAGCATGATAGCCGCCGTCGAAACGGTAATTGCCGGACACGCACAACGCGGGATCGAACTGCTCCCCCGCCTGCTCGATCGCATCCACGAAACCACGGCGACGGTCGGCCGCGCTCGATTCGGCCACATCGCCCGTCACAATGCCGATGCGCTTGTGCCCGCCTTCCAGCAGGTACTGGGCCGCAAGCCGACCGCCGAGATAGTTGTCAAAGCCGACCGCGTCACACCAACCGCATTGCGTCAGTCGGTCGATGAGCACCACCGGGCAGGTGACACGCTCCACGTCCTCACGCAACGCGGCGCCGGCACCGGCCGCGCAGGATTCGCGCGCGGGAATCAGCAGCACGCCATCCACCCCACGTGACGTCAGCCTGCGCAGCAAAGCCTGTTCCGACTCACGCGAATCATCCGAATTGGCCACGATCAGCGAATACCCCTGCGCCGCGCACTCATCCTCCACGCATTTGGCGAGCGCCGCGAAGAACAGGTTTTCGATGTCGGGCACGATGAGCGCCACGAGCTTGGATTGTTTGGTGACGAGGCTCCTCGCGTTCTGATTGGGCACGTAGTTCAACTGTTTCACCGCCCGCGCGATCGCCTCGCGTTTCTCCGTGGAAACACGCGCAGGCCGATCATTCAGCACCAGCGACACCGTGGTCACGGACACTCCCGCCGCCGCAGCCACATCCTTCAGCGTTGCCCTTCGCGCCATCAGCTACCCCCTGTAAAACGTTTCTCCTACCAGCATAAGCCCTTCAGCTCGCACTCGCCACCACCCCTCTTCCCGTCGCGCCCGCCACACCTATCGCGCCCGCGTCCACAACGATCACAGCCCTTGTGCCCGGTAGCGTGCTTCGGTGGCGGCTTTGGCCGGCTCCCACCAATCGCGGTGCGTCGCATACCAGTCGACCACGTCGTGCAAGCCGCTTTCGAAATCCGTATGCGCCGGCTTCCAACCCAATTCGGCACGCAGCTTGGACGAGTCGATCGCATACCGGCGGTCGTGCCCCGGCCGGTCGCGCACCCAATCGAACGCGTCTTCCGGCTGCCCCATCAACCGCATTATCATGCGCAGCACGGCGATGTTGCTTTTCTCGCCGTCCGCGCCGATCAGATACGTTTCGCCGATGCGACCGCGCGTCAGAATCGCCCATACCGCCGAAGAGTGGTCTTCCGTATGAATCCAGTCGCGCACGTTCTCGCCGGTGCCGTACAGTTTCGGCCGCATGCCATCCAGAATGGACGTGATCTGCCGTGGAATGAACTTTTCCACATGCTGATACGGCCCGTAATTGTTGGAACAGTTGGAAATGGTGGCACGCAAGCCATATGTGCGCGTCCACGCGCGCACCAGATGGTCGGACGCGGCCTTTGACGCACTATACGGACTTGACGGGCGGTACGGCGAGTTTTCGTCGAATCGCGCCGGATCGTCCAACGCCAGGTCGCCGTATACTTCGTCGGTGCTGATGTGGTGGAATCGCACGTCGTATTTACACGCGGCCTCCAACAGCCGCATCGTGCCCTCTACGTTCGTGCGGATGAACGGTTCCGGGTCGAAGATGGAATTGTCGTTATGTGATTCCGCCGCGAAATGCACGATGGCGTCGCAGCCGGGCACAATGCGTTCCAGCAGCGACGCATCGCAGATATCGCCGATGACAAGTTCGACTTGCGATTGCGGCAGCCCGTCGATGTTCGCCGGATTGCCCGCATACGTCAGCTTGTCAAGCACGGTGATGTGCACGTCCGGATGATTGCGCGCCACGTACCGTACGAAATTCGCGCCGATGAACCCGCATCCGCCGGTTACCAGAATATTGCGCGGCTCAATCCCGCCGCCGTTCCCCGCCAAACTACACACCGCTCCAGTTTACCTTAGCCAGGTTATAGCAGTTACGCTATACTAGATGCATGAGCATGATTGAAGAGCTGAGGCAGCGGCGACTCGAGCTTGGGTTGAACCAAGGCCAAGTGGCGGCGATGATGGGCACCACCCAATCGGCTCTTTCGCGCGCGGAACGCGGCGGCAACCCGACACAAGATTTTCTGCAACGGTATGACGATGCGTTGCAATCGCAGGCAAACGATGTCGGCAATGACAGCATTGTGGAAATCGCCACTATAAAATTCATCGTCGGCAGCATTGCGCAGCAATACAACCTCGCCGAAGTCTATGTGTATGGTTCCGTGGCACGCGGCGAGGCAACGGACGATTCGGACGTCGATTTGCTGTACCGGACCGAACCAGGTTCCCCTCTCAATATGATGCAACGAAAAGCACTGCAAGCCGAGTTGGAGCGTGCATTCGGCCGGGAGGTTTCGCTCACTTCATTGGATTCGCTGCAACGTAGGGCGCAAACCAGCCGCGCGAGCCGTCGGTTTTACGAACACATCCAGCCGGACATGGTTAGGGTGGCCTGATGGCACGCAGCAACCACACCGATCAGCGTTTCCGCGACGAGACGAATCTCATCCGTCTCGTCGAGCATCTGCAACGAGCGCATGATGATGCTTCCGCAGTTGGTTCCGCCGAAGCGCTTGAAGAGGATTACATGCGATTCAATTCCGTTGCGATGGATGTGGTGCAGGCGCAGGAATCGGCACGCCGCCTTTCCGACGAATTTCATGAAACCGTTCCACAGCTTCCATGGAACGAACTGCGTGCATTGCGTAACGTCATCGTGCATGAATACGACGGCATAGACGCTTTCGCGCTCTACGAATCCGCCACAACCGACGCCGAAGCACTCCTCACCAAGCTGCGCCCCTACATCGCCACCATCGAGGATTGACCGACAGCCTCTGACACTACGTATCGAATACATCAAATTCGAATAGCACCATGTATTCTGTGTGTCACATTAGTCAAACACACAAAATCGCGTTTACCGTCCAGACATCTCACAGCTACCTTCAAGACACTCAATCGTCCATACGCGGGAGCTAGTATGTGCGTTGGTTTTATGTGCTCGTAATCCCCCGTTTTCAGGGGCTTTCAAAGGAAGCAACGATGCAACACGTGCAGTCCGCAGCCCACGATTCTGCGCCTTCATACGTTAGGCATGAAAGGCAGCCTCTTGCCACAGGCACGTACCATCCCCTAGCTAAAAGCAACGAAACGCTCTCCCCCGTCGACTTCAGGGCACGCCGTCGCGCGGCACTGTACACACACAAGAATGCGCTTTGCGCAGCACCATCCCGTAAGAGCATTTTCACGCCGACCGCTCCAGCTTCGGCACCGCATATTTCTACGGATGTTCTTACAACTGCACACACAGGGCAATATCACCCCGCCGATTCCGTGTCACCCAGCAACGAGCTCGTGCCGCAAGCACATACCCCCAAAACGCCCGCCACAGCATTGGCGCCCATAGGGCATGGTTTTGTACGGGCAGGACAGGCCACCGCCAAAGCGGCCAAAACCACCACACGTACCATCCGCACCGCCGCCACCAAAGTACGCGCCGCTTGGCGTACGTTCACCAGCTTCAAAGCCGTCCAACTCATCGTCAAATTCTTCAAGAGCGCGCACGCCTTGTGGAAAAGGCGTATGAAATTCTCCTACGCCTTCTACACCATCGTGTTCTTCCTGCTTACCTCAGCTGAGGTTATTTTCCTCCAATGGGGAATGTATTCCGAGCCCGAATATGACAAGAGCACAGAAATTGATAAAACAACGAAGGTCCTTCAAAGCGTTGCGGGACAAGTCACCAGATTCATCAGTCAAATGTGGCTTGAGCAAAAGAACGTCTGCCTCGTCAGTTTTGTCGGCTTGGCTTTGATTTATCTCGCGTTAATTCTTGTAACGAACCGATTCTGGATCGCCACTCTTGTTTTCGGCGTTGCCCTTACCGCTTTTGGAGTCGCCAATAGCATTAAAGTACAACTGCGTAATGAACCGATCATCCCTGCGGATTTAACATTCATTTCAGGCGGCGACACCGGTAGCATCATGTCATTCGTACCGAAATCCAGTCAAGCATTCGTCAATGGGGCGATTAATTTTGTAATTTGGTTTGCGATTATTGCCTTCGCTCTTTTCGTCTTGGACGGACGTAGACGTTTCATTCATTGTTCATGGCGCCACCCCATTGCAAACGCCAAAAACATCATTGGCAACATTTTCCGTGTCCTTGCAGCAGTCCTCAGTGTCGTACTGCTGAGCGCTTACGCCATGGGCCTGGGCACACCTGGATCGAACGTCTATAAATGGGCTAAAGATAATGGCTACGAGCCCCAATTATGGAATGCCATAGGTGATGCTCAAGCCAATAATCCGGCCACCACATTCCTTAGCCTGTCAAAGGTCAAGGCCATGGATAAGCCCGACAACTACAGCCAAAAAACTATGGAATCTCTCGCTAAGAAGTATACGCAAGAGGCGAAAACCATCAATCAGACTCGAACAGGTGAGCTTACGGACAATACCGTCATCATGATTTTGTCTGAAACTTTCTCCGACCCCACTCGCGTTCCGGGCGTTTCTTTTAGTCTCGATCCAATACCGAACATCCGTAATATCAAGAACACGACCACTTCAGGACTCATGCTGTCCCCCGGTTACGGCGGTGGCACCGCGAATATCGAATATCAGGCTTTGACCGGCTTGAATCTTGCGAATTTCAATGATTCTTTGATTGTGCCGTACCAGCAATTGGTTCCGAACCAGAATGATCCTTATTCGTTCAACCAGATTTGGATGAAAAAGTATGGGAAAAATGCTTCTACTGCGGTGCATCCGTTCCAGCAAAGCATGTATCTGAGGAATATCAACTACAGGAAGTTTGGCTTCTCATACCTGTACACGCTTGATAGCAAAATTCCGCTGAAACATACCGGTTGCATCGACCGTTCGCCTTATGTGAGTGACAGCGAAGCGTATCAGAGCATTCTTGACCTGCTCGATAGGCAACAAGATTCGAAGTCCTCGCAGTTCTTGCAACTCGTTACCATGCAGAACCATATGCCCTATGGCGATTACTATGACAATAACGAGTTTTCAGACGCCAATATTTCAGAAGATTTATCTGATGGGGAACGCTGGAATATCAATACCTACACTAAAGGAATTAACTGGACCGACCAGGAAACGGCGGATTTCCTTAATCAGCTCGACCAAATGGACAAGCCAATCACCGTTATCTTCTATGGAGATCATCTGCCCGGCATCTACGACACGGCAGATATGAACAAGAACAATAAAACCGTTTTGCATGAAACAGATTATTTCATTTGGTCAAATTCTGCTTCGTCTTCCCATGGAACGAAAGTTAATCCCACAACCACCGCGTACACATCATCCAACTATTTCATGCCGCTGGCTGCAGAACACATGAACGCTAAGGTATCACCGTATCTTGCGATGCTTACGGAATTGCAACAAGAATTCCCTGCAATGAGCCGTGTGATCGGCACTAACGGCGGTATCGGGCAAGGTAAGGCGACGTACCTGGATCATGATGGCAACGACATCAAAGTCACAGCTTTAAGCGCTAAAGCAAAGGAGCTGCTCAAAGATTACAAACTGGTTCAATATGACCAGACCGTAGGCAAGAATTACCTTAAGGACTTGGATTTCACACAGGTCCCATAGGAATCGGAAAAATAGGGCCGCACAGGAAATGTCTGTGCGGCCCTATTTTCATATGCAGAAAATCACTTTTTGAGGAGTGGTTCGACCTGCTGCTCGTACGCGGTCAACGCGGTGTCGATCACGTTGTGCATGTCGTAATACTTGTACGTGCCCAAACGGCCGCCGAACACGGTCCTCGGCTCGGCCTTCGCGAGCTCCTCGTACCTCGCGTACAACGCCTTGTCGGCCTCCGTGTTGATCGGATAGTACGGCTCGTCGCCACGCTCGGCGAAACGGCTGTACTCCTCCCACACCACGGTCCTGTCCGGGTTCTGCGAAGCCCTGCGCTCCGGGTTGAAGTTCTTGAACTCGATCGCGCGCGTGTACGGCACGTCCGGGTCGGAGAAGTTCATCACCGGGCATCCGAAATGGTCGCCCTCGTCGTAACGCACCTCCCTGAAGTCCACCGTGCGCCACTTCAGCTCGCCGAGCGAGTAGTCGAAGTAGCGGTCCACCGGACCCGTGTACACCACCGGCACGCCCGCCGCGGCCAGTGCCTTCCTGTTGTACGGCTGGGACTCGTCGAAGAAGTCGGTCCTGAGGGTCACGTGGATGCGCGGATCGTCGATCATGCGCTCCATCCAGGCGGTGTACCCGTCCGTGGGCAGGCCCTCCCACGTGTCCCTGAAATACCGGTTGTCGTAATTGAAGCGCACCGGCAGGCGGTTGATGATGCCCGCGGGCAGGTCCTTCGGATCGGTCTGCCACTGCTTGCCCGTGTAGTTCTTGATGAACGCCTCGTACAGCGGGCGGCCGATCAGCGAAATGCCCTTGTCGTTGAGGTTCTTCGGGTCCGTGCCCGCCAATTCGCCGGCCTGGCTCTCGACCAGGGCCTTCGCCTCGGCCGGCGTGTAGTGCGCGTGGAAGAACTGGTTGATGGTCCCGAGGTTGATCGGCAGGGGATACACCTCGCCGTCGTGCGTGGCGTACACGCGGTGCACGTAGTCCGTGAAGCTTGTGAAACGGTTCACATAGTCCCAGACCCTCTTGTTGGACGTGTGGAACAGGTGCGCGCCGTACTTGTGGATCTCCGCGCCGGTCTCCTCGTCCATGTAGCTGTACGCGTTGCCTCCGATATGGTCGCGCACGTCTATGATCTCGACCCTCGCGCCCAGATGCTCCACAGCCTGCTGGGCCACGGTCAGGCCGAACAGGCCCGCGCCCACGACCACCAGATCGGGATACTCCACCGCATCAGTCATAACAAAACAACCTTCCACAAACAGTAATCGCACAAAAGCTATGTGCAGTTCATGCTCATACTACCCTCATGGCGATATATGAGGGTGAATGTCAATAACTCTTGGCTATTTCTCCCCAAAGATATGCGCCCACGTTTCCATGGAAGCAATGCCATAAGCCTGATATTGGGCGGCCAAACGCTTCCAATGCTTGGTGATACGCCGAGTAAGACGATACCCTTCGAGCATGCTCTTGCGGAAACGCTTATTGTCACGCTTCAACCATGCCACGCCATTGCCATCAGCCGTAGTGACTAAGGCCGAGTTGACATGATCAAAAGCAAGCCAGGTCCAGGCAGCATCCCGTGCCGGAATAGCAGCATCCGGACGGACAGCCTTCTCCGGATTGACGTTCTTGACAAAGCTCTTGGCAATCAAACCGACCGCGGCCTTATACCGGCTCTTCATGGTCGAAGGATGGTTCTTCGGCGGCTCGACCTCGCCCGCAGGCTCTGGGAACGCTTCAAAACTATCTTTAGCCTGAGCATCCGGATATTTCGCACGTAATTCTCGCACTTCGCCAAGCTTCGTCGGCAAACAGTCCACAAGATACTGCGGCCCACGAAGAATATCCCTCAACGCCATGTGGTGCAACGCCATGGCCGAATACACGAAACGCAATCCAAGGCTTGCATCGCCGTACAACGTTTCCACCAGCATGCGAGGAGGCCTGTCCGGGTATGTCAGAAGGGCCGCAAGCCAGCGGTTGCGCTCGGTGAAATACTCCTCCCAAGAACGGGCCGGATCCTTGTCGTGCCATGCTTGGTGCCACACGGCCACACCTGGCAAGCAGACCGTCGGGAAACCGGCTTTCTTGGCACGCAGACCGTATTCGATGTCATCGAATTTGATGAACACGGGCATCGAGAGGCCGATTTTCTTGACTACCGCGATTGGAATCAAGCACATCCACCAGCCATTGAAATCCTCATCGATGCGCTGATGGCGATCCGGAGAGTCACGAAGCGGTTCCATAGAGAAGTCGTGATTGTACCCCATGCTCTTGGACGGATACATCCACATTCGCCGCGGATTAATCCTCTCGCCTTGCGTATAAAGCATGGTGCGATTATCAAGATGAAGCATGCCGCCGCCGACAAGAACCGGACGGATCGTATAGTCGGAGAACTGGATGGAACGAAGAATCGATTCAGGCTCACTGATGGCGTCATCATCCAGCAGCAACACGAAATCGCTGTTCCCAGCTTTCGCCGTTTCGTACATACCTCGAGAGAAGCCGCCGGAACCACCTAAATTGGCTTGCTGAATATACGTAAGCTGCTTTCCAAGGTCGGCGGATACTTCGGCAAAGCCTTCTTGATTTTTGACCAGATCGTTGCCTTGATCCGTGCAGTACACGGTATCCAGTCGCTTACGCAGTGCCGGCGCTCCTGCGATGGCGCGCAATTGGTTCATGCAGTACGAGGCACGATTGAATGTGGTAATGGCGATGGACATGGAAGTGCCATGCTTGGCTGTGCGCGCTTCACGCGGAACAGACCATGTCGCATTGGAAATAACGACTGGCCCACCTAGCGATTCCGCGTCGAACCAGAAGTAACCACCGTCCATGAGCCCGGTCATAGGCACATCCACGCATACGGAAGCCGAGGCATCCGCAGCATGGACAATCCGCTCCGCTACCGGATAAATCAGGCCTCGACCCGTCGACCGGAAGACGTTGATCTTGGCGTTTCCTTGAACGGACACTGCGAAGCGCACGGTCTTCACACCAGTCCAACGACGCCAATACGATGCAGGGAACGCGTTGAAGAACGTGCATCCGGACATGTGACCATGATCTCGTAGTGTTACGGAAGTACGTCCCGTAATTTCGAATGAATCGCAGGAAACCCCGTTAGAGGATCCCGCATTCCGTAACATGCGTTGCAATGTGGACTGGTTCATGGAGCTGAATTCCAGACGACGCATGTCGATACGCGAATCCAGAGTGGTTTCCGCCACATGCGGGCGAGTCCAGTCAATCGCATACAGAGGGAGGGTCTGTTCAGCATCTTTGACCGGATATACGACGCGCATAACCGTTTCCCAGGTCTCATCGCATTTCTGATTATCTGACAATTGTTCTCCAGTCATCAATTTCGCATCATTCTTCGCTGCTGTTTCTATCACACCATCGTAGCCAGCAATCTTCAAATATGGCAAACCTTATCAAAAGACGTTCTTCAACAAGAATAAAGAGCCTGTGATGAGATACAATCACAGGCTCCTCTCAGGCACAAGTTCCAACAGCTTTAAACTACTGACTCATTGCCTTGCTCGCTATTCAGCATCAGCTTTTCACGCTACCGGTATTGGCATAATTCCCAAGGCGATGCAGGAACGCAGCCATATCCTGACGGACAACATCCGACATACCACGATACGTCTTCGTGCCGTTTGCCTCGGTCCAGCCCTCGCTGACCCCGGTTCCAGCCATCCAAAGAATATCCTTGTAGTGCGGAGTGCGCTTGTTCACATCGGCAAACGGGTTCCTGTTGTAGGAGGAATCCTTAACACCGAGGTTCTTGGTAGCCAGTCTCTTCAGGAAGGCAGCCATATCCTGGCGCTTCACCGTATCCATGCCACGGAACGACCCGTCATCCCAGCCCTCGGCAATACCATTGGCGCCAAGCCACCAGATTTCTTTGGCGTGCGGCGTATCTTCGGTAACATCCGTGAAACGATTCTTATCAGAAGCGCTTGGCGTGTAGTCGGGGGAACCAGCAAGACGGTAAAGGAAGGCAGCCATATCCTGGCGCTTCACCGTATCCATGCCACGGAACGTGCGCTTACCGGTGGCGTCAACCCAACCCTCAGTGATTCCATTGTCTGCAAGCCACTGAATATCCTCAGAGTGAGGAGTGCTGGCATTCACATCCTCGAACTGCATGCCATAGGTCACACCATCAACGGAATCCTCGTAGCTCTTAGACCCATTATGAGCAACAACCTTGATGGAATTTGCAGTTTGAGCGGCGAGCTTCACATTGTTCCAGACGAAGACGCCATCCTGCTGCTTCGTGCCAGCGCCCAAGGATTTGCCGTTGAGGAACAGCTCCGCATTATCACAGTTCGAGTATGCCTTGATCTGCTGAGTGGGCTTGTTCCTTTGGGTGAAACGCTTGCTGGTAAGGTATACGAACTTGTCATTCTTATTCCAGTTCGCCTTGAAGAAGTAGTAGGCATCCTTCTTCGTCACATGGTCATAGCACAGCAAACCCTTGGTATTGAGACGTTCCTTGCCGCCGGCATTGCGGTACGACGAGAAGTCGAACATGTTCCAGACAAAGCTTGCAGCCACGTTATTGCTGTGCTGAATGTAATCCCAATACGCTTCAAGCAGATAAGACTGGTACTCCTCGTAGTGCTTGTCGCCATTTGCGTCTTCGGCACCATTCCAAGAGAAGGAGCTGTCCACTTCCGTGTGCTGGTCGATATTGGCGCCAGCACCATATTCGGAAAGCATCATCGAATCGGCACCAAGAACCTGCTGGTAGTTGTTCATCTTGGTGGCCAACGATTCAACAAGCTTCTTGTGACCGTCAGCATCCGCGTTCTTCACTGCGCTCTTGAAACCAACGTAGAGGTTCATGCCAGTGAGGTCAATCTTGGAGCTCCACTTTGCAGAGGTATTAACCGCATCCGCGCCGTCGATGTTTGCCTGCACAATCAAACGGTTGGGGTCTTCCTGGTGAGCCAAGTCAACAAGTGCAGAATTAAATGCAACAAGCTCATCTTCGGTTACCTTGAAGTCAGGCCCATAACTTGCGAACTGCTCGCTGTAACGCACTTCATTCTGCACACCCCACATGACGATGGAAGGGTAGTTGTATCCCTGACGAATCATCTCTGTGAGCTGGTTCGTAATCGAATTCTTATAGGACTCAGCCTTCGAGTAAATCAAGTAGTACGGGATCTCGCAATATACCAGCAGACCTTTCTCATCGGCCATCTCATAGAAGGCGGGATCATGCGGGTAATGCGATGTACGAACAGCGTTCACGCCCATATCGAGCATGGTGTCGATGTCTTGGGCCATCTGAGCGCGGGATACGGCGTTGCCCACACCTTCACGATCCTGATGGTAACCCACACCGTGAATTTCAATCTGTTTGCCATTCAGATACGCCTTGCCATTGGAAACGTTGAACGTGCGGAAACCGATCTTCGTGCTTTCTGTATCAAGCACATGCCCTGCGGCATCTTGCAGGGAGACGTTCATCGTGTACAGGTAGGGATCGGATCGGCCGTTCCAACGGTGGATGTTGGTGAGCTGCTGATCCAACTTCTGCTCTGCGGCTTCGGTTCCAGCGCTAACCTGGAAATCGGAGCTCTGCTCGCTCACGATGTTTCCGGCATTATCCGAAATAGTTGTTTTCAGAACAAGGTTCGCAGTTTCCACAGCCTTGTTGGTAACATCCACTCGTGTATTCACAGACGCATTGTTGCCATTAAGCTGGTAGTCCACGAAGACACCGGAGCTGCCCTTGTTCTCAGTGGAAATGTACTGGTTGGGCAGTGCAATGAGCTCAACATCACGGTAGATTCCCGAGAACTGCGTGTAATCGACGTTAATCGGGATGGAAACCGTATCAACATTGGTTACATCGACGGTGAGCGCGACGGAATTCTTATCCTGCACATACTTGGTCAGATCGAAGACGAATGCAGAATAACCACCGACATGGGTGCCCACTTCCTGACCATCGACCTTCACTGTGGTGTTCTTGTTGGAACCGTAGAACTTGATGAACAGGTTCTTGCCGTGGTACTTGGCAACATCAAGCTGCTTGCTGTACGTGACGGTTTTCTGATTGTTCTGGGGAATGTACGACATCGTAGGGTGTGCGTAATCCCATGAATGCGGCAGATCGATGGTCCCCTCGGAGGCACCGGTGGGGAATGTCCATCCATCCATGCTGGCATCTCCCTTGGAGAACATCCAACCCTTATCAATGTTCTCAACCGTTCGACCGGCAATCTGGCTGTCTGCCGAAGCATTCAGCGCATCATCAGTTCCATTGGAGGAAACAGTGCCCTCATCGGAGGAACCAGTATCTTGGGCTTCTCCCTGAATCGTCTGGCTGTCAGTAATGTTTGCGGTATTTGTGTCCAACTCTTCTGCCTGTGCACAGGGAACGCCCGCCGCGAACATGGCAACAGCCAGCAAAGACGCAAGATATTTCCGTCCCATCTTGTTTCTCTCCTACGCTTTGTTTTCTTCGAGCATATAAAAGTACCCCTATACGCTCCTGAAAAGAGACAATCTGTCACTCTATGCCAAATCACCCCATTAAGAGGATACAACTTAGAGTGGATAATGGAGCGGCATAAGCTTATAAACCAGCATCCGTTCACGTGGAGCACTAATAAAAATGCCGCACACCACATATGGTGCGCGGCACATTCTAGTCACGGAAACATTCCTGAACAGAGATAGCGAACCTTACTATACGATTCAGCTGACTCTCTTACCGCTCTGACTCATCAATCTGCGCAATCGTCATTGCCCTATCGCTGAGCAAGGCGTAGTTTCGGTTGCGTGCGTCACGAATCACGAAGGTGCAGGCATTCTCGTCCAATGCCACCGCCACCGCATCCGTCATGGCATCATCACCGGGCGTAGGAGTACGCAGCGACGTAATCAGACGGAACTCGCCATCGTTGAACAGATTCAAAGGCATCTCGAAGTACACCGTCTGGTGCCCGTGCTTTTCCATTTTGATGGTCTTGGCACCGGTATCGTAGGTGATGCCTCCACGACGAACATCATGCAATGCGATGGCCAGGTAAAAGTCTCCAGGCTCATCATACTGGTACTCGACGGCGAACTTGAACATATCGGAGCTCTTCAGAATCAGCGGCGAGACGCCATACGTCCGCAACAGCGGGCAACGGGCATTCAGACCGTTGGGATATTCATCCTTATTTTCGGCAATGACCTTCTTGCGCTTTTCTTGCTTTTTCTCCTCTGCTTCAAGATTTGCGAGGGTGTACTTCTCGGCAACTGTTTCGCGATCGCCGATCGCGGCAACCACACCATCTTGGATGAACATGGCACGAGTGCAATACCGCTTGACGGCACTCATATCGTGCGTGACCAAAATCACGGTCTTCGTCGGATCCTTCTTGATTTCCGTGAAATAGTCGTTGCACTTCCGCTGGAAGGCCTCATCGCCAACGGCCAAGACCTCATCCAGGACCAAGATGTCCCCTTGAGCTTTAATCGCCACGGAAAAAGCAAGACGAACCTGCATACCTGAGGAGTAGTTCTTAAGCTTCTGATCCATGAACTCGTCAAGCTCAGCGAATTCGACGATGTCGTCGTACATCGCATCGACTTGTTCTCTGGTGAAGCCCAGCAGCGCTCCATTAAGATACACGTTCTCTCGACCGGTCAGTTCCGGATTGAAGCCGACGCCAAGTTCAATGAACGGTACCAGTTTGCCCTGAACATGAATCTCACCTTCATCGGGATAATAAATCTGAGAAATCAGTTTCAATAACGTCGACTTGCCGCCGCCATTACGCCCGACGATACCGAAGAATTCCCCTTGATGCACTTCAAAGCTAACATCCTTAAGCACCGTCTGCTTTTTATATCCCTTGATGCCTTTGGTCCAATTGATGACAGCTTGTTTAAGACCGGTCGCCTGTTCTGTCGGCAACTTGAAGCTTTTGGAGACATGCGTTGCTGACAGAACAACCGGCTTCTTGGAATAATCGAATTCTACCGACTCTTTTTTTTCAGACATCACATGACCTCCGCAAATTTACGGCTATTACGACGGAAAAGATAAATGCCGAGCCAAAGCAGAACCGCAGTAAGAACTAAGGGGAAAAGCCAAACGGCCCAATTAGAAAACTGATTCCAAATTGTCGGCTGTGTTTCCGGTGCAATGAAGTTGTGCCGAATATCCTGAATGGCCTGTGCAAAAGGATTCAGTAATTCCAAACGAGCCACGTCAGCGATCCAACCGCCACGATTGGTCACATAGGTAAGCGGGTAGATGATAGGCATACCATAGAACACCAACTGTTGAAGTACTTCCCAAATATGCGCGATGTCGCGGAAATACACATACATCGTCGCCATCAGCAACGTCAAAGCCAGAGTAATGGCATACAGTTCGACAATACTGAACGGCAACAGGACAACACGCCAAGTGAATTTAACATGTGCAATAAGCGCGAAGACAAATACAACCACCAGATTGATGGCATAGCTGATTAAAGCACCAACTGTTGCAGAAACCACCACAATGTAGTTGGGGAAATGAATTTTTCGTAGCAAATCACCGCGATCGACAACAGATCGCAATCCCACGTTGGTGGATTCAGTGACAAACTGCCACGAGCTAATGCCTAGTAGCAACACCACAGGATATGTAGGGGTTCCATCCGACATACGCAGGAATTTGCCGAATACTACGTACATTACGCAGAACATCATCAACGGTTTTCAGAACGGACCAAGCAATTCCTAGGAAAGAACCCTGATAACGCAGCTTGAAATCTGTTTTTTACTAAACCCCGCAGCATCGGTCCACGCGTACCCGTACCTGTTCTTTATATCTTTCGCCAACTGTTTCACAGGAAGTATCTTATCAGCGCCCATTCCATTAAAGATGGAGAGCCAAAAATCAGCACCACTTAGACACCGAGTCGTTCTGGGTACTAGGCATTTCAATCTGTCATCAAACAAAAAACTGTGCAGGCTTGAACGGGTCAAACTCCTGCACAGCAAAAAATAATCGTTATCAGATCATTTTGAGGTACTGCTTCCAATACTTCACCGAAGTCAATTCCTCACGAGCGGCAGAGTATTCTTTACGCAAGCGATCAATGTTCGCCTTATAGTATCTAAGGTCCCTTGCGTAACGCTTTTTGATCTCCTGGTAACGTTTCACATCCTTCGTGCGAATAGTGCCCTTACGGTTGTACCAATCAAGAACAATAAGCTTGTGCTTGCCACGAATTGCGCCAGCCGGGTACAGCCACCCCTGCAGGGGGATAACAGCATATCCAGTGCCGTTCTTCTTAAAATACCGCTGATTGTTATCGGTAAAAAGATCTTCCAGCCGCTCTGGCAGACTACGTGGCTTATCCCCATCAATTAACTGACGATCAACCTCCTTGATACACAATCCATCCAATTCGGCATCGGCATCAATCTGAGACTGAAGTGTCACAAAGTCCACGAGCTGCTCCTTGTTGCGGTTCGCAGCCATGAAACTCCTCTCCGCCTGACCGGGCTTCTTGATGAATTCAGGCCCCTTCAAAAAGTCCTCAAAAGCATCGAGGCACAGTTCAGCATTGGCATAGCCGAACTTCTTCAGCTCCAGACGGATGTTGTTGTGCAGCTCATGCATGAAGTCGGCCTTCGGAGCCATGCCGCACGTCGCCTGAGCGATCATGGTATTACGAGTGGTCTGATAACGTTCCACAGCTGCGTTGTACCGCTCAAAGAACGACATGTGCCATACGCACAGGCTATTCATGGTGATGAATCCAGTCTTGCAACGGATGCCGTATTCAGCGTCGTCGCAACGAACGAATACAGGAAGAGGAAGACCGTTCTTCTCAATCACGGAAATCGGAATGCAACAGTACCACCAAGCGGCATACATGTTGTTCCGCTGCCACTTGGTCGGCGTATACATCTCGTTGTATACCAAATCCTCGAACAGGGTCAAACGCAGCGGAGGCTTGCATCCAGCAAAAGTACCCTGCTGGGTCATATTGCCGATGTCCTCCCACTGATCTTCGCCAATCTCATAATTGAGCATTGCACCGCTGATCATATCCTCACGATGTTCAGGCTTGAGGATGCGCAGCAGATTGTAGGTGCGCTTGATGCTTTCAGGAGAAACCGCAACATCATCATCCATAAGCAAGATATTCGTGGCCTTCGGAGTCTGCTCCATGGCGGTAATCATGCCACGGGTGAAACCGCCGGCACCGCCGACGTTATCGTTCGGCACAACCTGAACGCGGTTTCCACTCAGCTTTTCAGCGTCAAGGGTACGGCCATTATCAATTACATACATATGGAAATGATCGGCAATCGAATCACCGGAATTGATGATCTGATCCTTGACCAAGCCGATGTTGCGTTCGATGAACGCTTCCTTCTTGAAGGTGGTGGTGGACAGCACCAGCTCAACGTCGTTCAACTCGCCATCGATGCCAAGCTCGTAGTAGCTGTTACGAATGGCAACCGCGCCCTCCGTCTTGATGAGGAAACCGACAATCACCATGTCATCGGTGATTGTTAGAGGCAAATCGACAACCTGCCAGCCATCAGAAGCGCTCAGTACCTTCGAGACCCCCTCGACAGGCAGCGGATCATGTGCGAAAGCATCGCCCATGGTCTGTTGCACCTCACAAGCAGCGCCTTTAAGCTCAAGATGCAGCATGAAGCTTGTTGCGCGCGTGTACTTCCGCAGCTTCATTACGGACAAGGAATTGAAATACGTGCTGAAGTCGAAGGTCCCCGCATTAAACATCTTCCACTCGCCAAGTTGCTCGTCGAAGACAACAGGCTGATTGGAACGGCAGTACAGCGCCGGGTAAGCGACAGAGCGAGGATTCGTTTCCAGAAGGATATTTGCAAATTTCATAGTCGGCATTCGCCTACCACCTCATCTTTTTCCAAAACGTCAAATGTGAAGTCTATCAACAGCAACCGTACAAAGCCTACTTCAATCATCATTCGCATGCAATTCCATCGTTATCACGATCAAGCTCAGGCCGATAGCCCGGATCTCCTCTATGGAGAGGAGCCTTACCGGCGGCCCTTACAGCGGCGCAGTTCTTATAGTAAACTTGATTCGGATGAGAGGGTAAGGGTGAAGGCTGAGAAGTCACAATCCAACCAGTGCTGATCTTCTTCATAGCAAGCCACCAAATGTCCTCAGCATGCGGAGTCGACCAGTTCACATCGCGGAAATAGGAGTAGATGAACGCGCCATCCGTATCAAGATCACGATTCGGCGTTCCCGCAAGACGATACAGGAACGCTGCCATATCCTGACGAGTCACTGGAGACATACCTCGGAAAGTCCGAGACCCATCCGGCTCCAGCCAACCCTCAGAAATACCGGTGGAAGCAAGCCACCAAATCTCCTTGGCATGCGGAGTCGCCCCATCCACATCAGAAAATACTATTGATTTTGAAGGAGCGGGACCATAATCCCCTACAAGTCGGTGCATAAACGCAGCCATATCCTGACGAGTCACTGGAGACATACCACGGAAAGTCCGAGACCCATCCGGCTCCAGCCAACCCTCAGAAATACCGGTGGAAGCAAGCCACCAAATCTCCTTGGCATGCGGAGTCGCCCCATCCACATCACGGAAACGATGCATATCTGCATTCGAAGGCGTGTACTCCGGACTTCCAGCCCAGCGATATAAGAATGCGGCCATATCCTGACGTATAACGGAGCTCATGCCACGATATTCGCGCACTTCACTGTCGACATCAACATTCCCTTGATCAACGAACGGATATCCGTGCTTAGTTTTTCCATTTTGTTCCACTAGCCTGACCAGCCCAGACCCATTGGATTGAGGAATACTTTGCGTAGGGCATGAGCCAAGTACCTCCCTCATCTTCTGTGCTTCAGTTTGTGTGACCGTCAGAGCATAGTGTTCCTTTACTCCAACTTGCGTAGCCACATACAGGCATCGTGCAGCCGCATTAGCTGGAAGCCATTCATCAGCGCTACTATTTGACTTCTGCGTATTCGCAGTTCCATCAACCGCGGCCAGATTATACGGGTCGTTGCCAAAAGCCCGAAGCTTCGATTCGTTCCAATGGCTTGCTCCCGAATTCCAAGCATCAGACAAAGCCACAATATGATCAATCTGAACCTTGGAAGAGGTTGATTGTCCGCGTTGGAAATCGATACGATCACCAGTATAAGGGTCATCGAGAATGCCGGAAAGCACTACACATTTATCTTGCTTGGAGATATTATCAAGATCTCGAGCAAGGATATCATTGCGAGTGTCACAGCCATCCCCATCTTCATCGAATTTATTCCATTGGAAAAGGTCACGATCATAGCCAGATACGGAATCGGTCTGGCGGACGGTCAAAGTTGACACTGCCTCTAGCGCATTGTTCTCCTGAGCCATTGCTGTTGGCTCACCACAGAAAAATGGTAGGGAACAAGCAACCGATATAATTAAGTACTTTTTGAATAAGCGTTTCATTGCAAGCCTCGTCGCTTTCATAATCATTGATCAAATAATCATGCTCAAAGAGCAGGTGGATTGCCATTCAAAAATCAACCCACCCGCTTTCACACCGGTGTTGTGGAAGTCTCAGACCAGCCGGCCATCCAAACGATGCAGGAACGCAGCCATATCCTGACGATACACCGAAGTCATACCCTCAAAACGCCAGCCTCCATCAGGATTCCTATACCCCTGGCTGATACCCGAACCACCCAGCCAACGCACATCCTCGGCATGCGGGGTCGCATCCGTCACATCTGTGAAATCAGTCTTCGGCACCACCGCGCCAACTCCATTGGGATTCTTAGACGTCAGACGACGCAGGAATGCAGCCATATCCTGACGCTTCACCGTATCCATGCCACGGAACGTACGCGAGCCATCAGCCTCACGCCAACCCGTGCTGACGCCCGCATGCGCCAGCCACAGCACATCCTCGGCATGCGGAGTATCCCGGCCAACATCCGAGAACACATCCCAATCAGCAACGGCAGGCTTCCACGAAGAAGCATCACCAAGACCACGCCTCACAGCCTCACGACGCAGGAATGCAGCCATATCCTGACGCTTCACCGTATCCATACCACGGAACGTATACAAGCCATTGGATTCACGCCAACCCGTGCTAATTTCTGCATCAGAAAGCCACTGAATATCTGAAGCATGCGGAGTGCCTTGGTCATTCTTCAACACACTAGAAGCATTGTATACATCAGAGAACGTAGAAGCGGCAGGCAAATCGGAAGTCCATCCGGCAGTCTTTCTTTGCTGCCATATGACCTTCTTGGCACTGGGATCGGTAACAGTTATGACCGTTCCATGTCTCGGGCCGTCCTTCAACCAATCATTGTTGGCATGACGGCTCAGTACCGTACCGTTGGAGTTGTAAGCCAAGATTCCTTGGGCGTTGGTCCAACTCGTCAAATCCGCAGAAGACTGAGTGTACGTACCAGTTCTGCCCGCACTAGGCTTCCATGTTGATATCTCATCAGTAAAGAAATAATATTTCCCGTTAAGTTTGGTCAACGATGGAGCCTCATAGCCTCGATGTACGTCGCCGTTGAGCAACTTCCAAGCTCGGGCATTCCCGCAATCATTCAATGAATCGATACGCCAAATCTCGTTATAGATACCGTCCTCTTTAATACTTAAATACGTTTTCCCGTTTTCAAAAAACAAAGAGCCATCAATACGATTATTACTGTCCTTGGGAAGATTGATAGGCCGTGCCATTTCGGTTTTGGCAGTAATGAAACCTTCCCCATTCTGCTTTGGATCATACGCCGGATCATTGGTTGCGGACAATTGCGAGAACTTAACCAGATAAGGCCTCATCGTATCCTTTTCCGCCTGACCGTGGAAAGCTCCATACCGCCCCATGCTCACTACAGCATACGGAGTATTGGTGTCTGGGTCAACAGCCCAATCGGCCGCCACAGCATCGAATTTTGTATTTACACTGTTAGATGGAACACCTGCGGGAACAGAGACAAGCACCTGACGTTGATCTGACCAATGGACTAAATCTTTTGAATTTGAAATAACCAGACGAAGTTTTCCGGCATTTTTATCGGTCTTCGGATCACCGCCATCGCTTTCATTAGACAACATCCAGAAATAACCATTGTG
>ENA-OQCZ01000013-OQCZ01000013.1-human-gut-metagenome-genome-assembly--contig:-NODE-13-length-164162-cov-22.121840_pt1 | contig 164162 bp, 144 predicted proteins | sample MGYA00242505_ERZ504594 | MGnify/ENA primary metagenome ERZ504594 (study PRJEB26092, sample SAMD00036329) | human gut metagenome | host: Homo sapiens | study: EMG produced TPA metagenomics assembly... | reverse complement strand
GTGAACAGAACTCGGCACGTTCTGTGGGCGACTCCAGAATAGTGATTGAAATGCGCGTGATATCCTGTATGAGTTTACAGCACTCAATTAAAGTCATTTCTTTATTTTCTCCTAATTCAAGTTGTTTTGTTCTATAAAATCAAAACAACCAATTCTATATTGCACAATTTTATTCTATCACTTTTTTCTGAAAAATGATATCCTCTTTTTCGGAAAAACCAGTTGCGCACGGACCCTGCACGAGCTGGAATCGTCTATACGGTAAAGCAATAGGAGGAAAAAATGGCAAAAGATTACAACGCACTTGCCAAAACAGTTGTTGAGCTGGTTGGCGGTGAAGAAAATGTCATCTCGCTGGCACACTGCATGACTCGCCTGCGTTTCAAGCTGAAGGATGAAAGCAAGGCAAATACTGAGAAGCTGAACTCGACTCCAGGTGTTATTCAAGTGATGCAGGCAGGTGGTCAGTATCAGGTCGTTATCGGTACGGATGTGACAGATGTATACGATGCGATCTTGGCAGGTACCAAAATCAAAGCTGCCAGCAGCGAGCAGGCACCTGTGCAGGAAACAGAGTCTGATACGCCCGAAAAAAAGAGAGCATGGTTGCTACTTTGATCGATATCGTTTCCAGCATTTTCACTCCGTTTCTGGGCGCCTTTACTGGTGCCGGTCTGTTGAAAGGCTTTTTGGTTCTTTTCGTCACGCTGGGATTGCTGGATAAATCCACGACTACTTATACGATCCTGAACGCTGCTGGTGACGGCGTGTTCTACTTCCTGCCGATCTTCTTGGCATATTGTGCAGGCAACAAGTTTGGCGCTAAGCCTTTTATCTCGATGGCAATTGCAGCTGCACTGGTCTATCCGAACATTACTGCGCTGTTCAGTGCAACCGACCCCATTCCCGTGGAGTTTTTAGGCATCCCGGTCAAGATGGTCAGCTATACAAGCTCCGTTCTGCCGATTATTGTTGTGTGTTTCGTACAGGCTAAGTTTGAAAAGCTGATAAACCGCGTCATTCCTCAGATCGTGCGGAATATTTTCCTGCCGGTTCTGGATCTGCTCATCCTCGTTCCGCTGACCTTCATCGTGATCGGACCTATCACTACTGCGGCAGCAAACGGAATTTCGGTTGCTATCCAGTCTCTGCTCCGTCTGTGCCCGCCGCTGGGTGGTGCCCTGATGGCTGGCCTGTGGCCTGTTATGATTTTGTTCGGTATCCACTGGGCAATTATGAGCATCGGTTTTGCAAACCTTGGCATATTGGGCTATGATTACCTGCTGCCGCTGACCGTCAGCTGCAACTTCAGTATTGCAATCGCTACTTTGGCAGTGTTCCTGAAAAGTAAGAAAAAGAATGTCAAGCAGGTTGCAGGTCCCGCTTCCATTACGGCTTTGATCGGTGGTGTTACTGAGCCTGCAATCTACGGTATTCTGCTCAAGTATAAGAAACCATTGATTATGGTTTGTATCGCAAATGCTGTCGGCGGTGCAATTTGCGGTGCTTTCAATGTCACCCGTAATGTGCAGATGAGTGTCAATCTGTTGACCCTTCCCGCTATCTGGGCGGTTTACGGTCCCTGGGCAATTGTTGCGATTGCGGTTGTTTGTGTTCTGGTATTTGCGCTGGTTTGGCTCTTTGGCTACAAAGACGAAATGGACAATGTACCGGAAAAAGAAAGCAAGTAATACGTAAACAGAGTAGTGCTTCGCAGATGTTTTTCTTGAAGGATGAACAGCTGCGGAGCATTTTTGGTAAACAGACCATAGATACAATCAAAAAACGGGAGCATCGTTATATTATGAAAAACTCAGTCCTTTACCCCATTACAAACCGTTACCGCATGGCTCTGTCGCTGGACGGGATGTGGCAGTTCCAGTTTGACCCGAAGTCCTGCGGTCTCGCTGAGAACTGGAAAAACGGTCTGCCGTCCCCCATTTCCATGCCGGTACCTGCCAGCTTCTCTGATTTCTTCACCAGCGGCCCTGACCGGGACTACTGCGGCGATTTCTGGTATCAGAAGGATTTTTTTGTGCCTGAAACGGTGCAGAGCAAGGTGCAGCTTCGTTTTGGAAGCATTACCCACCGTGCAATTGTATTCTGCAACGGTGTTGAGGTTGCCCGGCATGAAGGCGGCTTTCTCCCCGTTGTCGCCGATGTCACGGATGTTGTCCGCCGTGGTGCGGTGAACCGGGTCTGTATCTGGGTGAACAACGATCTGAACGAGAGCACTTTGCCTTGCGGAACACACAATGTCCTCTCCAGCGGCAGAAAAATCGTTAAGCCTTATTTCGACTTCTTTAACTACTCCGGCATCCAGCGCAGTGTGTATTTGGTCATGCTCCCGGCAGAAAGCATTCAGGACTATGAGGTAAGCTATACGCTGGATGGTGCGGATGCACAGGTGGATTACAAGGTTTTCTGTGAAGGTGCAGGAGAAATTTCGGTACAGCTGCTGGATGCGGAAAACAAGCTGGTGGCGGAAGCAAACAGTGCGGAAGGTGCTCTCTGCGTGCAGAACGCGCATCTCTGGCAGGTGCGGAACGCCTATCTTTACACCATCGTCATCACACTGAAAAAGGACGGCCTGCCTGTGGACGAGTACCGGGAACGCATCGGCATCCGCACAGTGGAGATTCGCGGCACAAAGATCCTCATCAACGGAAAGCCTGTCTACCTGAAAGGCTTTGGCAAGCACGAGGATTTTGATATTCTGGGGCGCGGCTTCAACTGGGCCGTCGCAAAGCGGGATTTTGAGTGTATGAAATGGACGGATGCCAACTGTTTCCGTACCAGCCACTACCTTATGCAGAAGAGTGGTATCAGATGGCAGATGAAGAGGGCTTCCTTATTATTGATGAAGTCCCCGCTGTCGGCATGATGCGTTCGACCCATAACTTTGCGGCGGCAGGCACTGGACAGTACACCTATTTCTTTGAGGCCCCCACCGTTCCGGAGCTGCTGAAAAATCACATTCAGCAGGTCAAAGAAATGATGGCGCGCGACAAGAACCATCCCAGCGTTTTTGCGTGGAGCCTGTTCAATGAGCCGGAAACCACCAGCGAGTATGCAAAGGATTACTTCACGAAAGTCTTTGAGGCCGCCCGTACACTGGACCCGCAGAACCGTCCGCTGACCGGTGCATTCGAGAAGAACAGTGCGCCTGACAAGTGCCGCTGTTATCAGCTGTGTGATTTCATCTGTCTGAACCGGTATTATGGCTGGTACATCAGCGGCGGCGCAGAGATGGAGGAAGCGGAGGTCAAGTTCCGTGCTGAAATGGACAAGTGGGCGGCAAAAAAGCTGAACGTTCCATTCGTCTTTACCGAATTCGGCACGGACACCCTTGCCACTGAGCACAAGCTGCCCGCTATCATGTGGAGTCAGGAATACCAGAATGAGTATCTGGCAATGAATTTCAGCGTGTTTGACAGCTACGATTTTGTGCAGGGCGAGCTGGTCTGGAATTTTGCAGACTTTCAGACTTCTGAGGGTGTTATGCGCGTCAACGGAAACAAGAAGGGCATCTTTACGCGCCAGCGTCAGCCCAAGGATGCAGCATTCACCTTCAAAAGACGTTGGGAATCTCTTCCGCTGAATTATAAGGGAGAATAAAATGAGCGTTTTCCGTGATGATTTTCTGTGGGGCGGTGCCTGCGCTGCCAATCAGTTCGAGGGTGCATGGGATGTGGACGGCAAAGGCCCCAGCGTGCCGGATATGTGTACCAACGGTTCCCACACCAGCCCGAAATGGGTGACCACCGGCATCCGCCCCGACCGTCTGTACCCCAGCCACGAGGCCATTGATTTCTATCATCACTACGAAGAGGATATCGCCCTCTTTGCTGAGATGGGCTTCAAGACCTTCCGCACCTCCATCAACTGGACCCGCATCTTCCCCAACGGCTGGGAAACGGAACCCAATGAGAAGGGTCTGGAGTTCTACGACCGCGTGTTCGACTGCTGCAAGAAGCACGGCATCGAGCCGCTGGTCACCATCAGCCATTACGAGCTGCCCTATGCTCTGGTGGAAAAGTACAACGGCTGGGCTTCCCGGGAACTGATCGAGTTCTACATGAACTACTGCAAGGCAATCTTTGAGCGCTACAAGGACAAGGTAAAGTACTGGCTGACCTTCAACGAGATCAACTGCGGCACCATGCCCATGGGCGCGATCCTCGAGACCGGCACGATCAAAGGCTTTGAAGGCTCCACCGCCGATGTGCCCGACAACAAGCAGGAGCGTTTTCAGGCACTTCATCACCAGTTCGTGGCCAGTGCCAAGGCGGTCAAGTACGCCCACGACAACTATCCCCAGTTCAAGATTGGCAACATGATCTGCTTCATCACCAGCTATCCGCTGACCTGTGACCCTGCCGATGTGATCGCCAACCAGCAGAAGATGCAGATCACCAACTGGTTCTGCTCCGATGTGCAGGTGCGCGGCGAGTATCCCAGCTATATGAAGCGCTGGTTCGCCGAGAACGGTATCACCATCCTGCAGCAGCCCGAGGACGCTGACATCCTGAAAGAAGGCACGGTGGACTTCTACACCTTCAGCTATTATATGTCCAACTGCATCACCACCCATAAGGATACCGAGGATGTGGGCGGCAACATCGTTGCCGGAAAGAAGAACCCCTACCTGAAGGCTTCCGACTGGGGCTGGCAGATCGACCCCATTGGTCTGCGCTACACCCTCAACGAAATCTACGACCGTTACCACCTGCCTATGATGGTGGTGGAGAACGGTCTGGGTGCTTACGATGTGAAGAGCGAGGACGGCAAGATCCACGACAGCTATCGCATTGACTATCTGCGCCGGCACATCGAGCAGATGGCTGAGGCGGTCAAGGACGGCGTGGATCTGATGGGCTATACCCCGTGGGGCTGCATTGATCTGGTCTCCGCCTCCACCGGCGAGATGGCAAAGCGTTACGGTTTCATCTACGTCAACAAGTTCGATGATGGCACCGGCGACCTGAGCCGCGAGCGTAAAGATAGCTTTTACTGGTATAAGCGGGTCATTGAGACGAACGGCGCGGAACTGTAATCAAGAGCAAAACAAAAAACAGGGTGCGCCCCTGAATAGGACGCACCCTGCCAAAATCCACATACGATAGCGATATGTACAACGGAGCGTTCCCCGTAGCAGAGTTCCCATAAAACAGTATTTGCAAAAGCTCCCGAAATGGGGAAGATTTGGCGTGACTTCGGTCACGCCTTTTCTTTTGCTTCCAGTTCATCCAGAGGGATGTACCCCAGCCCATCGTACTTGATATGGATGTGCTGCACCCGCTTTCCGCTGGACTTATCCGGGGCATCCACATAGATGGCCGACACCAGTTCACGGAGAGCATAAGGGGTGAGTTCTTCAATATGAACGTACTTGTGCGCTTTCTGGACGAACTTTTCAATATTCTCAATCTGCTGTTCCTGTACTTCAATTTCCTGCTGGATGGAGAGAACTTCCTCTTCCAGCTGCTTCTGTTCGGCATCGTAGCTCTGACTCATCATGTCGAAGCGGTCATCGCTAAGCTTTCCGTTAACATTGTCCTCGTAAATCTTCATGAACAGCCGTTTGAGGTCTGCGATCCGCTTCTCATTCCGGGCAAGCTGCTTCTTCAGGACAGTCAGCTTTTCGGTGCTTTCCACCCGAAGCTGCTCCTCCATGACCTTGCGGAAGTAGTCCTCATGACAGAGGATGTAGTCCGTCACCCGCTGAACATGGCTTAGCACACGGCCCTCCAAAACCTTTACCCGGATGAAGTGTCCCTTGCACTTGCTCCCGTTCTTCTTGTGCAGAGAGCAATCAAAGAAGTCTTGACTGAAGTCCCTGTGATTGGACGAACCATATTGCATCTTGGAACCGCAGTCAGCGCAGTAGACCATACCGGAGAAAATGCTGCTCTTGCCTGTCCGGGTCATGCGGTGACGCTGGCTACGAATCTCCCGAACCTTTTCAAACACATCATCGTCAATAATGCGCTCATGTGTATCCGGGAAGATAGCCTGATTTTCCACGGGATTCAGATGTCTCTTTTTATCCCAGATAGAGTTAGTATAGGTCTTAAAGTTGACTGTGCAGCCAGTGTACTCCAGGCGTTCCAGAATCGAACTTACTGCTCTTTTATCCCAGCGATAAGGGTCTTCCGGGGCGGGTGAGTTCGTACTCAGGCCATGGCTCAACTTATAGGCGGTGGGAGTCAGAACTTTGTCCACCCACAGTTGGTTTGCAATTTGGGTCGGGCCACGGCCTTCCATGCACATGGAGAAGATGCGCTTCACAATCGCAGCCGCTTCCGGGTCAACAAGCCAATGCTTCGGGTTCTCCGGGTCTTTCACATAGCCGTAGGGGACATTGACCGTCAGCGGTACTCCACGCTCTCCCTTGGCCTTCTGGACAGCCCGAATCTTGCGGCTGGTATCGCGGGCGTAAAACTCGTTGAACCAGTTCTTAATGCCCGCAAAATCGTTGTTTACGCTGTTCGGGTCAATGGTGTCGTAATTGTCGTTAATGGCAATGTAGCGAACGCCATACTGGGGAAAGGTGAAGTTTGTGTACAGACCCGTCAAGGCAGAGTTGCGCCCCAGTCGGGACAGGTCTTTTGTGATAACGATTCCTACACGCCCTGCTTCGATCTCGACCAGCATACTCTGAAAGCCGGGGCGGTCATAGTTCGTGCCAGAATAGCCATCATCAACAAAGAACACCGGGTTCGAGAAGTGGTTCTTTTTAGCGTAGTCCAAAAGGATATCCTTCTGGTTCTCGATAGAAAGGCTTTCGCCGAGTCGCTCGTCCTCCTGCGACAGTCGGCAGTAAAGTGCGGTGATTTTATTCGTTGCTCCAGACATTGTTGTGTCCTCCTTATTCTGTGGAGCAACTGTCAGTACAGGATTGGTTACCGGGTCAAGTATAGCAGAATTGGGCGCAGTTGTCATTCGTCTGCACCCTCATCTTCAAATTTTTGCTGGGCGTTCTTGGCAACAATGCGCTCCAGCTTCTTCAAAAAGGATTCCTTGCCCTCATAGCTGCCGGTCACGGTGTAGGTGGTGTGACCGACTTTCTCCGTGGTGGTCAGTTCAGGAATCCAGAATGCAGACAGGTTCTTGACATGGAGATTGCCGTTCTCATCTACATAGAAGCCGTGCTTCTTCTGCTCTTCGGTCAAGGGCTGCCGCTTGAAATAGATTTCGTTTTCGGAGATGCTCACGGTTTCGCTGGCTTGCTCCTTCGGGGCATCGTCATACAGCTGGGCAAAAAATGCCAGTGCATCTTCGGGTGAGTCTTCCTCCATGAGCTGCTCGAAAACTCGCTGTTCCTCTGCCGAGAGGTTGTTCCATGCGGCTTCCAACTCCTGCTCGTTGGCTGCGTTGACGAAGGCTTCGATCTCTTTTTTCATGGTGCATCCTCCTTTGGCTGCGAAAAGCGGATTTTCAAAAAGTATGGGTTTTCGTGAGAGCAAGAATCGTCCCGTGGCCACAAATTTTCAATTCTTGAAAATTCTTGCCCTTTTGGGACAGCTTCTTGTTGGGGCGTGCCTGCCCCAAACCCTGCTTAGGAGTGAGTGCGATATACTAGGAATTTATTTATTGCTTGCATCGGTTTTGTCGTTTCCCTTTTTCTTACGAGACAAACCTAAACAAAGATGCGTCGAGCCAAGGCAAAGAAATGATGAACCAAGACACAACCATACAACAGCCATAGAATTATCATTTCCACTTATGAAGCTAATAAGTGAAGCCATATATAACAGAGCAGAAGCTGCATAGAATAAGATAGATTTCTTGGTTTCTTTTTTCATAAATAATCGCCTCCACAAATCGATTTGTTGAGTCAATTATACCACGTTCTTTATCGAAATTACACCCTCTACATGGGAGAACTTGGCCGATTTACTGCGTACGTGCGTACCCATCTTCCGTATACACGTATGCGGCGATTTGCCCGAAACGCACTCTATACAGCCGTTCCCCCTCGGAGAGCCCACTACACTTTGCAGACCACAGGGATGAAAGTGTCATAGTGGATTATTACACTTCCGCAGAAGTGCCTTCTCCTCGCCGCAGACAGCCGGGTGTGCCTTTTGTGAGAGCTTTCTGTGCGGCGAATCTACATCGCCCACAGGCGATGTAAGCAGGGATTCCAAAGGGGCGCAGCACCCTTGGCACACGACTTTGGTACAAAGTCTAGTGTGTTACACCTTTCCAGAGGTGTATACGTTCCTGAAATGCAAAAAGCCCCATACCCAACACCTTAACGGTGCGGACATGGGACTTGATGCTTCCTCGGCCTAGCCGGGTACTCCGTAACCAATCCTGACAGGCAGTTGCCGTGTCATTTTTCGAAAACTGTTTTACGGATACCCAGCAGTCGGGAACGCTCTGTTTCTCTTTGCTGGGGGCATGATGAGTCTGTTCCGCCTGCCATGCAGCAAATTCTCTTTGCCCTTCCTCGCTGTTCCAACAGGCAAGGATGGCCGGGTAGAATGCCCGTGCCAAACGGTCAATGACTTCATCGGGATATGGGGAAGTGTTTGTGGACTTTTTCTTTTTGTTCAAACGCACGCTCCTTTGGACATCTGTGAACAGCATACCATGTGCCTGTTGTTATGCTGTCTGGTCTTTAACATCTGCGAGTGCGGCTTCCAGAGAAGTAAGATAGTCCTTATGCTTGTGAATGATCTCCAGAATCACATCACGCTGTGCATTATCGGGCATCTGCTCCAACTGGTAGTTGAATGAAATACGGAAACGAGTAGTGAGTTCTTCCAACGCCACATACTCGTACCGTACATCCTCCGGGTAAGCATCGCTGTCGTAAACCGATTCAAACTTTCGGAATGGCATGACAGGCGCTTTGCCCGGAACGCGGATCACACCGTCAACGTCAGGCGTCGGTTCCACCTTCAGCTCCGGGTGCAGAATATCCTGCAAAGTTTGTGCCCGGTCATGGTAGGCCATCCTGGCAAGGCGGTGCATATCAGCTTTGGACACTTTCGTCTGTCCGGACAGGATGCTCTGCTTTAAGCCTGGTATCAGTTCTTCCGCAATCTCCACGCCTTTCATATACTTCGAGGCGCGGATAACGGTGTCCTTGCTCACTCCGTTTTCTTCTGCGATTCGGTCGCAGGTTTTGCTGTTGTCGATCAAGTTCGCTTTTAGCGAACTTGATTTTGCATCGCTGCTCTTGCGATCACCGCCGTGCGCGGCTTTTTCGGCTTCATACTGTTTGCCCATCAGGTAGTACTTCTGCTCCGGGGTTAAATTGCGCCGCCCCAACTGGTTCTTACAAATCCAAGCGAGGACTTCTTCTCTGCTTTCAAATGGGAGCGGCATGGTGGAGAAATAAATCTCCGGGTGCTTCTGGAGGATGGCATAACGATTGTGTCCGTCAATAAGGGTATTACCCCAGACGATCAAAGGAGAGATCAGCTTGCCTTCTTTCAAGATGTTTTCTTCAAGCTGCTTAAATTCATCATCAGTCAACGGCGGAATCTGGGACTGGAACTCCGGGTCGATTTTCAGATTGATCATACGCACACTCCTTTATCTCTCCTGCTGCGCCTGTTCTTCCTCCCGGAAAAAGGACGCAACATTCTGCTTTGCGGTTTTCAGTTTGAGCAGTTCCTCTTTAGCTTCCTTGTACTGCTCGTAGAACTTTGCCTTTTCGGATGCCAGCTGTGCATACTCGGCTTCCAGCTTTTTCGGGCTGGGCAGCTTAGTGATATCGTTTGCCTTGAAATAGGCTGCTGCCGCCCGGTACGCTGTCAGCTCTGCACGATGCTGTTCCTCAAAGGCTGCGGGGCGCTTGGCGGTCTTTAACTGCTGGGCAACATTCTTGGTACTGGTGTAGGCTGCGATGTGATAGCGCAGTTCTTTGTTGGCCTTCATGCGACCTTCGAGGTCTTTCACCACCGCCAGTGCGTCGTGATACTTGGTTTCCAGTTCGGTGATGCGCTGGTTTAGAGCGTCCTCGTCGGTCAAGCCCTTTTCCTGCAGAAGATTCACGGTCTGTGCCATAACTTTGAGATTGTGTTTCGTGAGCCAACGTTTATAGCCGATGCCCTTGCCCTCGGTCATCCTCGACTGGATGTCGATCAGTTTCCCGATGGTATCCTGTTTGAACTGCACCTTAGGTTTGCGTTCGGCGTTTGCCTGCAACGTGGCAAGCACTGCTGCCTTATCGAACTTGTCACCGAGATGTCTTGCCCGGATGAACTTCGTTCTGCCAGAGGGCAGATAGCTGAGCTGTCCACGGCTTTCCTTGACGGTGATGCCATACTGTTGCATAAGCCTATCAGAAAAATCTTCAAAGCTGGTAGCACGGTACAATACAGACGAAATCTGTCTCCGTAAAGTATCCTTCACAGTTTCAAACTTCTTCTGCTGGGGCGGCTGTCCGGTTGCGGCGAGGCCTGCGTTTTCACGGTCAAGTTTCAACTGACCACGCCTGCGCGCCCAATACTCCGCTTCGCTTACGCGCTCTTTCGAGACGTTGAGCAGGTCAATCTGGTACAGTCCGGCACCCTCGCACAGCTCCATGACCTCGACACGCAAATGCCGCATAGTCTGGGCGGTGCTGGAATGCTTCATGCCCTCTAGCCAGTCGCGGGGCTTCTGCATATAGGGCTTGCGCTCCACCTCTCGTGTTCGGACGCTGCCGATCACGATGTGGACGTGGATATTTCCCGAATGGTTATGCCCATCCGGGTGAGTGCAGACGATGGCGGGATGACCGGGGAGGTTTTCTTCGCAGAATTTCAGGCCAAGTGCCTGTGCCTTTTCCATGGTCAAGCCGCTGTCGGCTGCATCTCGTGGGTCAAAGCTGATGATATACTGGTGACTTTTGATATCACCATGCTGGGTGTTCTTGCCATACTTGCGGTTTGCCAGCAGACAGGCTGTTGCAAAGGAGAAATCGCCACACTCAAGCGTATTGAGCAGGTAGGATTCCCGCAGCATGGGTCGGCCTTGTTCGTCCAGAATTACCTTGCCGGAAAATTCATCGTGCTGGTAAATGAGATACGCTTCGATGGCGGTGTAGTCCGAGTTCTTAGAGCTGATATGCTTGAGCGTTGCCATACAGTTCACCCAGAACTTTCTCGGCGTGCAGCCGAAATGCAGTCAGGTCTGCAAGTTCGTCAAGGAGTTTCGCCCAGATCTGCTCGGTGTCTGCACCGCCGGAATTGAAGTGCCTTGCAAGTTGGTTGAGGTTGCCGCCTACCTTGCTGCACTGGGCAAGCAAAGTGGAAACAGCGGTCAGGGTTTCTTCTCCGCCGCCGGCAACGATGACCGTTTTCTCGATCTTGACGTTGTGGATGGCACGGCGGATAAAAGTGGAGAGGGAGAGATTCAGGAGTTTGCAAGTGAGTTCCAGTGACGTTTTTTCCTCCGCTGTCACACGGAACTTGATGACGTGCGTTTTGTTGTTCGGCGTGTCGTGGTGCTGGGAATTGCTAGGAATCGGTTGAACATTCGTTTCGGTCATTGTACCTCCTGTCTGTTCGATAACTCCTCGGTGAAGTTATGTAAGCACGACACGCCGTTTGTTCGCGCCATCAGGCGCGAACTATGAGCAGGGTTTGGGGCAGGCACGCCCCAACAAGATCACTTGGAAAACTCGCAAGAGTTTGAGAAGTGAAGTCCCGGATGGACAGAACATTTTCAAGAATTGAAAATTTGTGGCCACGGGACGGTTCTTGCCCTCTACCGCTGCGCTCAAAACTCATTTTCAACAAATGTTTCCGAATTGTTAAGGCGCAAAAATAAGTAGAAGCTGTGCTGCTCATGTAAGGGGGTCGCCGTTTGCTCCGAACGAAGTTCCTGCCCCTGTTTGCGCAGCGGCGTTGTCCGGCTCGCTCACGGAAGGTGTGAGGTCATGGCACGGTATCACGTTCAGACGGCTTATGCAAGATTCAAGGTACAATATGAAGAAAGCTGAGCGCAGTGCGGACACTACGTTCTGCTTCTTTCAAACGCAAGAATAACACTTTACAGTTGTACAGTCAACAACAAAAAACAAATTTTGGAAGATTGAACAACTACATAAGATTTTATTTGTGAAAAAGAAAAATACCGCCCATGCAGCGCAGCGATGGATTTTGTCGGGTGAATCGGCGGCAAAATGAATCGGGTGTGTTGCGGGGCGGTAAATTCTTCGTGGACTTTTCCTCACGGAAGTGGTGGGTCTCACGGTGATAACCAACCACTTTCTGTGGCTGTGTTCAAAATGAACACGACCACATCTTGTGGATGGTTTCAAACCAATCCACAAAATCAGTGAGATTTGTGACAGAGAATATCATGTTTCGCAAGGTGCGTCAAGATGATTTTGAAAAATTTATGACGGTAAAACATAAGAAGTCTTACTATTTGGCTCAAATTGAAGTCTACTTGACTTTTTTATTGAAGAAATGTCCGTTTTATGCTGCTGCATCTGTAACAGCCTGACGATAAGCACTTGCAGCGTTGTTATTTTATTCAACTGGCTGGGGGATAGTCCTCTGCATCGGGCGAAGTATTCCTCAGTACGGTTTCCACCGCGCACAGAGCAATCTTGGCAAGATTCAGCGTGGTATGGGGATTCATGGCGGTATGCCTCCGTCTATTTTTCTGTGTATAGAATACCACATAAACAAAAAGAGAACGGACGGTCGTTTCTGTTTACGAATTGAGCGCCTGCCACAACGCATCTGAAGCATCAAACACTGCCACGCTGTACCCGGCAAAGCGGCTCTGGATATCAACAGTCTGGCTGCCATCGGCGGCAGTGTTGTAGCTGCCCAGTTCCAGCCCGGAAAGGGCGGGCTGGCTGCGCCACGGGATAAGCTTTGTCTGCCATTCCGCGCCCAGCTTTTCGCTCAGTGCCCCATAGGCCTGTTCGAAGCCCTCCGGGTCATCCAAGATCCAGATTTTGCTCTCGCCGTTGGCAAGGTCGGTGTTCATCTGGGTGGCACCGGCCATCTGACCGTTCATGTCGGTCAGGGCGGCATCGGCGCTCCATGTGTAGTTGTTCACCTGCACCACCACAGCCCCGTCGCCGTTGGCGTCCTCCGCATAGTCTGCCAGCGCAGTCTGCAGGCGCTGCACGGCCTCGTCCGGCAGGGCCTCCGCCGTGACTACCGCCACGGTGTAGTCCGGGTCTACGGTAGTCAGCAGGCCGTGCGCCACATACGCTACGCCCACAATGACCATTGCCGCCACCGCCACGATGCCCCAGTTGTAATACCACCAGTTGGCGCGGGAGCGCTTTTTCTGCTCCTGTGCGGTCAGGGGCTTATCCGGCACTGCCGGGCGCGGGATGCTGCGCACCTCTACGCCGTATTCCTGCCGCAAAACCGGGAACAGGGTCTGCATCGCTGCCAGCCCCGGCAGCCAGAAGCCGAACAGCACCGCCCAGAACACGCTGACCGGGAACAGCAAGATCATGCCGCCGATGCCCGCCAGCATGAGAACGCCTGCCAGGACGCAGCGCGCCGGGGCGACAGCCAGCAGCCTGCCCGCCCGGCGCAGCAAGCTGTCCGGGGCGGGCAGTTGCAGCGGCAGAACGGCAGCGCAAAGCGTAGCCAGAACCGCCAGCACCAGAAAATCCAGCGCCAGAAAAACGAGAATGGCAAGCCCGGGGTAATACCCCTGCTGCGCGGCGGCTTCAAACACAAAGGCCGATACAAAGCACAGCAGCCCCAGCACCAGCGTGCCAATGCAGCCAAAGCCGCAGGCGGCTTTCCAATGGGCGGCTAGGGTCTGCTTTGCCCGGGGCAGCCACTGGGAGGGGTCGTTCTGCAAGCTGCGCAGAGCGCAGTCTGCCAGCAGCACCATGGCAGGGCCGGTCAGCAGACCGGTGACCGCACTGCACACCACCGTCAGCGGCAGGGAGAGCAGGGTCACGCCCAGCGAGACCCCCAGTGCGGCAGGCAGGCAGAGCACGCAGACCATCAGGTTCGTGCCCAGCAGCTGGCCGAGGTCGCGGCCGACCATCTGGCAAAAGCGTGCAAAGCCTTTTTTCTCCGGCTCGTTTGGGCCTACGCCGTGGCCGTCCCGCCCATAAAGGGCATTGTAGATGCTCATTTTACTTCACCTCGGTGCCAAAGGCTTCGATTTGGGTCAGCGCCGGGAAGGGGGAAGTCCCCTCGGCCTGAATCAGATCCTTCAGCACAAGGCTGCGCACCCGCTTGGGCTCAAAGGCCACGCTCTGGGGTTTGGCGCTTTTCACCAGCGGGATGTCCAGCTGGCTGCCATCAGAAAATTCCACCGTGGCCTTTACCCAGTAGTTGTCGTGGGGGAAATCTGCCCGCTCGGTGATGCGCAGCTCATCCAGCAGTACTTCCCGGCCAAAATCCAGCGTCAGGGCTGCGTTCGGGTCGCGGTTGATGCCCCAGCTCTGGTAGGGATACTCGCCGTGGGCGCTGTTCTCAAAAATGCCGTCGATGGCGTTGTGGGCGGCAAACACCGCCTCGCCGCGCGTTTCTACGTTGGCGCTGGCGTGGGGATAAAAACCGGTGTCGCCATGCTCGTCATAGCAGTTGAAGGCCAGATTCCGCCGGGCGGCAATCTCTTCCGGCAGTGCCAGCCGTGCCCGGATAACGTGACGGCTGCCCGCAAAGCTCTTGGGCGAGTAGGTGATGGCCTGCTCCCCGAAGGGAATGTGGAAGTTGATCTCCCGCTTGACCACATACACAAGGGCTTCGGGCATGGTGTCCTCGAACTGGATGACGCAGTACTGCCCGGGATGGTCGATCTCCAGCGCCACCCGGTCGCCGGGCTTGTAGCAGTTGGTGTAAACAAGGGATACGGCGGTGTCAGCGTCACAGGTCATCAGGGTGTGGCCGGCTTCGTCCAGAATTTTCAGCTTGATGGTTTCCATGGCAGTTCTCCTTAGTACAGTTCGAGCTTCAGCATTTTTTGGAAATGCAGGGTGATCTTATAGATCGTTTCCGGCCATGCGGTGCGCAGGCGCGGGTCGGTGATAGGCACCGCCGTAACAGCAGCCGTTGCGGCGTCCGGGTCAAAGCGGATGCCGCCCAGTGTGCCCACCGCAAAGCCGTCCGCAGTGGGGACGGGTTGCTGCTCGGTGAGCAGGGTCAGGTCTACTGTGCCGGGATAGTCTGTTTCGTCCCGCAGGGTGATGCCCTGTTCGCTGACAGATACGCTGCGGCGGTAGGTGGTAAGCCCCGGGATGGGCGGGTACGCGCCCGCCAGTTCGCCGGTGATGCTATTTTCCTCGGTGCACACCTCCCGGGCAGCGTATTCCGCGCCGGGCAGCTGCTGCACGCCGTCAAAGGTGGGCAGGTTGTGCCATGCGCTCTGCATCGTCCAGATCTCATACCGCTGAGGGCTGAAGGTCTTTTTGGTGTAGCTCTCCACTCCGATATCGATGAGAAACGGTCTTCCGTCCTTGTACACGGTAATGCTGCCGGTATCGTTGTGGTTGTGGCTGTCGCCGTTGGAGCCAAACTTTGCACCCAGCACCCAGCTGCCCTGCCGTGCGGCATAAATGCCTACACTGGGGTACCATACTGCAGAACGATGCTGGGGAACTGCGGCGTATTCCATCAGTTCCTGCTCGGCAAAGGCGGTGGTCAGCCGGTACCACAGGTTGATGTGGGTGCTGCCGTCCGGGTTCTGCAAATGGTCGGGGTCGGCATCGGCGCGGAAATCTGCCGCCGCAAGGGCCTGCAAAGCATCGCTGCCTACGGCCTGTCCAAAGCGGTATTCCCGTGCACCGCAGCGCCCGGCCAGGGGGCTGCAATCGCCAAAGTTCAGATAGTAAGGTCCTTCCACATGGACATTGCAGATGTACTCCGCGATATTTTTGATCTTTGTTTCTCTGAATAGCGGGCGGAAGGCCTCCGGCGCAACGTTGGATAAAATTTCAAGACAGCCCCACAGGGTCAGTCCGGCGTGGCGATAATACTGCGCACCCTCGTTGCAGCAGCCGTCCGCGCCGTAGTCCTTCAAAAAGCAGTCGAGGCTGTACGCTGCCTGTTTGACGGCAGCCTGCCGCTGCTGCTGCGTGGTGGGCAGCAGAAAGACCGTGAGCAGCACATTCTGGGTGCACCAGCTCGTCCAATTACACATAGGCTCTGCGCCGTTGCCCATCCACCAGAAGTGGCTTGTAAAATAAGGCGTCAGGATGCGGGCGTTCAGCTCCCGCTCCATCCGCGCCGTGATGCCCGACGCGGCAGTATCCAGCTCATCGGGCAGTAAGTACCGGGTCAGCGCCAGCAGTGCGCCGGTCTCGGCGGCAAACAGGTCCACGATGGGGCGGGTGGTGTCCGGCAGGGGCAGCTGCGGGGTGTCCCGGATGTAGCTGTTGTGGGCGGGCAGCTGCCATGCGCTTTCCTCACAGATCGCCCATACGGTATCTGCAATTTCATCCAGAAAGCGCCCGGTGTGCTCCACACACTCGGCACTTACCAGCGCGCACAGCCGCGCCCGGCGGGAGAAGTAAGCCGTCTCCCATGGCGTGCGCCGCCCAGTGTGGGTGAAATCCAGCCAGAGCGAGAGCGGCAGGGGCGCAATGGGCGTTTGCAGTGCGGCTTCCCCCGCCTGCAAAAAGCGCTGCTTTGCCCGCAGGGGCAGCCCCTGCCATGCGGTGCGTTCCTTGGCAGGGGGGAAGGGCCGGTAATCGGGAAGAAATTCCGGCAGATGGGCAAGTTGTTCCTGTATCATAAAAGCCTCCGATTTTAAATACTTTGCTGGTATTCCCGCGGGCTGAGCCCTGTGACCTTTTTGAACACCTTGGAAAAATAAAAGGCGCTTTCGTACCCCAGTTTCTCAGCGATCTCGTATACTTTCAAATCGCCCTGTTCCAGCATCTCCTTCGCCGCAGCGATGCGGGTCTCGGTGATGTACTCCACAAAGCCGCTGTCGCCGTATTTGCCGAACAGCTGGCTGAGGTAGTTGGGCGAAAAATTGAATACAGCCGCCACATCGGCCAGCGTCAGTTTTTCCGAAAGGTGATTCTTAATATACTCCTGCACCTGTGCCACCACCTGCATCTTCCCGGCGGTGGCGTCGCCCTCGTTGACCTCCACGAACTGGATGGGCTGCTCCACCGTGAGCAGGGGCTGCAGGTGGGCGTTTTCCCGGCAGCGGCGCGCCAGCCCCAGCAGGGAGCCGGTGGGGCGACCTACCGCCCAGAGCAGCCGTACCGTGAAATAGTTGTATAGAATTTGGCTGGCGCGTTCCAGCAACGGGCGCAGCACCGTCCGGTAGTTCTGGCACTGGACATCGGTCAGGCAGAACAGCACATTGCAGCGCATGGCATCCGCCCCGGTCACATAGCAGGGCAGATAGTTCTGCAGGGTGGTCTCCAGCATCCGCCCGCAGGAAAAGCTCAGCTTCAGCTGCTGGGCGGGAGTAAGGGCGGTGTTGGCGATGATCTCGCAGCTGGCTACAAGATAGGCGTCGCTTGCAAGGTTCAGCTCCATGTGCTGCAAAGGCTGCTCCAATGCGGCTTCGTCCGGGAACAGCCCGGCGTACAGCCGCACGAAAAAACGCTCCTGATAGCTGCGCACACTCTCGGCAAGATTTTCCTGTGCCGACAATTCGCCCAGCAAAGCACGCTCCTTTTTTACCTTTTCGGCGGCCTTGGCAAGGGCGGTTTGCAGGTTCTCGGGGGTCAGGTCCAGCTTGACCAGATAATCCACCACCCCGGCACCCATGGCCTGCTTGATGTAATCAAATTCTTCAAAACTGGTCAGCATGATAAAGGCGGGCAGGGCGCTGCGTTCCCGGCAGGTGCGGGCAAGGGTAAGCCCGTCCATCACCGGCATTTTTACGTCGGCAATGACGATATCCGGCTTCTCCCGCTCAATGAGTTCCAGCGCCAGCTTGCCGTTGCGGGCGGTGCCGCAGACGGTATAGCCCAGCTTTTCCCATTCCAGCATCCCCTGCAGGCCGATGAGCACCAGCGGCTCATCATCCACCAGTAATATCCGCAGCATGGCTGTCTCCTTTCTGTTGATAGGGCAGCCGGATGGTGACCTCGGTGCCCACGTCCTCTTCGCTTTCAATGGTCAGGCCGTAGCCCTCGCCAAAGGAATACCGGATGCGGCGGTTCACATTCCACAGGCCGACATGACGGAACTTTTCAGCCTTTTCGGCACCCTCGGCGGGCTCGTCCAGAAGGTGAGCCACCAGCTCCGGCGGCATGCCCACGCCGTCATCGGTAATGCGCAGCAGTACGTCTCCGGTATCCGAGTCGGTGGAGATATCCAGCAGCACGCTGCCGTGGCCGCCCTTGGGCTCCAGCCCGTGGAAGATGGCGTTTTCCACCAGCGGCTGCAAGGTGAACCGGGGGATCATGCAGTCCCGGCAAAGGGTCTCACTTTCAATGCGGGAGACCTCAATTTCCAAGTCGCCGCCGTAGCGGTACTGCTGGATGGTAAAGTAATCGTTGAGCAGTGCCAGCTCCTCCTGCAAAGGTACCAGCTTCTGGGTGCCCTTGGAGATGCTCTTGGTCAGCCGCGCAAAGGCGGTGACCATCTCGGCAATGCCGGGTGCGTGCTGGATGGTAGCCATCCAGCGGATGCTGTTGAGGGTGTTGTAGATAAAGTGCGGGTTCACCTCGTTTTGCAGCATCCGATATTCCAGCTCCTGCTTGCGGCGCTCGTCCTCCACCCGGCGGGTCATCAGGCTGTCCACGTTTTCAGCCAGCTGGTTGATGCCCCGGCCGATGTCGCCCAGCTCGTTGTTCCACTCCACCGTGCGGTCCGGGGCAAAGTTGCCGCTGCCCACGGTCTCGATGCGCTTTTGCAGCGCCTCCACCGGGCGGGTGATGACCCGCTCCAGCCAGTGCTGCATCAAAAAGCTCAGTCCCCAGATGATGGCAGTGCCAAGGGCGACCAGCCACAGGTACACGCCGTAGTGCAGCAAAAAGGTATTTGCGGGCAAAAGCTGCACCAGCGCCGCGCTGCGGCCGTTCAGTGTTACCTTGACTACATAATACTTCTGGTCGTCCAGCTGCACCTTGCCCTGCCATGCGGTCTGCTCTGTCACGCCGTTATTGCTGCCGGTGCGCAGGGTGTAGTCCACCTCCCGCAGGCGGTTCTCAGTCTCGGTCAGGCTGCCGTTTTCGATCTGCCACAGGCGGCTGCCCATCTCCCAGTACAACGCGCTGCCGTCGGTCAGGCTGTAGCCCGCGGCCGGGTCGGTGATAATGGCGGTGTCCAGCGCAAGGTAGGTGCTGCCCCGGTGCAAGGTGCCCTTGCCGCAGCGGACAGGCTGGCTGAGGGCGATGCAGCCCGGACTGCCGGACAGCAGCGGGTCGGTAGTGAACTGCATCCCGTAACCCTTGGTGAGAAACTGCTTTATGCTGGTGCGGTTGAGCGCCGCCGAGGCGTTCAGCGGGCCGAACTGCAAATGCCGGTCGTTCTCATTGGTAACAAAAAAGCGGAGGATATGGCTGTACAGGGTGCTGGAATAGTATTTTTCCTGCATGGCTTCGTAGGCGGCAATGGTCTGGGTGCCGTTGATATTTTCCTGCGTGATGTACCGCCGCACGGTGCTGTCGATGGAAGCCCAGTTCAAAAGAGCATCGGCGCTGTCCAGACTGGTCTCGATGGAGGTAGCCACCAGCCGCAGGTTGAACTCTGCCGCCTGCAGGGAGTTGGCGCGCACATATTGGTTGGAGAGGGTGAACAGCGCCGCGCCCACAGCCAGCGAGGTAAGGATGGTAAAAAAGCGCATCCCCCACACGATCTGCCGCCGCAGCGGGAAACGATGGCTGCTCTTCATAGCGGAGCCTCCTTTCCGGTAATATTTTGCATTCTTTCCTTTATACAGTACTGATTCCGGCGCGGTTTGTCAACGACTTTTTTCATGGAAATTGTGTACTTTATACGCTTTTTTCTTGTGCCATGGATGTAAACTGTGCAAGAGAACAAGAAAGTGCAGACTCCAGTGTAAGAAAGTGCATCTTTTTTTAAAAGATACAGAAAAACTGCAACTCTTCCCGGAATTTTTCCATTCCGGTTTTTGCGTTTGTGCGGTATCCTAGTGTCAACAAAAGCGAGCGGCTCCCCGGCACGGGGGAGAACGCTGCACGAAATACACACACTGCCCTGAAGGAGGACACACTTATGAAAAAGATCTCTCGTCGTTCGTTCCTTACCGCTGCCGCAGCCTGCGGCGCTGCTGTTGCCCTGAGCGCCTGCGGCGGCTCTTCCGCAAGCTCCACCGCTGCTTCCTCCACTGCCGGCTCCACCGCTGCATCCGCAGCCGCAGGCCCTGTTACCCTGCAGTGGTCGGTGTGGGATAAGGAGTCCACCCCCTACTGGCAGGCCATGGCCGACGGCTACATGGCAAGCCACAAGGACGTGACCATCGAGATGGTGGATCTGGGCTCCAGCGATTACATGACCGTTCTGGCCACCCAGCTGGCTGGCAGCGCCGATCTGGATATCGTGACCATCAAGGATATCCCCGGCTACGCAAACCTGATCAATTTGGACTACCTCAAGCCCCTGAACGAGGTACTGACCCGCGACACTGGCGATTTCAACGGCACCATCGAGCAGCTGACCACCGACGACGGCAACTTCTACGCCGTGCCCTTCCGCAGCGACTTCTGGGTGCTGTACTACAACAAGGATCTGTTCGATAAGGCCGGTGTGGAGTATCCCTCCAATGACCTGACGATGGAAGATTACGATGCTCTGGCACGCAAGATGACCAGCGGCTCCGGCGACACCAAGGTCTATGGCTGCCACTACCACACCTGGCGCTCCGCCGCTTCTCTGTTCTCCATTCTGGACGGCAAGAACACCATCATCGACGGCAAATACGACTTCATGAAGCCCACCTACGATATGGTCATTGCCCAGCAGAAGGACGGCATCTGCATGGACTACGGCTACCTCAAGACCTCTTCTCTGCACTACTCCGCAGCCTTTGAGAACCAGCAGTGCGCAATGGTCAACATGGGCAGCTGGTTCATTTCCACGCTGGAAGCTTACATGAAGGATGCTGAGACCAAGTTCAACTGGGGCATCGTCAAGTATCCGCACCCCGCTGGTGCAGAGGCTGGTTCTACGCTGGGCACTGTGACCAGCCTGGCCATCAACGCCGATTCTCCCAAGGCAGAGGCCGCTGCCGACTTCATCAACTGGTGTGTCTCTGAAGAGGGCGCACAGGCCATTGCCAAGACCGGCACCTTCCCGGCCTGCGGCTCCGCTGCTACCGCCGAGATCATCAAGTCCACCGAAGGCTTCCCCGAGGACAGCAACTCTGTGGATGCACTGACCACCAGCAACGTTTATCTGGAGATGCCCTACACCCAGTACGCATCTGATATCGAGACCATTCTGAACGCCGAGCACGATGCCATTATGACCATGAGCGAGACCGTGGACGAGGGCATCCAGAACATGAACGATCAGGTTCCCGCAGTTCTCGGCTGATAAAGCGTTTTCCGCAATGGTTTGCGGTTCTCCTTCTTCATTGTTTTCAATCCCCATTCATTTTCCGATGACGAGCATCGGAAAAAAGCCCTGTCCGAGCGGGGCGGGTATGCACAGCGCCCGCCCCGCTCATTTTTTGGAAAAACTGTTATACTTCCGGGAAAGGAGGCTCTTTTATGGCGAGTGCTGCTGTCCAGAATAAAACTCCCCGTAAAGTGCTAAAAAAATCGACCCGCGATTCCCTGATCGCGTATTCCTTCATTGCGCCAAACTTCATTGGCTTCTGCGTGTTTACGCTGGTGCCCATGGTGTTTGCCATTGCGCTGGCTTTCTGCGCATGGGACGGCCGCCACGCCATCGAGTTTATCGGTCTGAAGAACTTTGTAAAACTCTTTACCACCGATAAAATTTTTCAGGCGGCGCTGAAAAATACCATCGTCTACGTCATTGGCACGGTGCCGCTGACGCTGGCCTGCTCGCTGGCCATGGCTGTGCTGCTGAACCAGAACGTGAAGCTGCGCAACTTCTTCCGCACCGTGGCGTTCTTCCCTTACGTTGCTTCGCTGGTGGCGGTGGCAGCGGTGTGGAACATGATCTTCAACCCCTCCATGGGCCCCATCAACATGATCCTGAACCAGTTCTTTGGCGTGGCGGTGGAAAACCTGCCCCGCTGGGCTGCCGGTAAGGACACCGCTATGATCACGGTCATCCTGTTCAGCGTGTGGAAGAACATGGGCTACTACATGGTCATCTATCTGGCAGGCCTGCAGGGCTGCAACCCGGACCTGAACGAAGCCGCCGAGCTGGACGGTGCAAACCGCTGGCAGCAGTTCTGGCACATCACCCTGCCGCAGCTGCGCCCCACCACCTTCTTTGTGGTCATTATGCTCACCATCTCCGGCTTCAAGGTCTACGACCAGATGTACATGATCACGCAGGGCGGCCCCGGCACTGCTACCATGACGCTGGTGTACTACATCTATAATGTGGCCTTCGTCAATACCCCGAAATACGGCTACGCAAGTGCCATTGCCATGGTGCTGTTCGTACTGGTGCTGATCGTTACCATCATCCAGTTCCGCGGCTCCAAGGGCGATAACTGAGAAAGGAGGAAGAAACCATGGCAACCGCTGTTATTAAAGACCACGCTTCCCAGAAGCGCCGCAATTTCATCTCCAAGTTCCTGATCTATTTCTTCCTCATCGTCATCACAGCTTGTATGCTACTGCCTTTTTTGTGGATGCTGTCCTCCTCCTTTAAGCTGAATAAGGACGTGTTCGGCTTCCCCATCCAGTGGATCCCCAAAAATCCCCGCTGGCAGAACTATGTGGACATCTGGACCCAGATCCCGCTGCTGACCTTTGTGAAAAACACGGTCAAGATCACCGTGGTGGTCACCCTGTTGCAGCTGTTTACCTCCTCCTTTGCAGCCTACGCCTTTGCAAAGATGCAGTTCAAGGGCAAAAACGTGCTCTTCCTCGGCTACATTGCCACCATCGCAGTGCCTTGGCAGGCCTACATGGTGCCCCAGTTCATGATGATGAGCTCGTGGCATTTGAACAACACCCATCTGGCCATTATGTGCCTGCAGGCCTTCAGCGCCTTCGGCGTGTTCCTGATGAAGCAGTTCTACGAGGGCGTGCCTACCGAGCTGTGTGAGGCTGCCCGCATTGATGGCCTGAGCGAGTACGGCATCTGGTGGCACATCATGCTGCCGCTCAGCCTGCCCGCCCTGTCCACCCTGACCATCTTCACCTTTGTGAACACCTGGAACGACTTCCTTGGCCCCCTGATCTACCTGACCAAGACCGAACTCAAGACAATCCAGATCGGTCTGCGTATGTTCATCACCCAGTATTCTGCAGAGTACGGCCTGATCATGGCGGCCTCTGTGGTGGCACTGATCCCGGTGCTGATCGTGTTCCTCTCCCTGCAGAAGTATTTTGTGCAGGGCGTGGCATCCACCGGCATCAAGGGCTAAATAAATCACCCGTAAGCGGGGCGTGGGCAGTACCCGCGCCCCGCATTTTTTGCAGAAATAGAGGGAAAACGTTATGTTATATCCTGAACAGAATGAAGCGCGCTTGAAGCTGAGCCTTGACGGCACATGGGCGTTTGCGCTGGGCAGCTGCGTGGAAGACCAGTTCGATCCCGCAAAGCCCCTGCCGGATGCCCAGCCCATCGCCGTGCCCGCCAGCTACAACGACCAGAACGACCAGACCACCGCCCTGCGCCGCCACTACGGCTGGGCATGGTATCAGCGCAAAGTTACCCTGCCCACTTTCTGCGCCGGGCAGCGGGTGGTGCTGCGGTTCGGCTCGGTGACCCACACCGCAAAGGTCTGGCTGAACGGCCAGCTCATTGCACAGCACAAGGGCGGCTTTACCCCCTTTGAAGCAGACGTCACCGCCCTGCTGCGCCCCGGCGAGACGGTGCTGCTGACCGTCGCCTGCGACAACCGGGTAAACCACAGCACCCTGCCTGTGGGCAACGAGGACGGACAACTGGCCTTCTTTGGCTCGGACAACGCGGGCATCCCCAGCGTGGAAGCCGCCAAGCGCGCCGCCGCACCCCAGAACCGCCCGAACTTTGATTTCTTCAACTATGCGGGCATCCACCGCCCGGTGGTGCTCTACACCACCCCAAAAGAGTATATCGAGGATGTGACCGTAGTGCCCGCCGTGGACGGCACGGTGCAGTATGCGGTCAAAACCACCGGCAGCGCGCCTGTCCATGTCACGGTGCTGGATGCGGACGGCAACGCCGTTGCAAGCGCCGAGGGTACAGAAGGCACGATCACCATCCCGGAAGTGCATCTCTGGGAGCCCAGACCCGGCACGCCCTACCTGTACACCCTGCACATCACCTGCGGGGCGGATGTCTACGACCAGACCTTTGGCGTGCGCAGCATTGAGGTGCGGGGCACACAGGTGCTTTTGAACGGAAAACCGCTCTATTTCAAGGGCTTTTGCAAGCACGAGGACTTTACCGCCCATGGGCGCGGCTTTGACCCGGTGCTGAACGTGAAGGATGTGAACCTGATCCACTGGGCAAACGCCAACGCGGTGCGTACCAGCCACTACCCCTACGCTGAGGAGTTCTACGACCTGTGCGACCGGGAGGGCATTCTGGTCATGGACGAGACCCCGGCGGTGGGCATCGGCGGCGGGGCGGCGGTGAATCCTTACAAGGAATATCCCCTTGCGGAGCATCACCGGCAGGTGCTTGCCGAGATGATCCATCGGGACAAAAACCACCCCTGCGTGGTGCTGTGGAGCCTTGGCAACGAGCCGGATCTGGAGCACTTCCCGCAGGATGCCTACGATTACTGGCACCCGCTGTATGAGCTGGCGCATCAGCTGGACCCGCAGAACCGCCCGGTCACCCTCGTCTGCTGCCAGAACGACTATACGAAGGATATCACCACCCGCACCATGGATATCGTCTGCATCAACCGCTACTACGGCTGGTACAACCTTTCCGGCGACATGGACGCTGCCTGCTACGGCTTGAATCAGGAGCTGGATTTCTGGGCAGAGCAGCACAAGCCCGTAATGATGAGCGAGTACGGCGCAGACACTGTGGCAGGCCTGCACACCGCCGGAGCCGAGATGTTCAGTGAGGAGTTTCAGGTGGAGTTCTACCGCCGTCTGGATGCAGAGTTTGACAAGCGCCCGTGGTTTGTGGGAGAATTTGTCTGGAACTTTGCAGACTACGACACCGTGCAGGGCCCCATGCGGGTGGATGGCAACAAAAAGGGCCTGTTCACCCGGGACCGCCGCCCCAAGCTGGGTATGCACTTTCTGCGCCAGCGGTGGGCAGAGATCCCTACGTTTGGATTTAAGGAGTAATCATGATGAAAAACTACCAGAACCACGCGATGACCGACGCCGAGGCACGGCAGGCACTGGCCGATGCCTGCAAACAGGTGGAGACCAATCTGCCCCTGTACACCTACCAGTGCCAGAACCATTCCAGTGTGAACGATATCTACCCAGGCTGCGCCAATAACCAGTGGACCTGCGGCTTTTGGCCCGGTGAGATCTGGCTGGCCTACGAGGCCACCGGGGACGAAAAATTCAAGACCGCCGCCCTCATTCAGGTGGACAGCTTTGCGGACCGCATTGCCCGCAAGGTGGAGGTGGACCACCACGATATGGGCTTTTTGTACAGCCCCACCTGCGTGGCAGCGTGGAAGCTGGTGGGCAGCGAAAAGGGCAAAAATGCCGCCATTGCCGCCGCCGACCAGCTGCTGACCCGCTACCAGCCCAGCGGCCGCTTCTTGCAGGCATGGGGCACTATGGATGACCCCGACAACTACCGCTATATCATTGACTGCATGCTCAACGTGCCGCTGCTGTACTGGGCAGCGCAGGTGACCGGCAGCGACCACTACCGCGAGATCGCCGCCGCCCACACCGCCACCACGCTGGCAAACTCCTTCCGACCGGACGGCAGCACCTACCACACTTTCTTTATGAACCCGGACGGCACCCCCAAGGGCGGCCGCACCTGTCAGGGCTATAAGGACGACAGCTTCTGGGCGCGGGGACAGGCGTGGGGCGTGTACGGCAGCGCCATTGGCTACACCTACACCCACGATGAAAAGTTTTTGGATGTGTTCCGCAAGGCACTGGCGTTCTACCTTTCCCGTCTGCCAGAGGACATGATCCCCTGCTGGGATATGCTCTTTGCCCCGGAAAGCGGCGAGCCGCGGGATTCCTCCTCCGCTGCCATCGTGGCTTGTGGATTGCTGGAAGCAGCCAAGTATGTGGATGAAACAGAAGCTGCCCAGTGGCGCACGCTGGCGCGGCAGATGCTGGCCAGCCTTGCCGCAAACTACGCAGTAAAGCCCGGTACCCTCGGCTCCGGCCAGCTGCTGCACGGCACTTACAGCAAAAAAAGCCCCTACAACACCTGCACCCCGGAGGGCGTGGATGAATGCACGAGCTGGGGCGATTATTTTTACATGGAGGCGCTGACCCGCCTGACCAAAGATTGGGAGATGTACTGGTGATGAACTTGCAGACCAAAGCGGATTTTACCGCACTGATGCACAAATTTCTCGACCCGCTCAAGCCTTATTATTCCGCAGGCTGCGCCCGGCTGCATCTGGGCGAGACGGGCGTGACCTACAACCAAAATGCTATTGAGCTGGAAGCCTTCAGCCGCCCGCTGTGGGCGCTGGTGCCCTTCTGGGTGGGCGGCGGCTCTGAGCCGGAATTTGAAACCATCTACCGCAAGGGTCTTGCCGCCGGCGCCGACCCGGAAAACCCCGAATACTGGGGCACCACCGGGGAATACGACCAGTGTTATGTGGAGATGGCTGCCATTGCCTGCGGCATCCTCACCGCACCGGAAAAGTTGTGGACCCCGCTTTCTGACACCGAAAAACAGAACCTTGCTGCATGGCTGGGGCAGATCAACGCCCACACCATCCCGGACTGCAACTGGCAGTTTTTCCGCATCCTTGTAAACCTTGCCCTGAAAAGCGTGGGGATGCCTTTCAGCCCGGAACTGCTGGAGGACGGTCTTTGCAAAATTGACAGCTATTACAGCGGCGACGGCTGGTCCACCGATGGCGCCTCCGTACAAAAGGATTACTACATCCCGTGGGCCATCCAGTATTACGGGCTGCTCTACTCTAAATTTGCCGCCGACACCGACCCCCGGCGTGCTGCACTCTACCGCCAGCGCGCCCAGCTGTTCGCGCAGCAGTTCGTCTACTGGTTCGATGCCAACGGCGCAGCGCTGCCCTTTGGCCGCAGCCTGACCTACCGCTTTGCTCAGAACAGCTTCTGGGCGGCCTGCATCTGGGCAGGGCTGGAGCCGCTGCCCCTGCCGGTGATGAAAGGGCTCATCGTCCGCAACTTCAACTGGTGGCTGGGGCAGAAAATGTTCGACCGGGACGGTATCCTGACCATCGGCTACTGCTACCCGCAGATGTACATGGCCGAGCGGTACAACGCCCCCGGCAGTCCCTACTGGGGCATGAAGAGCTTTTTGCTGCTTGCTTTGCCGGATGACCATCCCTTCTGGTCTGCCGAAGCCGCGCCCATGCCCGCATTGGAGCGGCTCAAGCCAATGCCCTACGCCAATATGCTGGTGCAGCGCCGGGCGGGGCGGGTAACGGCCTATGCTGCCGGTGTCAACGAGGGGCACGGCCACGGACAGTTCCCGGAAAAGTATGCAAAATTTGCCTACGATACCCGCTTTGGCTTCTGCGCCTCCCGCAGCCGGGAGGTGCTCAATCAGGCGGCTCCCGACAGTATGCTGGCCTTTGTCATCGACGATAACGTGTTTGTGCGCAAGGTGAGCAAAACGTGGGAAATTGAAGCCGGGGCTGTGACTGCGCAGTGGTCGCCCTTCCCCGGCATTGAGGTGACCACTACCATCACCCCCACGGCCACCGGCCACTGCCGCCATCACGAGATTGACAGCAGTTTCGACTGCGAAGCCTACGACTGCGGTTTTGCCGTGCCCAATTTTGCACCGGGCTATGCCGAAAGCGTGGAAAATGACACCGCCGAAGCCCATTGCGACACCCTGCGCTGCACCGTGCGCGGCAGGGGAGAAGCAGTGGTCATCGGCTGCGACCCCAACACCAGCCTGTACTTCACTAACGTCCATCTGCCCGCCGTGAAGTACCACATCCCCAAGGGGCACACAGGACTGGACACCGAGGTCTTTGACGAAGCGGACTGATGCCGCTTCTTTCCAGAAAAACAGTCGTTTTGTGCGGCTGTTTTTCTTATATCCTGTGCTATAATAAAAGCAGAAAATGCTGCGAGGTGACATTTATGCCGTTAAATCATCCCATTACCTCGGCGCTTCTGGCCGACCCGGAAATTTTCCAGCAGAACCGTCTGCCCTTCCATGCCCATTTTACCGACCAGACCAGCCTGGAACTGCCCCTGACCGTCAGCTTGGACGGCGAGTGGAACTTCTGCTATGCGGAAAACCTGACTGCACCCTTTACGGACTGGGACACCCTGACCGTGCCGGGCTTCATCCAGATGCAGAGCCTGCAAAAGCCCGGCCAGCCCTACGGCGCGCCCCATTATGTCAACACCCAGTACCCGTGGGATGGCCACGAAAAGCTGCACCCCGGTCAGATTCCGCAGGACTATAACCCCATCGGGGAATACCAGCGCAGTTTCACCCTGCCGGAAAGCTGGGCAAGCTGTTACTTGCGCCTGAACGGTGCCGACAGTGCCGCCGCCGTCTGGTGCAACGGCGTTTACATCGGCTACACCGAGGATACCTTCACTCCCGCTGAATTTGACATGACTGCTGCCGTCCACCCCGGCGAAAATACCCTGACGGTACAGGTGTACCGTTTCTCCTCCGGCAGCTGGCTGGAGGATCAGGATTTCTGGCGCATGAGCGGCTTATTCCGCTCCGTGGAGCTGTTCACAAAGCCGGAAATTCACCTCGAGGATGTCTTTGTGAAGCAGGATTTTGCCCCGGACTTTTCCAGTGCCACCGTCACCTTTGATTGCAAGGTCAGCGGCGCGGGAACGGTGTCGGTGGTGTTTGACGGCGAGGAGCAGTCCGCTGAGGTGGGGGAGCCTGCCGAATACGACAGCGGCGTGGTGTTTGGCAAAGGCGAGTCCGACCCGGATGTGGAGGAGGACGTACAGGACGTTTCCTTCACTTTTACGGTGGAGCATCCCGCCCTGTGGAGCGCCGAGCAGCCGAACCTGTACGAGGCCGAGATTGCTCTGCTGCGCGAGGGCGCTCTCGTGGAGCGCACCGGGTTGAAAGTCGGTCTGCGCAAATTTGAACTGAAAGACCGCCAGATGCTTTTGAACGGCCAGCGCATCGTGTTCAAGGGTGTCAACCGCCACGAGTGGAGCTGCCGGACCGGCCGCACCGTCAGCCGGGAAGAGATGCTGTGGGATGTAAAGAACCTGAAGGCCCACAACGTCAACGCCGTGCGCACTAGCCACTACCCGGACGACCCCTATTTTCTGCAGCTCTGCGATGAATACGGTCTGTATGTCATCGGGGAGACCAATCTGGAGACCCACGGCACATGGCAGAAGCTGGGTGCGGACGGCTCGGACGAGTGGACGCTGCCCGGTGCCCGCCCGGAGTGGCGGGAGAATGTGCTTGCCCGCGCCGAAGCCATGCTGGAACGGGACAAAAACCACCCGGCCATCCTCATTTGGTCTTGCGGCAACGAGAGCCACGGCGGCAAGACCCTGTGGGAGATGAGCGAGTATTTCCGCCGCACCGACCCCAGCCGCCTTGTGCATTACGAGGGCATTTTCTGGAACCGGGAATACCCCGCCACCTCCGATATGGAAAGCCAGATGTACACCCCGGTGGCAGACATTAAAAAGTTTTTGGCAGAGCACCCGGAAAAGCCTTTCATCATGTGCGAATACAGCCACGCTATGGGCAACAGCTGCGGCGGCATCGCAGATTATACCGAGTATGCCTACGAAGAGCCGCTGTATCAGGGCGGGTTTATCTGGGAGTACATGGACCACGGCATTGCAGTGATAAGCCCGGACGGAAAGCCCGGCTTTGCCTACGGCGGCGACTTTGGCGACCGCCCCACCGACCGGGAATTCTGCGTGGACGGCCTTGTGCTGCCCGACCGCCGCAATACTCCCAAGATGGATGCAGTCAAGGCGGCCTACGCACCGCTGAAAATCACCCTGACCGACACCGAAGTCGTGATTGAAAACCGGAACCTCTTTACCGACCTGAGCGCCTACGACCTTGTGTTTGCATCTTCGGTCAACGGCAAGCCGGAACGCCGCGCGGTGCTGCGGGCAGACTGCGCACCCGGCAAGACTGCGCACATCGCGTTCCCGTTCCCTCTGCCGGAGACAGGGCTTGCCTGCATGACCGTTACCGCAGTGCAGCGGGCTGCAAAGCCCGGCATCCCGACGGGCTATGAAGCTGCCTTTGGGCAGGTATGGCACAACTACGCCGCCGCCCGGCTGACCGTTGCCGCGCCGGAATTGGTGGAGATGGACTGCGACATCGGCGTAAAGGGCGATGGCTTCGAGTACATCTTTGGTCGCGGCAAGGGGCTGGTGTCCATCCGCTACAACGGTGTGCAGCTGTTGGACGATACCGTGCGCCCCAACTTCTGGCGTGCGCCCACCAACAACGACGAGGGCTGCGCAGAGCCGTTTGCATTTGCCTTCTGGAAAACCGCCGGTCTCTACGCCCGGTGCGATAACCTGACTGCCGAAGCAAAGGATGAGTTCGTCATCGTCCGCGCAAACTACACCCTACCAGATGGGCAGACGCTGCCCATTGATTTTGCCATCGACGGCGCAGGCCGCTGCGATATCACCATGACATGGCAGGGCGAAAAGACTGAGCTGCCGGAGTTCGGGCTGCTCTTCCCGATGCGCCGGGAGCTGACCAAGGTATCCTATCTGGGTCTTGGCCCCCGGGAGACCACCGCCGACCGCACCGCAGGCGGCAAGATGGGCGCTTGGAGCTACAATGTCCGGCAGGATTTTGCCCAGAACAGCCCGGTCTACCCGCAGGAATGCGGCAGCCGTACCGGCGTGTACAGCGCAGCACTCACCGGCAGCGGATTGAATATAGGCATCGGCTTTGCAGGGGACGGCATGACCTTCTCGGCGCTGCCCTACACGCCCCATGAACTGGAAAACGCCCGCCACCTTTACGAGCTGCCCCGGGACGACAATAAGACGGTCGTCCGCTGCGCTGCTTTCCAGCGCGGCGTGGGCGGCGACAACAGCTGGGGCGCAAAGCCCCATGCAGACGCCTGCTTTGCGGTGGAGAAGGGAACCTCGTTCCGTTTTACGATTCAAAAATAAAAATTTACTTGGCTAAAGTGGTGGGTATCATCGTGATACCCACCACTTTGGTCTTATTGCGAAACCGTAACAAGACAAAAATCAGCGCAATATTCAAATAGTATATTTGCGATATGCAATCCAACGTTGTAGCTGCTGCATTAAAAAGTTGAATTTTTATGGTTTATGGAGAAATAAGGAATTGTGTCAAAATGACACAATTGCTCCGGACACCTTCATAGAACCATGGAATGTGAATATTTTGCTTTCATAGGAGTTCATGTTTTTTTACTGAATCTCGTGAAAAGCGTATAAAAAGCTTGCAATCATCTGTAAAATGTGGTATATCCATTATACGAAACATTGCTTTAAAAGAACACTCCACCGTTCAATGATGTGTAAAGTGAGGTGCCTGCCATGACCGCTGTGATCTACGCCCGCTATTCCAGTGACAACCAGCGTGAAGAATCCATCGAAGGCCAGATCCGGGAGTGCACGGCCTATGCGGAAAAGAACGGCATCACCATCGTCAAGCACTACATTGACCGTGCCATCTCTGCCAAGACAGACAACCGCCCGGAGTTTCAGCAGATGATTAAGGACAGTGACAAGAAGCTGTTTGACATCGTGCTGGTCTGGAAGTTGGATCGTTTTGCCCGGAACCGCTACGACAGTGCCCGGTACAAGACCCAGCTGAAGAAGAACGGTGTCAAGCTCATGTCTGCCACCGAGATCATCTCCGAGGGACCGGAGGGCATCATTCTGGAATCGGTGCTGGAAGGTTATGCCGAGTATTATTCCGCTGACCTGTCTGAAAAGGTCATTCGTGGCATGACCGAAAACGCACTGAAGGGAAAGTTCACTGGCGGTGCCATTCCCTTTGGCTACATCATCAACGCAGACCACCGCTTTGAAATCGACCCGTTGACTGCTCCCTTTGTGGCAGAAACCTTCCAGCGGTACAACGATGGCCAGACCATGCGGGAAATTCGGGATTGGCTGAACGAAAAGGGCGTCAAGAACCAGCGTGGCGGGCTGATGACCTTCAACACCATTCAGCATATGCTGAACAATCGCCGCTACATCGGGGAGCTGAAATATCGTGATGTTTTGATTCCCGATGCGATTCCCTCCATTGTGTCCGCAGAGCTTTTCAACGATGTGCAGGAAAAGATCGCCAAAAACAAAAAAGCCCCTGCCCGTAGAAAGGCAGAGGATGACTACCTGCTCACCACCAAGCTGTTCTGCAGCTACTGTGGGGCGTTGATGTTTGGCGAAAGCGGCACAAGCCGGACGGGTGAAGTCCACCGCTACTATAAATGTGCCACTGCCAAAAAGCACAAGGGCTGCAAGAAAAAGACCGTCCGCAAACAGTGGCTGGAAGATCTGGTGGTGAACCAGACCATGCAGCTTGTCAAGGACGATGCCGCTATGGAATCCATCATCGCCAAGGTGATGGAGCTGCAAAACAAGGAGAACACCAACATTCCCCTTTATGAAAAGCAGCTCCGTGATGCGGAATCTGGTATTCAGAATATGCTGAATGCGATTCAGGCCGGTATCCTGACCAGTTCCACCAAGGAGCGGCTAGAGCAGCTGGAAGAAACCAAGCGTGAGCTTGAAGCCCGCATTGCGGAAGAAAAGCTGGCGAAGCCCAAGGTCACGGAGGAGTTCATTCGCTTTTGGTTGCTGCGGTTCCGTAAGCTGGATATGAGCCTGAAAGACCAGCGGCAGGCTCTGGTGGATACCTTCATCAATGCGATTTACCTGTATGACGATAAGGTTTTGATTACCTTTAACTATAAAGAGGGTACACAGACCATTCCTTTTGAAAAAGTAGAGGAATCCAAAGCAAAGGGAAATGGTTCGGATTTTGATTGCGTAACTGCACCAAGAAAAACCAGTACACAATGTGTACTGGTTTTTCTTTTTCGGTGCGGAAGAGGACTTGAACAGGGCGGCGGCGCGCAGCGCCGTAAGCAATCAGCCCGGTGGGCTGTTGCTTAGCCCGCGGTTCCCAACCTGTAGGAATGTCTACCGGGAGGCAGACTGTCTACTGTCTTTTTTGCTTTACACGGCAGTTTCCCTTTAGCAGTAACTGCGGATAAGAGGACTTGAACAGCAACGACGACCGCAGCCAGCGGCTGAAACAGGGAGGAGTTGTTGGGGCCACGTTCTGATTTTTCAAAGCCCTGCCAAGGGGCTGCAGAAAAATCAGCAAACGCAACCCGTAAGGCCCTGACCACCAGATTCCGCTGCGGTTCCCAACCTGTAGGAATATCTACCGGGAGACTGCCGCTAATTTTGCTTCACCCAACAATTCCCCTTTCATAGTAACAGCGGATAACATGGATATCGGCTGCGTGGAACTGCTGCTCCGGGATGGGAGAAAAATTTCCATTGACAAAAACTGCCGCTCACCTGCGTAACGGAACGCAGGCGGGCGGCGTTTTGCACTATCGGCTCTGAGACTGCCGGAAATTATGAAAGACTTTCAATGATCTCCGCACTCTTTTTAATGCCGCCGCTGCCAAACTCGCGGCTGATGGTAATGATATGTTTTTCCATTAGACTTCTCCTTTCTGGTTCAGTTCACGGTAGGTTTTGCAGATCAGATAGCCTGCAATCAGGAAGGTGAGGATATCCGACATGGGCATGGAGTACAGCACGCCGTCCAGCCCGAAGAACCGGGGCAGCAGCAGGGCAAAGCCCACGCCGAACACCACCTCACGCACCATGGACAGGGCGGTGGATTCCACTGCCTTGCCCATGGCCTGCAAAAAGATGAAGCAGGCCTTGTTGACACAGGCCAGAATGATCATGCACAGGTAGATGCGGAAGGACTTCACGGCAAAGTCTGTGTAGTAGACGCTCTCGTTGGCGGCACCAAACAGGGTGATGAGCTGCCGGGGAAGCAGCTCCACCAGCACCAGTGCAACGGCGCCCACGGTGGCTTCTGCCAGCAGCAGTTTTGTGAACAGTTCCTTCACACGGGCAGGCTTTTTTGCGCCCATGTTGAAACCCACCACGGGGATGCAGCCGGCCGCCATGCCCACCACGATGGAGATGACGATCTGGAAGAACTTCATCACGATGCCAACAACTGCCATGGGAATCTGTGCATACTGCTCCTGCCCGAACACGGTGTCTAGTGCGCCGTATTTGCGGATCATGTTGTTGATGGCTGCCATAGCCGCCACAAGGCTGATCTGGGACAGAAAGCTGGTCATGCCAAGGGTCAGGGTGCGGCCGCAGATGGAGCCTTTCAGCCGGTAGTCGCCCTTTTCAGGACGGATGATCTTCATGTGCAGCAGATACCACACTGCCAGCGCTGCGGTGACCAGCTGACCGATCACAGTAGCCACCGCCGCGCCCATCATGCCCCAGCGCAAGCCGAAAATGAAAACGGGGTCCAGAATAATGTTCAGCACCGCACCCGCAAGGGTGGAGATCATGGCAAACCGGGGGTTGCCATCCGCGCGGATAATGGGGTTCATGGCCTGCCCAAACATATAAAAGGGCACGCCCAGCGTGATATAAAAGAAATACTCCTGGGAGTGGTGGTAGGTCTCGGCGTTGACCGTTCCGCCAAACATGGCGAGAATGTTGTCCGCAAAAATCAGATAGAGCGCAGCCAGCACAATGCTGCTGACCAGACACATCACCACCGCATTGCCGACGCTCCGCTTTGCCTTGGGGACCTCGTTCTGTCCAAGGCTGATACTGACAAAAGCGCAGCAGCCGTCACCGATCATCACGGCAATAGCCAGTGCCACAACCGTAAGCGGGAACACAACGGTGTTGGCGGCGTTGCCATAAGAGCCAAGATAGCTGGCGTTTGCAATAAAGATCTGGTCCACGATGTTATACAGTGCGCCGACCAGAAGCGAAATAATGCACGGGATCGCATACTTCTGCATCAGCTTGCTGATGCGCTCCGTGCCGAGAAATTGATTGGAGCTTTCCATGGGATTCACCTTTACCTTTCCATTTTAGGGCAAACAAAAACAACGGGCAGCCCTCATGCAACCGGTTTTACGCATGAGTGCTACTCGTTGTACGAAATCATTATAGCCTGCCTGTCTGGAATTTGCAAAGGCAGTTTTGCACAAGAATTGTACTGGGCATTCTGCGCAGATTGCACGAGGAAAACTTTGTGAAAGATGCCCTTTGAAGCCCGCCAACCTACCGTGGTACAATAAAGTTGATCGATCCATTTTAATGGAATCTTTATACTTCTACAATTTTCTTTACGGCTCTTTTATCTATTCCATGCTAATCTTTATGCACACGGATAGGTAAAGGAGCTTTTATGATTCAGTATCCTCGTTACAAGCGGCACCGTTTTTCTTCTTTTCAGGTTATTATTGCAGGTTTTGCGGCAGTCGATCTGGTGGGCGCATTGCTTCTGATGCTCCCGATCGCTGCACAGCAGCGGTGCGTCACACCGTTCCATGAGGCACTGTTTACCTCCACCTCCGCCCTTTGTGTGACCGGACTTGTGGTTCAGGATACCGGCAGCTACTGGTCGGCTTTTGGGCAAAGCGTGATCCTTCTTCTGATCCAGATCGGAGGATTGGGTGTCATTACGGTGGGCGCTGCCTTTGCGCTGCTTTCCGGGCGAAAGATTTCCCTCAAGCAGCGCAGCACGATGCAGGAAGCCACCGCTGCCCCGCAGATGGGCGGCATCGTGCGGCTGACAGGCTTTATTCTGCGGATCACCGCCCTGTTTGAATTGGTCGGTGCTGCACTGCTGCTGCCGACATTTTGCGCCGATTATGGACTGCGCGGGATCTGGTACGCGTTGTTTCATTCCATTTCGGCGTTCTGCAATGCCGGCTTTGACCTGCTGGGAACAGAGGGTGCAAAATTTGTTTCGCTGACACGGTATGCAGGAAACCCATTGCTTACCACAGTGATCGCGGCCCTGATCGTCTTTGGCGGCCTTGGCTTTCTGACATGGGAGGACATTTGTACATATCGCCTTGATTTTCACCGTTACCGGATGCAGAGCAAGGTGATCCTTGTCACAACGGCATTTCTTCTGGTATTGCCGACGCTGTACTTTTATTGCTTCGAGTTCACGGCAGGCTCTGCCCGGCAGCGCATTTTATTGTCGATGTTTCAATCCGTTACCCCCCGTACTGCCGGTTTTAACACCGCCGATCTTGCTGCGATGGGCAGCACTTCACAGGCATTGATGGTGGTTCTGATGCTGTTAGGCGGTTCGCCCGGCTCTACGGCAGGCGGCATGAAAACCACAACATTTGCCGTTCTGCTGGCCAATATGTGGGCGACCTTCCGCCGCAGAGAAGATGCCGAATTTTTCGGGCGGCGCATAGATGGTTCTGCGGTCAAGAATGCTGCCACGATCGCAGGAATGTATTTGACGCTGTTCTTCCTCGGAGCCTTTGTCATTGCTGCGGCCGAGCAGCTGCCGATGTCGGTCTGTCTGTATGAGACTGCTTCGGCTGTGGCAACGGTAGGTCTGACATTGGGCATCACGCCGCAATTGGGCATCCTTTCGCAGGGGGTGCTGATCGCACTGATGTTTTTGGGACGTGTTGGTGGATTGACGTTGATCTATGCGGCATTTGGCAGCAGCCCTGCCCACTCTCGTCTGCCGCAGGAGAAAATCGCAATCGGATAAAGGAGACAAGTATGAAATCGATTCTTTTGATTGGGCTTGGCCGTTTTGGCCGCCATATTGCGCAGGAACTGAATGAGCTGGGTCATCAGGTCATGGCGATCGACAGCAACGAAGACCGTGTGAACGCCGTGCTTTCCTATGTGACGAATGCACAGATCGGTGACAGCACCAGCGAATACTTTCTGCGCTCCCTTGGTGTTGGCAATTTTGATGTGTGTATCGTAACCATCGGCGGCAATTTTCAGAGTTCGTTGGAAACAACATCACTGCTCAAGGAGCTGGGCGCAAAGCTTGTGGTCTCGCGTGCAGAGCGGGATGTACAAGCCAAGTTCCTGCTGCGCAACGGTGCGGATGAAGTGGTCTACCCGGAAAAGCAGCTGGCAAAGTGGGCAGCGATCCGATACAGCTCTGAACACATTCTGGATTATATCGAGCTGCAGGACGACCACGCCATCATGGAAGTGACCATTCCGCCGGAATGGGTGGATCGCACGATCGGTGAGATCAATATCCGAAAAAAGTATAACATCAACATTCTTGCGCTGAAAAAAGACGGAAAGCTCGATATGAGCATTACGCCGGATACGCAGCTGTGCCGGGACGAAAGTATGCTGGTTTTGGGAAAATATGCATCGATCCAGAAGTGTTTCCGGCTCTGAAAAGATAGGACGGATCATATGGATGTCGTTTTGTTACTGATGGTTCTTGGAGTCATGTTGAGTGGTTTTTGGGCAGCAGATGCGCTGGATCACATGCGGAAGGAGATCCTTCAACAGGAAGGAAAAAGACGTGGCTGGTGGTCGTGACCATCAAATTGTGCTATACTGTGGGCAAGGCAGGTGATTTTTATGAATCAGAACGACCCACCCACTGAACATATTCTGGCGTGTCTGTCGTCCTCTCCCTCCAATGCAAAGATCGTGCGGACGGCAGCAACGATGGCAAAGGCGTTTGGAGGGACCTTTACAGCTCTGTATGTCCGGACTCCGGATTCGGATCAGATGGGACAAGAAGATCGTCGGCGTTTGCAGCAGCACATTCGTATGGCAGAGCAGGCAGGTGCCGACATCTCTACGATCTATGGGGATGACATTCCGCAGCAGATCGCAGAGTTTGCCCGCATCTCCGGCATTACAAAAATCGTACTGGGGAGCTCCAGCGTGCATCGCCGCCATTTCTGGAGTGGACCGTCACTGACTGAAAAATTGACGCTGACTGCGCCTAATCTGGATATTTACATCATCCCGGATGCTTCTGCAGAGAACGGCTACGGTTCAGGACGGAAGCTGTTCACCCGTCCGCTTCTGCCGTCTGTCCGTGATCTTCTGATCACCGCAGGCATCCTGAGCTGCATCACGCTCATCGGCTTCTTTTTCCTGCAGCTGGACTTTGCGCGTTATAACATTATTATGCTCTATATGCTGGGGATGCTGTTCACCGCATTGTGTACCAGCGGTTATACCTGCGGTGTGCTGGGGTCCGTTGCCAGTGTAGCATTGTACAATTTCTTCCTGACCGAGCCATACCTGACATTCCATGCGTATGACCCCGGTTATCAGGTCACATTTGCCCTGATGCTGACCTCCGCAATTATTACCTGTACGTTGACGACACGGTTGAAAGACCATGCAAAAATGTCTGCGCAGGCAGCATTCCGGACAAAAGTACTATTTGATACGAATCAGCTTTTACAGAAAGCCAAAAGTGAAGAAGAAATTTTTTCACTGACGGCATCCCAGCTGATGAAGCTGCTGAACCGGAGTCTGATCGTCTACCTGGAACAAAATGGAGGTCTTGGGGCAGAACAGGTTTTTGGAGTTGACGGGGAAACGGCGCAAAACATCTTTTCTGCACCGGAAGAACGGGATGCAGCAAACTGGACATTTGCCAACAAAAAGCGTTCCGGTGCAGGCACGGATAGCTACCCGGATGCAAAGGGACTTTATCTTGCACTTCGGACTGGAGGCGGCGTGTTTGGAGTGATCGGGATCGATCTGTCCGAAAAACCGCTGGATGCCTTTGAAAACAGTGTGCTGCTTTCCATTCTGGGTGAAGGCGCGCTGGCCATCGAAAACCGCAGAAACGCACTGGAAAAAGAGCAGGCAACCGTGCAGGCAAAAAATGAAGAGCTGCGGGCAAACCTGCTGCGCACGATCTCCCATGACCTGCGCACCCCGCTGACCTCCATTTCCGGCAATGCCAGCAATCTGCTTTCCAACGGAGAAACGCTGGATACAGAGACCCGGAACAAGATCTGCACCGATATTTTTGACGATGCACAATGGCTGATCGGTCTGGTGGAAAATCTGCTTTCCATCACCCGCATTGAGGATGGGCGGATGAATCTGCAGATCTCGCCGCAGCTGATGGACGAAATGATCGAAGAAGCACTGCATCATGTCAACCGGAAAAGCTGCGAACACACCATCACAACACAGTATGGGGACGAGATCCTCCTGGTCAATGTGGATGCACGGCTGATCATGCAGGTCGTTGTCAATCTGGTGGATAACGCCATCAAATACACCCCCGTGGGCTCGGTCATTCAGATTTCGGCTTACCGGAAAGACCATCAGGTCGTAGTGGAGGTGGCAGATAACGGTCCCGGCATTCCGGATCGCGCAAAAGCACAGGTGTTCGAGATGTTTTATACCGGGCAGAGCCGCATCGCAGACAGCCACCGCAGCCTTGGCTTGGGCTTGCCCCTCTGCCGTGCAATCTTAACGGCTCACGGTGGAACATTGACCCTGCGTGACAACATTCCCAATGGCAGTGTCTTTTCCTTTGCATTGCCGCAAAGCGAGGTGAACATTCATGAATAAGCCGTCCATTCTGGTCGTAGAGGATGATGTTCCTGTACGGTGTCTGATCACAACGACCCTGAAGACCCACGGCTATAAATATCTGACTGCTTCCAATGGGGAAACGGCGATCATGATGACTACCAGCCACAATCCGGACATCATGCTGCTGGATCTTGGGCTGCCCGATATAGACGGCATCGAGGTCATCCGCAGCGTCCGCACATGGTCGAACCTGCCCATCATCGTCCTGAGTGCCCGAAGCGAGGATTCTGATAAGATCGAGGCACTGGACAACGGCGCAGACGATTATCTGACAAAGCCGTTTTCCGTGGACGAGCTGCTGGCGAGATTGCGTGTAACGCAGCGCCGATTGAATCTGCTGGCTTCTGACGGCATAAACAGTCCGGTTTTTGTCAATGGTCCTTTGAAGATCGACTTCTCGGCCGGGTGCGTCTGGCTGGGTGAGAATGAAGTGCATCTGACCCCCATCGAGTACAAACTGCTGTGTGTGCTGGCGCATAATGTGGGCAAAGTGTTGACGCATACATCCATCACACAGCAAATATGGGGAAGTACGCAGGAAAATGACATTGCTTCCTTGCGTGTTTATATGGCATCCCTGCGCAAAAAATTGGAACGATACCCGGATGCGCCGCATCTGATCCAGACCCATGTTGGTGTCGGATACCGGATGCTTCGTGTGGAAAACGATGAAGCATAGTAAAAAAAACAGGGTGCGTCCACCCGGACGCACCCTGCCAAAAGCCACATGCGATAGCGATATGTACAGCAGGGCGTTCCCCGTCGGGAACGCTCTGTTTTTCTTTGTTGGTAGTGTGGTGAGCCTGTTCCGCCTGCCATACTGAGGCATTTTTATACGTTATTTCTTTATGGAGCTGTTTTGCAACAGCCCCTCTCTGCCGTTAGCGGTTCTTATAAAGTTTCAGGTGCGGTCAGCGCGCTTTTTGCCGAGGTATGCGGCCTTGACCTGTTCATTGGTCAGCAGTTCAGCACCCGTGCCGGAAAGAGTCAGGGTGCCGGTCTCCAGCACATAGGCGTAATCGGCCACCTTCAGGGCCATGTTGGCGTTCTGCTCGTTCAGCAGCACGGTGATGCCCTGCTGGTTCACGGTGCGGATGATATCAAAAATCTCCCGCACCACGATGGGTGCAAGGCCGAGGCTTGGCTCGTCCAGCATGAGCAGCTTCGGCTTGCTCATCAGGGCGCGGCCCACGGCCAGCATCTGTTGCTCACCGCCGGAAAGGGTGCCGGCGCTCTGCCAGCTGCGCTCCCTCAGGCGGGGGAACAGACTGTACACCCACTCAAGGTCTTTCTCGGTTTCGGCCTTATCCTTGCGCAGGTATGCGCCGATCTTCAGATTTTCCAGCACAGTCAGGTCGGCAAACACCCGGCGGCCCTCCGGCGACATGGCAATGCCGCTGGCCACGATCTGGTCGATGGGCTTGCCCAGCAGTTCCTGCCCGTTCCACAAAATGGAGCCGCTCTGTGCCTTTACAAGGCCGGAAATGGTGCGCATCAGGGTGGACTTGCCTGCGCCGTTGGCACCGATCAGGGTAACGATCTTGCCGTCCGGTACGTTCAGCGACACACCGCGCAAGGCCTGAATGCCGCCATAGGAAACATGTAAATCCTTGATCTCAAGCATCTTCGTCCACCCCCAGATAAGCGTCGATCACCCGCGGGTCGTTCTGCACCTCGGCGGGCGTACCCTCGGCAATCAAGCGGCCAAAGTCCAGCACATAGACCCGGTCGGAAATATCCATCACCAGATCCATGTGGTGCTCGATCATGAACACGGTCAGTCTGAAATCGGTGCGGATGCGGTCAATAAAGGCGGTCAGTTCTTCGGTCTCCTGCGGGTTCATACCGGCAGCAGGCTCATCCAGCAGCAGCAGCTTCGGCTCGGTGGCAAGCGCGCGCGCGATCTCCACCCGGCGCTGCAGGCCGTAGGGCAGGCCTGTAGCCAGTTCATTGCGCACATCCTCAAGTCCCAGCACATGCAGCAGGTTTTCGCACTCCTCGCGCTGGCGCTTTTCCTCGTCTGCATTCAGCCGGAAGGTAGCGCTCAGCAGGTTGGCCGAGCGGCGGCAGTGCTTGGCGATGAGCACGTTCTCAAACACGGTCTGGCTCTTCCACAGACGGATATTCTGGAAGGTGCGGGCAATACCCATCTGGGTGATCTTATCGGGCGTGGGGGCGATCATGTGGGAATACTTGCTCGCGTTCTGGCCCTTATAGAGCTTTTTCATCTTGCCGTGGGGCGTGTTCTCAATGATCTTGCGTCCCTCGAACCACACCGCGCCGTTGGTGGGCGCATACACGCCGGTGACAACGTTGAACGCGGTGGTCTTGCCGGCACCGTTGGGGCCGATGAGGGAGACGATCTGATCTTTATCCACCTTCAGGTTCAGATTGTCCACAGCCACCACGCCGCCAAACTGCATCGTGGCGTTTTCAATGGTCAATACGTTTTCACTCATTTGGAACGCGCCTCCTTTTTGGCAGCTTTTGCAGTGGATGCGGGCTTTTTCTGGAACAATTCACGGTCGCCCATGATGCCCTTGCGGAAGAACAGCACCACCGCCATAATGATGATGCTGAACACCACCATGCGGAAGCCGGAACGCAGCAGCGGCACACGGAAGCCGCCGATCCAGGTCTCGTTGTCGAGGAAGCGCAGCAGCCATTCGGAGCTGGCGATGAACAGGAAGGACGCGATGATGGAACCGGACACCGAGCCAATGCCGCCAATGACCACGATCAGCAGGATCTCGTAGGTCATGCTGGATTTGAAGGTGGTGGCCTGCACGCTGGCCTGATACATGGCAAGCATTGCGCCGGAGATACCGGCAAAGAAGCTGCTGATGATAAAGCTCATGCGCTTGTGGCTGGCAAGGTTGATGCCCATGGCTTCGGCAGCGATCTCGTCATCACGGATGGCTTTGAAGGCACGGCCATAGGTGGAGTTGATGAGCAGCAGAATGATGGCGATGCAGATGCCGGAGAAGAGGAAGGGCATCACGGTTTCCAGATGCAGGGTCGTGCCGCCCAGCGAAAGGTTGAAGCTGGCAAAGCTGGTAAAGCCGTACAGAAGGTTGGAGCCGTTGGTCAGCGGGCCAAAGCCCTCGTAAACCACGGCGGCACGGATGATCTCGGCAAAGCCCAGTGTAGCAATGGCAAGATAGTCGCTCTTGAGCTTCAGCACCGGCAGGCCGATGAGGAAGGCGAACAGCGCTGCGATAAAACCGGCCAGGATCAGGCAGAACACAACACCCAGCAGCAGGCCGAAGCCGCCCAGAGGTTTGGAGAGCAGTTCCGGGATGGAGAAGCCGATGCCGCCGTTTGCATAGCGCTGATAGATGGACTTCTGCGAAGCGGCGGGAATGGTGAGGATGGCGTAGGTGTAGGCACCCAGCAGCATAAAACCTGCCTGACCCAGACTGAACAGGCCGGTAAAGCCGTTCAGCAGGTTCATGGAGACTGCCACCAGTGCATAGATGGCACCCTTGCGCAGCACGGTGAGCAGCATGGAGGGCACAAAGCTCAGGTTATCCAGTGCCAGCAGCACCACCAGCAGAGCGGCCAGCGCCAGTGCGGCCCGGAGATAGATGCGTTTTTTCTCTTGTTTCATGGTCATCACACTTTCTCGGTCAGGTTTTCACTGAACAGGCCGGTAGGCTTGACGGCCAGCACCACGATCAGCAGTGCAAAGGTGAACGCATCACTGAAGGTGGTAGCGCCTGCACCTTTAATAAGGCTCTCGCAGATGCCGATGATGAAGCCGCCGATCACCGCACCGGGAATGGAGCCGATGCCGCCGAACACCGCAGCCACAAAGGCTTTCAGGCCGGGCATGGCACCCACAGTGGGGGTGACTGCCGTGTAGTTGGAAAAATACATCATGGAGCCGATGGCCGCAAGAAAGCTGCCCACCGCAAAGGTAAAGGAGATGACATTGTTGATCTTGATGCCCATCAGCTGGGCGGTCTCAAAATCGCGGGAAGCGGCGCGCATGGCCATGCCGATCTTGGTCTTCTGGATCAGGGTAACAAGTGCTGCCACCAGCACAATGACGAGGAACGGCGTTACCACCGTCACCCGCTTGGTCTGGCAGCCCAGCACCGTGACGGTGTCGCTGATCCACGGCAGGGCAGGGTACTGCTTGGCCAGACCGCCGGTGACATACCACATCGAGTTCTGCAAAAGGTAGGACATACCGATCGCGGAGATCATTACCGACATGCGCGGCGCAGTGCGCAGGGGCTTGTAGGCGATCTTTTCCACTGCGATGCCCAGCAGTACCGTTGCCACCACCACCAACGGGATGGAAATGGTCAGCGGAAGGGAAGCAGTAGCGTACACCATCAGAAAACCGGCTACGGTAAAGATATCGCCGTGGGCAAAGTTGATCAGGCGCAGGATGCCGTACACCATCGTGTAGCCAATGGCAATCAATGCATACTGGCCGCCCACCGAGATACCTGCCAGCAAATAGGGCAGAAACTTTGCAGCCATAAGGGGGACCCTCCATTTCTTACAACTTTTAATAAAATAAACTCCTCCAGTCACCTCCGGTGACAGCCCCCTCCCAGAGGGAGCCAAACCTGCCGGAAGGCTACAAAAAGGCTCCCTCGTTGAGGGAGCTGGCAACGCCGTCAGGCGTTGACTGAAGGAGTTTACAGGTTCAAATCAGCCTTCCACGCTCTGAGTCTTGACGAACTCAAATGCGCCGTCGGCAGCTTTCTTGATGTAAGCCATATCCTTGTTGGCATCACCGGTGGTCTGGTCAAAGGTGATGTTGCCGGTCACGCCGTCGTAGTTTACGCCGTACAGAGCATCGCGGATGGCGGTGCCGTCGGTGCTGCCTGCTGCCTTGATGGCTTCCAGAGCCACCATGTAGCCGTCGTAGCCCAGTGCAGAAACAGCTGCCACGATGTCATTGCCGCCGTTGTTGGTCAGCTTCTGGCTGTCGGCGTTCAGCCACTCCTTAAAGCCGGTCACGAACTCCTTGGCTGCGCCGGAATCATCGTTCTCATCAAAGAAGGTGGAGCAATACACCTGCACGCTGGTGCCCTTCTGGGCATCCAGAATAACGCTGGACTCCCATGTGTCGCCTGCGGTAATGGGTTTGTCGAAGCCTGCAGAAGCAGCCTGTGTGATGATCTGGGCGGCGTAGGTGGTGGCGCAGGGAGCAAAGATCACATCTGCACCGGCGTTGATGGCGTTCTGGATGTAGGCGGAGAAGTCCGAGGTGCCCTCGGGGAACTGCTCGCTGGTAACAGTGCCGCCCAGATCCTCAAAAGCGTTGACGAAGTAGGTGGCCAGACCGGAGCCGTAGTCCTCGCCCAGCATGCTCAGCACGTAGGCGTTGGCAGCACTGAACTCATCCTTTGCAAAGTTTGCCATGACCGAGCCCTGGAACGGGTCAAGAAAGCAGACACGGAAGTAGTAGGGGTTGGCCTCAGTCACGGCGGGGTTGGTGCAGGAGCAGCCAATGGCCGGGATGGAAGCGGACTGGAAGGTGGGAGCGGCTGCAATGGAAACACCGGAGCCGTAGCTGCCCAGCACGATGGAGACTTTTTTGGAGACCAGCTCCTGTGCAGCAGTCACGGCCTTATCGGTGCTGGACTGGTTATCCACTTCCACCAGCTCCACGTTATAGGTCTCACCGCCGATCTCCACGGTGGGAGCAAGGCTGTTGGCATACTCGACACCCAGCACTTCCTGCTTGCCGCCTGCGCCGTTATCACCGGAAGCCGGTTCAAACACGCCGATCTTAATGGTCTTGCCGCCTGCAGAAGAGCCGCTTGCGGAACCGCCAGAAGAAGAGCAGCCTGCCAAAGCTGCTGCTGCGGCGGTGATGCCTGCCGCTTTCAGGAAATCACGACGCGAAATGAATGCTTTCATAAGAATTGCCCCCTCTATTATTTCTTGACACTTTCCCAGATAAAACAAGAAAAACCCGCAACGACGCAGTGATCCTCAGATCCTGCATCGTTGCGGGTTTCTTAACATTGTTTTAGCACATGAAAAGGAACTTGTCTAGGCTGAATTTGAATTTTTTTAAATTTTCGTCAGATGATAAAAAGAAACTGTACTTGAACAGCGTGCATTTTGGGCGGGTTTGATACAGACTGTCTTTTGACCAAATACAGATTTGCCGTAAGGGTCATACTTTAATCCGCTGCACGTCCCAGCCGCATCTTGAAATCGCTGTAGCCGAACTTCACCAGCTCCCGGCAGGTGCCGTTTTCGTCCATTGCCCAGATGGGCGGCAGCGGCATCCCGTTGAAGGTGTTGTTCTTGCAGGTGGTGTAGATGGCCATATCGCCGAAAATGAGCCTTTGCCCCTCGGTGAGCGGGGAGGCAAAGCTGTAGTCGCCCACCACATCCCCGGCAAGGCAGGTGGGGCCGCCAAGGCGGATGAGGTACGGCTTTTCGCCGGGGTCCCCGGCATCCAGCAGCGGCGGGCGGTAGGGCATCTCGATCACATCCGGGGTGTGGCAGGCCGCAGACATGTCCAGAATGGCAAGGCTCGTCTCGCCATTTTGCAAAGTATCCAGCACAGTGGTAACAAGATACCCGGCGTTCAGCGCCCATGCTTCGCCCGGCTCCAGATACACCTGCACGCCGTACTTTTTCTGTGTTTCGGTAATGCACTGTTCCAGCGTGGCAAGGCGGTAGCCGGGGCGGGTGATATGGTGCCCGCCGCCAAAGTTGAGCCACTTCATCCGGGGCAGAAGACCCCCGAACTTTGCTTCCACCGCCGCCAGCGTCAGGGCCAGTGCATCGGCATCCTGCTCGCACAGGGTGTGGAAGTGCAGTCCGTCCAGTAATTCGGGCAGGGCCGGGTCTGCCTGCACGGCGGCATCCCACTGGGCGCGGGTGGTGCCAAGGCGGCTGCCCGGGGCGCAGGGGTCGTAAATTGCATGGCCTTCCTGCGTGGAGCACTCCGGGTTCAGCCGCAGGCCCACGCTCTTGCCCGCCGCCTTTGCTGCCGGGCCGAACTTTGCCAGCTGGCTGGGCGAATTGAACACGATGTGGTCGGCGTACTGCAGCAGCTCCGCGAACTCGTCTGCCCGGTAGGCCGCGCAGAACACATGGTTCTCTTTTTCCGGCAGCTCTTCTTTGCCAAGGCGGCTCTCGTACAGGCCGCTGGCCTCGGTGCCCGCCAGATAAGGAGCCAGCACCGGGTAAACATTAAAGTTGGAAAAAGCCTTCTGCGCCAGCAGAATTTTGCAGCCGGTGCGCTGCTGCACCCCCAGCAGAAGTTCGCCGTTGCGGCGCAGCTGCCCTTCGTCCAGCAGGTAGCAGGGGGTGGGCAGAGAGGCAAGCGCTTCCCAAGAAAGGTTTGCAAGGCCCGCAAAGGGCGGGCGGGTATCGGCCAGCCGCATCAGTCCACCAGCGCCGGGCTGTGGCTCTCGGAACGGGGCAGGCCGTACTTGTCCAGAGCGTCCAGATACGGGTCCGGATCAAACTCTTCCACAGTGTGCACGCCCTTGGTGGTCCACTTGCCGGTGAGCAGCATCAGTGCGCCGCACATGGCCGGTACGCCGGTGGTGTAGCTGATGGCCTGAGAGCCGACCTCCTTGTAGCACTCCTGATGGTCGCACACATTATAAATATAGTAGGTCTTTTCCTTGCCGTCCTTCTTGCCGGTGAAGATGCAGCCGATGTTGGTCTTGCCCTTGGTGCGGGGGCCAAGGCTGGCGGGGTCCGGCAGCAGAGCCTTGAGGAACTGGATGGGCACGATCTCCTGCCCGTTGAAGTTGACCGGGGTGGTGGACAGCATGCCCACATCCTCCAGACAGCGCATGTGGTCGAGATAGCTCTGGCCAAAGGTCATGAAGAAGCGGATGCGCTTTGCCTCCGGGATGTTCTTGGCAAGGGACTCGATCTCCTCGTGGTGCAGCAGGTACATATCCTTGTCGCCCACCTGATCGAAGTTGTATTCCCGCTTGATGCTCATAGCCGGGATCTCCACCCAGTGGCCGTTCTCCCAGTAGCTGCCGGGAGCGGACACCTCGCGCAGGTTGATCTCCGGGTTAAAGTTGGTGGCAAAGGCATAGCCGTGGTCGCCGCCGTTGCAGTCCAGAATATCAATGGTGTCAATGGTGTCGAACTCGTGCTTTTTGGCGTAGGCGCAGTAAGCCTGGGTCACGCCCGGGTCGAAGCCGCTGCCCAGCAGGGCGGTCAGGCCGGCTTCCTCAAACTTCTTTGCGTAGGCCCACTGCCAGCTGTAATCAAAGTAGGCGGAGAAGCCTGCTTCCTTGCAGCGCTTCTCGTAGATGGCACGCCACTCCGGGTCGTCGGTGTTCTCCGGCTCGTAGTTGGCGGTGTCCATGTAGTTTACGCCGCAGGCAAGACAGGCATCCATGATGGTCAGGTCCTGATAGGGCAGGGCAATGTTCATCACGAGGTCGGGCTGATAAGCCTTGATGAGGGCGATCACTTCGTCCACCTTGTCGGCATCCACCTGTGCGGTGGTGATCTTGGTAGCGGTCTTGGGGGCCAGCTCTGCAGCCAGCTTGTCGCACTTGGACTTGGTACGGCTGGCGATGCAGATCTCGGTGAACACCTCGGGTACCTGACAGCACTTGTGGATGGCAACGGAGGCCACGCCGCCGCAGCCGATGATCAGAACTTTGCTCATGATTTTTCTCCTTTATGTCAATGTGTGCAAATTCGGTCAGACCTGAAAGCCGGGCCAGCCCTTGTCCAGCGCGATCAGCGTTTCGCGCAGCACCTTGCAGGCGGTGGCGGTGGAAACGCCGGTGGTATCCAGCGTGGGAGCCAGCTCGTTGAGGTCTGCGGCTACGATGTTGGCTTTCGTCACGGTGCGGATGGCATCCAGCAGCTGCAAAAAGCTCACGCCGCCGGCTTCGGGCGTGCCGGTGCCGGGGAAGCAGGAGGGGTCCAGACAGTCGAGGTCGATGGTCAGGTAGACGGGCACCTTGCTCTCGCACAGCTGTTCCGTCAGCTCGGCAAGGCCGGTAAAATCGAATTTGTGCATCTCGGTGTGCTGGGCTGCAAACTCGAACTCGGCGCGGTCGCCGCTGCGGATGCAGAACTGATGGATGCGGCCGTCGCCCACCAGCTCATGGCAGCGGCGCAGCACGCAGGCGTGGCTCAGCTTTGCACCAAGGTAGTCGTCCCGCAGGTCGGCGTGGGCATCAAAGTGCACGATGTGCAGATCCGGATATTTCTTCACAGCAGCCCGCACGGCACCCAGCGTTACCAGATGTTCACCGCCCAGCAGCAACGGGAACTTGCCGTCCTGCAGGATCTCCTCTGCGCGGGCTTCGATGTCCGCAAGGGCGCTCTCGCTGGAGCCGAAGCACAGCTCCAGATCGCCGCTGTCGAAGATGTCAAAATCGGTCAGGTCGGCATTCTGGTAGGGGCTGTAGGTCTCCAGACCATAGCTTTCGTGTCGGATGGCCGCCGGGCCGAACCGTGCGCCCGGGCGGTAGCTGGTGGTGGAATCGTAGGGCGCACCGTACAGCACGATGCTGGCGGCGCGGTAGCTGCTGTCACAGCCGATGAAGTTTTCAATGTTGGGTTGCATCAGTGTTCCTCCACTTCCCGCAGCATTTCCTCAAGGAATGCCGGCAGGTAAAATGCGCCGACATGCAGCCGGGCGGTGTAATAGCGGGTGCGCATGTTCAGCGCCTTCCATGCGTCTGCATCCAGATCATCGATGGGATGATACTTTTTGCTGGCAAAGCCGAACAGCCAGTACCCAGCCGCAAAGGTGGGAATGTGTGCCTGATACACTCGGCTGATGGGGAAGGTGGACGCAATGCGCTTGTGGCTGCGCTGCATGGCGCTGGCATCCTCGGCATAGAAGGGGCTGCCCTGCTGGTTCACCATGATGCCGTCCGCTTTCAGGGCATTGAAGCAGCTGCCGTAGAACTCGCGGGTGAACAGACCCTCGGATGGGCCGAAGGGATCGGAGGAGTCCACGATGATGAGGTCGTACTCCTCCTCGCAGCGGCGGATATACTTGAGGGCGTTCTCAAAATAGATGTGCACCCGGCGGTCATCCATGCGGCAGGCGTTGCTGGGCAGGAAGGCGCGGCAGGCTTCCACCACCTGCGGGTCCATCTCCACAAGGTCGATGCGCTCCACCCGGTCGTAGCGGGTCAGCTCCCGCACCACGCCGCCGTCACCGGCACCGATGACAAGGATGTCTTTTGCCTGCTTGTGCACCGCCATGGGCACATGCACGATCATCTCGTCATAGATGAATTCGTCGCGCTCGGTCAGCATCACATTGCCGTCCAATGTGAGCACCCGGCCAAACTCCGGCGTTTCAAAAATATCGATGCGCTGGTAATCGCTCTGCTTGGAGTAGAGCTGTTTGTTCACCCGGATGCTGTGCTTCACGTCCGGGGTGTGAAACTCAGAAAACCAAAATTCCATCTGCATTCCCTCCTTATGCCAGAACGTTCAGCCGCTCGATGTCCGGGTCCTCGGGGCCGGTCATGCTGCAGCCCTTGGCCTTGGCGTACTCGATGTAGTTCAAAATTTCCTTGGTGATGCGCTCACCCGGGGCCAGAATGGGAATGCCCGGCGGGTAGCACATGACGAACTCGCTGCACACCATGCCCTCGGTCTCCCGGAGCGGCAGGCTCTTTTTGGGCGCATAGAACGCTTCCTGCGGGCTGGCGGCCACAACGGGGTCGATGTATTCCTGACTCAGCAGGCCGGAGCCGTCGGTCTGGTAGCGGCGCTTGATCTCGGCCAATGCGCTGACCAGACGCTCCACCTCCTGCGGGCGGTCGCCGATGGAAAGATAGGCAAGGATGTTGCCAATGTCGCCGAACTCGATCTGGATGTCGTACTCATCGCGCAGGATGTCGTACACCTCAATGCCTGCAAGGCCGATATCCAGCGTGTGGACGCTGAGCTTGGTGGTATCAAAGTCAAAAACGGAGTCGCCGTTGCACAGCTCCTTGCCAAAGGCGTAGTAGCCGCCCACGGCGTTGATCTCCTCTCGGGCATACTCGGCCATGTCGGCCACTTGGTGGAATACCTGCCGCCCGCGCTGCGCAAGGTTGCGGCGGGAGATATCCAGACTGGACATGAGCAGGTAGCTGCCGGAGGTGGTCTGGGTCAGGTTGATGATCTGCCGCACATAGCCCGGGTGCACATTGGGGCCGATGAGCAGCAGGCTGGACTGCGTTAAACTGCCGCCGCTCTTGTGCATGGAGACGGATGCCATATCAGCCCCTGCCGCCATGGCAGACACCGGCAGGCCGCCGCCAAAGTAGAAGTGGGTGCCGTGGGCTTCGTCTGCAAGGCAGAGCATCCCGGCATCGTGGGCCATTTTTACGATGGCGCGCAGGTCAGAGCAGATGCCGTAGTAGGTGGGGTTATTCACCAGCACAGCCACAGCATTCGGATGCTCTTTAATGGCCTTTTCCACCTGTTCCCGCTTCATGCCCAGCGAGATGCCAAGGCGCTTGTCCACCTCGGGGTTCACATACACCGGCACCGCGCCGCACAGTACCAGTGCGTTCAGCACACTGCGGTGCACATTGCGGGGCAGAATGATCTCATCGCCGCGCTTGCAGGCGGTAAGCACCATGCTCTGCACACTGCTGGTGGTGCCGCCCACCATGAGGAATGCGTGGGCAGCGCCAAAGGCATCTGCGGCCAGCTCCTCTGCTTCCCGGATGACCGATACCGGGTGGCAGAGATTATCCAGCGGCTTCATGCTGTTCACATCCACGCCCACGCACTGCTGGCCCAGAAAGGCGGTCAGCTCCGGGTTGCCGCGGCCTCGCTTGTGGCCGGGCACATCAAAGGGCACCACCCGCATTTTGCGGAACTGTTCCAGCGCTTCATAGATGGGCGCACGGTTCTGGTTCAGCCGGAACCGTGTTCGGTTCTCACTCATGTTTTTCCTCCGTCCCTGATCCCGATGCAAACAAAAAAGCGCAAGTACCGCACAAAAAGTGCAGACTTGCGCTTTGAAAAGCATTTGAATGCGCCGCCAAAGACCCCCGGAAGAAACACCAGAGTACAAAGGCCGCTTCGCATGATTCAAAAAAGACGGGATTATGAGAGTCTATATAGCAATTCTGCTTTTACTGCTCTTTATTGACCGTTTCACAAGTCTGCACACTGACTGCGCAATTTCATGGTTGTAAAGGAACCAACTTATAAAATTTGAGCTGCTACGCTCAATCAATAATGGCGGCTGTGCCGCCGGTCGGCAGTGGACCCGGCTGTCCGTATGGCCTTAGCCCCGCTGGGCGGTCCATGGTAAATTGCTTTGAAAAGACTCTGCTATGCTTTGTCTCTCAAAATCAAATGTGATTTTATCATGCACAGAAAGCGTTGTCAATGATTTTTTTGAAGAAAAATTTAAAAAATCAATGCACAGAGTACCAACCTGAATACCGTTGCAAAATATTATGATGCACGGTACACTACGGTTCTTATTGTTCTGCTGATCCTTGCACTGCTGGAGATCGTCCTGCTGAACGGTGCCGCAGCTGTTCGAATCCACCCGCCCGATGAGTTTAGCCTTGTCGCAAAACAAAAACCTCAGCGTACTTACATACGTTGAGGTTTTTTGGTGGGCGCGGGTGGATGTCGCGAGCCGCGCTGCTAAAAACAGCCCACCGGGCTGTTTTTGCGCCATCTTCAGCGATGTCGCCGCAGCTGTTCGAATCCACCCTCGAGAGTGAGACTTAAGATGTCGGGCAAAACAAAAACCAGCGTAATTTCTACGCTGGTTCTTTTGGTGGGCGCGGGTGGATTCGAACCACCGAAGCTGAAAGCAGCAGATTTACAGTCTGTCCCCATTGGCCACTCGGGAACACGCCCATATTCACTTTTTGTGTCCTTCGCCGGACGACTTGTTTATTCTATCATGCAGAAAGGCTTTTGTCAACTGTTTTTTTAACCTTTTTCTTCAAATGCGTTTTCCGTGCAGAGAAACGGCAGAGCAAAGGCGGGAAAAGCCCTGCAGCCATGCAGGCACGGCAAAGTCGGAGAAAAAAGCCAGCCGGAAGAAATTGATAGGCAAATTGCAAGAAAAACTCGGGACAATATGTGAAAAGTGCAAGACTTTTTGTCTCTGCATTGAAAAACGCAGTAAGACGTGATATATTAAAAGCGCAACAAAGTGCAACAAAATGGATGGCGCTTTTGTCACTCTGTGGCAAATCAGGCGGGATCAGTAGAAAAAGAAAGGCATAGCGACAAACCATGACGATTCAGGAATGTTATAGACAGATGGGCGCAAATTATGAGGATGTGCTCAAGCGGCTTTACAACGAAGGCATGATCTGCAGATTTACGCTGATGTTTTTGAACGACGACAGCTATCCGAAACTGGAGCAGGCATTGAAGGAAGGAAATGTGAAGGAAGCATTCCGTGCGGCACACACGCTCAAGGGCGTGTGCCAGAACCTGGGCTTTACCAACCTGTATCAGCCCACCTACGATTTGACCGAGGTGCTGCGCACAGGCACACTGGAAGGTACCAAGGAGCTGTTTGACAGCGTGACCTGCCAGTACAAAATCACCATCAATGCGATCCGTGCGCTCCAGTAAGCTCCGCATTTGGCTCGATCTCCAAACGGCATCCTTCCTTATAAAAGGCAGGATGCCGTTTTTTATTGCATTCTGCGCAGTTTTATGATATAATGCCGGACGAACTGAACAGAAAAACAGCAGGTGCCTTTTGCCGATGCACTGCACGGCGGAAAGGGTAAAAGGGAAGCGGGTGCAGATCCCGCACGATCTCGTCACTGTGATAAGGGAGTCCGCATCAGGGTGCTTTGCACCAGCCACTGGAGCTTTTGCTCTGGGAAGGAGATGACGGGCGGCGATCTTTCAGTCAGGAAACCTGCCTGCTGTTGGTACGGGGGTGCAAACCCCAGATCACGAGGAATTGGTTGTACCAAAAAGCCCTGAAACAACAGAGGTCTTTTTGTCATGCCATCCGCAGGACAGAAGGGCCTCTTTTTTCATCTCTCTTTCCTGTACCCTTTGTTTGGTTCAAACCGCAATTTATCCAGCAGGAAAGGACAAGAACAATGAGAAAGATCGAAACCAAAAAGCTGGCCGCAGCTGTTACGGCTCTGGCTCTGTGCGCCGGCGTGCTCACTGGCTGCGGCGGTGCTGCTTCCAGCACTGCATCCAGCACCGCTGCGTCTTCCGCTTCCAGCGAAGCGAGCAGCGAGGAGGCTGACGAAATGGCAGCAAAGAACGTGGCAGACCTGATCGATGCCATCTATGTGCAGGAGCGCAATGAGGATACCGATGCCCAGTGCGAAGCCGCCAAGGCTGCATGGGATGCCCTGACCGACACCCAGAAGGAACTGGTGGAAGGTGAGAACGCCGACCCCGACTACTTTGGCCGTGACACCGGTGATGCTTCCAAGGACGATGCCCGCAATCAGGACGACATTGGCGACAACGAGCTGCTGGTGGTCTCCTTCGGCACCTCCTTCAACGACAGCCGCGTGAAGGACATCAAGGGCATCGAGGATGCTCTGCAGGCCGCATACCCGGATTGGTCTGTGCGCCGCGCATTCACCGCACAGATCATCATCAACCATGTGCAGGCTCGTGACGGCGAAAAGATCGACAACATGCAGCAGGCCATGGACCGCGCTGTGGAAAACGGCGTGAAGAATCTGGTCGTCCAGCCCACCCACCTGATGCACGGTGCTGAGTACGACGAGATGATGGAAATGATCGACACCTACCGCGATAAGTTTGAATCTGTCGCTGTGGCTGAGCCCCTGCTGGGCGAGGTCGGTTCCGATGCCACCATCATCAATCAGGATAAGGAAGATGTTGCCAAGGCTGTCACCGCTGCTGCCGTGAAGGAAGCCGGCTACGACAGTCTGGATGCCGCTGCTGCGGACAAGACCGCCTTTGTCTTTATGGGCCACGGCACCTCGCACACCGCAAAGGTGAGCTACAGCCAGATGCAGACCACTATGCAGACTCTGGGCTACGACAATGTGTTCATTGGCACCGTTGAGGGCAAGCCGGAAGAGACTGCCTGCGAGAACGTGATCGAGGCTGTTAAGGCTGCGGGCTACACCAAGGTCATCCTGCGCCCGCTGATGGTGGTTGCCGGCGATCACGCCAACAACGATATGGCCGGTGAGGATGCCGACTCCTGGCTGAGCCAGTTCAAGGCTTCCGGTGCTTTCGACAGCATCGACTGCCAGATCGCTGGTCTGGGTGAGATCGAGGATGTCCAGAAGCTGTATGTCGCCCACACCAAGGCGGCGATCGATTCTCTGAACGGTTGATCAAACGAACCCTCTCCGTCTCGCGGCCGCTTTGCGGCATCCGGTGGAGAGGGTTCATTTTTTATCTGAACAATGGTATAATAAAAACTGATTTCTTATAATGTAGAGGTATTTCCTATGAAACGCGTTTTTTCCTGTGTTGTCGCTGCTTCTCTGGCACTGAGTCTGCTGGTGGGCTGCGGCGCTTCTTCCACGGCATCTTCTGCAGCTTCCAGTGCTGCCAGCTCGGAGGCTGCTTCTTCCGTGGCTTCTTCTGCCGCTGAGACCGCCGCTTTGCCGGATGGCGTGTATACCGCCGAGTTTGACACCGACAGCAGCATGTTCCACGCCAACGAAGCCTGCGACGGCAAGGGCACCCTGACCGTGGAGAACGGCCAGATGACCTTCCATGTCAGCCTTGCTTCCACCCATATCGTCAACCTGTATCTGGGCAAGGCTTCCGATGCCGCCGACCACGAGGCCGACTGGCTGCAGCCCACCACAGATACCGTTACCTATTCCGACGGCACCTCGGAGGAGGTGTACGGCTTTGACATCCCGGTCACTGCTGTGGATACGGACTTTGACCTTGCCATTCTTGGCACCAAGGGCAAGTGGTACGACCATGTCGTCAGCGTGCGTGATGCCGTGGAAAAGGCTGCGGAAGCCGAGACCCCGGCAGACGGCACCTACACCTGTGATGTGACGCTGGAGGGCGGCTCCGGCCGTGCCACCGTGGAGAGCCCCGCCGCCCTGACCGTGGCAGACGGCAAAATGACCGCCACCATCGTGTGGAGCAGCCCGAACTATGATTATATGATCGTGGACGGCGAGAAGTATTTGCCCACCAACACCGAGGGCAATTCCACCTTTGAAATTCCGGTATCGGCGCTGGATACCGCACTGGATGTCACCGCCGACACCGTTGCCATGAGCACCCCCCACGAGATCGAGTATACGCTGACCTTTGATTCTGCAAGTCTGAAGGCTAACGATTGAGAATGCCCTCCGCTCACGCTCTGGGCATACTCAGCGGAAAATCAATTTTTTATTTCGCGTTTGTCGCGGCCTGCGGGCCGCTCCAAACGCCTTTTCACAAGAGGGGTCGGAACGACAAACGTCCGGATATTTGAATGAAAATCACTCGCAACCAATTTCTGAAACTGATCCCCGCTGCGGCGCTGACGCTGACCGGCTGCGGCAGCAAGGCTCAACCTGCCAATACGGAAAGTCTTATTTTCTCCCATCATTACCAGCTGGACTATGCACAGCAGTTCACAGCGGACTGCTATGAGGGCGGCTATACCATGCTGACCATCGCGGAGTCGGATGCACGGTTCCTTGTTGTGCCGGAAGATGCTGCGGAGGTGGACGGTCTGCCTGCTGATGTGACTGTGCTGCGCCAGCCGGTGGAGAATATTTATCTGGTCTCCACCTCGGTGATGGATCTGCTTTTACATCTGGACGCACTGGACAGCGTGGCCTTTTCCGGCACCAAGGCCGAGGGCTGGTATCTGCCCGCGGTGCAGCAGGCCATGGAAGAGGGAAAAATCGCGTATGCAGGCAAGTACAGCGCCCCGGATTACGAGCAGATCCTGGCAGCGGGCTGCCGCCTTGCCATTGAGAATACCATGATCCTGCACACGCCGGAGGTAAAGGAGCAGCTGGAACACTTTGGCATCCCGGTGCTGGTGGAGCGTTCCAGCTACGAGAGCGACCCGCTGGCCCGCATGGAGTGGATCAAGCTTTACGGCATCCTGCTGGGCAGGGAAGAACAGGCCGAGCAGGTGTTTTCCGCGCAGGAGACAGCCGTTCAGCCCATCCTCTCGCAGGAACCCACGGGAAAAAGCTGTGCCTTCTTCTCGCTGACCACCAACAACCTTGCCACTGTGCGCAAGGGCAGTGACTATGTGGCCCGCATGATCGAAATGGCAGGCGGCAGCTATGTCTTTGCGGACCTGACGGACAATGGTAACAGCCTTGCTACCATGAACCTGCCGCTTGAGGACTTCTATGCAGGTGCAAAGGATGCTGATGTGCTCATCTACAACAGCGCCATCGAGGGCATGATCGCATCGGTGAGCCAGCTGACCGAGCGTTTTCCACTGTTGAACGAGTTCAAAGCGGTGCAGAACGGTCAGGTGTGGTGCACCACCCAGAGCCTGTTCCAGCAGAGCATGGAGCTGGCAGACCTGATCGTGGACATGAACCGGGTGTTTACCAAGGGCACACCTGCCGCCAGTACCCTGAAATTCCTCACCCATGTGGATTAAAGAAGGAAAATTTTACAGAAAGGAAAGCCTATGACCCGTACCAGACGCCTTGCAGCCGCCTATATTGCCCTTGCGGCAGCCGTGGCGGTGCTTTTTGCGCTGAACCTGTTCTGGGGCAGCGTATCCCTTGCACCGGGTGCGGTGCTGACGGCGCTGCTGGGCAAGGGCGGCGATGCGCTTGCGGGGAACATCATCCTGCAGCTGCGCCTGCCCCGCGCGGTCATGGCGGCGCTGCTGGGGGCAGCCCTCAGCGCAGCGGGATACCTTCTGCAGACCTTTTTTGCAAACCCCATTGCCGGGCCCTTTGTCATGGGTGTTTCCAGCGGCGCAAAGCTGGCGGTGGCCCTGACCATGGTGGTGTTTCTGGACCGCGGGATGCTGACCAGCTCGGCCACCATGATCGCGGCTGCCTTTGCGGGTGCCATGGCGGCCATGGCCTTTGTGCTGGCGGTGGCCCGGCGGGTGCAGCGCATGAGCATTCTGGTCATCTGCGGTGTGATGATCGGCTATATCTGCTCCGCCATCACCGATATCGTGGTGGCCTTTGCGCAGGATTCCAACATCGTCAATCTGCACAACTGGTCGCAGGGCAGCTTTTCCGGCGTGACATGGGCCAATGTGCAGGCTGCGGCACTGGTGGTGCTGCCTGCGCTGGCGGCATCCTTTCTGCTTTCCAAGCCCATGGCCGCCTACCAGATGGGCGAAGCATATGCCCGCAGCGTGGGCGTGAATGTCAAGCCTTTCTCGGCAGCGCTGGTGCTGCTATCCAGCCTGCTGGCGGCCTGCGTCACCGCCTTTGCGGGGCCGATCTCCTTTGTAGGCATCGCGGTGCCGCACCTTGTCAAGCAGCTGCTGGGCAGCGCAAAGCCGCTGCATGTGCTGCCGGGGTGCTGCTTGGGCGGTGCGGCTTTCTGCCTGTTCTGCGACCTGCTGGCCCGCAGTCTGTTCGCGCCCACGGAGCTGTCCATCAGCTCGGTCACGGCCGTGTTCGGCGCACCGGTGGTCATCTGGCTGCTGGTGCGGCGCAATTCAGAGCGGGAGGGCGCATGATGAACGAAAAAGCACTTTGCACTGCGCGGGAGCTTGCCATCGGCTACGGCAAGACACCGCTGCTCTCGGATATTTGCCTCGGGGCGCAGCCGGGCCAGATCCTGACCTTGATCGGGCCGAACGGCGCAGGAAAATCCACCCTGCTCAAAACGCTGGCGGGCCAGCTTGCCCCTATGGGCGGCACAGTGCTGCTGGCGGGGAAGGATCTTACTGCCTATACCGGTACCCAGCGGGCGCAGAAGCTGGCTCTCATGGCTCCCCACAGCCGCCGGATGGAGCTGACCACCTGCTTTGACTTTGTTTCGGCGGGGCGCTATCCCTACACCGGACGGCTGGGCATTTTGTCTGCCGAGGACAGGCAACAGGTGCACAGAGCTTTGGAGCTGGTGGGTGCGGCGCAGCTGGCAGACCGGGATTTTAACCGCATCAGCGACGGCCAGCGCCAGCGCATCCTGCTGGCCCGGGCACTGTGCCAGCAGCCGGAAGTGATCCTGTTGGACGAACCGACTTCTTTTCTGGATATCAAGGGCAAGATCGAGCTGCTCACCATTTTAAAGGAGCTGGCCCATACCGGTCAGCTGGCGGTGATCCTGAGCCTGCACGAGCTGGAATTGGCCGAAAAAATAGCGGACACGGTGGTGTGCGTTTCGCCCGGTGGTGTTTCCGGCGTGCTGACCCCGGAACAGGCGTTTCAGCCGGAGAACATCCGCACCCTGTACGGCCTGACCGAACAGCAGTACACGGCTCTGTTCGGCACACCGGAGCCGGAAGCCGAAAAGGCACCCGCCGGAAAACCGCAGTTTGAGCATTACGTCCGCAGCGGGCAGAAGCTGCTGCGCTGCGGCTATACCACCGGAACCTGTGCCGCGCTGGGGGCTGCCGGGGCGGCGCGTCTGCTGCTGACCGGCCGCGAACCGGAAACGGTGGCTCTGCGCACGCCCAAGGGCATTGTGGTGGAGGTGGCACCCATTTACTGCCGCAGAACGGATGCCGGTGCGGTATGTGCCATCCGCAAGGACGGCGGCGACGATGTGGACGTGACTACGGGCCTGCCGGTGATTGCATCGGTGGTGCTGGAACCGGATGCCCCCGGCGTGCGCATCTTTGGCGGCGAGGGGGTGGGCCGGGTGACGAAGCCCGGCCTTGACCAGCCCGTAGGCGAGGCCGCCATCAACCATGTGCCCCGCCAGATGATTGCCGAAGCGCTGGAACGGGAAGCTGAAAATGCTGCCTACACCGGCGGCTTTGCGGTGACTATCTCTGTGGAAGGCGGTGCCGAGACGGCAAAGCGCACCTTCAACCCGCACATCGGGGTGGAGGGCGGGCTTTCCATTCTGGGCACCAGCGGCATCGTGGAACCCATGAGCCAGCAGGCCATTCTGGATACCATCCAGCTGGAAATGAATCAGGCCGCACTGCGTGCAAAAAATGCCCCAGGCCCCCGGCGGCTGGTGTTGGCCCCCGGCAACTACGGGCTGGATTATCTGGACAGCGCTCTGCCGCAGTTCGAGCGGTTCCCGGTGGTCAAAACTTCCAACTTCATCGGGGATACGCTGGATATGGCTGCCACGGCCAAATTTGAGGAAGTGCTTCTGGTAGGCCACGTGGGCAAGCTCTGCAAGCTGGCGGCAGGGGTCATGAACACCCATTCCCACACGGCGGATGGCCGCGCTGAAGTGTTTTGCGCCCATGCGGCGCTGTGCGGTGCCGCGCATGAGGTGTGCGCCGCCCTGATGGATGCCGCCACCACGGATGCCTGCCTTGACATTCTGGACGGCGCACAGCTGCGTGCACCGGTGCTGGAAAGCATCCTTTCCGCCATCCAGATGCATCTGGACCGACGGGCAGGCGGGGCCTTCCGGGTGGGCGCGGTGCTGTTCTCCAACCAGCACGGTCCGCTGGGCGAGACAAAAACGGCAAAGGAGCTGATGCAGGAATGGCAGAACTGAAAGGTACATTTTACGGTGTCAGCGTCGGCCCCGGCAACCCGGAGCTGATGACGCTGCAGGCTGTGCGGCTCATCCGGCAGTGCCCGGTGCTGGCCGCGCCGCAGACTGCTTCCGGCCAGATGCTGGCGCTGGACATCGCCCGCAGTGCGCTGGGAGAAGTGCTGGACGGCAAGACCATCGTCCCGCTGTACTTTGCCATGAGCCGTGACCCGGCTGCGCTGGCGGCTTCGCACGAAAAAGCCGCCGCCGCGGTGCGGCAGTATCTGGATGCCGGGCAGGACGTTGCCATGCTGAACATCGGTGATGTTTCCATCTATGCCACCTTTGGTTACCTGCAGGAGATCTTGCAGGCCGGGGGTTATGCCACCGCCATGGCGGCAGGCGTGCCCAGCTTTTGTGCGGCGGCGGCGCGGCTGAATGTGCCGCTGACCGGCGGCATGGATACGCCGCTTACCATTGCGCCCGGCGGCTGGACAGACCGCGTGCTGGAAATGCCCGGCACCAAGGTATTGATGAAAGCCGGCAGGCAATTGCCTGTCTTATTGGATACCCTGCAGCAGGCAGATAAGCTGAAAAAAAGCGCACTTGTGTGCAACTGCGGTCTGCCGGACGAGCGGGTCTACCCGGATCTTTCCCTTGAACGGCCGCAGGAACAGGCCGGTTATTTTGCCACCGTTTTGGTAAAGGAGTAACGTTATGGTACATTTTGTTGGTGCAGGCCCCGGCGCACCGGACCTCATCACCCGGCGGGGCGCGGCCCTGCTTCAGAAAGCCGACTGCATCATCTATGCGGGCAGTCTGGTGAACCCGGCCCTGCTGGGCCTTGCAAAGGCAGACTGCGCCATTTATAACAGCGCTGAAATGACGCTGGAGCAGGTGCTGGATGTGATGCGGCAGATGGAAGCTGCGGGTAAGATCACCGTGCGCCTGCACACCGGCGACCCCTGCCTTTACGGTGCCATCCGGGAGCAGATGGATGTGCTGGACGCCGAGGGCATTCCCTACGATGATACCCCCGGTGTGTCCAGCTTCTGCGGCGCAGCGGCGGCACTGAATGCAGAGTACACGCTGCCCACCGTCAGCCAGACCGTCATCATCACCCGCATGGAGGGCCGCACCCCGGTGCCGGAAAAAGAAAAGCTGGCAAGCCTTGCCGCCCACGGGGCAACGATGGTCATTTTCCTATCCATCGGCCTTGTGGACAAAGTACAGCAGGCGCTTCTGGAAGGCGGTGCCTATACGCCGGATACCCCGGCAGCGGTGGTGTATAAGGCCACATGGCCGGAGGAAAAAACGGTGCGCTGCACCGTAGGTACGCTGGCGGAAAGCGTTCATGCAGCGGGCATCACCAAAACGGCGCTCATTGTGGCAGGCGGCTTTCTGGGGCGGAATTATGAGCGCAGCAAGCTCTACGACCCGGCCTTTACCACCGAGTTCCGCAAGGGGACAGACCAGTGACCCGCGCCTATCTGGCCTTTACGGCAAAGGGCCTTGCACTGGCCCAAAAACTGGCGGCGGCATATCCCGGCAGCGTGGCCCGCTGCGGCCATGAAGCCGGGCAGGTGCACCTTGCCGATTGGACGGCCCGCCAGTTTGCCGGGAGCGATGCCCTTGTTTTTGTAGGTGCTGTGGGCATTGCGGTGCGGGCCATTGCGCCCCACTGCCAAAGCAAGGCGCAGGACCCTGCCGTTGTGGTGCTGGACGAGTGCGGCCGCTTTGCCGTGCCCATCCTCTCAGGCCACCTGGGCGGTGCCAACGACCTTGCCCGGGCGCTTGCCGCTGTGTGCGGTGCGGTGCCGGTGATCACCACAGCCACCGACGCAAACGGTGTGTTTGCGGTGGACGAGTGGGCAAAGCACCAGAACTGCACCGTGCTGGAGCCGGAGCGCATCAAGCTTGTCAGCGGTGCACTGCTGGCGGGCAAAACGGTGCAGTTTGCATCCGACTGGCCCATTGCTGGTGCACCGCCTGATGGGATCACGGCGGGAGATGACCCGGACTTTGCCCTCACCCTCTGCCCGGCGGGGGATGCGCTGCATCTGGTGCCGCGCATCGGCGTGCTGGGCGTGGGCTGCAAACGCGGCACCAGCACCGAAACGCTGGCCGAAGCCTTTGCAGCTTTCTGTGACCAGAACCGCCTTGCGCCGCAATGCATCACGGCGGCGGCAAGCATCGACTTAAAACAAAACGAGGCGGGCCTGCTGACCTTCTGTAAGAGCCACAGCTGGCCGGTGCAGTTTTTCACAGCGGAACAGCTGCGTGCCGCCCCCGGCAGCTTTACGCCTTCGGCCTTTGTGCAGAGCGTTACCGGCGTGGACAATGTCTGTGAACGGTCGGCAGTGCTGGCCGCAGACGGGACACTCGTTTTTCACAAATATGCCCATACCGGCGTGACCTTTGCGCTGGCCGTGCGGCCCTATGCCCCGGACTGGAGGTGGCAGAATGTTTGATCCGATGAAATTTGAAATCGACGAACCGGAAAAGGTAGTCTACGTGGTGGGCATTGGCCCCGGAGATGTTTACTACCTGACGCAGGAAGCCCAGAACGTTCTGGAACACGCAGATGCCATCTGCGGCTATAAACTTTATCTTGATCTGATCGAGCCGGAGTTCCCATGTGAGGAATATTATTCCACCGGCATGACCAAGGAGATCGACCGCTGCCGCTGGGCGCTGGAAAAGGCGAATACCGGTAGGCGCGTGGTGATGGTGTGCAGCGGCGACGCAGGCGTTTACGGCATGGCCAGCCCTGTGCTGGAACTGGCGCAGGATTACCCGGACGTTGCCGTAGAAGTGGTGCCCGGCCTTACGGCCGCCCTCAGCGGCGGGGCTGTGCTGGGCGCGCCGCTGGCCCACGATTTCTGCGTGATCTCCCTTTCCGACCGGCTTACCCCGTGGGAGGTCATCGAAAAGCGGCTGGCCTGCGCAGCGCAGGGAGATTTCTGTGCTGCACTCTATAATCCTTCCTCCAAGGGCAGGCCGGACTACCTGCAAAAGGCAGTGCGCATCCTGCGCGCAAACGGCAAGGCGGATGATACCGTCTGCGGCCTTGTGCGCAACATTGGCCGCGAGGGCCAGAGCGCCCGGGTGCTGACGCTGGCCGAGCTGGAAAACACGCCGGTGGATATGTTCACCACCGTGTATATCGGCAACAGCAATACCCGCGCCCTTTCGGGCCGGATGGTCACGCCGCGGGGGTACCGTAAGTGAAGGCGGTCGTGTTCAGCGGCACCACCGAGGGCCGTCGCTTTTCCAAAAAGCTGGCAGAGCTTGGCGTTGCGGTAACGGTGTGCGTGGCAACGCCGCTGGGGGCCGAGGAGCAGGGCGAAATGGCGGGCATCACGGTGCACGCCGGGCGGCTGCAGCCGGATGCCATGGCGGCATTGCTGGCGGGAGCTGATCTCTGCGTGGATGCCACCCACCCTTATGCAGTGGATGCCACCAGGAATATCCGCGCTGCAGCGGTGCAGGCGGGCGTGGAATACCGCCGCCTGCTGCGTGCGCAAAGCCCCTTGCCGCCCGGCTGTGCGGTGTTTGAAACAGCAGCGCAGGCTGCAGAATATCTGGCCGGGACAGAGGGCAATATCCTGCTTGCCACCGGTGCCAAGGAGCTGGCTGTGTTTGCCGGGCTGGAACCGGCGCGGCTTTACCCGCGCGTCCTGCCCACGCCGGAGGGCATTGCCGCCTGTGAAGCAGCCAATGTCCCGCACCGGAACATCATTGCCATGCAGGGACCGTTCAGTCTGGCGCTGAATAAGGCGTTGATAACACAGTTCCAGATCCGGTACCTCGTCACCAAGGACGGCGGCGCAGCGGGCGGCTTTGCCGAGAAGGTGCAGGCCGCTGCCGATACCGGCGCACAGCTGGTGGTGCTGCGCCGCCCGCCGGAAACTGGCGAGACGGAAACACAAATTTTAGCGTATTGCAAGGAGATTTTGCAATGGTCACACTGATCGGCATGGGCAGCGGAAAATGGGAAGCCCTTTCGGCGCAGGCACAGCAGGCTGTGCGCAGCGCGGGCCTTGTGTTCGGTGCAAAGCGGCTGCTGGCGGGCCTGCCTGCAGACTGCACGGCCCGGCAGTTCGCGCTCTACCAGCCCGCTGACATTCTGGAAACGCTGGCACAAAACCCTGGGCAGGATGCTGCCGTGCTTTACAGCGGCGATACCGGATTTTACTCCGGTGCGTCCGGTCTGCTCACGCCGCTGCGGGTGCTGGGCATCCCCGCGCGGGTGTATCCGGGCGTTTCCAGCATCCAGCTGCTTTCAGCGGCGCTGGGCCGACCGTGGCAGGACTGGAAGCTGGTCTCGGCCCATGGCTGCGCCTGCGACCCGGTGGCCGAGTGCATGATGAACCGTTCGGTGTTCTTCCTCACCGGCGGCACTGAAACGCCCGCCTCTCTGTGCCAGAAGCTGACCGATGCCGGTATGGGCGAAGCCCACGGCGTGGTGGGCGAAAACCTTGGCACCGAGGCGGAAGCCATCCGCTACGGCTCTGCTGCAGAGCTGGCGGGGCAGAGCTTTGCACCACTCAGCGTGCTTCTGGTGGAAAACTTTGATCTGCCGCAGCTGCGTGCGCCGGGCTTCCCGGACGAAAGCTTCATCCGGAGCGAGGTGCCCATGACCAAGCAGGAGGTGCGCGCTGCTGCGCTGGCAAAGCTGGCGGTAATGCCCACCGACACTCTGTGGGATGTGGGTGCAGGCACCGGCAGTGTGAGCGTGGAGCTTGCGCTGGCGGCACCCAAAGGCCGCGTTTACGCCGTGGAGTGTGAACCGGATGCCTGTGAACTGATCCGTAAAAACCGGGCAAAGTTCCATGCTTGCAACCTCATCCTCATCGAGGGCCGCGCACCGGATGTGCTGGCAGACCTGCCTGCGCCGGATGCCGTGTTCATCGGCGGCACCAAAGGCGGCATGGAAGCCGTGCTGGATGAAGTGCTCGGCAAGAATCCGAACGCACGCATCTGCATTTCGGCCATTGCGCTGGAAACGCTGGGCGCTGCCATTGCCGCCCTCACGGCCCGGGGCCTGACCGCAGAGGTAACGCAGATCGCCGTCAGCCGCACAAAACCGGCGGGCCGACTGCACCTGCTCATGGCCAATAACCCCATCTTCCTCATTACGGGTACACGCAAATGATGCAATTCCTCATCGCAGCGCCTTCTTCCGGCAGCGGCAAGACCACTGTTGCCTGTGCAGTGCTGGCGGCGCTGAAAAAGCGCGGGGCCGACCCCTGTGCGTTCAAAAGCGGGCCGGACTACATCGACCCCATGTTCCACCGCTCGGCTCTGCAGGTGGACAGTCACAATCTGGATCTGTTTCTTTCCAACAGGGATATGGTGCGGGCCATTTTTGCCCGCTATGCCGCCGGGCATGGTGCCGCCGTGTGCGAGGGCGCTATGGGCTTTTATGATGGTCAGGGCCTGACCACCCGTGCCAGCGCTTGGGAACTGGCGGATACGCTGGGCCTGCCGGTGCTGCTGGTGGTGCAGCCCGGAGGGGCCAGCGTGACGCTGGCCGCGCAAATTCAGGGCCTTATGAACTTCCGCAAAAACAGCCATGTTTCGGGCATCCTGCTCAATGATTGTTCCGAAAAGCTGTATAAAATGCTCAAGGCCCTGCTGGAAAGGGAGACCGGCCTGCCGGTGCTGGGCTATCTGCCCCATTTGCCGCAGGCAGCGGTAGAAAGCCGACACCTCGGCCTGAAGACTGCAGATGAAATTGCCGACCTGCAGGAAAAGATCGCTCTGCTGGCCGATGCACTGGTGCTGGATTGGCAGCGCCTTGCCGTGCTGACCGAAAAGCCTGCGCCGGAAGCTTTGCCGGGAGCAGCTGCACCCACATCCGTCCGCATTGCGGTGGCAAAGGACGAGGCGTTCTGCTTTACCTATGCCGAAACGCTGGACGCACTGCGGGATGCCGGGGCGGAGCTTGTGCTTTTCAGCCCGGTGCAGGATGCGGTTTTGCCGGAAAATATAGGCGGGCTGTATCTGCCCGGCGGCTACCCGGAGCTGTACGCCAAAACTCTGAGTGAAAACAAAACCATGCTGGCTTCCATCCGGCAGGCCGTGCAGGCGGGCCTGCCCACAGCGGCCGAATGCGGCGGCTTTTTGTATCTGGGCCGGAGCCTTGAGGATGCCGACGGTAAGGCGTGGCCCATGGCAGACGTTCTGCCGGGCGATGGCATCCGGGTGGGAAGGCTGGTGCGCTTTGGCTATGCCGAAATGACCGCCAAGGCAGACAGTATGCTCTTCTGCGCCGGAGAAACGCTGCCCATCCACGAATTCCACCACTGGGATTCCACCGCAAACGGCACTGCATTTACGGCCCGTAAAAACGAGAAAATGCAGTGGGAATGCGGCTTTGCAAACGAGAATTTCTATGCGGGCTTCCCGCATTTATACTGGGCGGGCACGCCCCTGCCGGGCCGCTTTGTGCGCGCGGCAGAACGATACAGCAAAACAAAAGGATGACCAAAATGACCGAAACGGAACTGAATGCACTTTTGGCGGGTATCACCCCTGCCAACGAAGCTGCCCGCGCGGCGGCACACGCCCACTGGGCCAGCCTTGCAAAGCCTCTGGGCGGGTTGGGCCGGCTGGAGACCATGCTGGAGGATGCCGCCGCCCTTACCGGCAGTGCGGAGCTTGATCTCTCCCGCCGGGTGGTGGTGGTGCTCTGCGCGGATAACGGCGTGGTGGCGCAGGGCGTGAGCCAGACCGGGCAGGAAGTGACCCGTGCCGTGGCCGAAAACCTTGCCATGCGGCGCACCAGCGTGTGCCAGATGGCCCGCACGGCCCACTGCGATGTTCTGCCCGTGGATATGGGCATGGCAGGCGAACCGGTGCCCGGCGTGCGCAGCTGCCGCATTGCCGCAGGCACGGCGGATTTTACCAAAGGCCCTGCCATGAGCCGGGCTGAGGCGGTGCAGGCCGTTGGGGAGGGCATTGCCCTTGCCCGGGAACTGGCAGAGGATGGCTACAGGCTCATTGCCACCGGTGAAATGGGCATTGGCAATACCACCACCTCCAGCGCGGTGGCGGCAGTGCTGCTGGGCCAGCCCGTGGAGCTTATGACCGGGCGCGGTGCGGGCCTCTCGGACGAAGGGCTTGCCCGCAAGGTGGATGCCATCTGCCGCGGCATCCTTTGCAATGAGCCGGACCCGGAAGACACATTGGATGTTCTTGCAAAGCTTGGCGGCTTTGATATCGCGGGCCTGTGCGGTGTGTTTTTGGGCGGTGCACTGGCCGGTGTGCCGGTGCTGGCAGATGGCTTTATCAGCGGAGTGGCCGCGCTGTGCGCCGTGCGGCTGTGCCCGGCGGCGGCAAAGGCTGTGTTTGCAAGCCACTGCTCGGCAGAGCCTGCCGCACGCATCGTGCTGGAAGCACTGGGCAAGGCACCCATCATTACGGCGGGGCTGCATCTGGGCGAGGGCACCGGCGCGGTGGCCAGCATCCCGCTGTGGGATATGGCGCTGGCCGTATACGGCGGGTGCTACTCCTTTGCGGAGGGCGGCATTGCGCCGTATACGCCCCAATGTTGACGCTGGTTCTGGGCGGCGCGGCCAGCGGCAAAAGTGAATACGCCGAGAGCCTTGTGCTGAAAACCACCGGCCCGCGCTACTATCTTGCCACCATGCAGGTGTGGGATGCCGAGTGTGCCGCCCGGGTGGAAAAGCACCGCAAAATGCGGGCCGCAAAGCAGTTTGTGACGGTGGAGTGCCCCTTGCATCTGGACAATGTGCGCCTGCCTGCGCGGGGCACCGCCTTGCTGGAAGACCTTGGCAACCTTGCCGCCAACGAGCTGTACGACCCGGCGGGAGCAGGGGAAAATGCGGCCAAAGCCATCCTGCACGGGCTGGAAAGCCTTGCAGCCCAGTGCGAAAACCTCATCGTAGTTTCCAACGAGGTGTTCAGCGGCGGGGCCGACTATGCCGGTGACACAGGTCGCTATCTGCTGGCACTGGCGCAGGTAAACAATGCCTTTGCTGCCCGGGCCGACAATGTGGTGCGGGTGGTATGCGGCATCCCGGTCTATCATAAAGGAGTGGAAAAATGATCGTTTTGCAGACCATTGCGGTGGCCTTTGCCATGTTTTCGGCCATCCCGGTGCCGCAGTTCGAATGGAACGAAAAAAATATGCGCTACGCCATGTGCGCCTTCCCGCTCATTGGTGTCGTTATTGGTGCGGCGTGGTGTGTGTGTGGCGCGCTGCCCCTGCCGGGCCTTGCCAAGGCGGCGGGCTTTGCGCTGATCCCGGTATGGATCACCGGCGGCATCCATCTGGACGGCTATGCCGACACCTGCGATGCCCTTTCCAGCTACGGCGACCGAGAAAAGAAGCTGGAAATATTAAAAGACCCCCACTGCGGTGCCTTTGCGGTCATCCGGCTGTGCAGTTATTTTCTGGCCTATTTTGCCCTGTGCACCTGTGTGAGTTTTGCACCCCGCGTGGGTGTGCTGTGGGTTCTGGCACTGGTGCTGGAACGGGCGCTTTCGGGCCTTGCGGTGGCATCGTTCCCCATGGCAAAAAACACCGGTCTTGCACACACCTTTGCCACTGCAGCAGACAAAACTGTGGTGCGCCGGGTGCTGGCGGTGCTGGCCGCAGTGCTGTGCGTGGGCATGGCGGCGCTGGGCGGCTGGGCGCTGGTGCTGGCAGCGCTGGCGGTGCTCTGGCGCTACTATGCCGTGAGCCGGAAGCAGTTCGGCGGCATCACCGGCGACCTTGCCGGGTGGTTTTTGCAAAAGGCCGAGCTCTGGATGCTGGCGGCACTGTGTGCCTGCCAGTGGGGAGGGCTGCTATGATCTTTATTACCGGGCCGCTCTACAGCGGCAAGCGCACCTTTGCGCAAACACTTCCCGGCAAGCGTCTTTCGGACGTGCAGGTATTGGCTGCCGATGCCGCCGACCTGCCTGCCTTGGCAGACAAGCTTGCCCATGAATACGATATCCTCATCGCCACCGAGGTAGGCGGCGGTGTTGTGCCGATGGATGTCAAACAGCGCGCAGACCGCGAGGCGGCGGGCAGGCTTGCCTGCCTGCTGGCCGCACGGGCCGAATGCGTGGTGCAGATGTTCTGCGGCATCCCCACGGTTTTGAAAGGAGAATTGTCTCAATGCTGATTTATCTTCTGCGTCATGGCCAGACGGAATACAACGCCCAGAAGCGTTATCAGGGCCAGCGCGATATCCCGCTCTCACCCGAAGGCGCTGCCCAGCTGCGCCGGGCAGATTTTGACCCCGATGTGGTCTATGTTTCCACCTTGCAGCGCACCAGCCAGACGGCGCGCATCCTGTTCCCGGAGGCAAAGCTTGTGCCGGTGGACGGCCTGAAAGAGATGTGCTTTGGCAGCTTTGAGGGCCGCAATTTCATCGAGATGGAAAAGGACCCCGAGTATCAGGCATGGGTGAAGGCCAACTGCGAAAGCCCCTGCCCGGATGGAGAGCGCAAGACGGATTTTTCAGACCGCATCTGCCGCACCGTGGCAGAGCTGATCGATAAAGCTCTTGCCGCAGGCGAAGAACGGCTGGTCATTCTGGCCCACGGCGGCACCCAGATGGCCGCCATGGAGCGGTTTGCCGTCCCCCACAGGGACTATTACGCATGGTGCGGACCTAACGCGGGCGGCTTTGTGCTGGATGCAAAGGACTGGACGGAAAAGCATCTGCTGTATCTCGTGAAGACCGTCCAGTACACAAAGGAGAGCAGGGCATGATCCTTCAGGCAGTTGTCGGCGGTTTTGTGCTGGACGCGCTCTTCGGCGACCCGGCGTGGCTGCCGCACCCGGTGGTGCTTATGGGAAGATGCATCTCCCGGCTGGAAAAGTTCCTGCGCGCCCGCCTGCCCGGCACCCCGCAGGGCGAGCTGCTGGGCGGTGCCGTGACGGCGTTCTGCCTGCCGGTGGGCACCTTCCTGGTCACGAGCCTTGTGTGTCTGGCGGCGGCAAAGCTCAGCCCGTGGCTGGGCCTTGCGGTGCAGATGTTCTGGTGCGGGCAGGCGCTGGCGGCAAGGGGCCTTGCGCAGGAGAGCACAAATGTGTATAACGAGCTGGTCCGGAACGACCTGCCCGCCGCTCGCAAAGCCGTGAGCCGCATCGTAGGCCGCGACACCCAGAACCTGACCGCAGAGGGTGTGACCAAAGCTGCGGTGGAAACGGTGGCCGAAAATGCCAGCGACGGCGTCATTGCGCCGCTGCTGTATATGCTCATCGGCGGGGCACCGCTGGCGCTGACCTACAAGGCTATCAATACCATGGACAGCATGCTGGGCTACAAAAACGAGAAGTATCTTTACTTTGGCCGCGCAGCCGCGAAGCTGGACGACCTTGCAAACTACATCCCCAGCCGCATTGCCGCCCTTTTGTGGGTGGCCGCTGCGGCCTTTACCGGTAACGATGCCAAGGGCGCATGGCGCATCTGGCGGCGGGACCGGCGCAACCACGCCAGCCCCAACAGCGCCCAGACCGAAAGCACCTGCGCCGGTGCACTGGGCGTGCAGCTGGCCGGCCCGGCTTACTATTTTGGCGAATATTACCCCAAGCCCACCATCGGTGATGCCCTGCGCCCCATTGAGCCGCAGGACATCCTGCGCGCCAACCGCATGATGTATGTGGCAAGCGGCTTTGCGCTGGCATGGGGTGCAGCAATACGGGGGTTCCTTGCATGAAACAATTGACCCATGGCGGCGACTGGGCGGGCTATCGCGCCGAGTTTGGCCGCGACCCGCTGGATTTTTCGGCCAATGTCAGTCCGCTGGGCCTGCCGGAAGGGGTGGCAAAGGCCATTACGGCAGCGCTTGCCACGGCCGACCGCTACCCCGACCCGCTGTGCCGGGCCCTGCGTGAAAAACTGGCGGTGGCTGAGGGTGTGCCCGCCGAATGGCTGCTGTGCGGCAACGGCGCGGCAGACCTCATCTTCCGGCTGGCGCTGGCTGCAAAGCCCCGCACTGCACTGGTAACGGCCCCCACTTTTGCCGAGTATGCCACGGCACTGGGAACTGTGGACTGCAGGGTGGAACGGCATTTTTTGCGGGAAGAAAACGATTTTGCGGTGACGAAAGATCTCCTGAACGCGGTGCACCCGGGTACAAATATGGTGTTTCTCTGTCAGCCCAACAACCCAACCGGCCAGCTGGCAGAGCCTGCCCTTGTGGAAGCGCTGCTACGCAGATGCGAAGCCGTGGGTGCGGTGCTGGCCGTGGACGAATGCTTTCTGGATTTTCTGCCGGAGGGCGAAGGCCTTTCGGCAAAGCATCTGCTGAAAAACAGCAAAAAACTGATTGTTTTAAAAGCCTTCACCAAGCTTTACGGCATGGCAGGCGTGCGTCTGGGCTATTGCCTGTGCTCTGATACAGAGCTGCTTGCCCGGATGCGGGCAGCGGGCCAGCCGTGGGCGGTTTCCAGTCTGGCACAGGCGGCGGGCATCGCTGCGCTGGACGAGACGGAATATGTGGCGAAGGTGCGTGCATTGATCGAAGCACAGCGGCCTGTGCTGGCAGACGGCCTGCGGGCGCTGGGCCTGCGGGTGATCGAGGGCCGGGCTAACTATCTGCTGTTCCGCGCGCCGGAAGCGCTGGGCGGAGCGCTGCGCCGCAAGGGTGCGGTACTGCGCAGCTGCGGCAATTATCCGGGCCTTGATGCCAGCTGGTACCGCACCGCTGTGCGCACAGAAAACGAGAACCGGCAGCTGCTTGCGCTGCTGGCCGAGACCCTGCCGGAGGTGGCGCAATGAGCAAGGCAAAATGCATTATGGTGCAGGGCACCATGAGCGGTGCGGGCAAAAGCCTGCTGTGCGCGGCGCTGTGCCGCATCTTTGCGCAGGATGGCTACCGCGTGGCCCCTTTCAAAAGCCAGAACATGGCCCTGAACAGCTTTGTCACCCGCAACGGTGCAGAGATGGGCCGTGCTCAGGTGGTGCAGGCACAGGCTGCAGGCGTGGAGCCGGATGTGCGCATGAACCCCATCCTGCTCAAGCCCAGCAGCGATGTGGGCAGTCAGGTGATCGTGAACGGCAAGGCCCGGGGCCAGATGTCTGCCGCCGCCTACTTTAAAATGAAGCGCAGCCTTATCCCGGACATTCTGGAAGCCTACAACAGCCTTGCCGCCGAGAACGACATTATCGTGATCGAAGGCGCGGGCAGCCCGGCGGAGATCAACCTGAAAGCCGACGATATCGTGAACATGGGCCTTGCAAAGCTGGTGGATGCGCCGGTGCTTCTGGCGGGCGATATCGACCGGGGCGGCGTATTCGCCCAGCTGTACGGCACTGTGGAGCTGCTGGAAGCCGACGAGCGTGCCCGCATCAGGGGCCTCATCATCAACAAGTTCCGGGGCGATGTGGAGATCCTGCGGCCCGGCCTTGCCATGCTGGAAGAAAAAACGCAGCTGCCCGTGCTGGGCGTAGTGCCGTACCTGCGGGTGGAGATCGAGGACGAGGACTCCCTCTCCGACCGGCTGGATACAAAAGCTACGGTCAAGCCGCTGGATATCGCCATCCTACGCCTGCCGCATGTGTCCAACTTCACCGACTTTATCCCGCTGGAACAGCACCCGCTGCTGGGTGTGCGGTATGTGCAGCGCACCCGCCAGCTGGGCGCACCGGATCTCGTCATCCTGCCCGGCACCAAGAACACCATGGACGACCTGCGCTGGCTGCGGGAAAGCGGACTGGAAGCGGCGGTGCTCAGGCTTTCGGCAGCCGGTACGCCGGTGCTGGGCGTGTGCGGCGGCTATCAGATGCTGGGCGAACAGCTCTGCGACCCGGCAGGGGAGGAGAGCGGCACCCCCTGCACCCTGCGGGGCCTTGGCCTGCTGCCCACCACGACGGTGTTCGGCACCGAAAAGCACCTGACCCAGACCGCAGCCTGTGTGACCACAGAACCCTTTGCAGGCGCAAAGCTGACGGGCTACGAGATCCACGCAGGCCGCACCGAGGTGCGGGGCAGTGCGTTCTGCATCCTTGCAGACGGCACGCCGGAGGGCTGTGTGCAGGACGGTGTATTCGGTACCTACCTGCACGGCCTGTTCGACACCGGCGAACTGACCGAAAAACTGACCACATTTTTGTGCAAACGGAAGGGCATCGATCCGGCCGGGGCCGAGCTTATCCCCATGGAGCAGTACCGTCAGCAGCAGTTTGATCTGCTTGCCGATGGTGTGCGCGCGGCACTGGATATGCCCGCCATCTATGCCGCTATGGGAATGCAAAAAGGAGGCAACACATGACACCGCAGCATCATCTGCCCGCCGACATTGAACGGACGAGCATCTCCATTATCACAAGGGAACTGGACGAGCTGGGCCTGACCCCGCCGCCGGAGACGGCTGCGGTGGTCAAGCGGGTCATCCACACCACCGCGGATTTCGACTATGCCAAAAATCTGCGCTTTACACCCGGCGCGGTGGAAGCCGCAGTCAAGGCCCTGCACGCGGGAGCTTTCATCGTTACCGACACCAATATGGCGCTGGCGGGCATCACAAAGCCGGGCCTGAAAAAACTGAACGGTGAAGCCATCTGCTACATGGCAGACCCCGCTGTGGCCGAAGCCGCAAAGCAGGCGGGCACCACCCGTGCCGTTGCCGCCATGCACCGCGCTGCCCGGGAGCACCCGGGGGCCATTCTGGCCATTGGCAATGCGCCCACGGCCCTTTTGACCATCGCGGAGGAAATGGAAGCCGGTCTGCGGCCTGCACTGGTCATTGGCGTGCCGGTGGGGTTTGTGAATGTGGTGGAAAGCAAGGAAGTGCTGTTTGCCGCCTGCGAGCGATACGGCGTGCCTGCCATCGCCGCCATGGGCCGCAAGGGCGGCAGCAATGTGGCTGCAGCCATCTGCAACGCCCTCATTTACTCTGCCGCCGAAATGCTGGACCCCTCTGCCAGAGGGTGGAACGGATAAGGCGGAAACAGCATAATATCAAAAACCCGGAACCCTTTTTGAGCCGTTTTGGCCGAGAAAAGGTTCCGGGTTTTGTTCATGATTTTTTCAGAGAGCTATTTTGCAACAGCCCCATTTTCACGGAAAAGGTCCGAACCGAGCACGGCATCCACACTGCCGGCATCAGGCTGCGGGGAACGCCTTGTTCCACACTTCGATCACCTTGAACTTCGGGGTCCAGCCTTCGGGATCAAAGCGGTCGCCCTTGGTAGCCATGGTGCCCTGTTCGGTGCACCACTGTGCGGCCTTAGCCATATCAGGGTCGGTCACATCCGCAAAGGCGGGTGCGCCTGCGGGTTCGGGCCTGCCTGCGGTGTTCCACACCAGCATCGAGCCTTTTGCATTGCTTCCCGTGATTGTAACATTGCGCATACCCGTAATGGTAAGGCCCAGGCCACCGTCCATTCGTGTATCATTGGTGCAGACCAGAACAATATCCGTGCTGTGTCCACCTTGAAAATACCATATTTCACCTTCTTTTTCAATAAAATCTGCGTGAAACGCCCCAAAAACTGCGTGAAAAACGTTTTGCACCGCTGTGCGCGCCTTTGCCCCCTCTTGCAATTTGTGCGCAAAGGGTGTAAAATACAGTCACAATCAAATACAGGGGAGCTTGTGAAGCAGGCTGAGAGGAAGTATCCAAACTTCGACCCTTTTACCTGATGCGGATAATGCCGCCGTAGGAAGTCAGAATGGATGATTTTTTGCAGGAGGCACCGCGGAAGGTGTCTCCTGTTTTTTGTTGTGTACCTATTACCATTAAGGAGGATACCTTGTACTTTTCTGCGGAAGTGCCGCAGCGGGCTGAGGGGGAGCGCCCTGAGCTTTGTGACCGTCAGCGATGGGAAGCCGTGTTCCGGCGTGAGAGGAGACCAGAAAGTCTCGACCGCTTCTTATAGTTCCTGCGCCGGGTCTGGCACCGGGTGCGGGCTGTTTGCGGAGGTGCTGTATGGTTTTTGCTGCTTCCGCAGGTTTGGAAAGGAGCCTTGCCTTATGAAAAAACTCTCTGTGAAAAAGCTGGCGCTGGCCGGCATGCTGTGCGCTCTGTGCGTGGTGGGCAGCGTATTCAGCTTCCCCATGTTCGGCAGCAAATGTGCACCCATCCAGCACATGGTCAATGTGACCTGCGCGGTGCTGCTTGGCCCGTGGTGGGGCGTGGGCGTGGCCTTTGTGGCCTCGCTGCTGCGCAATCTGCTGGGTCTGGGCAGCCTGATGGCCTTCCCCGGCAGCATGTTCGGCGCACTGCTGTGCGGCCTTGTGTACCATAAGACCAAAAACATCCTTGCCACCATGGTGGGCGAGGTGTTCGGCACCAGCATTCTGGGCGGCCTGTGCGCTTACCCGGTGGCCATCTTCCTCATGGGCAAGAGCGCCGGCGACATCGCGTTCTATGCCTACATCGTGCCGTTCCTCATCTCCACTGCAGTGGGTTCCATCATTGCGGGCGTGCTGGTGTACAGCCTGCAGCGCTCCGGCGCTCTGCACAGCATGCAGAAGAGCCTTTCTTAACGAAGGTGCGTGCAAATGTTTAAAACAGAGTTTGAAAATGTCCGCCGCACCTGCCCGCTCATCCATAACATTACCAACTACGTCACCGTGAACGACTGCGCCAACATGGTGCTGGCCTGCGGTGCTTCGCCCATCATGGCCGACGATGCCGCCGAGGTGGAGGACATCACCACCATCTGCGGCGGTCTGAACATCAACATCGGCACCCTGAACAGCCGCACCATCACCAGCATGCTGCTGGCGGGCAAAAAGGCAAACCAGCTGGGCCATCCTGTGGTGCTGGACCCGGTGGGTGCGGGTGCATCCCGCCTGCGCACCGACACGGCTTTCCGCCTGCTCAGGGACGTAAAGTTCACCGTGATCCGCGGCAACATCTCGGAGATCAAAACGCTGGCCTCCGGCGCGGGAACCACCAAGGGCGTGGATGCCGATGTGGCCGATAAAGTTACTGAGGAAAATCTGGATTCTGCCGTGGCCTTTGCCAAGGCCTTTGCAGCCCAGACGGGTGCCGTTATTGCCATTACCGGTGCCATCGACATCGTGGCCGATGCCGAAAAAGCCTACTGCATCCGCAACGGCAATGCCATGATGAGCAGCATCACCGGTACGGGCTGCCAGCTTTCGGCCCTGACGGCGGCGTTCGTCACCGCCAACCCCGGCCATCCGCTGGAAGCCGCTGCAGCTGCAGTGTGCGCCATGGGCCTTGCGGGCGAGACCGCCCACAAGCGCCTGACCCCGCTGGACGGCAACTCCACCTACCGCAATTATATCATCGATGCCATTTACAATATGACCCCGGATCAGCTGGAAGAAGGAGCAAACTATGAAGTGCGATAAGCAGAACATGCTTCTGTATGCCGTCACCGACCGCGCATGGGTGGGCAAACAGACCCTCTATGAACAGGTGGAGAGCGCCTTGAAAGGCGGTGTCACCTGTGTGCAGCTGCGTGAAAAAGAGCTGGACGACGAAGCTTTTCTGAAAGAGGCTGTGGAGATCCATGCTCTGTGCCAGCGCTACGGCGTGCCGTTCTTTGTGAACGACAATGTGGACATTGCCATCCGCTGCCACGCCGAGGGCGTGCATGTGGGGCAGGAGGATATGGCCGCAGCGCAGGTGCGCGCCCGTGTGGGCGAGGGTATGATGATCGGCGTTTCCGTCCACAGTGTGGAGGAAGCACGGGAAGCCGTCAAGCACGGCGCAGACTGCCTTGGCGTGGGCGCAGCCTTTGCCACCCACACCAAGACCGATGTGGACGTTCTGCCCCACGAGACCCTGAAGGCCATCTGTGATGCCGTGGACATCCCGGTGGTGGCCATTGGCGGCATCCACAAGGAGAACATCCTGCAGCTCAAGGGCACCGGTGTGGATGGCGTGGCCCTTGTGAGCGCCATCTTTGCAGCAGACGACATCGAGACCGAGTGCAAAGAGTTGAAAGCCCTGTCGGAGCAGATCATCTGACCGATCCCGCGGCAAACCGGGGACACCACCTTGGGCCGCGTTATAAAATTCATGGAGAAAACCAACATGAAAAGCGTATTTTGCGCAGGTGCCGGCATCCAGAACGTTCTGTTTTTTCTGAATGACGGCTGCCTTTCCCTACCCTTGTATGACCAGCACCCTGCTGTTCAGAGATAAACTGTCATTTGGAGGAACAGAGCGTATGCAGACTTATACCACTCAGATGGATGCTGCCCGCAAGGGCATCATCACGCCGCAGATGGAGATCGTGGCTAAAAAAGAGTATCGCACCACCGAGGAGATCCGCCAGTGGGTGGCCGAGGGCAAGGTAGCCATTCCGGCCAACAAGCACCACGAGTGTTTGAACCCCGAGGGTGTCGGCTCCATGCTGCGCACCAAGATCAACGTGAACCTTGGTGTCTCCCGCGACTGCAAGGACTACAACGTGGAGATGCAGAAGGTGATGAGCGCCGTCAACATGGGTGCCGAAGCCATTATGGATCTGTCCAGCCACGGCAACACCCAGCCCTTCCGCCAGAAGCTGACCCACGAGTGCCCGGTGATGATCGGCACCGTGCCGGTGTACGATTCGGTCATCCACTACCAGCGCGATCTGGCTGAGCTGACCGCACAGGACTTCATCGATGTGGTGCGCCTGCATGCAGAGGATGGTGTGGACTTTGTCACCCTGCACTGCGGCATCACCCGTAAGACCATCGAGCAGATCCGCAAGCACAAGCGCAAGATGAACATTGTCAGCCGCGGTGGCTCTCTGGTGTTTGCATGGATGAGCATGACCGGCAACGAGAACCCCTTCTACGAGCACTTTGACGAGATCTGCGAGATCTGCGCCGAGCACGATGTGACCATCTCGCTGGGCGATGCCTGCCGTCCCGGCTGTCTGGCTGACGCCACCGATGTGTGCCAGATCGAGGAGCTGGTGCGTCTGGGCGAGTTGACCAAGCGCGCATGGGCACACAACGTGCAGGTGATGGTGGAAGGCCCCGGCCATGTGCCCCTGAATCAGGTGGCTGCCAACATGGAGGTGCAGAAGAGCATCTGCATGGGCGCACCCTTCTATGTGCTGGGACCCCTCGTCACCGATATCGCCCCCGGTTACGACCACATCACCGCTGCCATCGGCGGCGCTGTGGCTGCAGCCAGCGGTGCAGCTTTCCTGTGCTATGTGACCCCCGCCGAGCATCTGGCTCTGCCCAATGTGGACGATGTGAAGCAGGGCATCGTGGCCTCCAAGATCGCTGCCCACGCCGCCGATATCGCCAAGGGCATCCCCCACGCCCGGGACATCGACGATAAGATGGGCGATGCCCGCCGTGTGCTGGACTGGGATGCACAGTTCGCCTGCGCACTGGACCCGGAGACCGCAAAGGCCATCCGCGATGCCCGCCTGCCGGAGGACGACCACAGCGACACCTGCAGCATGTGCGGCAAGTTCTGTGCCGTGCGCAGCATGAACAAGGCGCTGGCCGGTGAGTACATCGACATTCTGTAAAAATCTTCTGTTTTGCGCGCAGCAGCGTGCATCTTCCTCCGCCGCCCGGTATGACCGCCGGGCGGCTTTTGTGTTGTAATTCCAAAAAGATTGTGTTAAAATAACAATAAGGCGCTGATTGCAAAATTGGTGGTCATGCTTTCTATCCCGTATCGCTGGTTTTTCTATTTCTACATAGAACAAGCAGAGGTCCGGGAGGAAACTTTTTTGAAAGTACCCTGCCCGGAGCCTTGAAGGCGAAGGGAGGGATATCGAATGAATCTGCTGGAGACTCTCGCATTGCTCACGTTCATTCTCGCGTTGTTGAGCTTGGTCGTGGATGTGATCCGTCTGACCGTTGAGGTCATGGCAAAGTTTTCCCAGATGAAAAGCGATGATAACAAAAAAGATTGACCGCCTCACAGTTCCCCAACTCGAGCGGTCAATCTTTTTGACTAACGGGATGGAAAGCTGACCTTTGCAGTCAGCGCCCCTTCTGTTTGTAGTATAATCGAAGCTATGTGATTTGTCAAGTTATCCTGTTCCATCGATTATTTCTATCAATATTTTAGATTTTACAATTCTTCTGTACTGTACTATAATGAAGTTATCGTCTTCATTCCATTGATCTACAGGAGGAATCTGCCTTGCTGGTAAATCTTATCGAATCCGTCTATCGCCTGCTGTGGGGCGACCTGTTCACCATCCCGCTGGGCGGCGGCATCGGCATTTCCTTCATGGTGGTGCTGCTGTTCACGGCGGGCATCTGGTTCACCTGCCGCACCCGTCTTTTGCCGGTGCGGCTGTTCCGGGATATGATCGCCGCCGTGTGCGAGAAAAAGCAAGGCAGGAACGGCCTTTCCTCCTTCCAGACGCTGGTCATTTCCACCGCCACCCGCGTGGGCATGGGCAATCTGGTGGGCGTGGTGGCCGCTGTTTCTGCAGGCGGTGCCGGTGCGGTGTTCTGGATGTGGGTCACTGCCATTCTGGGTGCGTCCACCTCCTTTATCGAATCCACCCTTGCCCAGAAATACCGCCAGCCCGACCCGCTGTACGGCGGCTGGCGCGGCGGACCGGCCTACTATCTGCATGTGCTGGCGGAGCGCAGGCGCGGCAAAAAGCTCAAACGCTCTGTGGTAGCGGCGCTGTTTGCGGTGTCTGGCCTCATCTGCTGGTGCGGCATCAGTCAAGTGATCTCCAACTCGGTCAGTTCCGCGTTTGAAAATGCGTTCCATATTCCGCCGCTTACTACCACACTGGTGCTCACGGCCATTGCGGCGGTGATCGTGCTGCGCAAGAATGCCACCGTGAAAAGTCTGGATGTGATGGTGCCCATCATGGCGGTGTGCTATTTTGTCATCACCGTGGGCATCGTGCTGTTCAACCTGCCCAAGCTCCCGGCGGTGTTCGGACGCATCTTTGCGGAAGCGTTCGGTCTGCGGCAGGCCGTGGCTGGCGGCTTTGGTGCTGTGCTGATGAACGGTGTCAAGCGCGGCCTGTTCTCCAACGAAGCGGGCAGCGGTTCGGCACCCTGTGCAGCTGCCGCCGCAGAGTGCGACGACCCGGTCAAGATGGGCTTTGTGCAGGCACTGGGCGTGCTGATCGATACGGTGGTGATCTGCAGCTGCACGGCTTTTTTGATGCTGCTGGTGCCGCAGGAGATCACAGAAGGACTTGCGGGCATGGACCTTTTGCAGACTGCCCTGCAGTACCATCTGGGCGGCTTTGGTGTCGTGTTCATTGCGGCCACGCTGGCGCTGTTCAGCTTTTCCACCTTTCTGGGCGTTTTGTACTATGCCCGCGGCAATGTGGCCTATCTGTGCGGCGACAACTGGTGGAGCCAGACCGTGTATAAGCTGATCGCGCTGGCCATGCTGGTGATCGGCGGTATGCAGGCCTACACGGTGGTGTGGGATCTGGGCGACGTGGGCATTGGCCTGATGACCATTTTCAACATGATAGCCTTGGTGCCCATGGCAAAGGAAGCACTTGCCGCCCTGAACGACTACGAAAAACGCAAAAAACTGCAGTAAATAGCAAAGGCCCGGCTCCCTGTAACATGGGAACCGGGCCTTTCAGGTTATTTTATTGCAGATCAGATTTGTTTAAAAGCAGCCCGCCTGCAAGCCCGGCCAGCGCGGGCAGCACCCAGCCAAAGCCCATGCTGCCCAGCGGCAGAGCGTTGGCGGCGGCAGATACTGCCCCCAGCGGCAGCGCAGCGGCGATGCTCTGCAGGGCGGTCAGGCCCATGCACAGCGGATACACCGCCCGGTGCTTTTCAAGGCCCGGCATAAAGGAAAGCAGAATCAGCACGATGGCTGCGGGATAAATGGCGTTCAGCACTGGAGTGGACAGCCGGATGATGGCAGCAAGGCCGAGGTTCGATACCAGCATACTGGCCACAGCAAAAAAAGCGGCAAGGGCAGGGTAGGGGATGCGGGGCAGAAGCTGATGAAAATACTGCCCCACACAGGCGATCAGGCCCACGCAGGTGTTGAAGCATGCGATCACAAAAATGGCCGCAATGAGCACAAGGCCCGCCCGGCCGAACAGCTGCTGTGCCAGAGCGGTGAGCACCTCGGCACCGGTGGCAAGGCCCGGATACACCGTGCCGGTCTCGGCCCCGGCGTGGCCCAGCATGGCGTAGACCACCAGCATCAGCCCGCCTGCAATAAAACCGGCCCGGATGGTGCCGCCCTCCACGGCACGGCTTTCTGTGACACCCCGGGCGCGGATGTTCAGGGCGATGACCGCGCCAAAATTCAGCCCGGCCAGCGTGTCCATGGTCTGGTAGCCGTACAGGATGCCCTGCACAGCGGGCAGGGCTGCGTACTCTGCGCTGGGTGTGCCGTAGTGTGCCGCCAGCGGATGGATGAGACACCCGGCAAACAGCACCACGATGAGCACGATCAGGCAGGGGCAGAGGATGCGGCCCAGCCAGTCGGTAAGCTTTTCCGGCCGCAGCGCCACCAGAAAGGCCGCTGCAAAAAACAGCACCGAGTAGGCCAGCTGCAGCCCGGTACCGCCGCCTATCAGCGGCACCAGCATCTGGAACGAGGTGCTTGCCGTGCGGGGAATGGCAAGGCACGGGCCAATGGAAAGATACACCAGAATGGTGAACACCACGGCAAACACCGGGTGCACCCGGCCGGCAAGCTTATCCAGACCGCCTGCCCGTGCCACAGCCACCACGCCCGCAATGGGCAGGCCGACGGCGCTGACGGCAAGGCCCGCAAAGGCAGGCCAGAGGCTGGTACCGGCCTGCGCGCCCAGATGCGGTGGGAAGATCAGATTGCCTGCACCAAAAAACATGGAAAACAGTGTAAAGCCGACCAGAAGCAGATTTTTGCCGGAAAGCTTCTGCATAGGACAGACACCTCATTTCTTTCCTGCATCAAAGATGACAGTGATTTATACAGTTCAGTTTATCGTTTTATGCATTTCATGTCAAGAAAGAAAAACATGAAGAAAAGTAATGACAGGCATGATAAGCTCTTATGCATCATGATGCACGGGTCATTGGCGTTTGGAAAAAGATGTGGTATGATACTTATACGATCCGCAGAGCGGAGGCCATTTCAGACCGTCAGGAGCAGGAAAGAACCATGAACCAACATAAACAATTTTTTTCAGCGGCTGGGCGCTGCGGCCTTCTGGCTGGCGGTGTGGCAGTGCGCCGCCATGGCGGTGGGACAGGAGGTGTTCCTTGTTTCGCCGGTGCAGGCGGTGCGCACTCTTTTGCAGCTTTTGCCGCAGGCAGAGTTCTGGCAGCGGGTGGGTTTCAGCTCCGGGCGCATTCTGCTGGGTTTTGGGCTGGGCGTGGCCGTAAGCATCGTGCTGGCTGTGGCCGCACAGGCGTGGCACACGGCAGATGTGCTGCTTGCTCCGGTGCTGCAGCTGGTCAAAGCCACGCCGGTGGCAAGCTTTATCATTCTGGCGCTGGTGTGGGTGCGGGGGGCATCGCTTTCGGTGCTCATCAGCTTTTTAATGGTGCTGCCCGTGCTGTACGGTGCGGTGCGCACCGGCATCCAGAGCGCAGACCCACAGCTGTTGGAGATGACGAAGGTGTTTCGCCTGCCGCTGGGCCGACGGCTGCGGGCGGTGTGGCTGCCTGCGGTGCTGCCGGCCTTCCGGCAGGGATGCAGCGTGGCCCTTGGCATCTGCTGGAAGAGCGGCGTTGCCGCTGAGGTGATCGGCCTGCCCAATGGCAGCATCGGCGATGCACTCTACCGGGCCAAGATCACCCTTTCTACCGGGGAGCTGTTCGCATGGACGTTTGTGATCATCCTGCTCAGCGCCGGGTTTGAAAAGCTGTTCCTGCTGCTTCTGGACTGCGTGACCCGCGCCGTGACCGGGGAGGTGCCGCAATGCTGACCATCGAGCATCTGACAAAACAGTTCGGGAAGAAAATGCTTTTCCGGGATCTCTGCCTCACGGTGGAAGGCCCGGCGGTGCTGTGGGCACCCAGCGGCTGGGGCAAGACCACATTGCTGCGCATCCTCATGGGGCTGGAAGAACCCACTTCTGGCATAGTACAGGGCGTTGGCCGGGTGGCAGCAGTGTTTCAGGAAGACCGGCTCTGCCCGCAGCTGACAGCTGTGCAGAACGTGACGCTGGTATTACCCGGCAGTGCAGAACAATACAAGGAGCAAATTATAGAAGATTTTCAACAGCTTGGCATGGATGCTGCCGCACTGGCCCTGCCTGCAGCACGGCTTTCCGGCGGACAGAAGCGCCGCACGGCTCTGCTGCGGGCTTTGTGGGCCGCCAGCGATACGCTGCTGTTAGACGAACCCTTTACCGGAATGGACCCGGACACCCTTGCCGCTGCTGCGGCGCTGCTGCGGGAGCGCCGCGGAGAAAAGCCTGTCTTGCTGGCTACCCACGACCGCGAAGCCATCCGCCTTCTGGGCTGGCCGGTGGTTGAGCTGGAAAATGCCTGAGCCTGCATCTATCCTATAGAATGAAAAATCGGAAAGACCAGAACGGCCTTTCCGATTTTTTGCTGCTTGGAATATTTTACTGAAAAATACGCAGGGGATACGGCGAACTGCATCAGTTCAGCAGCTTTGCCGGGTCAAGATACTGCTCACCCTGCAGTACTTCCAGATGGATATGCGTCTCCTCGGCGCATTCGTTGGGAATGCTGCCTGCACGGCCAAGTATCTGACCCACACTCACTTCATCGCCGGTCTGCACCGTGGGGTCGGCAGTGCCGCACACCCGCCACAGGTGCCCGGCGCTGTCCTCGATGCACACCACACTGCCCCAGCGGCTATCGGTGTCCACAGCGGTCACCTTACCGGCGGCGGGAGCACACACCTGTGCATCCTGCGCACAGGCGTAGTCCACACCGTTGTGGGTGCGCCAGTCGCCAAGGGTGCTGCTGTACACCAGCTCATCGCCGCTGTAGGCGTTCAAGACCCTGCCCGAGACGGGCTGCGTGGAGGCAGGCGCAGCTGAACTGCTGGCAGGCGAGGATGCGCCCTGCAGTGCGGAGGGTTCGTGCACCAAACCAGAGCCAGACTGCGCCCCAGAAGAGGACGCAGAGGATGCGGGCTTGGGTACATTTGCCGCAGATTCTGCGGCGTCGGTCACGGGCTGCTGCCATACATCGTCCTCCTGTGGGTCAAGGGTGAGCTGCGGCTCCGGGGCAGGTTCCTCCTGCGGGGTCGTCAGGTCGTCGTAGCTCTTTTTCAGTTCATCCCGCACGGTGCGCACTGCCCACACGCCCGCCGCTGCGGCTGCGACGAGACAGGCCAGCAGTGCCAGTGTAAAGCCCCTGCTGCGCAAAAACTTTTTGATCTGCTCCATTGTCGTTACTCCCATCTGCTGCATTGTGTACGCATTGCTTCTGGGCTTAGTGTGGGACAGCAGGGCAGGTTTTATGCATTCTTTTATTTAAATGCCCTCCGCGTTGCTCTGGGCATATTTAGAGGAAATGATATTTTGTAATATAGCAGCCGGAAAATGCATCTTCCCTCTGTGGCCTTCTGTGCTGATACCCAGAGTGAAGCGGAGGATATTCTAAATGATATTACCAAACAAAAAGGCCCTCCCTTTTCGGGAGAGCCTTTGCAGATCAAAAATCAGTTGCGGCGGCGGCTGTTCATGCCAAGCAGGCGCACAACATACAGGAAGATGTTGATGAAGTCCAGATACAACGTCAGTGCGCCGTAGATAGAAGCCTTCTCGGCCAGCTCGCCGTCATAGGCGTAGTAGGAGAACATCTGGCTCAGTTTCTGGGTATCATAGGCGGTCAGCAGCATGAACACCACCAGACCGACAGCGCTGTACAGCACCGTGGTGAGGAAACTCATGCCGAACAGCATGCCCACAAAGCCGGTGATGATGAGCGCGAACAGGCCCATCATCAGCTTGGGACCCCAGCCGGACAGATCCTTGTGGGTAGTAGTGCCGTAGACCGCCATCAGGCCGAAGTACAGCGAGGTGGCAAGGAAGGCCAGCACCAGAGTGCCCAGATCAAATACCAGGAAGTAGTAGCTCAGCACCATGCCGTTGAGCAGTGCATAGGCAAAGAAGGTGGCTCTTGCACCGCCCACCGACATGTTCTGCACGCGGGAGCTGAGCACATACACCAGCACCAGCTCTGCGATGGTGAACACCAGATACAGCGAGTTGACAACGTACAGCAGCGGGGTAGCGGCTGTAACGAACGCTGCGGCAAAGGTGATGAGCAGGCCTACCGCCATCCAGCGATAGGTGCGGTTCATATAGTCAGCCGAGGTCATGGCAGGCTCCGTGTAGCCTCGATCGTAACCATTGTAATTGTAATCCATATGGGACTCCTCCAGTCTCTTTCTGCCGGAACACTTTTTCCTTGCTCCGGTCTACGGAATATAGTATACTGCATAGAAATGAACGTTTCATGAAAAAGGCTGTGATATTGTATGTCTCTTGGGCTTTATTTACACATTCCGTACTGTTTTTCCAAATGCAGATACTGCGATTTCTATTCCCACCCCGGTGAGCGCGGCGTGCCGGATGCCTATGTGGATGCTCTTTTGCGGGAGCTTTCCCGCTTTGCGCCGGAAGCACCTCTGCAGCCGGACACCCTTTATTTTGGCGGCGGCACGCCCAGCCTGCTGCGCCCGGAGCAGGCAAAACGGCTGATCGATGCGGCCCGGCCGATGCCGGGGGCCGAGATCACACTGGAAGCAAACCCGGAGACGGTGACGGAAGAAAGCCTTGCAGGCTTCCGGGAGGCGGGCGTGAACCGCATCTCTTTCGGGGTGCAGTCTGCCCGGGATAACCAGCTGCGCACACTGGGCAGGCCGCACACGGCAAAGCAGGCGCGGGCTGCATTTGCCGCCGCGCAGCGCGCAGGGTTTGCGAACATCAGCGGCGACATCATGCTGGCACTGCCGCACTACACCGAAGCCGAGTTTGACGAAACGCTGGAACTGATCGAGGGTGGTGGGGCTACCCATATTTCGGCATATCTGCTGAAGATCGAGCCGGATTCGGCCTTTGGTAAACATCCGCCCGAAGGCCTGCCCACCGGCGATGAAGCCGCCGATTTTTACCTTTATGCAGTGGAACAGCTGGAACACCACGGCTACAAACAGTACGAGATCTCCAACTTTGCAAAGCCCGGCTATGAGGGCAGACACAACCTCATTTACTGGGACTGTGGCGACTATCTGGGCCTTGGCCCGGCGGCGCACTCCTGCATGGGCGGCAGACGGTTCTACTACCCGCCGGACACCGCCGCTTTCCTGAACGATGCCGCCGCCCCGGTGATGGACGGCAGCTGCGGCGCAGAGGACTACCTTATTTTACAGCTGCGTCTGCGCAAAGGCCTTTCGCTGGATGCATACAAAAAACTTTACGGGAAAGAATTTTCCACCGCACAGCTGGCCTTTGTGCAAAACTGCGTCCGGGCGGGCTATGCAAGCTTTGACGGCCGTACCCTTGCCCTGACCCCGGCGGGTCTCATCGTGCAGAACAGCATCCTTGCCCAGCTGTTGTAATTGGTAGAAATACGGCAGAACATTGCTTTTGTGTGTCGATTCTGGTATGATATACTCGTATTATTAGGCGATGGGAGAGAAAACGGATGGCGAAAGTATTGATCGTCGGCGCAGGCGCGGCAGGACTGATGGCGGCGGGTGCCGCCGTGCGGCAGGGGCATCAGGTGACGGTGCTGGAACACATGGATAAGCCCGGCCAGAAGATCCTTGTCACCGGCAAGGGCCGCTGCAATGTGACCAACGACTGCCCGGCAGAGGAGTTTCTGCGCCATGTGCGCACGAACCCGCGCTTTCTGTATTCGTCGCTGGGGGCCTTTCCACCGGCAAAGACCATGGAACTGTTCGAGGGCCTTGGCGTGGAGCTGAAGGTGGAGCGCGGCCGCCGGGTGTTCCCGGTATCCGACAAGGCCGAGGAGATCCGGCAGGCTCTTTTGCGCTATGCGCAGGATGCTGAACTCGTGCATGACGGCGCGAAAAAGCTGCTATTGGAAGAGGTAACACCGGAGCCGGAAGCAGCTCCCGCCGCACCGGAAAACCCGCGCCACCCCCAAAAGAAAAAGGCAGGCCCGGCACTGCGGTGCATCGGTGTGCGGGGCACCTCCGGCCGGGAGTACCGGGCGGATGCCGTGCTGGTGGCCACCGGCGGCGTGAGCTACCCCACCACCGGCTCTACCGGCGACGGCTACAAACTGGCCCAGCAGGCCGGGCACACCCTCATCGAGCCGGTGCCCAGTCTGGTCAGTCTTGTGAGCCATGACGCGGACTGCAAAAAGATGATGGGCTTGGCGCTGAAAAACGTCACCCTGACCCTGTTCGAGGACAGCAAGGCCATTTTTGACGAGCAGGGCGAAATGCTGTTCACTCATTTTGGCATCAGCGGCCCGCTGACTTTGAGCGCCTCCAGCCATCTGGGCGACATGAAAAAACACAAGTATCATGCGGAGATCGACCTCAAGCCCGCTCTCAGCGAGGAGCAGCTTTACGACCGCATCACCCGGGACTTTGCCCTGCTGGCAAACCACGCGGCGCAGGGCGCACTGGTCAAGCTTTTGCCCTCCAGCATGCAGCCGGTGATGGTGGCACGCTGGGGCATCGACCCGGCTACCAAGGCAAACCAGATCACCCGGGAGCAGAAGAGGGAGCTGGTGCAGCTGATGAAGCACTGGCGGGTGTCCATTGATGCCCGGGGCGATCTGGCCCACGCGGTGATCACCAGCGGCGGCGTGTCCGTGCGGGAGGTGGACCCCAAAACCATGCAGAGCAAAAAGGCGATGGGCCTTTACTTTGCAGGCGAAGTGCTGGATGTGGATGCCTATACCGGCGGCTACAACCTGCAGATTGCCTTCTGCACCGCACAGGCATTTGCAAATCATCTGTAATTACAGATAAAACAATTTTAAATGCCCTCCGCGCTGCTCTGGGCATATTTATAGGAATAGATTTTTTTGATTTGTATTTTGAAAACGACTGCGGTCGTTTTCAAAATACGTTTTCACAAAAAGAGTTGTTGCCGGGATAGTCTCACAGACCGCTGCGCAACTGTTCCTGAAGGGAACGAGCAGCAATGCAGTTCTCCGTTACGACCCCATCCGGTGAAAATGTGTTTGGAGCGCTCCGCAGAGCGCAAAAATATTAAAATGATTTTCCGCTGAAGATGGCCACAGCGAATGCGGAGGCCATTTTAAATCGTTCAGTTTAAAAAGGAGAGATACAACATGGTATCTGTTGCAATCGACGGGCCTGCAGGTGCAGGCAAATCTACGCTGGCACGCCGTTTGGCGGCTGAAATGGGCTATATTTATGTGGATACCGGTGCCATGTACCGCGCCATCGGCCTGTATGCCCTGCGTGCGGGCAAGGACCCCAAGGACAACGCAGCGGTCAACGCGCTGCTTCCCCAGATCGAGCTGCGGCTGGCCTCCATTGAGGGCGAACAGCACATTTATTTAAAGGAAGAGGATGTGAGCACCGCCATCCGCACCGAGGCCGCAGGTATGGCTGCCTCTGCCGTGGGCGCAAACCCGACTGTGCGCGCCTTTCTGCTGGAGCTGCAGCGGGATATGGCAAAGAAACAGGATGTGCTGATGGATGGACGCGATATCGGCACGGTGGTGCTGCCGGATGCCACGGTGAAGATCTTCCTCACCGCCACGCCGGAAGCCCGCGCCACACGCAGGTGGAAAGAGTATCAGGCCAAAGGCATCGATACTCCCTATGAAGAGGTGCTGGCCGACGTGAAGCAGCGGGACTATCAGGACACCCACCGTGCCGCTGCGCCCCTGAAGCAGGCGGACGATGCCGTGCTGCTGGACACTTCGGAGCTGGATTTTGAACAGAGCCTTGCTGCAATGAAGAAGATCATTGCGGAGAAAGTGAATAAAACGATAAAATGATATTATATTACATCTTAGTGCCCTTTGCGTGGCTTTTGTGGCATATCGGCTTCCGCATCCATGTAGAGGGCCGCGAAAACCTGAAAAAGGTGCAGACAAAGGGCTGCATCCTTGCGCCCACCCATGTCTCCGCCATCGACCCGGTGTTCATCGTGGTCACCCGGTGGAGCAGGCGGATGATCGTGTTCGCCAAGAAGGAACTGTTCGAGATCAACGCCCTGCTCACATGGTTTTTCCGCTGCTGCGGCGCGGTGTGCGTGCGCGGCACAAAGGATGAAATGGCTGCCATTGAGCAGACCGTAGAAAAGTGCAGAAACGGCGAAACACTGCTCATCTTCCCGGAGGGCACCCGCGAAAAGGACGGGAAGCTTCTGCCGCCCAAGAGCGGACTGTTCGTCATTGCGGCGGGGGCCGGGGTGGACGTAGTGCCCTGCCGCATCCTGTACGATACGCCGGATGGAAAAATGCACCTGTTCTGCAAAGTACGGGTGATCTACGGCGAGCCGATGCCTGCAGAGCAGTTTGCCATGGAGAGCCGCCGCGACACCAAAAAGCTGCGTGCCAACAAGCAGGCCCTGCTGGATGCGTGGGAAAAGATGGGGGCGTAAAAGATGGAGATCCGAGTTGCCAAAACGGCGGGGTTCTGCTTTGGTGTCAAGCGGGCGGTGGATCTGACCTATGGCCTGCTGAACGAAGGCTGCAAGGTGGCCACCCTCGGCCCGCTGATCCATAACCCGCAGGCTGTGGAGGATATGCAGAAAAAGGGTGCCCTTGTGGCGGATGCCATCGCCGATGTGCCCGCCGGGTACGAGGTGGTCATCCGCAGCCACGGCGTGCCGCGCACCGTGTACGACGAGCTGGATGCGTGCGGCATCACCTACCATGATGCCACCTGTCCCTTCGTGCAGAAGATCCAGCGCATTGCCACCGAGGCCGAAAAGGCGGGGGCGGTGCTGCTGGTGGCAGGCGACAAGACCCATCCGGAGGTGCAGGGGATCGTGGGCCACACCCGCGGAGAGGTGTTCGTTTTTGCCGATCTGGCCGAGTTGAAGGCATGGAAAGGCCCCTCTGACCCGCAAAAACCCCTGTTTGCAGTTGCACAGACCACATTTCAGGTTACAAAATGGCAAGAAAGTTCGGAGTTTCTCAAAAAAGCCTATACAAACGCCCGAATTTTTGATACAATATGTAATGCGACGTGGGCGAGGCAACAGGAAGCGGAAGACCTCAGCCAAAAATGCGACATCATTGTTGTCATTGGCGGTCATCATTCTTCCAATACCCAAAAGCTGGTACAGGTCGCCGCAAAACACACGCGTGCCGTAACGGTCGAGACAGCGAGCGAACTTCGGCCGGAATGGTTTGCAGATGTTAAAGTGGCGGGCGTGACAGCCGGGGCTTCAACGCCATCGTCTATTATTGAGGAGGTACTTAACAGTATGAGCGCAGAAATCAATGACAGCATGAGCTTTGAGGAGATGCTGAATGCATCCGAGGAAAAGCGTGTTCATGCAGGCAGTATTGTGAAAGGAATCGTGACCAGCATCTCTGCCAACGAGATCCAGGTGGATATCGGAGCGAAGCAGACCGGCTTTGTCAAGCTGAGCGAGCTGACCGATGATTCCTCCGCCAAGGTCGAAGACCTGGTGAAGGTTGGCGATGAGCTGGACCTCATCGTCGAGAAGGTTATGGATCAGGATGGCGTCATCCAGCTCTCCCGCAAGAAGCTCGCATCTCGCAAGGGCATGGAAGAGATCGCTAAGGCCGCTGAGTCCGGCGAGGTCGTCGAAGGCGATGTCACCGAGTTCAACAAGGGCGGCGTTGTGGTCAACGTCAAGGGCGTCAAGGTGTTCGTTCCTCGTTCTCAGGCTACTATGCGCCGTGATGAGGACTACACCGCTCTGGTTGGCCAGCACGTTCAGCTGGTTGTCACCGAGTGCTCCGGCCGCAAGATCGTCGGCAGCATCAACAAGGTGACCGCTGAGCAGAACAAGGCAAAGCGTGAAGAGTTCTGGGCAAACGTTGAGGTGGGCAAGACCTACACCGGCGTTGTCAAGAGCCTGACTTCTTACGGTGCATTCGTCGATATCGGCGGTGTGGACGGTCTGTGCCACATCAGCGAGCTGAGCTGGAACCGCATCAAGCATCCCTCCGAGGTCGTCTCCGTTGGTGACACCATCGAAGTGTATGTGAAGGACATCGACACCGAGAACCACAAGGTCTCTCTGGGCTACAAGAAGGCCGAGGACAACCCCTGGGAGCAGCTGAAGAACAACTACCCCATCGGCAGCACCTTCCATGCTCCGGTCGTCTCCCTGACCAAGTTCGGTGCATTCGTCCGCATCCTGCCGGGTGTTGATGGTCTGGTCCACATCAGCGAGATCAGCAATGACCGCGTTGAGAAGGTCTCTGACGTACTGAAGGTCGGCGATATGGTCGATGTGAAGCTGCTGGATGTCGACTTCGACAAGAAGCGCATCAGCCTGTCTATGAAGGCCCTGCTGAACGACGACGCTGAGTAATCAGCCTTTCGTTCGGAAGAAAAGCTTCTGACACAATGCGATCAACAGCCCCGTTGCCGGGAAAACGGCGGCGGGGCTGTTTTTGTTAAGGAGAGAACCCTCTCAGTCACCTGCGGTGACAGCTCCCCCGAAGGGGAGAGCTTTTGGCAAAAGAGGGCAGGCTCGCCGCGCCCGCAATAAAACCTCGCCCTTCGGGAGAGGTGGACGCGAGCAGCGCGAGCGGACGGAGAGGGTTTGACGAACTATGATAAATTTTTTCAAGAAACACTGGGAAGTGCTGAGCTATCTGGTTTTCGGCGTGCTGTGCACCCTGCTGAACATTGTGCTGTATGCGCTGTTCAACAAGCTGTTTGGCTATACAGCCGCCAACAGCTGGGGCAATGTACTGGATAACATCATCTGCATCCTGTTTGCCTACTGCACCAACCGCGCCTTTGTGTTCCGCAGCAAAACGCATGGCAAGGCCATGGCGAGGGAATTTGGTGCATTCGTCACCTGTCGTCTGGGTACAATGCTGCTGGACACTGCAATTATGCTGGTGCTGGGCAATCTGCTGGCTGCGCAGGGTGCAGCGCTGATGGACGAGCTGATGCAGGGGGTGCTGAGCGTGGTGGCCCACTGGCTTGGCCCGGATACGGCCATCCAGATGGCATCCTCCTATGCAGGCACACCGGCGGGGGTCACGGATGGCTCTGCCGCTATTGCCGTCATCGGCGGTGCAGACGGCCCCACGGCGATCTTCGTTACCAGCCGCTACAATGCGCAGGCACTGTGGGGCCTTGCCGTGAAGGTCTTTTCCAATGTACTGGTGATCGTGCTGAACTATGTGTTCAGCAAGCTGATCATCTTTAAAAATCGCAAGTGAGATATTTTCTCCGCCGCAGGCGGAGAAAATATCCAATATAATTTAGGAGGTACGGTTTTATGAAGCGTGGTCTGAAAGGTTTTGCATTTCTGGTCTCCGGTCTGGTGCTGGGCATTATTGGTGCAACGGTCTCAGCAACTGCAATTGCCCTGAGTGCTGTCGGCATGGCAAAGGTGCGCCGTGCCAGCAAGTAAAAAGGAGAAACAAACATGACTCGTGAAGAAATTCTCTCCCATGTCGATCACACCCTGCTGAAGCCGGAGGCCACCTGGCCCCAGATCCAGACCCTGTGTGACGAAGCCATTGCAAACCACACCGCATCCATCTGCATCAACACCTGCTACGTCAGGCAGGCGGTGGAGTATATGGCGGGCCGCATCCCGGTATGCTGCGTGGTAGGCTTCCCTCTGGGTGCCATGGATACCGCCAGCAAGGCGTTTGAAGCCAAGACTGCCATTGAGAATGGTGCCGCCGAGGTGGATATGGTTATCAACATCGGTCGCCTGAAGAACAAGGAGTACGATGCCGTGCGCGAGGACATCCGCGCCGTGAAGCAGGCGGTGGGCGACAAGGTCCTGAAGGTCATCATCGAGACCTGCCTGCTGACCGACGAGGAAAAGGAAAAGATGTGCGATATCGTCTGCGAGGCAGGCGCGGACTACATCAAGACCAGCACCGGCTTCTCCACCGCAGGCGCAAACTTCCACGATGTGGAGCTGATGGTCAAGGGCGTGCATGGCCGCTGCAAGGTCAAGGCTGCCGGCGGCATTTCTACCGTGGAGGACATGGAGACCTTCCTTGCGCTGGGTGCTGACCGTCTGGGCACCTCCCGCGCTGTCAAAATTCTGAACGGCGAGCAGGCAAAGGGCTATTGATCTTTCTGCGAAAAAATGCAATTATAAATAATATTTCCGCAGAACAGAACCAGAGCGCACGCGAAGGCTGTTCTGGATCGTCTGGTTTTCCCAAGGGCCGTTGCACAGCAATTTGTGCAGCGGCCCTTTTTGATGCCAAGCCTTGCAAGCAGGACGCGGCAGGGTATATAATACAAACAGATACTGTATAAAACAGGGGCTGTCTGCCTTATGGGATAAGGCGGGCAGGGGAGGAAATGCAATGAATATACCCGAGATCCTTGTGGCCAATGGCACAGGGACGGTGCTGGTATGCTTTCTGTTTCTGCTGCGGGTGCGCGGCGAGAGTAAAAACAGTGTTGGAAGTGAGCTGTTCTGCCGGATGCTGGTGGTGACTCTGCTGGCACAGGCGACAGAGACGATCAGCTTTCTGCTGGACGGCGTGCCCGGCGCGGCAAGCCGGTTCTGGCTGTACCTCATGAACACCGTCTGCACCGGCGCTACCGTGAGCGTGGGCTTTGCGTGGTGTTTGTATGTGGACTTCCGGGTCTACCGCAGCACCGGACGCCTGCGCAGAAGGCATCTGCTTCTGGGCGCGCCGCTGCTGGCTGTTCTGGCGCTGCTGGCGGCGAACCTTTTCGGCACAGGATGGATCTTTACCATCTCTGCGGACAACGTTTACCATCGCGGTCCGCTGAACAGTTTGCTTTACCTGCTGCTGTTCGGCTATTATGCCGAGAGCGTGTGGCAGGTGCATAAGGCCAAGCGCGATGGCGTTACGGTGGAGTTTTTCTCGGTGTACTACTTTGTGATCACCTGTGCGGTGGGCACGGTGCTGCAGGGTGCGTTCTACGGTATGGCCTTCGGCTGGCTGTCGGTGGCCATCGCCTTTGTGTTTGTGGACAGTCAGCTCCGCAGTCTGCGCAGCTATCTCGACGAGCTGTCCGGTCTGTTTGGCCGCAAGTACATGAACTACTGTCTGGAGCGCATCCACGCCACGCAGGAAAAGGATGTTTACGGCATCATGATGGACGTGAACTGCTTCAAGGAGATCAACGACACCTACGGTCATGGTGCGGGCGACCGCGCCATTCAGGAGATCGGTCACATCCTGTCCGGGGCGCTGGTGGCAAACTCGGTAGCTATCCGCATAAGCGGCGATGAGTTCATGGTGCTGATCCGGCACGGCTCGGAGGAGATCCTGAATAAGATCTGTGCCGCCATCGAGCAGCGGGTGCAGCGCTATAACGCCGCCGCCCCGGCGGGCAGCTTTCAGCTGTCTTTCTCCACCGGTGTGGCAAAGTATGAGGGCGGCAGCGTGGAGAAATTTCTGGCGGAACTGGACGAGCGGATGTATGCGGAAAAGCGCGCCTTCCACGCCGCCCGGAACGGCCATGCCGTACCGGAGCAGGGGAATGCTCCATCAATTTCAGAATAATGTCTAAAAAGAGTGATACTCTTCTTGACAATCTGACGAAGCAATGATAGAATACTGAACGTACCAACTGAATACCGACTTATCAAGAGCGGCTGAGGGGACAGGCCCTGTGAAGCCCGACAACCTGCGCGTGAGCGCAAGGTGCCAAATCCTGCGGGAAACCGAGAGATAAGAGTGCAACGCTCAGAGCTTTCGGGCTCTGGGCGCTTTTATTTTTCGCGCAAAAAAAGCTTGAACGGAATGTTGGAGCAAGAAATACACACCCTGCTGTAAAAACTTTAGGAGGCAAAACAAATGGCAAGACACCTGTTTACTTCTGAGTCCGTCACCGAAGGACATCCCGACAAGATCTGCGACCAGATCTCGGATGCGATCTTGGACGAGATCCTGACCCACGACCCCGATGCCCGTGTGGCCTGCGAGACCTGTGCATCCACGGGCCTTGTGCACATCATGGGCGAGATCACCACCAACTGCTATGTGGATTTCCAGAAGGTCGTCCGCGAGGTGGTGGCAGATATCGGCTACACCCGCGCAAAGTTCGGCTTTGATGCCGACACCTGTGCCGTCATCTCCAACATCGACGGCCAGAGCCCCGACATCGCACTGGGCACCAACGATCAGGTGGGCGGTGCAGGCGATCAGGGCATGATGTTCGGTTATGCCTGCGATGAGACCCCGGAGCTGATGCCTATGCCCATCAGTCTGGCTCACAAGCTGGCAAAGCGCCTGACCGAGGTGCGCAAGAACGGCGAGATGGACTATCTGCGTCCTGATGGCAAGAGCCAGGTCACTGTGGAGTACGATGAGAACAACAAGCCCGTGCGTGTGGATGCTGTGGTCATCTCCAGCCAGCACAGCGACAGCGTCAGCATGGAACAGCTGCGTGCAGACGTGATGGAAAAGGTTATCAAGGCCACCATCCCCGCCGAGCTGCTGGACGAGAACACCAAGTATTACATCAACCCCACCGGCCGCTTCGTCGTGGGCGGCCCGCAGGGTGACACCGGCCTGACCGGCCGCAAGATCATCGTGGACACCTACGGCGGCTATGCCCGTCACGGCGGCGGTGCCTTCTCCGGCAAGGACCCCAGCAAGGTGGACCGCAGCGCAGCCTATGCGACCCGCTGGGTGGCAAAGAACATCGTGGCTGCAGGTCTTGCCAAGCAGTGCGAAGTGCAGGTGGCGTATGCCATCGGCGTGGCAAAGCCTGTGTCCATCATGGTGGATACCTTTGGCACCGGCACCGTCTCGGATGAGAAGATCGAGCAGGCTGTGGAGAAGGTGTTCGACCTGACCCCCGCCGCCATCATCCGCGAACTCGACCTGCGCAAGCCCATCTACCGCAAGCTGGCCGCATACGGCCACATGGGCCGCGAGGATCTGGGCGTGAAGTGGGAGAACACCGACCGCGTGGATGCCCTGAAGGCTGCGGTCGCTGCCCTGTAAGCGGAACACAAAAACGTTTCCCTTCTGGATAGAAGGTAAGTGAAGAGAAGTCCCTCTGCCTGAAAAGGCAGGGGGGCTTTTTTGTGCACAGAGACGCCGGAAAGCAAAGAAACGGTAAAAATTTATAGCCGCAGGCAGAATTATCAGACGATTTTTTGCCAAATGTCAATAAATAGGTAAGTTGTTCTTGAAATACGGGGGGGGTAGTGATATGATAGAATCAGTACAGCCGGAGAAGAGACGGCACAGCAAAAAGCCGGGGAGGTGAGGCGCAGGCGGGACTGAGATCAGACCGTAGAAGCCAATGAAAATGATAATGAGGAAAGGAATGAACGACTTTGAAACATAAGGGTAAAAATCGGGTATTGGCTGCCCTGCTGGCGGCGGCAATGATGTTTCAGATGCTTCCCCTGATGGTCTTTGCGGATGACGGCGCAGCATCGTCTGATGTGAAGATTAAAGGAAAAGAAGGAACCTATACATCACTCAAAGAAGCAGTGGAAAAAGCCGAAAGTGGCGACACCATCCTGCTGGGTGAGGGCGACTATACTCTGTACAAGGTTGACAGTAACGGCATGACCAAGGGCAAGGACCTGACCTTTGTTGGTAAGGGCACCGACAAAACGACGTGGTATATCGGTGCATATGTAACCGACCCTAATAAGACCGGAGAGTATACTGGTGACTACTGCTTTGACGGTGCAGGCACCGTTACCTTCGAGAATATGACGCTTCGTTCCGGCCCAGCTACGGACACGAATGCTAAACTTGGCTTTATCCGGCCCGATAATACAGTAGTTGATAAATGTGAAATCGTAGGATGGACTGCTTTCTGGGGATATGACAGTGCTGTGTTTAAAAACACAACGTTTAAACCAATTGAAGGCAAGGATGCAATCTGGGTGTACTCTTCGAAGGAGGCAACATTTGACGATTGCACATTCACTGCGGGCAGAGCTGTCAAGGTCTACACCGAAGAGAATAAGAGCGTTACGGTCAATTTTAATAACTGCACCGTGGAAAATTCGGGCAGTCACCCGGCAATATATATCGACGAATATGTGCTGGAACGAGATGGCGGTACGCAAAGATATAACATCAATATTACGGGCAACAATCATGTTAAGGCGCAGACAAACACATATACCTGCTCAAAGCTGTTTGGTTTTAGAACTGCCAATGCGCATCCCGGTCACTTTACGAATGTAAGTATTGATGGGAAACTCGTGTGGAGCGAGGGCGAAATGCTGACCCATGACTATACCGATGGCGAAAAAGACAATGCATATACGATCGATCCTGTTTCTGAGTGGGAGAACAAGGGCGACCACTTCGAGCGCAAAGTGACCAAGACCTGCAATTACTGCAAACGCCAGTTCCCCAACGTAACAGAAAAGGGCTATCAGCTCAGTTATGACCTGAACGACGGCACCGGCGCAGCAGGCGTAGATTACGAAAGCAAGATCTACCCGGAAGGCGAAAAGGCCACCGTGGCAGCAGCCCCGGCGCTGAACGGCTACCGGTTCGTAGCCTGGCAGGATGAAGCCGACAACCGTTACCCCGTCGGCATGGAGCTGACCTTGACCGCCAACACAACGCTGACCGCGCTGTGGGAGTCTGTGGACAAACCAGAACCCGACCCGGGCCCCGGCCCCAGCCCTGACCCCGATCCGGAGCCGGGCGACGACGGCAGCGGCGCTGTGATCGGTGTGGTCATCGGCGGCGCAGCAGTCATCGGCGGCTATGAGCTCGCCACCCGCCTGTACCTGAAGCACCTCATCGGCGTGGTGCCCTCCACCCGCGGAGAGCTGGCCCTGCTGATGTGGGAGCACGCAGACAAGCCCGAACCCAAGACGGCGTTCACCTACAGCGACATCGATGAGGATGACACCGACCTGCAGAAGGCTGCACAGTGGTGCGTCGAGAACGAATATCTCCATGTCCGCGACAACGACAACGACCGCTTCCATCCCAACGGCTGGGTGCCCAAGCTCAAGGTCATTCAGGCCTGGGACAAGGCCTTCGGCCTGCAGGCAAAGGCGAATGCGGACAAGTAAAAGCGTCTCTTCATAAAGCTTCATCAACCATTGGAAAAAGCGCCTGCCGCGAAACGGCAAGGGCGCTTTTTTTTGCAGAGACGCCGGAGAGCCCTCGGGGGAGCTTTCCACGCAAATGCAGCGGGCCATTCCATTGCCCGCCCTCCGGATCATTTGCTCAGGAAGCTCCCCGGGGGCTTGCGAAACGACTTCAAAAGTCCTACTTTTCTTGCAAAATCAGACGAAAATTGAGAAATGGCAAAGAATCGGCTGTCTTTTTGTCGAAAACACACATTCTCTTTGAGAAAAAAGAAAAACAGCTGTGCAAGGCGCAGAAAATCCTGACATGAAACAAATTGATATGGCAGAATCGACGAAATGTGATAAAATAAAACTAGATATGCGCTCTTGTGTGCATGATACGGATCGTAAACAGCAATAAGGAGTTATGACTATGTCTATTGAAATTTCCCCGAAGTCGTTCTTTGAGCAGCCCAGCGTGGCAGATATGCGGCTGATCTCCTGCCCCGGTGCAGAGGAACTGACCGGCCTGATCGACAAGCATCTGGTCCGCTGGGCCAAGGCTGCCGGAATTGACAAAGAGACCTTCATTATTCCTTGCGACTGCCCCCGCTTCCAGAGTGGCGATGCCAAGGGTCTGGTGAAGGAGTCGGTGCGCGGCGACGATATCTTCATCGTGGTCGATCCCGGCAACTACAGTGTGACCTACAAGCTGTTCAACTACGAGAACCACATGTCTCCGGACGATCACTTCGCCAACCTGAAGCGCCTGATCCAGGCAGTGGCCGGCAAGGCACACCGGTGTGTCGGTCATTATGCCCAGCCTGTACGGTGGCCGTCAGCATCGCCGTGTGGTGCGCGAAAGTCTGGACTGCGCTGTGGCCCTGCAGGAGCTGCAGACCATGGGTGTGCGCAACATCATCACCTTTGATGCTCATGACCCCCGCGTGCAGAACGCTGTGCCGCTGATGAGCTTTGATAATGCAATGCCCACCTATCAGGTGCTGAAGAGCCTGCTGAAGAAGGACCCGGACCTGTCCTTTGATAAGAGCAAGTTTACCGTGGTCAGCCCGGACGAGGGCGCCATGAACCGCAACATGTACTTCTCCAGCGTGCTGGGCTGCAATCTGGGTATGTTCTACAAGCGCCGCGATTACACCCGCGTGGTCAATGGCCGTAACCCCATCGTGGCCCACGAGTATCTGGGCGAGAGCGTGGAAGGCAAGACCGTCTTTATCGCAGACGACATCATTGCTTCCGGCGAGAGCATGCTGGAGGTTGCCAGCAACCTGAAGGAGCGCGGCGCTGCCAACATCATCGCCAACGCCACCTTCCCCCTGTTCACCAGCGGTCTGGAGAAGTTCGACAAGGCTGTGGCCGAGGGCAAGCTGACCTATGTTGTGGGCACCAACCTGACCTACCGTATGCCTGAGCTGCTCACCCGCGACTGGTATGTGGATGTGGATGTTTCCAAGTACGCTGCATACTTTGTGGTGGCTCTGAACCACGACATGTCTGTTTCCAGCATCATCGATCCGCTGAAGAAGATCGAGAACCTGCTGGCAAGCCGCAAGTAAGTTTAATACGAAAAAGGCTCTGCATCCTTGCGATGCAGAGCCTTTTTCGTATCACAAATCAAATAAAACGATCATAATTCGTCTCCATGGCTGCGCAGATACCGAACCAGCATGGGCAGCTCGTAGAGCAGCATGACGACCCAGCCCACCGCATAGCTGTAAGGCAGAGCTTCGATCTCCATTTTCCACACCAGCACGAACACCGCAGCTGCCGCCACACGGAACACCATGTTGAAGGTGCTGGACACCAGCGTGACCTTCAGATCGCCAATGCCGCGGAAGAAGCCCTGAATGCCATTGGTGGCTGCGGGCATCAGGTAGAACAGGGAAACCGTGCGCAGGAAGCGCACGCCCAGATGGACGACCTCCGGGTCGGTGACGAACAGCTTCATGATAAAGGGCGCACCGGAAAAGCATACAAAGGCGATCAGCACGCCGTAAGCGGTTTCGATGCACATACCGCAGTGGAAGCCCTGCTTCACACGGTCGTGCTTGCCGGCACCCCGGTTCTGCGCCATGAGGGTGGTCATGGCGTGGCCGATGTTCTGCTGCGGCGTATAGGCAAAGTCGTCAATGCGGGAAGCAGCGGTAAAGGCAGCCATAGCGTTGACACCCATGGTGTTCACGATGGCCTGCACAGCGATCTTGCCAAGCTGCACGGTGGCTTGCTGCATGGCGCTGGTCCAGCCGTAGCTGACCGTTTTGCGCAGCAGCTTGCCGTCAAACACCAGCCAGCGCCTGCCCAGCTGCAGGATGGGCACCTTCCAGCGGATGTACAGTACGCACAGCACGCAGCACAGTGCTTCGCTGACCACGGTGGAAAGGGCGCAGCCGTTGCTGCCCCAGTTCAGCACCTGCACAAAGAACAGGTCGCCGCCGATGTTCAGCACAGAGCTGATCATCAGGAAATACAGGGCACTCTTGCTGTCGCCCAGTGCACGCATGGTGGCGGCAAGGAAGTTATAGAAGAAGGTGAAAATCAGGCCTGCAAACACGATGCGCAGGTAGCTGACCGCAATGGGCAGGATATCGGCGGGCACCTGCATCAGCTGCAGCAGGGGCGTGGCCAGAATGACGCACAGCGCCGAGAATGCCAGCGAGAACACGGTGCCTGCAATGGCGGTGGTGGACACCTGATGCTCCATCAGCTGGGTATTACCGGCACCGAATGCGGTACTGACCAGAATGCCGGCACCCAGACACATGCCGTTGATAAACAGGATGGCCAGAGTCATGAGCGGGTTGGAAGTGCCGACGGCGGCAAGAGCTTCCTCGCCCACGAACTTGCCCACGATGATGCTGTCGGCGGCGTTGTAGGTGAGCTGGAACAGGTTGCCAAGTACCAGCGGAATGGTAAAACGGATCAGGAGCGGTGTAATGGCTCCCTTTGTCATGTCGTTTGTCATGGGAACGCTATGATTTCTCCTTATAATGTGTTTACGATTTGCCGTCCGGGCAGGATGGCAAGGGCAGAGCGGCTGGCTCCTACATGGATGAGCTGTGCGGCCGCCTGCAAAACGGCACCGGATGCCACCGAAGCCGGGATGGCATCGGTGCGCAGCACCTTTTGCGCGGCCCGCTGCGCGTCGGTGGTGTTCACCGCCACCACGTTGTCCACCACATAGGCGTTGAAGTTTTCCGGCACAAAGCCGTAGCCCAGATCGCTGATGCCGTGGGGGCCGGTCAGGCCGCCGCCCAGTGCCTGCGATTCGTAAGGCTCCACGGCGGCGATGCGCACATCGTTCGTCCATGCCTTGATGGTCTCGCCCACGCCGGTCACGGTGCCGCCGCTGCCCACGCCGATCACGATAGCGTCCACAGCGCTTTTGCCCTCCCGCGCGATGCTCTGCACAATGGCAGGGCCGGTAACGCGGCGGTGGTACTCCGGGTTATCATCATTGGCAAGCCAGTCCATGTAGTACCAGCCGTTGGCAGCGGCGGTCTGTGACGCCAGACGGCGGGCACCGTTCACACCGCTGCGGGCCGGGCTGTGGCGGATCTGCGCACCCAGCCGCAGCAGGGTCTCCTGCCGCAGGGCGGGGGCATCCTCCGGCATCACCAGAACCACCGGGTGACCGGCGGTCAGGCCCGCCAGCGTGAGCGCAGCGGCAAACGGGCCGGAGGCCGCTTCAATGATGGGCTGACCGGAGATCAGCTTCTTTTTTTCAATGGCAAGGGCCAGCATCCCTTCGGCAAGGCCGTCCCGGGCCGTGCCGGTGGGGCCTGCAAAGTCCAGATAGGCATACAGCCGTCCCTTCAGCCCGCAGGCGGCAGCATAGCCGCGCAGCTCCACGATGGGGCAGGCGCTGAGCGTCTGGTAAAAATTGGGGTAGATCGGCACGAAGACCCTCCTTTCATGGGATACAACAATATTATCCTAACGCAAAAGGACTGCGCGCGTCAAGATGCGTTTTAGCAAAAACGGCGAATTTTTGGCGGATTTTCTGGAAAAATCTCCGAAAGGCTCTTGACAGGATGCGGTGCATCTGCTATACTTCATCCGTAAAGCAAATGAACTTTACATCACTTCTCGAAAGTACAGGCACAAAACCGGGGGATCAGAGGATGGCAAAAGATCTGGAAATGGGCTATCTGCTGGACTTTTACGGTGAGGTGCTCACCGAGAAACAGCGCGAAATGCTGCGCCAGTATTACAACGATGACCTTTCGCTGAGCGAGATCGGCGAGAACTTCGGCATCACCCGTCAGGGTGCGCGGGATGCCATCAAGCATGGCGAGAACGCGCTGAAGGAGCTGGAGGAAAAGGTCGGCTTTGCGGCGCGTTACCGCCGCGTGCAGCAGAAGCTGGAAGAGCTGGAGCAAATGGTGATCGATGCACGGTTCGAGTGCACCGGCCCGCAGGGCCTGACCACCACCGAGTACGAACACCAGCTGACCAAAATGTTAAAGCTCATCCGCTCCATCGACGAAGCAAACGAGAGCTGAAACCTGTGAAAGGAGCACCGTACAATGGCATTTGAATCCCTTACCGACCGCCTTGCCGGTGTGTTCAAAAAGCTGCGCGGTCACGGCAAGCTGACCGAGGCAGATATCAAGGCCGCGATGCGTGAGGTGCGCATGGCCCTGCTGGAAGCCGATGTCAACTACAAGGTTGCCAAGGACTTCTGCGCAAAGGTGTCCGAGCGCGCCATGGGTCAGGAGGTCATGGAAAGCCTGACCCCGGCACAGCAGGTGGTCAAGATCGTCAACGAAGAGCTGGTTGCCCTGATGGGCGGCAGCGAAGCGGCCCGCCTGAACATCAAGAACAAGGGCCAGACGATCATCATGCTCTGCGGCCTGCAGGGCAACGGTAAAACCACCCACGCCGCAAAGCTGGCAAAGTACTTTATCAAACAGGGCCGCCGCCCCATGCTGGTGGCCTGCGATATTTACCGCCCTGCGGCCATCGATCAGCTGCAGGTGGTGGGCAAACAGGCGGGCGCACCGGTGTTCACCCTGCCGGGCGCAAAGCCGCCGGAAATTGCAAAGAAGGCGCTGGCACACGCCAAGGATTACGGCAATGATATCGTGATCCTGGATACCGCCGGCCGTCTGCAGATCGACGATGTGCTCATGCAGGAGCTGGTGGACATCAAGGAAGCCGTTCCTGTGGACGAGACCCTGCTGGTGGTGGATGCCATGGCCGGTCAGGATGCCGTGAACGTTGCCAAGACCTTCAACGAGAAGGTGAGCATCGACGGCATCATCCTCACCAAGACCGACGGCGATACCCGCGGCGGTGCGGCACTTTCGGTGCTGGCCGTCACCGGCAAGCCCATCAAGTTCCAGGGCACCGGCGAAAAGCTGGACGATCTGGATGTGTTCCACCCGGACCGCATGGCAAGCCGCATCCTTGGCATGGGCGATGTGCTGAGCCTGATCGAGCGCGCGCAGGAGACGGCCGACGAAAAGGCTGCCGAAGAGACCGCCAAGCGGATGATGGAGAACAAGTTCGACATGAACGACATGCTGGACCAGTTCGCACAGATCCGCAAGATGGGCGGTGCAGGCGCGATGCTGAGCATGCTGCCCGGCGGCAGCGGCATCGATCCCAGTCAGGTCGATGAAAAGGCGTTCGACCGCATCGAGGCCATGATCTATTCCATGACCAAGGAAGAACGCGAGAAGCCCTCCATCATCAACCCCAAGCGCAAGCGCCGCATCGCGGCCGGCAGCGGTACCACCGTGGCCGACGTGAACAAGCTGCTCAAGCAGTTTGAAATGATGCAGAAGATGATGAAGCAGTTCAAGAAAAGCCCCAAGGGCTTTGCCCGCCGCCTGGGCGGCATGATGGGCAACCCCAATGCCTTCCGCGGACTGAAATAATTTTTGTGATACAACCCCCTTGCGGGTTTGTACAATATAATCAACATGCGCCCGCAAGGGCCGCACAAAACAATTTTTGGAGGATATTTACCATGGCAGTTAAGATTCGTCTGCGCCGCGTTGGCGCCAAGAAGGCTCCCTTCTATCGTGTTGTTGTTGCTGACAGCCGCTTCCCCCGTGACGGCCGTTTCATCGAAGAGATCGGCACCTACGATCCCAACAAGGAGCCTTCCGAGATCAAGATCGACGCTGAGAAGGCAAAGCAGTGGATCGCCAACGGCGCACAGCCCACTGATACCGTTCGCGTCCTGCTGAAGAAGTCCAACGTTCTGTAAGTAGGGAGGGCTGACTCATGCAGGAGCTGTTGCTGGCAGTTGCCCGCGGTCTCGTGGAGGATAAGGAAGCCGTTAAGGTCACGGTGGACGAGCCTCGCGAGGACGGCACCATCGTCTACCACCTGAGCGTGGCAGAGGGAGATATGGGCCGTGTCATCGGCAAGCAGGGCCGGATCGCAAAAGCCATTCGTGTGGTGATGCGCGCGGCTGCTGTGCGGGTCGATGAAAAGGTCCTTGTTGAGATCGACTGAGCACCCTACAGGCCCTTTGCCCTTGCGGCAAGGGGCCTTTTTGATTATAGGAGCAAGATTATGCAGCAATATCTGGAAGCGGGAAAAGTTGTTACCACCCACGGCGTGCGCGGCGAAATGAAGCTGGAGCTTTGGTGCGACGGCGTCAACTTTCTGAAAAAGGTGGGCAGGCTGTATGCATCGGCCCAGGGCGGCAGGGCCTATAAGATCGTGTCCATCCGCGCACAGGGCCAGATGGCTCTGCTGCAGCTGGAAGGCGTGGACGATATGGATGCTGCCCGTGCGCTGCGGGGGCAGGTGTTCTACTTTGACCGCAATGATGCCACCCTGCCCGCAGGCCGTTGGTATGTGGCCGACCTGATCGGGTGCGAAGTGCGGGATGCCGACACCGGCAGGGTGTACGGCGTTGTGACCAGCGTGGATCACCCAGGTGCACAGGATATCTACACCGTCAAAGCACCGAACGGCAAGGAATACATGTTCCCGGGCGTGGATGCTTTTCTGAAAGAGCGCAACCCGCCGGAGGGCTATCTCCTTGTCACCCCCATTCCGGGCCTGCTGGACGATGACTTTGACAGCGAACGGGAGGAAGAGTGAGCCATGGGAATGCGTGTGGACATCGTGACCCTGTTCCCGGAAATGTGCCAGCAGGTGCTGGATGCCAGCATCATCGGGCGCGCGGCAAAGAAGGGCTTTATTGAGACCCACTGCCACCAGATCCGGGACTACACCCTGAACAAACAGAAGCAGACCGACGATTACCCCTACGGCGGCGGCTGCGGCATGGTGCTGTATGCTCAGCCCATCGCAGACTGCCTGCGTGCTGTGCAGCAGGAAGTGGCTTCACAGGGCCGTCCGGCCCCGCATATCGTGTTCCTGACGGCAGGCGGCCAGCGCTACACCGAGGAACACGCAAAGCGGCTGGCCCAGTACGATAACCTGACACTGGTATGCGGCCACTATGAGGGCATCGACGAGCGTGTGATCGATGCTTTTGCGGACGAAGAGATCTCCATCGGTGATTACATCCTCACCGGCGGCGAGCTGGCCAGCCTTGTGGTGGCGGACAGTGTGCTGCGCCTGAAGCCCGGCGTGCTGGCTGAGCAGAAGGGCTACGAGGAAGAAAGCTACTGGGACGGCCTGCTGGAGTATCCCCAGTACACCCGCCCCGAGGTGTGGGAAGGCCGCGCCGTGCCGCAGGTGCTGCTGGGCGGCGACCACCAGAAAATCGATGCATGGCGCGGGGAACAGAGCCGGGAGCGCACCCGCCTGCGCCGCCCGGAGCTGTACGAGAAGTGGTGTGAGACCCACCCTGTGACCGAGCTGCCCAAGTGGAAGCGCGGCGAGAACATGCGCCTTGTCAAGACCGACGAGCAGTTTGCTGCTGCTGCCCGCATCTTTGTGGAGGGCCGCCGCACCACCTGTGCCGAGAACTGGACCCCGGAATACTGTGCCAGCCTCAACGAGGAAGAATATCTTTTGCAGCTGCGGCAGGAAAAGGCCGCAGGCTGGGTGTGCTACCTGCACACCACCAAGGATGTGCCGGACGGCATCGTGAGCATCAACCACAGGGTGGGGCACATCGAACATCTGTTCGTCACTGAAAAAGCCCGCGGCAGGGGCATTGGCATGAAGATGCTGGACTTTGCCCGCAGGAAGCTGCCGGAGCACCCGCACCCGGTGCTGAGCGTGCTAAACACCAACACCCGCGCCATAGCGCTTTACACCCGCATGGGCTGGAAGCTGACCAGCGGCACCGAGCTGGAGTTCACGCCGGAGCAATATCCGGCTGTGGTGAAAAAGTGCGCGCTGGTCTGGATGCGGTACGAGGGCAGCGCACAGAAGTAACTCCGGGCGGCAGCTGCAGGTGCATCGGACAGCGAAAAAGGCACGAAAATGGATGCTCGGACCGGAGGGTATGGTGCTGGAAACGCACAAAAACGGCCGAGATATTGCCCGGTGGTCGAAAAAATGTTGAAAACTTTTGTATCTACCCTCTAACCTTCGGGGAATAATTTTATTATCTTTGTATAAATAATGAAAAATGGGCCGCTTTTCATTGGAGAAACCGCCAAAAATGCGCCGGGGGGCTGTACAACCGTTTCGACTTGCGCTAAAATAATCGTAACGCAACAGGCACAGGATACAGATTCTATACCCAAAACGATATTAGATAGGAGCGCTTTACTATGTACGTGAAAGAAGTTACCGTTGAAAATCAGGTTGGTCTGCACGCTCGTCCGGCTACCTTCTTCATCCAGAAGGCTAACGAGTTCAAGTCTTCCATCTGGGTCGAGAAGGAAGAACGCCGCGTGAACGCAAAGAGCCTGCTGGGCGTTCTGTCTCTGGGCATCGTGGGCGGTACCACCATCCGCATCATCGCTGACGGCGCTGATGAGCAGGCTGCTGTTGACGGCCTGATCAAGCTGGTGGAGTCCGGTTTTGCTGAGTAATTTGTGTCTATAAATGGAGCGGCGGGGGAACCTGCCGCTTTTTGTTTTTCAAGGAGAATCCATGACCAAAGCTGAACTGTATCAGAAAGCCTGTATGCTGCCGTTGCTGCCCGGCGTGTATATCATCCGGGATAAGACGGACACCATCATTTATATCGGCAAGGCAAAGCGGCTGCGCATCCGGGTGAGCCAGTACTTCCGCGAGGGCGTGCCCCATGACAACAAGGTCAGCCAGATGATCGCCCATGCCTATGCCTTTGACGTGATCGTCTGCCAGAGCGAGTTTGAAGCGCTGGTGCTGGAAGCCAGCCAGATCAAGGCCCACACGCCGAAGTATAACATCCTGCTCAAGGATGATAAAGGCTACAGCTATATCAAGGTGACAAAGGAGCCATGGCCCAGGCTCTCCTTCGTGCTGCAAAATGATGAGGACGATGCCGAGTATATCGGCCCCTATACCTCCAGCTTTGCGGCCCGGCAGATGGCAGAAACCGCCATGGATGCCTTTCTGCTGCCAAGGTGCAATAAGCGCTTCCCGCAGGAGATCGGCAAAGGACGCCCCTGCCTGAATGCGCACATCGGCAAGTGTATGGCGGTGTGCAGCGGCAGGATCAGCTGCGAAAACTACAATCAGGCCGTCAAGAGCGCTGTGCACCTGATTCGCTATGGCAAAAAGGACATCCTGAAGATCCTCAACGAGCGGATGCAGGAGGCCTCGGACCGGCTGGAATTTGAGACGGCGGCGCTGCTGCGGGACCAGATCGCAGCCATCACCAAGGTGAGCGCCGGGCAGAAGGTCATTGTGGACCCGGATGTGGAGATGGATGTGGTGGCGCTGGCAGGCACGCCGGACAGCGTGTGTGCGGCGGTGCTGCGCTTCCGGGACGGACGGCTGACCGATAAGCGGGAGTTTTTGTTCCACGATACTTCGGACATTGCCGCCGTGCGGGAGGAATTTCTGCCCCGATATTATCTGGATGACGAACAGATCCCCAAGATCATTGCGGTGGACGAGCTGCCGCCGGACAGCGACGCTTTGCAGCAGGCGCTGAACGAAAAGCGCGGCAGTGAGGTGCAGCTATATGTGCCTCAGCGCGGCGATAAGGCCCATCTGGTGGAGATGGCCCACACCAATGCGGTGGAGCGTCTTGCCCGGGAGAGCGGCCGCTATGCCCGGGAGGAAAAACTGCTGGACGAGCTGGCGCAGGTGCTGGGCCTTGCAAAGCCGCCCCGTGCCATTGAGAGCTACGATATCTCCAACTGGGGCGATGGCTCCAGCGTGTGCGGCATGGTCACCTTCAAGGACGGCAAGCCCTACAAGGCGGGCTACCGCAAGTTCAAGATGAAGACCGTTGCGGGCACTGACGACTATGCATCACTGGCAGAGACTGTCTCCCGGCGGGCAGCAGAGTATGAAAAGTACGCAGAGCTTGCAAAAAAGGGAGAGCCCTGCAGCAACTGGTTCGGGCAGAAGCCGGATCTGCTTTTGATGGACGGCGGCAGGGGGCAGGTGAGCGCGGCAAAAGATGCACTGGCCGGGACTGCCCTTGCGGATGTGCCGCTCTACGGCATGGTGAAGGACGACCACCACCGTACCCGTGCCATCGTGGACAGCGAGGGGCGGGAAATTGCCATCAACATGAACCGGGGCACCTTTACCTTTATCACGGCCATTCAAGACGAGACCCATCGCTTTGCCAATGCCTACCGCAAGCAGCAGATGAAGCAGAAGAGTTATTCCTCCACCCTGACGGAGATCCCCGGCATCGGACCCAAAACGGCCAAGGCGCTGATGGCCCAGTTCAAAAGCGTGGGCGCCGTGAAGGAAGCCACGCCTGACCAGCTGGAAAACACCCCCGGCGTGGGCAAACAGACGGCACAGATCATCTACGCATATTTTCACGAATAAAACCCTCTCAGTCATCGCTGCGCGATGCCAGCTCTCCCGAAAGGGAGAGCTTTTTGCATTCAGATGCAATGAATGTGCAGAGCTGAAGAAAACGCGATTGATGCATTTGCCGGTTATAGCCCTTCCCGTGAAAAGGCAAACCCCGGCAGACTGCAGTCTGCCGGGGTTTGCAATATTAAAATAAATTTTCCGCTGAAAATGCCCAGAGCAAAGCGGAGGGCATTCAAATGATTCAGTTCTCCGCAGAAATATCCTGACCGAAATACTTCTCGCTCAGCTCTTTCAGAGTGCCATCGGCACGCAGCTCATCAATGGCGGTGTTGATGGCTTCCAGCAGGGTGGCGCTGGCATCACCCTTGCGCAGGGGGATGGCAACGTGAGAAGCGTCCTCGGTCTGGGCCACCAGCTTGAAATCTGCATCCGGGTGGACGTTCAGGTAATCGTAGAAGGAGACATCGGCGTTCAGGGTGGCGTCGATGCGGCCTGCGGTGAGCAGCTGGATGGTCTCTTCCAGCGTGTCGATGCCCTGTACGGTGGCACCATAGCTCTCGGCCAGTTCCATGTAGGTGGAAGCAAGGCTGTTGGCGGTGGTCTTGCCCTTCAGGTCCTCAAAGCTGGTGATCTCGTCGTTATCCTTGCGGACGGCAAGGGCAGTGTGGATGTAGCCGTAGGGCTCGGTGAAATCATAGGTCTTGGCGCGCTCGTCGGTCACTTCCACGCCGTTGCACACGATGTCGTAGCGGCCTGCGTCCAGACCGGCAAACAGGCTGTCCCAGTCGCTTTCGACGTACTCCGGCTCCACGCCCAGCTTTTCTGCAATGGCACGGGAGACTTCCACATCGTAGCCCACCAGAGTATCGGATTCATCGTGGTAGCTCCAGGGCTGCCATGCGCCTTCCAGGGCGACGATCAGCTTGCCGCTGGACTGGATGTTGGACAGCTGGTCGCCGGCAGCAGGAGCCACAGAGGCGGCCGTGCCGGAAGCAGCGGTGCTGCCGGAAGAATTGGAGCAGCCGGACAGAGTCAGCACGCCGGCAGCGGCCATAACGCTCATAAGAGAAATAAAGGTTCTGCGTTTCATAGTTGGATTCCCTTTCCTCTATAAAAATATTTGTGAAATAAACTCCTTCAGGCAAAGAGGGAGACTTTCTGGTTTTGCCAAAGGCCCCATCCCGGAGGGGGCTGTCTGCGAAGCAGACTGGGGGAGTTGGTTAAACCTCACTCGGTGTGAGCGATCTTCCGCAAAAATTCGCGGGTGCGCTCCTCTTTGGGGTTGGCGAAAAACTCATGCGAGGGAGCCTGCTCCACTACCACGCCGTTCTCCATGAAAACGGTTTTGGAGGAAACATTGCGGGCAAAGCCCATCTCGTGGGTGACCACCAGCATGGTCATGCCCTCTTCGGCCAGCTGCCGCATCACGGCCAGCACTTCGCCAGTCAGCTCCGGGTCAAGGGCCGAAGTCGGCTCGTCAAAATAGATGATCTCCGGGTCAGATGCCAGCGCACGGGCAATGGCCACGCGCTGCTGCTGGCCGCCGGAAAGCTGGCGCGGATAGTAGTCGGCTCGGTCGGCAAGGCCCACCTTTTCCAGCATCTTCATGCCAACGGCATCCGCCTGCTCTTTGGGCATTTTGCGGGCAATGATGAGGCCCTCGGTCACGTTCTGCAAGGCAGTCTTGTTGCGGAACAGATTGTAGCTCTGGAACACAAAGGCCGTCTTTTTGCGCAGCCGGGCAATGTCGGCACGGCTGGCCTGGGCAAGGTCGAACGTCTCACCGTCAAAGGTGAGCTGGCCTGCGTCGGCAGTCTCCAGAAAGTTCAGACAGCGCAGCAGGGTGGTCTTGCCGGAGCCGGAAGGGCCGAGGATGGCCACTACATCGCCCTTTTCCACGGTCAGGTCCACGCCGCGCAGCACCTGCAGCTCGCTGGTCACTTTGCGTGCACCGGGCCGGTGGAAGATGCCTGCCTGCAGGCGGGGCTTTGTGTAGGTGAAAAAGGATTTGTGGACGTTTTTGATCTCTAACATGGACATGGTTGCCACACTCCTTTCTTACTGGAAGCCGTGGGCGTTGAGCCGACGCTCCAGCAGTGCCTGCAGCTTGGTGATGACCGTGCAGAATAGCAGATACACCACGGCCACCTCACAGTAGATGGGCAGGAAGATGTAGGTGCGGGCGGCCACGCGCTGACCGGCCATGAACAGCTCGGCTACTGTGATATTGGACGCCAGCGAGGTGTCCTTGATCATGCCGATGAGCGAGTTGGAGAGGGCGGGCACTGCGGTGCGCAGGGCCTGCGGCAGCACGATGCGGCGCATGATCTGCCACCAGCTCATGCCCACGCAGTAACCAGCTTCCAGCTGGCCCTGCGGCACGCTTTCCAGTGCGCCGCGCATGGTCTCGGCACAGTAGGCACCCTCGTTGAAGGCAAAGGCGATGACCGCAGCAGGGAAAGCGTCCAGCATGATGCCCACGTTGGGCAGACCATAAAAGATGATGAACAGCTGCACCAGCAGCGGCGTGCCGCGGATGACCCAGATGTAGAACCGCGCGATCTGCCGCAGCACCGGCACATTGGCGTACTGCACCAGCGCAACGGCCACGGCAATGATCATGGCAAAAAAGAAGGAGACCAGCGTGAGCGGGATGGTCATGGTAAGGCCTGCCGTAAGGATACGGGGCAGGGCCTCCGCCAGCACGCTGACCGTACGGTTGGAAAGAAATGCTTCAAACATGAAAAATGTTCCCTCAGAACGGTATTCAAATACTTTGTAAATCGTAAGAACAAAGGTATTATAAGGCTTGGAGTGCGCTTGAAGTCAAGGGCTTTTTCTAAAATTCCTACAAAACCTACCAGAATACTATAGCATGAATCCGGATGGAGTGCAAACGGTTTGCTCAAAACGCGTGATGTGTACAAAAACGGACGACCCATCTGGAAAACTTTGTGCAATGCGGCAAGCGGTTGACGGCGCACCGGCTTTCGTGTACAATGAATATAACAACGCGCACCGGGCATGGCCCGGCACAGGCGCAAATTCACCGCAGAGGGTGCAGTGCCCTTTGCGCGGTGCAGACACGGAGGACACGAACGTGACGAAGAAAAAAATTGGCGTTCTGGGTGCAGGTACCTGGGGCATGGCTCTGGCACGGATGCTGTGTGTCAGCGGCAATGATGTGCAGGTGTGGTCGGCGCTTCCGGCTGAGGTGGAGAACCTTTCCGCTACGCGGGTGCACCCCAATCTGCCGGGCATGAAGATCCCGGAAGAGCTGCAGTTTACCAAGAGCATTGAGGAAGTGTGCACCGGCAAGGATGTGCTGCTGTTTGCAGTGCCGTCGGTATTTGTGCGCTCCACCACGGCAAAGGCCCGGCCTTACATCCCGGACGGCCAGATCCTTGTGGACGTTGCAAAGGGCATGGAGCCGGACACTTTATATACCATGACCGAGGTCATTGCCGACGAGCTGAACCGTGAGGGCGGCCCCAAAGGGGTAAAGCTGGTAGCGCTCTCCGGTCCCACCCACGCCGAAGAGGTGGCGCTGGATCTGCCCACCACCATCGTTTCGGCCTGCCCGGATGAAGCCGCTGCCGAGTATGTGCAGGATGTGTTCAGCAACACCTGTATGCGTGTGTACACCAACGCCGACATCAAGGGCGTGGAGCTGAGCGGCGCGCTGAAGAATGTGATTGCGCTGGGTGTTGGCATCTCCACCGGCCTTGGCTACGGCGACAACGCCCGCGCAGCCCTCATCACCCGCGGCATTGCCGAGATCGCCCGGCTGGGCGTGGCCATGGGCTGCAACATCCACACCTTTGCGGGTCTGGCCGGTATCGGCGACCTGATCGTGACGGCGACCAGTATGCACAGCCGCAACAATCGTGCGGGCATTCTGATCGGCAAGGGCAAAAGCCCGGAGCAGGCCGTGAAGGAGGTCGGCATGGTGGTGGAGGGCATCAATGCACTGCCTGCCGCCATGGAGCTGGCAGCAAAGTACAATGTGGAAATGCCCATTGTGCAGACGGTGAACGCCATCGTGAAGGAGGGCATGAGCGCCAGCGACGCGCTGCGCACCCTGATGGACCGCAACCGGAAGAACGAGATGCCGCAGGGCTACGAAAAAGTCTGAATTTTAAGGGAGAAGGCACAGCTGTCTGCAGATGGCTGTGCCTTTTTTGCTGCGCGGCCTGCCCACTGGCCGAAAACACAAAATAATTCAAATTTTTTACCAAAATCAGACGTAAAAGGGTAGAAGGTCGGGAAACTTTCTGCTATACTGAAACAGAACGCAAAAACCGGGGGACGTTTTGTGCACCCTGTCGGAGAGAAAGAGAGGAATCTGCCATGCCGTCAACTTATGCGCACCGCCGCTTTGGCACCAATGTGCTGGAACATCTGCCGGATGAACTGCGTGCTCAGCTGGAACAGAACCGTGAGCTTTATGATATCGGCCTGCACGGGCCGGACCTGCTGTTTTATTACCATGCTGCCAAGTCCAACCCGGTGGGTGCATTGGGCAACGCCATGCACGAGGAGCCGGGGCGGGTCTTTTTTGACCGGGCGCGCAGGGTGGTGCACTGCGAGGCAGACCGGGATGCCGCGCTGGCCTATGCACTGGGTTTTGTCTGCCACTTTGCGCTGGACAGCACCTGCCACCCGTATGTGGAGCAGTTCACCCGGGAAAGCGGCGTGACCCACTGCGAGATCGAGACCGAGTTTGACAACATGCTGCTGCGCCGGGACGGATACGACCCGCTGAAGTTTTTCACAGCCAGCCATATCCACCCGTCGGAACAGAATGCAAAGGCAATCGCGCCCTTTTACGAGGGCATCTCGGAGCAGGTGGCGCTGGACTCGCTCAAGGGCATGATCTCAGTGCACAGGCTGCTGCAGGCGTCCAATCCTGTCAAGCGCTGGGTGGTGCTGACAGGCATGAAGGTGGTGGGCAAATACGACATGCTGCACGGCCTTGTGGCAGATCCGCAGCCGAACCCGAAGTGCGTGGAGAGCGGCAAGCGGCTGGAAGAACTGTATGCGCAGGCGCTTCCGCTGGCAGAAACGCTGATCCTGGAATTTGTGGCAAAGTTGGACACGGACCAGCCCCTGAGCAAGGCCTTTGACCACACCTTCGGGGAGTTTTGAGCGGGCACAAAAAATGAGGGTGCACCGCCCGGCGGTGTAGGGAGAGAGTAAAAATGCAAAGCGAAAAATTCAAGGTGACCCCGCTGGAGCGGTCATGGATCCTGTACGATGTGGGCAACTCGGCCTTTGTGCTGATGATCGCCACACTGGTGCCCATTTTCTTTAATGCGCTGGCCGAGGCCGGGGGATTGAGTCCGGTGAACTATCTGGCCTACTGGGGCTATGCAAGCTCGGTGGTCACGGTGATCACGGCAGTGCTGGGGCCGATTTTGGGCACGCTGGCCGATACCAGAGGCTTTAAAAAGCCCATCTTCATGCTCTGCCTGTTCGTGGGCGTGGCAGGCTGCTGTGCTATGGGCCTTGCCACTACATGGCTGCCGTTCCTGATCATCTTCATCCTTGCAAAGATCGGCTTTTCGGGCAGTCTGGTGTTCTACGATTCCATGCTGGGCGATGTGACCACACCGGAACGCATGGATGTTGTGTCTTCGCAGGGCTATGCATGGGGCTACATTGGCAGCTGCGTGCCCTTTGTGGTGTGTCTGGCGCTGGTGCTGGGCAGCGGGGCCATCGGCCTGAGCCAGATGACCGCCCTTTCCGTGGCGCTGCTCATCACCGCTGTGTGGTGGCTGGGCACCACCCTGCCGCTGCTGCGGAACTATAAGCAGATCAACTATGTGGAGGTAGAGCAGCACGCCATCCGGCAGAGCTTTGTGCGCATCGGCCACACCCTCAAGCATCTGCGCGAGGATAAGCAGGTGTTCTGGTTCCTGCTGGCCTTCTTCTGCTACATCGACGGCGTGTATACCATCATCGATATGGCCACCGCCTACGGCACGGCACTGGGGCTGGAGACCACCGGCCTTTTGCTGGCCCTGCTGGTGACGCAGATCGTGGCCTTCCCTTCGGCGCTGATCTTTGGTCGGCTGAGCGCAAAATATCCGTCCAGCCAGCTTATCCCGGTCTGCATCGCAGCCTACACCGGCATTGCGGTGTTTGCCTTCTTCCTGACCAGCCAGTGGCAGTTCTGGGTACTGGCCGTGCTGGTGGGCATGTTCCAGGGCGGCGTGCAGGCACTGAGCCGCAGCCACTTTGCCAAGATCATCCCGGCTGAAAAATCCGGCGAATACTTTGGCCTGTTCGACATCTGCGGCAAGGGCGCGTCCTTCCTTGGCACCATGATCGTGAGCGTGGGCAGCCAGCTGACCGGCAGCGCCAATGTGGGCATTGGGATGCTGGCGCTGCTGTTTGCAGTGGGCTTTGTGCTGTTCCGGGTGTCCTGCCGGACTGAGGGCGCAAAACAGGTGTAAAAAATACGATTTAAAATTGCCGACGCTTTCGCTTTGGCAATATCAGAGGAAATATTATTTTATAATTTTGCAAACAAGCCAGCCCTGCGGGGCCGGCTTGTTTCCTTTTTCACGGGAAGGGCGCAATGGCAAACGGCATATTGCCGCTGTCAGCCGCGCAGCAGATAAAGCACAAACTTACCCGTACAGCTCGTCGCGTAAGCGACTCGAAATCGGCGGAACACAAAAAATCCTCTAGCGAAGCGACTTGGATTTTTTGTATGGAGCCTAACAGCTTTGGGGTCTAAAAGGAGCGAGTAGCCCCTTTTCATGGATCCAGCGCGTTGAAATCGCTGTGACCTTGCTGTGCTGAACACACAGCATTTGCTGCGCAAACCGGTCTGCGGCTTAAAAGCCCCACTGGGGCTTTCATGCCCTGCGGGCACCGCCGTCCTTTCTGGTTCTCTTTTGCAACCAAAAGAGAACATACCTGGCGGTAATGCTTTTTACAAAAGGCATTAAACTCAATCTACGCGAAAACGCTCTGCACGGGAAGCAAATCATCAAAAACCGTTCTTCTGGTTATAATTAACAAACCTGTAATTGTGTTTTTTGCCCTCGAATGATACAATAGTGTCAAACGATTTCAAAACCACAAAGGAGAAAACGAAATGGAACGATTTCCCGGTTATACCCTCGTGCGTACCGAGGACTGCCCTGAACAGCACGGAACCCTGACCGTGCTTACCCACGATGTGAGCGGTGCCACGGTGCTGCTGGTGGAAAATGAGGATACCAACAAGGCGTTTGGCATCGGCTTTGGCACCTTCCCGTCCGATGACACCGGCGTGTTCCACATTCTGGAGCACTCGGTGCTGGCAGGCAGCGAAAAATACCCGGTGACCTCGCCGTTCTTGCAGCTGCTCAAAAGCAGCATGGCATCTTTCCTGAATGCGATGACCTTCCCGGATAAGACGGTCTACCCGTTCGCTACGCCCAATGAGACCGACTTCAAAAACCTGATGGATGTCTACCTGAACGCGGTGTTCTGCCCGCTGGCCATGGTGGACAAGAGCGTGTTTGAGCAGGAGGGCTGGCACCGCAGTGCCGACGGCACCGTGAGCGGAGTGGTGTACAACGAGATGCAGGGCGCTCTGGCTGCACCGGATGCTCAGTTGGAAAATGCACTGGAACGGGCCATGTTCCCGGATACGGCCTACGGCTTTGTTTCCGGCGGCGACCCGGCCAGCATCCCGGCGCTGACCTATGAAAAGTATAAGCGGGTATATCACCGCCACTACAGCGCCGACAACTGCTGCATTACCCTCTATGGCAAAATGGATATGGCTGAAAAGCTGGAACTGCTGGACAGGGATTATCTCTCCAAAATGCCCAAGGGCACCAGCCGTCCGCAGCTGACCGTGCAGCACGAGCAGGCGGGTGCCTGCGTGGAACTGCCCTACTATACCGAAAACCCGGAGCCGGACGAGGTGCAGTGTGCTCTGGCATGGTACACCGGTGCCTTTGCAGACCGGGAGCGGCAGCTGGGCGTGGAGATCCTGCTGGATGCCCTGCTTGGCACCAATAACTCCCCGCTGAAGGCGGCGCTGCTGGCCGAAAAGCTGGGCGCAGATATTGACATTGGCTTTGACGACAGCACCCTGCAGCCGGTGCTGGAACTGGTGCTGCGCGGTGCCACCGAGGAGAGCGCCCGCAAGTTTGCTGCCGCTGTGCGCAAGGCGGTGGACGGCATTCTGGCCGAGGGCATCCCGCAGGAACTGCTGTTGGCTTCGCTGAACGCAGCAGAGTTTGCATCGCTGGAGCGCCCGGGCACCCTGCCAGACGGCGTGCTGGATGCCATCAACGCTTCCACCGGCTGGCTGCACACCGGCGACCCCGCCCTGCTGCTGCACACGGACAGGCTGTTTGCTTCCCTGCGGGAAAAGATGGCCGCTGGCTGGTTCAATGAGCTGTTGCGTGAGCTGTTTGCACCGGCTCCGGTGCAGGTGGTGCAGGTGCCCACCCTGCCTAAAAAGGAGGAGGGCGAACCCATCCGCACCGACGGCAAGCTTGTGCTGGAGCACCCGCTGACCGTTGCCGACCTTGGCGACGGAGCAAGGACGGCCCCAGGTGAGCGGGAACTTCTGGCTGGCGCGCAGCTGGTGCATCACCCTTCGGCAGGCAGCCTGTACCTGAACTTCTACTATGACCTCGGTAATGTGAAGCCTGAGGACATGCCGTATCTGGACCTGCTGACCGATGTGCTGGACGAGCTGGACAGCACCGAACACACCGCTCAGCAACTGAACACTCTGCGCAGCACATGGCTGGGCGACAGCCGCACCCAGCTGGACATCTGGACTGGGCGGCAGGAGGGTGCACCCTGCCATGCCAAGCTGAGCCTGTGCCTGAGCCTGCTGGAACGCAGTCTGGAAAAGGCTGTGGAGCTGGGCGGCGAATGGCTGTATGATACCATCCTTACCGGCCCGGCGGCAGAAGCTGCTTTTGCACGGGTGCTGAGCCAGCAGAAGTTGAACATGGAACAGCAGTTCATCCAGCAGGGCAACGTATACGCAGCCACCCGCGCCAGTGCCCACTACACGGTGGACGGTGCGGTGAGTGAACGCTGCAGCGGTGTGAGCTATTACAAGTTCTTGTGCGGCGTGCAGGAGCGCGGCAATTGGGCAGCACTGGGTGAAAAGCTGGATGCCCTGCGCACAGAGGTGCTGCAGCACGCGGAGCTGACGGTCAGCCTGTACGGCAGCGAGGATGCCCTTGCAAAGCTGCGCACTCTGCTGCCGGACAGCCGCTTTGCTGCCGAGGGCCGCGCTGCGGCAAAGCCCTATGTGGAGCCGCTGACACCGCCGGTGAACGAAGCGTTTATCATTGACGGCGGTGTGAACTACGATGTACAGGTATGGCCCATGGAGCGCCGCAGCGACCGCAAGGCGCTGGCCCGCGTGATGAGCTACGAATACCTGTGGCACAACATCCGCGAGGTGGGCGGCGCTTACGGCACCGGAATGCTCTCCTCGGACGGCGTGGAATACCTGTACACCTACCGCGACCCCCATGTAAAGGAAAGCTACGACACCTTTGCAAAAGGTCCGGCAGAACTGGCAGCACGGGAGTACACTGAAAAAGACCTGAACGATTTTATTGTGGGTACTGTGGCCAAGCTGGACACCCCTCGCAAGCCGCGTGCTGAGGCCCGCGAGACGGACCGCCGGTATTTCTGCGGCATCACTGATGAAATGATGGCGGCCGACCGCAGAGCCCTGTGCGCTGTGGATGCCGCCCTGCTGAAGGAGCAGGCTGCAGAGCTGGGTGCCGCCATGGCAAACGGCGTGCGGGTGGTGTTTGGCAGCAAGGATGCTGTGGAAGCCGCAAAAGACCTGTTTGATACGGTAGAGACCCTGTAAGCAAAGAGCCTTCCATCCCGCCCGGGACATGCTCTGACAGGATAAAAGTGCCTGATGATACGAAAAATGTCATCGGGCACTTTTACTTTTTGTAAAGAAACGGAAAAATTTAAAAAGCAGGGTTGACGCGGCAAAAAAGCAGTGGTAAAGTAATGGGCGGAAAAGGCAAAAAGTGTCTTTTTACAACAGGAAAACGAGGTGGTTGTCATGGAACCTGCTGGCAGTAGCAGCAGTCTTTCTCCCCGATTATTTTATATGATGGCAGCCGCCGTTTCTGCTTTGTGCAGACCCTGCTGTGTGTGAATGCACACGGTGCGTGTTTGCGTTCCCTGAAAAGAAGAAACGAGAGCTGCCACTGAAAAGGAGGCAGCTTTTTTATGTCTGAAATCTCGATCGATACCCTCAAGACCATGCTGGCAAATCTGGACGATGCCAAGAAATACCAGAGCCTGCGGGATGTGATGGAAACTCTGCCCGCGCCCGACCTTGCGGCGGTATTTGAGGATCTGCCTGCAGAAAAGCTCCCGGTGCTGTTCCGTCTGTGCCCGAAGGATCTGGCCGCAGATGTGTTCACCGAACTGGCCCCTGAGACCCAGCAGAAGCTGATCGACGGCCTGACCGATACCGAGCTGAAGGCTGTTGTGGACGAACTGTTCGTGGACGATGCCACCGACCTTGTGGAGGAAATGCCTGCCAACGTGGTCAAGCGCATTCTGGGTCAGGCCGACCCCACCACCCGCCGCATGATCAACGAGCTGCTCAAGTACCCGGAGGACTCGGCCGGCGGCGTGATGACCACCGAGCTGATGGAGCTGCGGCCGGACATGACCGTGGCACAAGCTATGGAGGCCATCCGCAGGAATGGCTTTGACAAGGAGACCATCAACAACTGCTATGTGACCGATGACAGCCGCAGGCTGATCGGCGTGGTGTCCCTGCGGGCGCTGGTGCTGGCAAAGAACACAGAAGAACCTATCAAGGACCTGATGGATTCCAATGTGGTCAGCGTGAGCACCACCACCGATCAGGAGGATGTTTCCAACCTGTTCGAGAAATACGGCTTTCTGGCTATTCCGGTGGTGGACGCCGAGAACCGGCTGGTGGGCATCGTGACCATTGACGATGCTATCAGCATCCTGCAGGACGAGGCCAGCGAAGATATTGCAAAGATGAACGCAATCGGCCCCTCCGACAAGCCCTACTTCAAGCAGAGTATGTGGGACCTGTACAAGAGCCGCGCACCGTGGCTGCTGTTCCTGATGATCAGCGCCACCTTCTCCAGTCTGGTCATTCGCGGATACGAGGATGCACTGGCCGCTGTGACCGTGCTGACTGCATACATCCCCATGCTGACCGATGCAGGCGGCAACGCGGGCAGCCAGAGCACCTCCACCATCATCCGCGGCATGGCGGTGGGCGATATCCAGCCCCACGATCTGCCCCGCATCCTCTGGCGCGAGAGCCGCGTGGCCTTGCTGTGCGGCGGCACGCTGGCCGTATGCAACTTTGTAAAGCTGCTGGTGTTTGACCGCATCGCGGCTCCGGTGGCGCTGGTGGTGTGCCTGACTTTGATCTGCACCATCCTGCTCTCGCAGATCATCGGCGGCATTCTGCCCGTGGCGGCAGAAAAGCTGCATGTGGATCCGGCCGTGATGGCTTCACCCCTGATCACCACCATTGTGGATACCACCACGCTGCTGATCTACTTCAACATTGCAAAGATGCTGCTGCATCTGTAAAAGATACTCGGATCGGAATGCCCGGAGGCTCAGGAAAGCTTCTGGGCATTTTCTTTGCAAAAGGCGGGCGGCAGGAACCGGGAATGACAGGCGATTTTCAGAAAATTTCAGAAATGAAGCGAAAAAATGCGGAAGAACAGGGACGAACTATTCCTGAAAATATTTTTCAAGATATACAAGAAATGAAAAAGCTGCAAAAACCGGACGATGCAACATTTTGTAATCTTTTTGAGAGAAAAATGACATAATTTTTTGCTTTTGTAGGGAGGTTGCAAATGTACGAAAAATTGTGATGTTTCGAGAAAAGAAATTGGCGAGCCCAAAAAGCATTTGTTGAAATAGCACAAAAGAACTCCTTCAATCTTGTGAACTTGTTCTCTTGAACAGTGGGGTGCTGCAAGGGTATAATACGAACAGGAATTACAGGTGCATGCAAGATTGCTCCTGTGAAAATGCTGAGATACGAATTGAAGGAGAACATTATTATGAAAATGATTTCGCGTCGTGACTTCCTGAAGGCATCTGCTGTTGTTGGTGCAACTGCTGCTATGACCGCCTGCGGCGGCTCTTCCAGCACCTCTACTGCTGCTTCTTCTGTTGCTGCATCTTCTGCTGCTGCTTCCAGCGCTGCTGCAACCAACGGTTCCGCAAACATCGGCGTGTGCATCTATCAGTTTGCTGATAACTTCATGACCCTGTACCGCTCCGATCTGGAAGAGTACCTGAAGGACATGGGCTACTCCGTCACCATCATGGACGGCAAGAACGACCAGAACACCCAGACCGAGCAGATCAACACCTTCCTGCAGCAGGGCGTGGACGTGCTGGTCATCAACCCTGTCCAGACCACTTCCGCACAGACCATCGTTGATACCGTCAAGCCCTCTGAGACTCCTATCGTCTTCATCAACCGTGAGCCCGACAAGAGCGTTCTGGACTCCTACGCAGACAAGTGCTGCTACGTTGGTGCTGACGCACGTCAGTCCGGTACTTATCAGGGCGAGCTGATCCTGGAGACCGAGACTCAGGGCGATATCAACGGCGACGGCAAGATCACCTACATTATGTGCAAGGGCGACCCCGAGAACATCGATGCTCAGTACCGCACCGAGTACTCCATCAAGGCCCTGACCGATGCAGGCAAGGAAGTTGAGTGCCTGTACGAGTACCTGGACAACTGGGATCAGACCACCGCTCAGCAGGACGTTGCAAACGCTCTGTCTCAGTACGGCGACAAGATCGAAGTTGTCTTCTGCAACAACGACGCAATGGCACTGGGCGCTCTGCAGTCCATCCAGCAGGCTAACCGCACCGTCGGCAAGGACATCTATCTGGTTGGTGTCGATGCACTGGCTGAGGCTGTTCAGGACGTTCTGGATGGCAACATGACCGGTACCGTGCTGAACGACGACGTGGGTCAGGCTACCGCAGCTGCTGAGGCTACCAAGCTGTACGTTGAAGGCTCCAAGGTCGAGCAGTACTACTGGGTCGACTATGTGAAGGTGACCAAGGACAACGCTTCCGAGTACGTGAAGTAAGACCAAAGTTTTCCTGAAACAATGCAAGGTGCGCAGTGGACCTTGACGGCTTGAACAAAGCTATAAAGCGCGTGCGTGCGAGAAATATTCTCCGCGCACGCGCCTTGTTTTGAAAAAAGGTTTTTCTGCGGCCTTATAATAAACGACAAGGAGGCTCTGCGGAATGTCAGAATACCGTCTGGTAATGAAAGGCGTGGTCAAGACCTTCCCCGGCGTCAAAGCGCTGGATCACGCCCAGTTGGAGCTTCGCCCCGGTAAGGTCATGGCGCTGATGGGTGAAAACGGCGCCGGTAAGTCCACCCTGATGAAATGCATGTTTGGCATTTACAAGATGGACGAGGGCGAAATTGAATACGAGGGCGAAAAAGTTACCATCACCACCCCTCTGGATGCACTGAACCGCGGCATTGCCATGGTGCATCAGGAACTGCAGCCGATTCCGGCACGCACCGTGGCCGAGAACATCTGGCTGGGTCGCTACCCCACCAAAAAGTACGGCCCTGTTACGGTGGTGGATCACGCCAAAATGTACAAGGATACGGAGGAGCTGCTGAAAAAGCTGAAGCTGGAGATCAATCCCCGTGCAAAGCTTGGCTCTCTGAGCATCGCACAGATGCAGATGGTGGAAATTGCAAAGGCTGTTTCCGCAAACTGCAAGGTGCTGATCCTGGACGAGCCCACTTCCTCGCTGACCGCAAACGAAGTTGAGTCGCTGTTCCGCATCATGCGCGAGCTGAAGGCTCTGGGCGTGGCACTGGTCTATATCAGCCACAAGATGGACGAGATCAAGGTGATCGCGGACGAAGTCACCATCATGCGCGATGGCCAGTACATCGGTAAGTGGGACGTTGCCAACATGACCAAGGAGCAGATCATTGCAAAGATGGTCGGCCGTGAGCTGTCGAACCTGTATCCCCCGCTGGAGAACCATCCCTCGGACGAGGTGATGATGAAGGTGGAGGACTTTACATCCATCCATCCGCGTTCCTTCCGCCACTGCAGCTTCGAGATCAAAAAAGGCGAGATCCTGGGCGTGGCCGGTCTGGTGGGCGCACAGCGCACCGAGCTGATGGAAGGCATCTTCGGCCTGCGTGCCCATACCTCCGGTAAGGTGTGGATCAAGGGCGAAGAGGTGAACATCAAGCAGCCCCGCGACGCCATCCAGAAGAGCGTGGCTCTGCTGACCGAGGACCGCCGTGCCACCGGCATCATGGGTGTGCTGAGTGTTGCGGATAACATCTCCATTGCATCGCTGGATGCCCTGCGCAAGGGCCCCATCATGCTGGACAACAAGAAGATCCTGGATCTGGTGGCTACCAACAAGGAAAAAATGGCCATCAAGGTGCCCAGCCCCAAGACCCAGATCAAGAGCCTTTCCGGCGGCAACCAGCAGAAGGTGCTGATCGCCCGCTGGCTTGCCAACAACCCCGATGTGCTCATTCTGGACGAGCCTACCCGCGGCATCGACGTCGGTGCAAAGTATGAAATTTACTGCATCATCGCCGATCTGGCCAAGCAGGGCAAGAGCATTATCATGATCTCCTCCGAAATGAGCGAGATCATCGGTATGTCCAACCGTGTCATGGTCATGTGCGATGGCCGCATCACCGGCTTTATCGACGGCAAGGACGCTACGCAGGAAAACATCATGGCGCTGGCTACCCAGTTCGAGACCGCACCTGACGCAGCTGCGGCAAATCAGTAATTAAGGAGGCTGTCTATCGTGGAAGCTACCAAAAAATTGAATGGCAAGGCTGTGGGCAAGTGGCTCAGCAACAACGCCATTATTATGATGATGCTGGCCATCACTCTGATCGTTGGCATCATGCACCCCAACTTCTTCTCCGGCACCAACATGATCAACCTGTTCAAGAACGTGTCCATCCGCTACATCATCGCGCTGGGCATTTCCGGCTGCCTGATCACCACCGGTAACGACCTGTCGGCCGGTCGTCTGGCTGGTTTTGCCGCCTGCCTTGCCTGCATTTTTGCGCAGACCGAGGGCGCATCCGGTAAGTTCTACCCCAACATGCACACCCTGTCCACCCCCGTGGTGTTCATTCTGGTTATTGCCATCTGCGCCATCGTGGGTCTGTGCAACGGTCTGGTGGTCAGCTACCTGAAGGTGCAGCCCTTCATTGCTACCTTGGGTATGCAGCAGGTGGTCTACGGTATCTGCCTGGTGTACACCGGCGGTACCCCCATCGGCTCTTTGAACAAAAACTTCACCTCTCTGGCCTCCAACACCATCATCGGTGTGCCTGTGCTGATCTGGATCGCTCTGATCGTGGCCGGGTGCTTCTGGTTCCTGTACAACAAGACCCGTCACGGCAAGTACATGTACGCCATCGGCGGCAACGAAGCTGCTGCTGAGGTGGCCGGTGTCAACGTCAACGCCACCAAGATCCGCATCTACATCCTGGCTTCCTGCATGTTCGGTCTGGCAGGCTGCCTGCTGGCTGCAAAGTCCGGCGGCGCATCCGTCAACACCGCACAGGGCTATGAGCTGGATGCCATCGCAGCCTGCACCATCGGCGGTGTTTCCACCACCGGCGGCGTTGGTACTGTTCCCGGCGTTCTGGTCGGCGTTCTGGTTTTTGAGCTGATGAAGGTGGCTCTGCAGTTCATGAATGTCAACTCTTCTTACACCTACATCGTTCAGGGTCTTGTCATTATCGTGGCTGTGGCCATCGATATCCGCAAGTATCTGGCAAAGAAGTAAGAGCTTTTTCTGTGGGTCGTCTGCTTTTGGGCAGGCGGCCCGCTTTTTTTATCTGCATTTGTGTGGTATTATAATAAAAACACCATCAGGAGGTACGTTATGGCACAGGAAAAACAGACACCCGAAGAGCGCGAGGCTGAACTTGCCCGCCGGGAAGCTGCCCTTGCGGCCCGGGAAGAACAGCTTGCACAGGAGCAGGCAGAGTTGGCCGCGCAGAAGGCGGATTTTGAGGAGGGCAAAAAGAGCCTGCTGAACAACGGCGACAAAAACTTTGTGAATGCGAAAGAAAAGATGTACGACCATTTTCCGCTGACCGTGCACCAGATGGATATTATCATCGGAGTGCTGTTTGCACTGATCGCACTGTTCCTTGTGCTGGGCGTGACCCACACCAGCTTCTTCGGGCTGTTCGGAGGGTAAGTGCGTTCCTTTTCTGCAGCAGGTGATTGCATTTCATCCGCAATATGCGTATAATTTAGGATAAAAGCTCTGCCGCACTGCGGCGGCAGGAAGAGGAGTGGTGATCTTGAAAAAGAAATGGCTCGCGGCGGTGCTGGCCGGAGCTTTGCTGGCAGCAGCACTGCTGAGCGGATGCTCGTCGGTGGAGACCGTTAAACGGCTACGCTTCGGCGTGGCTGGCGAGGGCGGCATCTACCGAGAGTTCGGTGAGCGGTTCGCAGCATTGGAAAACGAGACGGACAACGGGCAGGTGGAGCTGAAGGCTACCGCCGGTTCCGCAGCGAACCTGCGTCTGCTGGCCGGCGAATACCTGCAGCTGGCCATTGCACAGGCAGACCTTGTGCAGGATGCCTATGACCAGACTGGTATCTTTGCCGACGAGGAGGAAAGCCGGGGCTTTGGTGCCGTGGCAGCGCTGTACACCGAGACCTGTCAGGTGGTGGTGCGGGCGGATTCCGACATCCAGTCCATTGAGGACCTGCATGGCAGGACAGTGAGCATCGGCGCGGAGGAATCTGGTTCGGAGCAGAACGCGCGGCAGATCTTATCTGCCTATGGTCTGAACGACAAGATGGTGAGCATGGTAAACCTGAACTATGAGGATGCCGCTGCCCAGCTGAAGGCGGGCAGGGTGGATGCCATCTTTATGACAGTGGGCGCGCCCAGCCCGGTGCTGACCGCTCTGGCAGGCGAGTGCGGCATCCGGCTGCTGAACGTGGACGGTGCGGCAGCACAGCGCCTGCAGAGCGCTTACAGCGCCTACAGCGGCGTTACGCTGCCGGCAGGCACCTATCCCGGACAGACGGAGAAGGTGCAGACGGTGGGCGTGAAAGCCGTTCTGCTGGCCAGCAACGCGCTGCCTGCAAAGCAGGTGCAGCAGCTGACACAGCTTCTGTTCTCCAGCCGGGAAGGGCTGGAAGAGCAGCTGGGCATCCCGCTGGACCCGGAGGAAAACGCAGTAGAGGGCGTTGGCATCCCGTTCCATGCGGGTGCGGCCGCATATTATAAGGCGGCAGGAATTACGGTCGATGAAGCGGCTGGGAACTGAGGGAAAGTAGAGCAATGAAGATCGAATTGGATATGTATCAGACACTGGCCGTTGCTGTGCTGGTGCTGATGCTGGGCAAATTTTTGCGGGCAAGGGTGCAGGTGCTGGAACGTTTCTGCATTCCGGCTCCGGTCATTGGCGGTGTGCTGTTCGCCATTTTTACCTGTGTGTGCTATGTGACCGGCGTTGCCGAGTTTGCATTTGATGATATTCTAAAGGAAGTCTGCATGGTGATGTTTTTCACCTCGGTGGGCTTCCAGGCAAACCTCAAGGTGCTGAAAAGCGGCGGAAGAGCGATGATCGTGTTTCTGGGCGTGGTCATCGTGCTGATTGTCAGCCAGAACTTTGTAGCCGTGGGGCTGGCAAAGCTGCTGGGCGTGGATGCGCTGGTGGGCCTTTGCACCGGCTCCATCCCCATGGTGGGCGGCCACGGCACCGCCGGTGCCTTTGGCCCGGTGCTGGAGGACTTTGGCATTCAGGGGGCCACCACCCTGTGTACGGCAGCGGCCACCTATGGCCTGATCGCGGGCAGCATGATGGGCGGCCCCATCGGTAAGATGCTCATTGAGCGGCACAACCTGCTGGCCACGGTGGTGCCGGAGGATGACAGCCTGCTGGTGGAAGAAGAAATGAAGCACGAGCGCCACACCACCATGTACCCGGCGGCAAGCTTCCAGCTGATCGTCGCCATGGGCATCGGCACGGTGCTGTCCAGACTTCTGAGCCTGACGGGCATGACCTTCCCCATCTATATCGGTGCCATGATCGCGGCGGCCATCATCCGCAATGTGGGTGAGTATGGCGGCGGCTACACCGTGTATATGGGCGAGATCAATGACATTGGCGGTATCTGCCTTTCGTTGTTCCTGGGTATGGCCATGATCACCCTGAAGCTGTGGCAGCTGGCAGAGCTGGCCCTGCCGCTGATCGTGCTGCTGGCTGGGCAGACCCTGTTCATGATCCTGTATGTGGTGCTGGTGGTGTTCAACATCATGGGCCGCGATTACGACGCGGCGGTGATCGTATCCGGCACCTGCGGCTTTGGCATGGGCGCAACACCCAACGCTATGGCCAACATGCAGGCCATCTGCGATAAATATTCGCCCTCGGTCAAGGCGTATCTGCTGATCCCGCTGGTGGGCAGTCTGTTTGCGGACTTTCTGAACAGTCTGGTCATTACGGTGTTCATCAATTTTATCTGAAGCTGATCTTTACAGTTCGGGCGGGCTTCCGCACCGGGAAAGGAGACGTGCAATGTCGCTTTATCACCATCTGAAAACGTGGCTCGGAAAAAAGCGGGAGCATCCCCATGAGGAAGAAACCGTGGCCGTGCCGGAAATCCATACCGGCAAGGTGGCACATCATACGGATGCGGACGGCACTCCGGCGGCAGATAAGCCGATCCACTATGATAACGTGGCTATCCCGGAAGTGCATATCCACCCGCGGCGCAAATAACCCCGATTGCTAAAAAAGAATAGTTCCACGCCGGACAGCCCGGAGCGAATACGCAGGCTGTTCCGGATCACAGGAAGCAGAAAAGCTCCCGTCCATCAGGACGGGAGCTTTTCTGCTTGCGGTAAGATCAGCGGCTTAGAGGAACACGTACTTGAGGATGAACAGCACGGTCAGCACATACATCAGGGGGCTGATCTTCTTTTCCTTGGCCTTGCCGGAGACGACATTGATGATGGTCCAGGAGATGACGCCGATGGCGATGCCCTCGGAAATGCTGTAAGCGGTGGGCATGGCCAGAATGGTCAGGAAGGCGGGGATGCCCTCGCTGGGGTCATTGAAGTCGATCTTGACGGCGGAACCCATCATGTAGAAGCCCACGATGATCAGGGCCGGAGCCGTTGCAAAGGACGGGATGGTGAGGAACAGAGGGCTGAAGATGGTGGCCAGCAGGAACAGGATGCCGGTGGTCATAGCGGTCAGACCGGTGCGGCCGCCCTCGGTAACGCCGGAAGCACTCTCGACGAAGGTGGTGGTGGTGGAAGTGCCCAGCACAGCGCCTGCGCAGGTGGCGATGGAGTCGGCCATCAGTGCGCCCTTGATGTGGGGCAGCTTGCCGTCCTCGTCCAGCATGTCGGCCTTGGAGGCAACACCGATCAGGGTGCCCAGAGTATCGAACAGGTCAACGAACAGGAAGGAGAACATGACGGCGAAGAAGTTCAGGATGCCAACGCCGGAGAAATCGGTCTTGAATACCTGACCGAAGGTCTTGCCCAGCGCGGAGAAGTCGAAGCTGACGAAGGCGGTGGGAATGACGGAGTACATGCCTGCGTCGGGGTTGGGAACATAGATGCCGGCGATCTCGCAGAGGATGCCCAGCACCCAGGTGATAAGAATGCCGTACAGGATGCCGCCCTTGACCTTCTTTACCAGCAGGATGGCGGTGATCACGATACCCAACAGGGCAAGGATCGCGCCCATGCCCACGCTGGAGAAGGTGTCGCCCTTGAAGTGCTGGTAGGTGACGAGGGTGGAATCGCTGTTGACGATCAGTTTTGCATTCTGCAGGCCAACGAAAGCAACGAACAGGCCGATGCCCACGCTGACGGCGCTCTTCAGGGTCATGGGATGGCATTGAAGATGCCCTCACGGACATTGGTGAGGGACAGCACGATGAAGATGATGCCCTCTACAAAGACGGCCATCAGGGCCAACTGCCAGCTGTAGCCCATGGTGAGAACGACCGTGTAGGAGAAGTAGGCGTTCAGGCCCATGCCGGGTGCCAGTGCAAACGGATAGTTGGCAAGCAGAGCCATAAGCGCAGTGCCAACAAAGGATGCCAGCGCGGTGGCGATCAGAACGGCTTCCGAATCCATGCCGGAAGCAGAAAGGATGTTGGGATTGACCGCAAGGATGTAAGCCATGGTCATGAAGGTGGTGATACCTGCCATGATCTCGGTCTTGACATCGGTGTGGTTCTCCTTCAGATGAAAGATGTTTTCTAACATGAGGAACCTCCTGATTCAGATAAAACATCCCGTCCGTGCGTGGGACGGGAAAGAACAGAACCTATTGTAACATTTTACAAAAGCATTTGTCCACAGAATAAACACACTTTTTTCATTTTCTGTCCAAAAATCGCAAATGAGTATGACTTTGAAGGTTTTCTGCGGGTCTGCCACAAATTTTGATGGAGAAAAAACACTGCTTTTGAAAAGATACGAAACAGCGATGAATTACAAGGGACGAAAGTATACTAATCGGATTTTTGAATTTAAAATATACGTTATGGCCCTGTAAAAGTGCACACTGTTGGGAAAGCAGCACCAGTGGTATCCTTTTGCCATAGCCCAGCACACCAGGGCGGAAAGGAGCTGATACCCAACACCATGGGGCAGACAAAACAGGCCAGAGGGCTGGCCAGCCTGAGCCGAGCCACGGACACCCTGAGCACCCTGCTGGCACAGCAGGTGCGGGAACTGAATGCCCGGCAGAAGGCGGCAAAAAAGGAAGGCGCATCGGGAGCAGGCACCATGAAAGACCTCAAGGAGGCCACGGCGGTGCTCAAGGATCTGGCCGGTGTAGCCAAGACCCTGAACGATCAGGGGGCACAGGCAGAAGGAGCGGAGTGCGGCGTGGTGCTGCTGCCGACGGTGGAGGAAGAACCATGAGCATTGTACAAGCAAGAGCGCCGGTGGTCTGGCGGCCCCAGCCGCGGCAGGCCGAATTTATGAGCCGCCCGGAACCGGAAGCGCTGTACGGCGGTGCAGCAGGCGGCGGCAAGAGCGACGCGCTGGTGATCGAAGCGCTGCGGCAGGTGCACATTCCGCACTACCGGGCGCTGATCCTGCGCAAGACCTACCCGCAGCTTTCCGATTTGGTGGACAAGAGCCAGGTGTACTACCACAGGGCGTTCCCGCAGGCACAGTACAACGCCACGGCCCATGTGTGGAACTTCCCCAGCGAGGCAAAAATTTACTTTGGCTCCATGCAGTACACCAAGGACCGTACCAATTATCAGGGCAAGGCCTTCGATTTTATCGGCTTTGACGAGCTGACCCACTTTGAATGGGAAGAGTACAGCTACATGATGAGCCGCAACCGTCCCACCGGCCCGGGCACCCGGGTGTACATGCGGGCCACCACCAATCCCGGCGGCATCGGCCACGGGTGGGTGAAGGCACGGTTCATCACGCCCGCACCGCCCGGCACGCCTATCACCGAAGAATACACGGTAAAGCTGCCGGACGGCACCGAACAGAAGCTGCAGCGGGCGCGGGTGTTCATCCCTTCCAGCATTTTTGATAACCCCGCCCTGCTGGCAAACGACCCCGGCTACCTTGCAAGCCTTGCCAGTATGCCGGAAGCGGAAAAGCAGGCGCTGCTCTACGGCAGCTGGGACAGCTTTTCCGGGCAGGTGTTTACCGAATGGCGCAACGACCCGGCCCGCTACGAAGACCAGCGCTGGACCCATGTGATCGCACCGTTCACCATCCCGAAGCACTGGCAGATCTACCGCGGGTTCGACTTTGGCTTTTCCAAGCCGTTCTCGGTGGGGTGGTACGCAGCGGACGAGGAGGGGCGGCTGTACCGCATCAAGGAGCTGTACGGCTGCACCGGCAGGCCGAACGAGGGCCTGCGCATCGACCCGGTGGAACAGGCCCGGCGCATCCGGGAGGCAGAGCAGAACGACCCGCTTTTGCGCGGCAGGGTGATCCACGGCATTGCCGATCCGGCCATCTTTGATGAGAGCCGCGGCGAGAGCATTGCCGCTATGATGGAGCGCAGCCCGAACTTCCTGCGCTGGTCCCCCGGCGACAACACCCGGCTTGCGGGCAAGATGCAGTTCCACTACCGGCTGAATTTTGATGCGGACGGCAGGCCGATGTTTCAGGTGTTCAATACCTGCAAGCACTTTATCCGCACGATCCCGAACCTTGTGTACGACGAAAGCAACGTGGAGGACATCGACACCCGGCAGGAGGATCACATTTACGACGAGTGCCGCTATGTGCTGATGGAGAACCCTATCAGCCCGCCGGTGCGCTGTGCTGCGCCGCCCATGCCCGACGACCCGCTGAACCTGCACAAGCGGGCAAGATTTTACAGAATTTAAAGGAGAAACGCAATGGACGATTACGAGAACGAAGCTTTGCCCGTGGGTGAAGCACAGGTGGCCGAGGCCATGCAGACCTTGCAGCGGTACAAGGCGGGCAAGGCTGCGCTGGACAAGCGCATTGTGGATAACGAGCTGTGGTTCCGCATGGGCCACTGGAAAAACTACCAGAATCCCATGATGCCCGGCAAGGCTCAACCTTCCAGCGGGTGGCTGTTCAACAGCATTGCCAACAAGCACGCCGATGCCATGGACAACTACCCGGAACCGAACGTGTTGCCCCGAGAGGCAGATGACGAGGACACCGCACGGGCACTTTCCAGCGTATTGCCGGTGGTGCTGGAACAGGCCGACTACGAGCAGGTGTACAGCGACTGCTGGTGGCGCAAGCTCAAACAGGGCACCGGCGTGACCGGTATCTTCTGGGACCCTGCAATGCGCGGCGGCATTGGCGACATTGCGGTGCGCAGCGTGAACCTGCTGATGCTCTACTGGGAGCCGGGCGTGGCGGATATTCAGGCATCGCCGGACTTTTTCAGCCTGAGCCTTGAGGACACGGCCCGGCTGTGCGCGCAGTACCCGCAGCTGGCAGGACACACCGCCAGCGTGCTGGACGTGCCCCGGTACATCCACGATGAAGGGCAGGACACCAGCTCCAAGAGCGTGGTGGTGGACTGGTACTACAAGCGCCCGGATGAAACGGGGCGCATGGTGCTGCACTACTGCAAGTTCTGCAACGGCGTGGTGCTGTACGCCAGCCAGAACGACCCGGCGCTGGCAGAAAGCGGCCTGTACGACCACGGGCAGTACCCCTTTGTATTTGACCCGCTGTTCGTGGAGGAGGACAGCCCGGCGGGCTTTGGCTACATCGATGTGATGAAGGACTGCCAGACGGCCATTGACAAGATGAACCATGCCATGGACGAGAACGTGCTGCTGAGTGCAAAGCAGCGGTATGTGCTCAGCGACACGGCAGGGGTCAACGAGGAAGAGCTGGCCGATTTCAGCCGGGACATCGTGCATGTGGTGGGACGGCTCAACGACGACAGTTTCCGTCCGCTGCAGACGGCGGGCCTGCAGGGCAACAGCCTGAGTTACCGCCAGAGCCGCATTGAAGAGCTGAAGGAGATCAGCGGCAACCGGGACATGACGCAGGGCGGCACTGCCGGAGGTGTGACCGCAGCCAGCGCCATTGCGGCCTTGCAGGAGGCAGGCAGCAAACTCAGCCGCGATATGCTCAAGAGCGCCTACCGTGCTTTTGCAAAGCAGTGCTATCTCATCATCGAGCTGATGCGCCAGTTCTACGACGAGCAGCGGGTGTTCCGCATCGTGGGCGAAAGCGGCGAGAGCCGGTTCGTGCCCTTCTCGGCGCAGGCGCTGCGGGCGGTGCCCGGCGGCAGCGTGGGCGGCGTGGAACTGGGCAGCCGGGAGCCGATCTTTGACATCGTGGTGAGCGCCGCCAAGAAGAGCACCTTCAGCCGCCTTTCCCAGAACGAGACGGCCAAGGAGTGCTATCAGCTGGGATTTTTCAAGCCGGAAAATGCCGATGCCGCCCTTGCGGCACTGGAAATGATGGACTTTGAAGGCATTGAGAAGGTGCGTCAGAGGGTGTGGCAGAACGGCACCCTTGCCCAGCAGCTGGCTAGGATGCAGCAGCAGATGGCACAGATGGCGGCGGTGATCGCCCAGCAGGGCACCGGGCCTGACGAACCGGCCCGCAGTGCAGGCGGTGCGTCTGCGCAGAAGGACGGGCAGGCGGTAAAGCTGGCGGGCCTTGGCAATGCCCTGCCGGTGGCCGCCGCTGCACGTGCCATGGACATCCATTAAAAAGGAGGTGAATTTTATGATGAAAGTTTGTTACAGCGAGATGGATACCCCCGCCGGGCTGAGCTGCCGGCTGGAAGCTGACGGTCATGCAGGCTATGCGCCTGCCGGGCAGGACATCGTTTGTGCAGGAGCCAGCACCGTGATGCAGGGCCTTGTGTACCTGCTGGCCGGGGAAGAGAACGCCCACAGCGAAGCCTTTGATGAGCCGGACGGCCCGCGTCTGGCAGTGAGCGTGGATGCGCCCTGCGAAGAATGGGTGCGCGGTGCCTTTGAGCTGGCCAAAGCCTGCTTTGCACTGCTGGCCGAACGCTACCCGGAGAATGTCCGCTTTGCAGATGTGAGCCGCAGAGGAAAGGAGAGCATGATGGATCTGCAGCTGTTTGCAGCGGAGACGACCGCCGCCTGCGGCGGAAACAGGGAGCCGAGGCTGGGGCAGCGGCCAGCAGAACACGAGTGCCGCTCAAGGCACGAAGTGGACGCTGGGAACCGCAACCCGTGGGGAGCCTTTATGCTACAGCTCTTTGCAGAGGGAGAAGCCGCTCCCCCTGCCCTGAGCGAAGCGCAAACCCGGCAGGCGGTGGCCTCCGGCACCATGAAGCCGGACAAAGCAAAAGAAGCGCCCGCTGTGTCACAGGCTTCGGCAGAGAAAACCGTAGAGCTGCAGCCAGAAAAGCCCCGGCAGGAACTGCCTGTGCAGCGCCCAGAACTGCCGCCGCTGTCCAGCTTTGCCCGCAGCACACAGGCTGCTGTGCACAGCCTGCATGCCCGCTGGGCGGCAGAGGAAGCGGCCATGCGCCGCAGCCAGCCGGACTTCGACCTGCAGAACGAGCTGCGCAGCCCGGAGATGCGCCGCCTGATGCAGCTGCCCGGCATGAGGGTGCGGGATGCGTACCGTCTGGCCCACTACGACGAAAACCTGCGCACTGCAGCGCAGGCTGTGGAGCAGGGCGTGGTGGAACGCATTCAGCAGCGGGCCGCACGGCCCACCGAAAACGGCATCCGACCCGGCGGCGCGGCTACCGTCCGCCCGGATGTAGCCAGCATGACCCGCGCCCAGCGAGAAGCACTGGAACGCCGTGTGCTCCACGGAGCACAGATCGAATTGTGAATATTTTACAAGAGAAAGGAATATGAGCATGAACAAGAATTTCAACATCCAGCTGTTTGCGGAAAACCTGAACACCACCGCTACCATGTCGAAAGAGATGAAGACCTTCTACGAGAAGCGTCTCATCGATCAGGCAGAGCCGCGTCTGGTGCACGACCAGTTTGCGGACTACTACCCTGTGCCCCAGAACGGCGGCAAGACCATTGAGTTCCGCAAGTACGACAGCCTGCCCAAGGCATCCACTCCGCTGACCGAGGGCGTGACCCCGAACGGTCAGGCACTGAATGTGACCACCATCACCAGCGATCTGCACCAGTACGGCGGCTGGACTCCGCTGACCGACGTGCTGCAGATGACCGCCATTGACAACAATGTGGTACAGGCCACCCGTGTGCTGGCAAGTCAGGCAGGCCGCACCATGGACAGCATTACCCGCGATGTGCTGGCGGGCGGCACCAATGTGATCTATGCGCCCAAGCTGGCCGCAGACGGCACCGAGACTGCCGTTGCCAGCCGCAAGGCACTGGACAAGACCTGCACCCTGACCCCGAAGCTGTTTTTTCAGGCGGCGGCACAGCTGGGCGCGATGAACGCCGACCCCATCGGCGACAGCTACATTGCCATCATCCACCCCTACGCCGCCTACGACCTGAAGACCAGCAAGGAGTTCATTGAGGTGCACAAGTACGCCGACCCGGACACCATGTTCCGCGGCGAGATCGGCAAGCTGGGCAACATCCGCTTCATCGAGACCAGCGAGGCCAAGATCTGGAAGGATTCCACCTGCCCGGACGGTCTGGCTGTGTTCGGCACGCTGGTGCTGGGTGCCCACGCCTACGGTGTGACCGAGCTGGAAGGCGGCGGTCTGGAGCACATCGTCAAGCAGCTGGGCTACGGCGACGACCCGCTGAACCAGCGCGCTTCCGTGGGCTGGAAGGGCATGCGTGCGGCAGAGCGTCTGGTGGAGCAGTACATGGTGCGCATTGAAAGTGCGTCCAGCTATTCCGCCACCGCTGCTGCAAACTGAGGAGGCGTGAGCCATGGCTGAAAAGAAAAATGTGCGCATCCGGCTGTTCAAGGATAACAGCCGCTACAAGGGCGATCTGTTCGTGAGCGTGAACGGTGTGAACTATAAGATCCGCCGCGGCGTGGAGGTGGAAGTGCCGCCCGAAGTGGCCGAGGTGCTGGAGCACAGCCAGATGCAGGATGAGCTGACCGCCGCCCGCATTGCGGCGGCAGAGAACGCCGCCCAGTAAACCCGAAACAGACAAAAAGCCCGGCTGGGGAGCCTGCCCGGCCGGGCCTTTATAAAAAGGAGAGTGAGCATATGACCGTAGGACAGGCGCTGGAACGCGCCGAAGAGCTGCGCCCGGGCAGCCGCATTGCGCTGGCCACCCGGCAGGCGTGGCTGAAGGAAGCAGACGCGATGCTGCGGGAACGCTTTTTTAAAAACAGCATCACAGATGCATACGACGATGTGGGCGCAGACCTTGCATGGGACGACAGCCTGCAGGACGACGATGTGCTGCTGGCACCGGCACCTTTTGATGCGCTGTATCCGCATTATCTGTGTGCCATGACCGATGCGGCCCTTGGTGAGACCGACCGCTACGTCGGGGAGCAGGCCCAGTACAACAGTCTGCTGGCAGATCTGGCGGCGTGGCTGCGGCGCAGCTACCCGACCCTGACGGGTGCCCAGTGGCGCTGGTAAGGAGGTGAGAGCATGGTTCTGGCAAACAGAGCGAAGCTGCAGAACAGCCGCAGTCTTGTGCGGGTATTCGGCGGGCTGAACGAGACCTATGCCTGCTCGGAAGCAGAGTACAGCGCGGGCGTGAATTTTTCTGCCCGGGATTTCCCGGCGCTGAGCACCCGCAAGCCGCGCCGCAAGCTGAGGGAGTTGACCGGGCTGAACGGCATGTATCACCTGAACGGGCTGCTGACCGTCTGCGGGAAGGATCTGATCTACACGCCGGATGCCGACGGCGCGAACCCGGTGACCTGCACCGAGGCAGTGACCGACGGCAAAAAGGCACTGGTGGGCATTGGTACAAAAATCCTGATCTTCCCGGACAAGGTAGCCTTTGATACAGCGGACGGAAGTGTTTCGGCACTGGGAGCTGTATGGCAGGCAGAGGGACAGAGCGTGCAGTTTGCACCCTGCGATGCCGCGGGCAAGGCCTACGAGGTGAGCGGTTACGGCAAGGAGGAACCGGAGAAGCCTGCAGACGGACAGCTCTTTTTGAAGGTGGAGGACGAGGAGCACCCATGGGCCAGCACCAGCACACTGGAAGAGTACAGCGCATCCTCCGGCAGCTGGACGGCAGTGCCGCTGGAATACTGCCGCATCACAGCGGCGGGCGCGCAGAAGCTATTTGCCCAGTGGGACACCGTGACCGTGCAGGGAACGGCAGCACAGCAGGCTGGCATGTGGACAAAGCTGGACGGGGATCTGGTAGTTTACGATGTGCTGGAAAACGGGCTGCGCGTGCGGGTAAGCCCGGAGGGAGATCATGTTTACGGCACGCTGGTGCAGAGCGCCGAGAGCGCCCAGTGGACCAGCCTGGACGGCAAGGAGACACGCAGCTTTGCGGTGAGCACGCCGGTGCGGATGGAACGCCGCGTGCCGGATCTGGACTACGTTACCGAGTGCGACAACCGGGTATGGGGCTGCAGCAGCAAGGAAAACGTGATCTATGCCTGCCGCTTAGGCGACCCCACCAACTGGTTTTCCTACCGGGGCATTGCGGCAGACAGCTACGCAGTGACGGTGGGCAGTGATGGTGCGTTTACCGGCGCGGCCACATGCATGGGCTATGCTCTGTTCTTTAAGGAGAACACACTGCACAAGCTCTATGGCTCCAAGCCTTCGGATTTTCAGCTCACCTCGCTGCGCTGCCGGGGCGTTGCCAAAAACGCGGCGCGCAGCCTGTGTGTGCTGAACGAGACGCTCTATTATCTTTCGCCGGACGGTGTGATGGCATGGGACGGCAGCATTCCAACAAAAGTGTCCGGCGCGTTGGATTCGGGCCGACTGGCCAATGTGCAGAGCGCGGTAGGCAGTGCGCTGGATGGTCGCTATTACCTGCATGTGGCCCGCACGGCGGCAGGCGAAAATACGGCAAGGCTGCTGGTGTACGATACCGAGCGCGCGCTCTGGAGCGAAGAAAACGTGTGTTCCTACGAGATGACCAGCACCGGCGGACAGCTTTATCTGTGGGACGGGCAGGCACTGTGGGCCGCAGATCCCAGCCGCGAAGCGGACTGGCAGGCCACCGACGGTGTGGAGGAAAAGCTGAACTTTGAGCTGACCACTGGTGACATTGGGCTGGACGGGGCCGAGGACCGGTATCTTTCCCGACTGACGCTGCGGCTGGATGCCGAGTGCAGCAGTACGGTGGAGGTGGCCGCCAGCTATGACGGCGGCCCATGGGAGACGGTGGCAAGCCTGACGGCACAGGACAAGCGGCGCAGCTTTGATCTGCCGTTCGTGCCCCGGAGGCACGGCACCCTGCGGCTGCGCCTGAAGGGCAGGGGACAGATCACCCTGCGCAGCATTGCAAAAACAATGGCCGCTGCCAAGGGCGGCATTGCAGGCGGGGAGGTGTGACGAATGGCAAGCGTGATGGGCATTAACAAGATCGGCCTGCCCAAGCTCAGCGAGAATATGGACCCGGAGGATGCCCGTGCCCTGCGCAGCTACCTGTACCAGATGCAGGAACAGCTGCAGTATGTGCTGAGCAATCTGGACGTTGAGAATATGTCCGACGAGATGCGCACGAAACTGCAGAATTTATAAGGAAAGGATCATATATGGCAAACAGAAAGAAAAAGGACGAAGCGCTTGCCGTTGTGCAGGCGCAGACGGAGGGCAGCGGCCAGCCTGCCGTGCAGAGCGGCTATTCGGCGGCAGGACTGGAAAGCCGCTCGGAGGTGGAAAACGCGCTGGCAAATTCCAGCTACAAGCCCAGCCAGACCGTGACGGATGCCGCAGATGCGCTGAAGGAGTGGCAGGCAAACCGCCCGGGCGATTATCAGAGCAGCTATCAGGAGCGGATCGACCAGCTTTTGAACCAGCTGCTGCAGCGTGAGAGCTTCCAGTACAGCTACACCAAGGATCCGCTCTACCGCCAGTACGAGCAGAACTATTTGCAGAACGCCCACAATGCCAGCGCAGATGCTGCGGCGCAGGCTGCAGCCCTGACCGGCGGTTATGGCTCCAGCTATGCCACGAGCGCCGCCCAGCAGGCGTATCAGCAGCAGATCGGTGCGCTGAGCAGCGCCATCCCCACGCTGTACAGTCTGGCACTGGATACGTATACCAGCGGCGGCAACGAGCTGGTGAGCCAGCTGGATCAGCTGAACAACAGCGAACAGGATGCCCAGCAACAGTACAACAACAAGCTCTCGGACTACTACACCCAGCTGAAGCAGAAGGGCGAAGCATACAACAACGCCTATGCGCAGGACTACGGCGCGTATCAGGATTATCTGAGCCAGCTGGGCACCCTGCACGATTATTACTCCGCGCAGGAACAGCAGCAGGCAGCACGCCGCCAGCAGGTGTTCAGCAATGTGATGACCGTGCTGGGTGTGCTGGGCGATGCGGTGCAGATCGTTCTCAGCGGCACCACGGGCGTTGGCTCCATGCTGAGCGGTCTGCTGAATACCGGCTACAACATCTACTCCGGCAACCGTCAGTACGAGGCAGACCGTGCGGACACTCAGTGGAACCAGCAGCTGCAGGAGCGTCAGTATCAGGACAGCCTGAACCAGCAGCGCTACGAGAACGAGGCGAGCGAGCGGGAGTATCAGGACAAACTCAACCAGCAGAAATTCAACAACGATGTCACAAGCCAGAAGCTGAACATCGCACTGGGCGAGTGGAACCTGAAAAAGTCCAATGCAGCGCAGAAAGCAAGCCGCGCTGGCAGCACGGCAGCAGGCAGTAAGACTGGCGGCACTGGCACGGGCAGTACGTCCTCCGGTACAGCCAGCCGCAGTACGGGCACTGCCACCCGTCTGGGCAGTGACACCTCCCGGAATGTAACGGTGCCCTACATGGCCATGCTGATGCGCAGCCAGGGCAAGAGCGATACCAGCATCAGCACCGCACTGCGGCAGGATGGCTATTCCAGCGCAGAGATCGCACAGATCCTGCAGCAGATGAGGCGCTGACCGTTCGGGTGGTTACCAAACAATAAAAAGCATGTGCAGAGCACACAGGAGCCGTTCCGGCCAGAGGTGTTCTGCACATGCTTTTTTAGCAGAAAATAATGGCGTGCTGTTCGAGTCCCACTGGGATACCCCACCAAATAAAAAAATCCGCCGATGCAAAGCATCAGCACAGCATTTGCCTTGGTAGACATTCCTACTGATTGGAATCCGCAGGCTAACCAACAGCCCACTGGGCTGTTGGTTGCTCTGCCGCTGATGCGTCAGAGCCGCCTTGTTCGAGCCCCACTGGGCACCCCGCCAAATAAAAAAATCCGCCGATGCAAAGCATCAGCGGATTTTTGGTGGGGTGCCCAGTGGGACTCGAACCCACGGTCTCCAGATCCACAATCTGGCGCGTTAACCGACTACGCTATGGGCACCACATAGATGCGCCCGAAGGGACTCGAACCCCCGGCCCACTGCTTAGAAGGCAGTTGCTCTATCCACCTGAGCTACGGGCGCACGTTGTAATCCCATGGGTTCCATTATGGCGGCAGCTGTGTGTCGGCACACGCTGCGAGAAGTATAATACCATACAGGCCCCATTCTGTCAAGCAAAAAATGCAAAAATCTTTTTCTTTTTTCAAAGCCCGCAAAGCACTGCTTTACAGCAGCCACATGCCCGCAAAGCCCAAAGCAAAGCCAAGCGCGGCTCCGCCCACGACATCGCGGATATGGTGCACGCCGGTCAGCACACGGCCAACACAGATGAGCACCGTGATGCCCACCATCACCCAGCCCGCCTTCGGGTAGAAATACATCCATGCCATGGCCAGCACGGAAGCGCTCAGCGCGTGGCGGGATGGGAAGGAGTGTCCCCGGGTCTCCTTGTGCCGCAGCGGTTCAAAGCCGGGCTGTTCATAGGGACGCGGCAGGTTCAGCCTGTCCCGCAGGATGGTGCCGCCCCAGAAGGTAAGCCCCGGCACGAACACCGTCCGCGCAATGACGGCGGTGAGGTCCAGCGCGGCTTGACGCTGACTGCCCAGCAGCCGAAACAGCCGGACGTTCAGCAGGCAGAGCAGCACCGGATAACATACAAAAGGGATGAGCGGCAGCCAGCGGTCCAGTGCCACCACACAGCGCTTGGCTGTGGGGTGGGCATCCATCCAGCTGTGCAGGGCGTGATAATGTTCTGCGGTCAAAAAAGATCCCTCCGCATCGGGCACCTGAAAAATTAAAAGCAGGTGTCCAGATAATTTTCCACATCAAAGGGTTCCGGGGTGGAATCCTTGCGCAGGTACAGCGGGTGGTGGGGGTGGCCCTTTTTGCTGCGCCTGCCAAAGGTGACCCACGGGATCTCCCGCTCCCGCGTCAGGGCCACCATCTCCCGCATCAGGCCGGGCAGATAGTCCCGCTTTTCGATCAGCGTGCCCCACGCTGCCCACATGGTGGGTTCGGTCTGGGCCAGAACGGCTTTGAGCCAGCGCAGGTTTTCGTCACACAGGGCGCGGTCCGGCACACGGTCCATATCGTTAGGGTCGGTGGCGCGCTGGGGATACACGTTGAACATGATCCAGCTGTCAAAGCCGTTGGCGGCGGCAAGGCGCTCCACACTTTTCAAGGTGGGATCCAGCGCACCGGGCTGGGCGGTGCTGGGGTTGATGCCAATGCATACCAGCGGGTGGGTGCCAACGCGGCCCAGTACGTAACGGTAAGGCTGATATGTATGCGGCTCGTAATACCAGATGCCGCCGGGATATTCGTCGGCCTTGAGTACGGGGATCTGTTCGGTCTGCATGGAAAGAGTGCTCCTATCATTGTTTGCTTTCTATTATCGTACCTGAAACTGCAGGATAAATCAACTCTTTTGTGCGGAAAATCCTCCCATAAAATCAAATTTCATGGTATACTAAAGAAGGATGCTGCGGCAGCTGGCTGCAGCGCATTGCAGCTGAGAAAAAGGAGCAACTATGCTGGAAGATTACAAGAACGCACTGAAGAGCGGCCAGCGTGCTTACCGTGCCTGTGTGGCGCGCGGCCAGTCGCCGTATCTTGCGGTGCTGGACGATATTCTGGTCAATGTGAACATCGTGGCGCAGGAGCCGCTGGGCCTTGTGGAGATCCCGGCGGAAAGCATCGTCGGCACAAAGACCAGCGGCCGTCACACCGCCTTTGCACCGAACTTTATGCCCCTGCTGGAGCCGGACACCGAGTTTGCAGGCAAGTGGTCAAACCTCTGCGATGCACATCTGGAAGAGGGCATCCACACCCCCATCATCGCCTACGAGTTCCTGAACAAATTCTATGTGCAGGAAGGCAACAAGCGGGTATCGGTGCTCAAGTATTTTGATGCGGTCAGGATCGCGGGCACGGTCACGCGGCTCGTCCCGGAACGGAACGACAGTCTGGAAAACCGTATCTACTACGAATTTCTGGATTTTTATAAGCTCTCCAAGGTCAACGATGTGCATTTCTCCCGTCTGGGGGGTTACGCAAAATTGCAGACGCTGGTGTGCAAGGCCAGCGGTGAAAGTTGGACGGATGATGACCGGCTGAGCTTTTCCTCCTTCTATACCATGTTCCGCCAGCAGTTTCTGGCTCTGGGCGGCGGCGGACTGAATCTGACTGCCGGCGATGCCATGCTGGTGTATCTGTCGGTCTACCGTTACGCGGATGCCTGCGAGAGCACGCCCAGCCAGATGAAGCAGAATCTGGAAAAGCTGTGGGATGAGGTGAAGGTGCTCACCGAGCCGCAGGCCGTGGCCCTTTCGCTGGAGCCGAAGCAGGGCCCCGGCGAACCGCTGCTGGCAAAGCTGAACATCTTTACAAAGCCCAGCGAGCTGAAGGTGGTGTTCCTGCACGAGCACAATGCCGAGAGCAGCGCATGGGTGCGTGCCCACGACAAGGGCATCGAAGCGCTGCAGCAGGCGTTCCCGGACCGGGTATTCATCACCCGCAAAGAGAACATCGAGCCTGAGGTGGACGCGGAGCAGGTGCTGGAGGATGTGGCTCACGACAATGCCGACGTGGTGTTCACCTCAAGTGCCCGGATGCATACCGCCTGCCTGAAGGTGGCGGCCCAGCACCCCAAGACCCGCATCCTGAACTGCTCGCTCAACGCGCCGCACCCGCTGGTGCGCACCTACTATCCCCGCACGTATGAAGTGACCTATCTGCTGGGAATGCTGGCCGGCGTGATGGCAAGGACCGACCGCGTGGGCTATGTGGCGGCAAACCCGGTGTATGGCATCCCGGCGGCAGTAAACGCCTATGCGCAGGGCCTGAAGACCGTGCGCCCGGACGCAAAGGTGGTGCTGCGCTGGGCCTGCCTGCCGGACCCGGCACACCCGCTGGATTTCTCTGACCGGCCGGATGTGGAGATCTTCTATGCCCGGGATAACCGCGAGCCGGAAGGCACCCACCGGGACTACGGTCTGTGCCGCCGCCAGCCGGACGGCACCCTGCAGCCGCTGGGCCTGCCGGTGTGGCGGTGGGATACCTTTTATACCGAGATCATCCGCTCCATTTTTGACGGCGCGTGGGACAGCGATGCAGCGGGAGCCAGAGCCGTGAATTACTGGTGGGGGATGAGCAGCGGCGCAGAGGAGATCGATTACAGCAAAGACCTGCCCGCAGGCACTTTACAGCTGCTGGACCTGATGGAAAAGATGCTGAGCGAGAACAACCTGCGCATCTTCCCGGAAGACCTGTACGCGCAGGGGCATGTGCTGCACTCGCCGGAGGCCGTGGTCTACAGTCCCAAGGAATTGATGGAGATGGACTGGCTGGACGAATGCGTGGAAGGTGCGCTGCCGCACTACGATGAACTGGATGTAAAAACGCATGTGCTTATGGCAATCAACGGCCTCAATACCCTGAAAGGGTTTGTGAAATAAGCGGCCCTCAGGCCGAGAGAGAACGGAGCAAACCGATGTGAAAATTCTTGCAATTTCGGATGTGCCCTCTAAAGCACTGTGGGACTACGGTACCCGCGAACATCTGGAAGGCATCGACCTGATCCTTTCCTGCGGGGATCTGCCGCAGAAGTATCTGGAATATCTTACGAACTTTACGGCTGCGCCCATCTTGTATGTCCACGGCAACCACGACGGCAGTTACAGGGAAAATGAACCTGGCGGATGCATTTGTGTGGACGACAGCGTGTATGTGTGGAAGGGCCTGCGCATTATGGGACTGGGCGGCAGCATCCGCTACAATAACCGGGAGGACAGCTTCCAGTATACGGAAAGGGAAATGCGCCGCCGTGTGCGCAAACTCTGGCGCAAGGCCCATCATGTGGGCGGCATCGACCTGCTGCTCACCCACTCCCCGGCGGCTGGCCTGAACGACAGCACGGATCGTGCTCACAAGGGCTTTGCGTGCTTCAATGATCTGATGGATGAATACGAGCCGCAGTGGTTCGTGCACGGCCATGTGCACCTGAACTATGATGCAAAGCTGCCGCGCGTATGCACCCGCGGCAAGACCACCGTGATCAACGCTACCGAGCGCTATGTGTTCGAGATCCCGGACCCGGACCCCGTGATCCAGCATTATCCGTTCTGGAAAAGATGGTTTGATGTAAAATGAAAAGCTGCCTTGCATTTTTGGATGCAGGGCAGCTTTTTTACGGTTTAAAATGGAGCCTTGTGTGGGAACGGACAACCTGCCGCAAAACAGGTGCGGAGTGCTTTGCAGCAGGAGAAAAGAAGACAGGAAAAGTTACAGCTCCAGCTTGCCGGAGACTTTGTTGATCACGTAATAGGCAGCGTCTTCCTCGGGCTTGACGTATACCTTGCAGGACTGCACGCCAACCTTGTGGGTAGCTCGGTAATCGGCCTTGGCACGGTCGATGATATCGGTCACGTTATACTGCTTGCCGCTGAACTCCACATACAGCTCCGGTGCAAGCGGGGGACGGCCGCGGCGTGCAGGGGCCTTGGCAGATTTACGGGTCTTAGTCTCCTTGGCCTCAGCGGCAGGAGCTTCCACAGCAGGAGCAGCCGCTGCGGTCTTTTTCTTTTCGGGCATAGATAAACCCCTCCTTGATCGTATTTGGATGCTGCACAGGGGGCTGCACAGCATTGGCTCCATGAAATATATTATTTATATAATAAGTTTTTAGAAATGGTTTGTAAAGTCTTTTTTGCAAAAAACTTTCGGAAAAAGGCAGGAAATCGGGTGTGAAACTCACTGGAATGCATTTTGATGCAACAGTATTACGGAACTGCCACAAAAACACGCAAAAAAGGCGGACCTTTCTGGTTTGTGCCGGGAACGCTCCCGCTACAAATACGGCGGGTAAAAGCGGCGGCTTTCCGGCCCGGATTTACTCCAGGCAAAGCTCCCTGGCGCGTTGCACAACAGGGGTAAGAAGCTCCTCGTCCCAGTCCTCGGCAAGGGTGAACAGCAGCTGATAAACGGCGGCCTGCGCCTGACCCTGCGGGCGCTTTTGGGCCAGCGCAAACGCGGCAGAAAGCATTTGCAGCTTGAGGGTGCGGATACTCTCGGGCGCAGCCCACAGGCGGACAAAATCGTAATCGTTCGTGTTGCCGCAGGGCATGGCACAGGTGGCGCAGCCCGGGGCAACGCGGTGCTTTTCAGTCTGGACGATGGCAAGCATCCGCTGCAGCCTTTCCTCCGGTGCATCCGGCTGCGCGGCAAGGCGCAGACCGGCGTTCAGCACCTCGTCGGTGTCGTCCGTTTTGGGCTCGCTGGTGGTGGCCCGGGCAAGCCCCACAAGGGCACCCAAAAGGGCATCTCTTGCCTGCTGAGCAGGGGTGACAGGCGCTTTTAAAAGTTCAGGCATAGCACAGTTCCTTTCAATGGTTCTTTCTGCGGAAAGTATAGCCGATTCTGCTATGTTTTACAAGATGAACAAAACGGAAATTAAAAATAAAATATAGGCTGCTTGTGAGTTTGATGCCGTTTGTGGTTATGACCCTATTTCGTGAAAAAAAGTTCTCAAAAAGCCCGCAGGCTTTTTGAGAACCCAATAAAAATAATAATTCCGCTAAAGATGCTCAGAGCGGAGCTTTTAAAATCGTGCTCTGCTCAGATCAGGCCCGGTACTTCTTTTGCCAGCAGCTCCGCCAGCTGTGCGTGGCCCTTGCGGGTCAGGTGCATGAAATCCACCTTGTTGAACTCGCAGTCCTTTGCGTCCAGGAAGTGCACGCCCTGCCGCTCGCAGATGATGCGGAGCTGCCCGGCTACACCGGCAGACTTTTCCACACAGCCATCGCCCATCACAGCGTCGTGGAAGCCTGCGCCGATGGGAGGAGGTGCCACCACCAGAATGTTGGGCTGCTTGGTGCCCCAGCAGTCCACGCTCTTGGCTTTGAGGATCAGCCGCTCCATGCCCGCAGCGATGCAGGCGGCGTTGGCACCAAAGCGCTCTTTGACGTCATTCGTGCCCAGCATGATGATGAGTAGGTCGATGACCTCGTGGCTCTTGAGCAGGGCATAGATAACGCTGAGGGCATCCATAGATTCGTGGATGGGGTCCACAAATACGGTGGTGCGGCCGGAAAGTCCCTCTTCGGTCACAAGGTATTCGTCGCCCAGCGCCTTCTGCAGGCGGCAGGTCCAGCGCTCTTCTTCATTGAAGCGGATGCCGTGGTCGGCGCAGTCGTTCGGGTCGGCACAGTAGCCGTGGGTGTTGGAATCACCCAGACAGAGAATATGTGTTTTCATATATGATTACTCCTTTTCCATGGTCTGTCGGAAGTAGTACACTGCGCCCACCATACCGGCATCGTTGTGCAGCTGAGCGGCGCGCACTTCCAGCCCCTCTGCAAAGGCGGGCATGACCGATGCTTTCACCTTTGCGGCAATGGGTTCGATCAGCAGTTTCTGCTGCGCGCTCACGCCGCCGCCGATCAGAATGAGCTGCGGGTTGAAAATGTGCACCATGCCTGCAAGGCCCTGTGCGATCTCGTCCGTCCAGTGGTCCAGCAGGGCAAGAACTGTCTCGTTGCCTGCTTCGGCTGCGGCAAAGATGGCGCGGCCGTCCTTCCAATCGGGGTTCTTTTCCTGTGCGGCGCGCACCAGCGCGGTGGTGGCAGCGTAGCGTTCCCAGCAGCCCTTTGCGCCGCAGGTACAGTCCACACCGTCCAGCGCGTGGGTGCGGTAGTGACCCAGCTCACCGCCAAGGCCCCGTGCACCCTCTAACAAATGGCCTCCGGTCAGGATGCCGCCGCCCACGCCGGTGCCAAGGGTCACACCGATCACGTCCGTATAGCCCTGTGCAGCGCCGACCCACACTTCACCCAGTGTCATGCAGTTGGCGTCGTTGGCCACTGTGACGGGCAGGCCGAAGTCCTTTTCCAGCGCAGCCTTGATAGGGCTGCCGATGTAATTGGGAAAGTTGCCGCAGGTACCGGCCACGATGCCCTTGCGGCTGTCGATCTGACCGGTGGCCGAAACGCCGATGCCCGCAAGGCTTTCCACCGGGATGGAATTTGTGGTCAAAAACTCCTTTGCGGCCCTGCGCACAGTGGTGAGAACAGGCGTCTGGTAGCCGTCAAAACTGACACTCTCTTCGCCCTTGAGCAGCACCCTGCCGGTCTCATCCACGATGCCCAGCTTGACGGCGGTGCCGCCGATATCAATGCCAAAATACTGTTTCATCCGGCACACTCCATTTTACTTTTTTGCGGCGTTGATGGCACCGGTAAAGCGGGCCGTGATCTCTGCCGGGCGGGTGATGGCACCGCCCACCACCAGTGCGAATGCACCGGCTTCCAGAGCCTTGACCGCCTGCTCCGGGTAGTGGATGTGGCCCTCGGCAATGACCTTTGCCGGGCACTCTGCGGCCAGCTTATGGACAAAATCAAAGTCGATATCGTCAATGCCTTTTGTCTCCGGGGTGTAGCCGCGCATGGTGGTGCCCACAAAGTCGGCACCGGCTTCGGCGCAGGCCATGGCGTTCTCAAAGTTGTCGCAGTCGGCCATGACCAGCTGGTCGGGGTACTTTGCCTTGATGGCGCGGATGAACTGGGCGGAGGTGGAACCGTCCGGGCGCAGGGCACCGGTGCCCTGCACGGCAAGGATGTCCACGCCGCACTCCACCAGCTCGTCCACTTCCTTCATGGTAACGGTGATGTACATGGGCGTGCCGGGGTAGTCCTTTTTGATGATGCCGATGACCGGCAGATCCACCACCTGCTTGATCTGGGTAATGTCGCGCACGGTGTTGGCACGGATGCCCACAGCACCGCTCATGGCGGCGGCTTTTGCCATCAGCGGCATCACGCCGCCCTCTTTCGTGTACAGGGGCTCGGTCTCCAGTGCCTGACAGGAGACGATCAGACCACCCTTGATCTGAGCAAACAGTTTTTCATTATCCATCGTTCAACCCTCCATCCGAATCTTTACAACAGCCTTGCGCACGCCTACACAGCCGTGCTGTACAAGGCCGGGTTTGTGCAGCTCCGTGGGGAAGAACAGCACGAACCGTCCCTCGCCCAGCGCGCCGGTCACGACACTGGCGCTGTCCTGAAAACCGCAGTCGCCGGTAAAATCGCCGATCTCCCTGCCGGGATTTGTGGTAAAGCCCCAGCCCTCGCTGCCGGTGATGTCGAGCTGCAGGTCGGCGTACTTTTTGTGATATTCCGGGTGGTAGCCATCGTCCGAATGGAGCGTGGCATCCATCGTGTTGATAAAAACTTCCTCGCCATCCACCTCGGTGCGGCCCAGAGGCAGGCTGGCAGGGTCGTGGGTCAGCAGGTAATCAATGGCCGTGTCGAGATTTTTGCAAAGGCCCTTGTAGCGCGTCAGGTGCTGCAGGGTATCACAGATCATAAAACGTCCCTCCAAAAACAAGCGCCCGCTCTCCCCTCTGAAAAGAGACGGAGAGGGGCGCTGCTTCAATTTTACAGTTTTGCGATGGCAGCTTCGATCATGGCCTGTGCTTCGGCCACGATGGCTTCATCTTCCGGGATCAGGCCGGGCATGGGCTCGCGCACGCCGCCCAGCTCCAGACCGTACATCCGGCGCAGGATCTCCTTCTGTACGGCGTACAGGTTGCCGTGGGCTTCGCACATTTTGTAGATGATGCGGTCGGCCTCGTACTGGATCTCCTGAGCCTGCTTGATTTCGCCCTTGTTGATGTGGTCGTTCATGGCCAGATACAGCTCGGGCATGACGGCGTAGGTGCCGCCGATGCCGCCGTCTGCGCCGATCACGCGGCCAGAAACAAACTGCTCATCGGGACCGTTGAACACCACAAAATTCCCCTCGCCGCGGGCGGCGATGCCGGCATCCTTGAACATCTGGATGTCCTGGGTGGGCATGGAGCTGTTCTTCACAGCCACTACATTGGGGTTCTTGAGCATTTCCTTCAGCAGGCTCATGGTCAGGCCGGTGCCTGCCAGCTGCGGGATGTTGTAGATGACGAACTCGGTGTTGGGAGCAGCAGCGGACATATCGTTCCAGTATTTTGCAATGGCGTACTCCGGCAGGTGGAAGTAGATGGGAGGAATGGATGCAATGGCGTCCACACCCACGCTCTCGGCATGACGGGCCAGCTCCACGCTGTCGGCGGTATTGTTGCAGCCGACATGCGCAATGACGGTCAGCTTGCCCTTGGCTTCGCTCATCACGGCTTCCAGAACGGCCTTGCGCTCATCCACGTGCTGGTAGATGCACTCGCCGGAGGAACCGCCTACATACACGCCCTTGACGCCTTTGGCAATCAGATGGCGAGTAAGGGCCTTGACACCCTCGGTGGAAATGTTGCCCTCTGCGTCGTAGCAGGCGTAAAAGGCGGGGATGACACCCTGATATTTTTTGATATCTTTCATGTTCCAAACCCTTCTTTAAAAATAGTAATAAATACAGATGAAATGGTTTTGCATCAAGCTCGTACGCTTTCTGTTCCGGGCAGCGGCATCAGCGCCCTCTTGCGGTGCCCTGCATCCGCTTCGGCCCTTGGGCGGGCCTTGCGTCTTGCAGACCGCTGCGCCAAAAATCCCTCCCTGTTTCCGCCGCAGGCGGCGGTCGGGATTTTAGCCCTTAACAGCACCCATAGCGATGCCTTTGGTAAAGTACTTCTGGAAAATGAGGAAGATGATGATGATAGGCACAGCAGCCAGTGCGGCACCTGCCATGATCAGGCCAAAGTCGGTGCTGTTCTCAGCCTGCAGCTTTGCAATGCCCAGCGAGATGGTCAGGTTGCTGGTGCTGGACAGCATGATCAACTGCATGAAGTAGTCGTTCCAGCTGTTGATGAAGGTGAAGATGGCCAGTGCACCGATGCCCGGCTTGACCATGGGCAGCACGATGTCGATGAAGGTCTTGGCCTCGCTTGCACCGTCGATGCGGGCCGCTTCCAGCATCTCAGTGGGGATGCCCTCACTGAACTGCTTCATCAGGAACACACCAAAGGGCCAGCCCACGATGGGGAAGATGACGGCCCAGATGGTGTTGTACAGGTTCAGGCTGCTCATTTCGCGCAGCAGGGGGATCAGGATGACCTGCTTGGGCAGAGCCATTGCACACACGATGAGGGTGAACAGCAGCTTGCGGCCTACAAAGCGCTTTTTTGCCAGTGCATAGCCGGCCATGGCGGCTGTGATGCAGGTGAGGATCATGGACATGACGGCCATGAACACGGTGTTGATCATCCAGCGGATGGCAGCGGGAGCGGTGGGGCCTACCGAGAAGTAGATGGGCTCGCCGTTAGCGCTGAACTTGGAGCCAAAGGGCACAGCCAGCTGCCACAGCGGGGCGCTCTTGCCGGAGAACAGCTTCTGATAGTTGGTCAGCACCCACTGGCTGGGCCACCATTCGGGGGTGGTGGCGTTGATGGCGGCACCGGTCTTGAAGGAACCGGTGATGATCCAGTACAGAGGGAAGGCGAACAGCACCGCAACGATGCTGATGAGGATCAGCGTCAGGATCATGTAGGCGCTCATTCTCTTGAGCTTGCTGGGGTGACGCTTCAACGGTTTTTGCTTTTTTGCAGCGGCATTTGCACTCATTGTCCGGCACCTCCTTTAATTATCCTGGTTGCCCAGCTTGAACTGGACAGCCGACAGAATGGCGATGATGACTGCCAGCACCACACCCATTGCGTTGCCGTAGCCGTAGCGGTACAGCTTGAAGGCGGTGTAGTAGATGTAGTACATGATGGTATCGGTGCTGTGGTTGGGGCCGCCGGAAGTCAGCAGTTGGATCAGCGCAAAGCACTGGAAGGAGTTGATGGTGGTAATGACCAGAATGTACAGGGTGGTGGGCATGATGGCGGGCCACTTGATCTTCCAGAAACACTGGAAATCGGTGGCACCATCCACTTCTGCGGCTTCCACGATGGACTGGTCCACATTGCCCAGAGCGGAAACGTACAGCACGATGGGCTGGCCCACAGAGGTGGTGAGCAGGATCAGGATGATGCAGCCCAGAGCAAAGCGCTCATCGCCCAGCCAGTTGATGTTCTTGTCAATGAGGCCCAGAGTCTTGCCCAGATAGTTGAAGATGCCGTAGTAGTTGTTGTACATCCACTTCCACACCACGGTAACAGCCACGGAGCCGGTGACCACGGGCAGGTAGAACACGCAACGGAAAAGGCTGGTAGCCCACTCGGGCAGGTCTACGATGGCAGAGGAGACCCACAGCGAGAAGGCGCAGGTGACGGGCACAGACACCACCACGATGATGAAGGTGTTCTTTAAGGCACCCAGAAAGATGGGGTCTGTGAACAGTTCCTTATAGTTTGCAAGCCCCACAAAGATGTCGGCACGGTTCATGGTGGAATCGAAGAAGCTGGTCACCACGCACAGCACCATGGGATAGATGACGAAGCCCAGGAAGAAGATCAGGCTGGGCAGCAGGAAGCAATAGGAAGCGAAGGTCTCGCGCCGTACCAGCGCACTGCTGCGCTTAGGCTCTTTGATCGCCGTTTTTGCAGCCAAGAGAATCACCGTTCCTTTCGGTTATGATTTTTTTTTTTACAAATAAAGCCCCTCCCTCGTCGGGATCTTCGAGGAAGGGGCGAAGCGTCAATAATTATCTGCCCCCGGCAGAGTGGATGGGCTTATGCCTGTGCGGCAGCGTTTGCGTTGTCCACAAAGGTCTTGACGGCAGTCTCGACATCCTCACCGGAGCCGACGCGCTGCAGCATGTTCCACCACTCGGTACGTGCGGTTGCCCAGCCCGGAGTGATCTGGTAGTAGTCGCCCAGATAAGCCATGAACTTGCTGTACTCGCTCATGATCTCGTTGTCGGCGTAGATATCGCCCACGCTGGTGCGGACCGGGAAGTAGGTGGAAGCCAGCACACTGTCCTTGACCTGATCGGGGTCGGCAGCGATGAAGTCGATGAAGGTCCTGGCTGCTTCGATCTTGGCCTCGTCGCCGTTATCAAAGATGCCGAAGCCCCAGATGCCGCCGCACAGCTTCGGGTCGCCGCTGTCGGTGGGGAAGGCCATGGGGAAGATCTCGTCGCCATCGTTGGTCAGACCGGCGGCGTTGTTGTCGCTGTTGGCCTGCTGTGCAATGTTCCAGCAGAATGCCATCTGCAGGGTGCCGTTGCGGAACAGGGTGATCTCGTCGCCGCCTGCGATGGAAGCGTCAAAGTTGATGCCCTTGGTGTCGTGCAGGGTCTGGATCGCCTTGATGTTCTCGGCGGAGTCGGCAGTGTACTTGGTGTGGGCTGCATCGGTAAAGGTGCCGCCGTACATGTTGTTGATGATGGCGCGGGTGCCCTGGTCGCCGCCCTGACCTGCGCAGTAGATGGCTGCAACGTTCTCGTAACCGCCGTTGTACAGGGCATCAACGGTCTTCAGGAAGCCGTCGGTGCTCCAGGTATGCTTGTCGGTATCAATGTACTGGTCAGCGCCCACTTCCTTGACCTTGGTCATGTTCACGGCCATGCAGTGTGCGGTCATGCACAGGGGATACTCGTAGTAGTTGCCGGCAGTGTCCTTGCAGGCGGACTCAACGGACTCGTAAATGTCCTTCTTGGCATCGTCGGTCCACAGGTCGTTCAGCGGAGCCATAACGCCCTTTGCGCCCCAGTTTGCAACCAGACGCTCGGGACCTTCCATGATCAGATCAGGTGCGCTGCCACCCTCGATGGCGGTGTTCACCTGATCGTCGCCGTTGGTGTAGTCCAGATACTCCACAGTGACCTTGATGTCAGGATACTTTGCGTTGAAGCTGGAAACCAGACCCTGAACGGTCTCGTCATTGCCCCAGCCGCCGATGGGGTATGTCCACAGCTTGATGCTGGTGGAAGAAGCAGCTGCGCTTGCAGCGGTAGAACCTGCGGTGGAAGCAGCAGTGCTGGTGCTTGCAGAAGAGCCGCCGCATGCGGCCAGAGCGCCGGCTGCGCCCAGAATGCCAGCGGCCTTCAGGAACGAACGGCGGGAAATGCAGTTTTTCATAGTAGTTTCTCCTTCGCATTCAAGATGCTTCACGTTGTTGGCGGCCTGCCGTGCCAGCGGCCGCTCTTGATGGCTCCATTATAGAAAAATATTTTCATTTTGTCCATTCATGGTTTTCATAAATTTTCAGAATGACAGTGTGCATTGTGCACAAAAGTGTGGGATATATGTTGAAATGCAAAGAAAATCTTGCTTTACTCTTCTGAAACTATTACAAAATGGTACAAACCCACAAAAACGATAGTGAAAATGTTTTTCTAAACAAAAATGTAAAATTGAAAGATATTTTCACAAAATGGCCGTTTTTTCCGCCAAAACTGTGTGCTCTGCACAGAACTGCGGGCCAAAATGTGGGCAATGCGTCTCTTGCGAAGCGGGGACGATTCTTTTATACTTTTTATAAAGGTGAATGAAACGGTCGGCAGCTGATCCGGGTCGGTGGACTGCTGCGCCGGAAAAGAGGAAAAAGAAAAATGGCAACGAATTTTTGGGAGCTGCTGCAGCAGCATCAGGGCGACCTGACAAAATCGGGCCGCACCGTGGCGGACTATCTTGTGCAGCACGCGGCAGAGGCACAGTATCTGTCCATCTCCTCGCTGGCAAAGGAGTGCTGTGTGGCAGAGGCAACGGTGTTCCGCTTCTGCCGGGCGCTGGGGTTTGAGGGCTATCATGAAATGCGCATTGCGCTGGCGCAGGCCAACGCCACCGGTGCACTGGTCAACCAGCATGTGCCGGAGCCGGATGCCGACACGGCAACTTTGTGCGAGCACGCCAGCGCCCTGCTGATGACTACTATCAACGGCACCCAAAACAATCTTTCGCCGGAGGCGGTGGACAAGGCTTCGGAGCTGATGCACAAGGCCCGGCAGGTGTACTGCCTTGGTCAGGGCGGCAGCATGTATATTGCAAATGATATCTGCGCCCGCTTTGCCTGCATCTCCACCAAGTTCCGCACGGCAGGCGACAGCCATATGCAGCTGATCACGGCCAGCCTGATGACCCCGGAAGATGTGGTGCTGTTCGTTTCCTATTCCGGCGCTACCCGCGATATGCTGGAAACGCTGCGCGCGGCCAAGGCGGCGGGCGCAAAGATCATTCTGCTCACCCATTATGAGGATTCGCCCGGCGCAAAGCTGGCGGATATCGTGTTGCTGTGTGGTGCGCAGGAAAGCCCGCTGGACTCCGGCAACATCCCGGTCAAGGTGGCGCTGCTGTATGTGGCTGAAGTGCTGGTGCTGCGCTACACCATGGACGACCCCGAAAATGCCAACGCCGCACAGGATCGCACCAGTGAAGCACTGGCGGTCAAAATGCTGTAAAAATATTGCCCGCAAGGCCCCTGCAGATCCCGTGTTCTGTGGGGGCCTTGGCATATCCGGCAAAGGGTGCGTAAAATCTGTTTCTGATCTTTTTCTTCAAAAAAATAGACCTCATCTTTTCGATGAAGTCTATTTTTCTTTAGCCTCTTAACTTAACGGCACTTGGGCGAATGCCTGATGGGCTTCTATGCCGGTGGTGGGGGTCTCCCGCGCACTGAGCAACAGCCCGCAGGGCTGATTGCTCCCCTGCTGTGCAGGGTCGTGCTGTTCGACCCGCTCACACGCCGCAGATAAAAAGAAAGCCCCCCAGACAAGCTGGAGGGCTTCCTTTTTATGCCGGTGGTGGGGGTCGAACCCACACGTGTTATTAGCACAAGGGATTTTGAGTTTTGGGGAGGGTTTTCCATTTGGTGTCATCTGGTCCCCACTGCGCAAAGGCAAAATTCACGTCTCGACGAACAATAATTTGAAATATCCACGATTTTTCGATGCGTTTTCCCTCTACTCTGTTTTTTCGATTTGGATTGCCCAAATGGAAATTGGAGGGATGTTCAGGAGGGATGCAGAGCCTGTCATTCAGGACTGTGCACACAGGCTCTTTTCTTTTTTTGGAAAATATTTCAAACCCGTGCAATTCCGAGGGCGGCTCATTTGTATCCAGAATGAAGCGACAAAACCGGGTGCACACCCCGGCAGCGACACACAATAAGAAGAGGGGATATATTATTATGAAAAAGACGGTTTCTGTTTGTATGACGGCTGTGATGGCTCTTTCCCTGCTGGCAGGCGGCGCGGTACAGGCATACGCACTTTCGGCAGAGACGGTGGAACCAGTTTCTGCTGTGGCTGAGGAAAACTGCATTTCCGGCAGCTGGAAGCGTGCTTCCGACCCGGCACTGACCGAGAAAGTTCGCAAAGTGTTCGATAAGGCCTTTGATGGTCTGGAGGGCGTTTCCTACACGCCCGTGGCCCTGCTGGCAAGCCGCACCACTGGCTCCGGTATCCAGTACCGCATTCTGTGCAAGGCGACTGTCGTCGTACCGGGCGCACAGGAAGAGTATGTTGTGGTCACGCTGCAGCGCGGCTGGCTGGGCAAGGCAGAAATTCTGGACATCGGCGACCCGCTGTGCCTGACAAATCTGGACTACGAGAAAGGCGCTGTGGGCACCTGGCAGGAAGCCGAGTCCCCCGCTATGACGGAGGAAGCCACGGCGGCGTTCAACAAGGCCACCGAGGGCCTTGTAGGTGTGGATTATGTGCCGGTGGCTCTGTTGAGCACCCAGACCGTGGCAGGCACGAACTACCGCATCCTGTGCGAAGCAACCACGGTTTATCCGGGTGCTGAGATGCACTATGCCGTCGTGAACGTGTATGAAAGTCTGGAAGGCAATGCCAACATCATCAGCGTGACCGATGGATATGTGAGCTAAGGGAGAGTTTTTGATTCAGAAGGTCCTCCGCTGCACCTTGGGTATATTCAGCGGAAACATTTATTTGGATATTGCAAACAAGCCAGACCGGCGGGTCTGGCTTGTTTGCTGTTCCACGGAGTGGGCGTGGAGGAAAAGTGCTCCTGCGTTTCCAGCAGCTCGCCGATGGTATCGCACGCCGGAGGTGGCGCGGCTGGGGTTCAGCTGGTGGGCGATCTTGTTGGTGCGGTTATAGAAAGCATCGTCATCCACGCTCTCGTTGATGCGCACGCCCCACAGGATGATGCTGGATGATTGCGGTTCTGCAAGATCATCTCTTGTAACATTGCATGTAACATTGCACAGGCAGCGTCTTTCCATGCAGCATAACCTCAAAGCTGTGAGCCTTTTTATTTGACTCGTCCCTTTTCTGTTATCACTCTGCCTGTATCTCCTCCACCAGCGGCAGATAATCGGCACAGTATTTCCGGTACAGCGGCTGTACAAGTTGCCGGAAACTCTGCATTTCTTCTTCGGGCAGCGGCAGTTCCTGGCACCCGCCAGCCAATGCCGCTTTTCGGGCAGCTGTTTCCTCCTGTGCCCAGAGCTGGCGCTCGTACTGCGCCGATGCCCGGGCGCACGCTTGCAGGGTCTGCCGATATTCCTCCGGCAGTGCATCCCATGTGCGGCCGGAAGCCAGCTGCACCTCCGGTACGCGGCTGTGCTCATCGGCCATGTAGTACCGTGCCACCTTGTAGTGCTCCATGGAATAGTAGGCCGGCCAGTTGTTTTCGGCGGCATCGATCTGCCCGGTCTCAAGCGCCGAGTAGACGTCGCTGTACGCCGTGGTCTCCGGCACTGCACCCAGCAGGCGGATCATGTCGATCACGATCTGCGAATCCTGCACGCGGATGGTCTTGCCCTGCAGATCGTTCAGGCTGCGCACCGGCTGACGGGCATAAAACGAGCGGGCACCCGCGTCGTACCAGCTCAGGCCTACCCGTCCCTGCGCGGTAAAGTCCTGCAAAAACTCAGCCCCGATGCTGCCGTCCAGCACGCGCCACATGTGGTCGGCATCCCGGTAGAGATACGGCAGCAGCAGCACGTTGAGCCGGGGCAGATCGTCCGTGACCACCGAGAGCGACACACGGGCAAAATCTACGCCGCCAATGGCAAGCTGTTCCCACACCTGCTGTTCCGAGCCGTACTCGCCGTTCGCCTTGACCTGAATGACCACCTTGCCCCCGGTCTGCTGCTGCACAAGGTCTGCAAAATACTGCGCGCCCTGCGTAGTGGGGTACCCGGCGGGCTGGTTGTCGGCATAGGTCAGCACATAGTCCGGTGTGGTCTGTGGCTTTGCGGCACAGCCTGCCAGCTGCAAGGCTGCAAAGCCCAGCCCGGCTAAAAAAGTCCGTCTGCGCATGGTGCCCTCCCTCCCTTTGCAGATAGTATAGCGCACAAGGTTGCCTTTGTGCAAGAGACAGAAAAAGGCGGTGCCCGCCGCAAAGCAGGTACCGCCTTTTTTAGGAGAAGAAGGAGATGTCTCAGTTACATCAGGCCCATTGCCTGCGGCAGTGCGGTAGACACTGCCGGGATAAAGGTGACCAGCAGCAGGCCGCCGATGATGGCCACATAGTACATAAGCATGTACGGCATGACCTTGGAAAGCGAGGTGCGGCCCACCTTGATGCCCACGAACAGGGCGTTGCCCACAGGCGGGGTGATGTTGCCGATGCAAAGGTTATACACGAGGATCAGACCGAACTGGATGGTGCTCATGCCAAAGCTCTGGCAGATGGGCAGGAACAGCGGGGTGAAGATGAGGATGGCCGGGGTCACATCCATAAAGGTGCCGGACACCAGCAGGATCACGTTCATGATGAGCAGGATGATGTACTTATTGCTGGTCAGGCTCAGCAGGGCTGCCGCAACCGCATCCGGGATCTGCAGGAAGGCCATGACCCAGCCCAGAATGTTGGAAACGCCTACAAGGAACACCACCATGCCGGACATCTTGGCAGAGTCCACGAGGATCTTCCACAGGCTCTTCAGGTTGATGGAGCGGTAGCAGAAAGCAAGGATCAGCGCATAGACAACGGCAATGGCAGAGCCTTCGGTGGCAGAGAACACACCGCCGATGATGCCGCCGATGACCACGATGATCAGGGACAGGGAAGGCAGAGCGCGCAGGGTGCAGATGCCAAGATTTTTCCAGTCAAACTTGCCGGGGGTGCCTTTATAGCCCAGCTTGACCGCCAGCAGCACGCCCACCACGCAGCAGCACAGCGCCCAGATGATGCCGGGAATGTAACCGGCCATGAACAGCGCAGCCACAGAGGTGCCGCCGGATGCCAGAGAGTAGGTAATCAAGGCGTTGGACGGTGGGATCAGCAAACCGGAGCAGGAGGAAGCGGCATTGGTGGCAGCGGTCACGGCGGGGTCGTAGCCCTGCTCCTCGGCACCGTCGCGGATCATGGAGCCAACGGCAGCCGCCGCAGCGGAAGCAGAGCCGGAGATGGCGCCGAACAGGGCGTTGGTGCCGATGTTGGTCACCAGCAGTGCGCCGGGCATCTTGCCCAGAATGGCCATGACGAAATCCACCAGACGCTTGGCGATGCCGCCCTGATTCATGATGTTGCCGGCCAGAATAAAGAACGGGATGGCGGTCAGACTGAACTTGCTCATGCCCACAAAGGTGCGCTGGGCAGCGGTCAGCACGGCCACGTTCAGGTCAATGGAAGAAAGAATGGCAGTCAGGGAAGAGACTGCAATGGCGTACGAGATGGGCACGCCGAGGAACAGCAGCACCAGCAGCACTGCCAGAATTACGAGTAACGCTTGAATTGCCACAGCTTAGTCCTCCTTATTTTCCTTGTCGGCATCGGCAGCCATTTCGGCTTCCACCTTTGCAAAGTCTGCATCCTCCGGGGTATCCAGACAGATGGAGCCGTTGGCGATGCCGATAATGTTCAGCACGGAATACACCAGAATGATCACGCCGCAGATGGGCATGACCCAGTAGAACACGCCCACGGCTACGCCCAGCGAGGAGGTCTGCTGTCCCATAGCCAGCTGGGACACCTGAAAACCGCCGAACACCAGAATGGTCGCAGAGAAGATGAAGGCGATGACCTCAGCAAAGATGTGGAACGCCTTGCGCATGGTGGGGTTGAACCGGTCCACCAGCACGGGGATGTTCATGTGGCCGCGCTCGCCGGAAACGATGGTGGCACCCAGCATGGTGCTCCAGCCGAACAGATAACCCACCAGTTCCTCCGACCATGTGGAGGGAGAGTTGAAGATATAACGCACGATGACCTGATAGGTGGTCAGCACCACCATGACCGTCATGCTCAGACCTGCCAGCAGGTTGAGCACCTTGTTCAGGGTATTTCTCAGTTTTTCCATGATGCTCCTCCTCAGTCCGCAGTGTGGGCAGCGTTGTGCTGCTGGATCAGGTCATAAATGGGCTGCAGTTCCGGGTTTGCTGCCAGCACGGAATCGTGCAGGGGGGCCATAGCCTCCTGAAACGGTGCAGTGTCCGGGTAAATAAAGTTGACGTGCTGCTCGTTCTCGGCCTTATCTTTCGCCTCAGCCACAGCATCCTCCCAAGCATCCTGCTCGGTGTGCTTCACGATCTGGAAGCCCTCTTCAAAGATCGCGCGCTCCTCGTCGCTGAGCTCGTTCAGGAAGGCGTAGTTTGCCACCAGCAGATCCGGCACCATCTGGTGCATATCGTAGGAGTAATACTTGCAGATATCGCCGTGACCGTTATCGGTCAGAGCCAGCTCGTTGTTCTCGGCACCATCCAGAATACCGGCCTGCAGTGCGGTGTACACATCGCCGAAGCCCATGGGCGTAGCGGTGCCGCCCAGCAGACGCATCATTTCCACGTTGGTGGGCGACTGCTGTACGCGGATCTTCAGACCCTTCAGGTCGGAGGGCTGGTTGATGGGGGTCTTGATGGTGTAGAAGTTGCGGGTGCCGGCATCCAGCCATGCCACCGTTTCCAGACCGGCCTTGGAAGTGGTCTTGAAAATGGGGTCCGTCACCTCGGGGTCGTCCATCGCCTCGTGGTAGGCTTCTACGCTGGAGAACAGGTAAGGCAGGTTGAAGATCTGGTATTTGGCACTGAAGGTCTCCATGATGGCAGTGGACGCCACCACAAAGTCGATGGCACCGGTCTGGGTCAGCTGCACCATTTCGGTCTGGGAGCCCAGCAGCTCGCTGGGGTACACCTCCACGCGGTACTTATCGCCCAGCTTCTCGTTGATGTAGTTGGCAAAGGCTTCCAGTCCCAGATGATCCGGGTGGGTCTGGGACTGCACATGGCCGATGCGCACGATCTTGCGGTCGTCACCAGAGCCGGCACCGCAGCCGGTAAGCATCATGCTGCTGGTCAGTGCCGCTGCGCCCATCAGCGACAAAAACGTTCTTCTCTTCATGAATGGCATCCTCTCTTTTCACGTTTTTTCTATGATTATATTTTAACAACTCGTTCATTTTTGCGAAACCGGATTATTTTGTGAAACGCAGTACGATTTTGTCTTTGTTGTATCCAAGTACAATTTTGTGTTTTTTGGACGAAAAAATCTGGCAAAAACAAAAAAGCACCCGTTCCTCTCCTGTTCACAGGCAGGAAAGAACGAGCGCTTCTTTTGGATCCGATTTATCCTTGTGCCGCTTTTTCCGCTGCGGCTACGCGGTATTCCGAAGGGGTCTGGCCGGTCAGGCGCTTGAACACCCTTGTAAAATAGTTGGCGTCGCTGTAACCCACAGTAGCGCCGATATCCTTCAGGCTCAGGCGCGGGTCCAAAATCAGCTGGCGCGCCTTGTCCACCCGGTATTCGTTCAGGTAGGCCGAAAAGTTTACCTTAAAGCACTGCTTGAACAACTTGCAGAAGTAGGCGTCCGAGTAGCGCAGCGCAGCGGCGGCATCCTGCATGGAGATATCCTCCCTATAATGAGCGTCGATGAAGCGGCTGATCTCGGCACGGATGATGGCGGTGCGCATATCCTCGTCCTCTTCCCGGCGGAGGGGCTCTGCAGGCGCAGGGGGCTGTGCCGGGTGGGCAGGCAGCGGCACCGACACCTGCCGGATGGCATCCTCCACCGCGAATACCAGTTCCTGCTCGTTGTAAGGCTTGAGCAGATAGTCCATCGCCCGCACAGAGATCGCCTGCCGTGCATAGTCGAACTTATCAAAGCCGGTCAGGAACAGGATGGCGCAATTTTTGTCTGTTTCACGGATCTTGCGCGCCACCTCCAGCCCGGTGAGACCCGGCATTTCAATGTCCAGCACAGCCACCTGCGGCGCTTCGCGGGCAAAAATTTCCAGAGCCTCTCTGCCGTTTTTGGCTTCATACAGGCTTATCAGATCTCCCAGATACTTCTGCAAGGTCCGGCACAGCACCTTGCGCTCGATCAATTCATCCTCTGCCACCAGCAATTTGCACTTCACGAGAGCGTCTCCTCCTTTTCTTCCGACTGCTGCGTTTGCGGTAGTTCAAACCGCACCACCGTGCCATGACCTGCGCGGCTGTACACCTGCATTTTACCGCCCGGATACAGCATCCCGATGCGGCGGGAAATATTGCCAAGGCCAATGCTGCGGCCGGTCTGTTCGCTCTGGACAATTTTTGCCTGCACGGCGTCCAGTTCCTCTGCGGTCATCCCATTGCCGTTGTCCGCGACCGTGAGCACCAGCACCTTGTCCTGCATCCATGCCCGCAGCAGGATGCGTCCGCCTTCCTCGCGGGACTTGAGCCCATGCGAGTAAGCGTTTTCCACCACCGGCTGCAGCATAAAGGACGGCACCAAAACCGCCGCAGACTGTACATGGATGCTTTTTTCTACGGTAATGCGTCCGTCGAACCGCATCTGCTGCAAATAAATGTAATCCTCCAGCCCGTCCAGTTCCTCCTCCAGCGTGATCTGCTGGCGCTTGGTGCGCAGATTGTGCCGGAACAAACTGCCCAGATGCACGATCATCTGGTCGGTGGTGGCAGCATCCTCCAGCCGCGCCATACAGGAGATCATGTTCAGGGTGTTGAACAGAAAATGCGGATTCACCTGACTTTTGAGCACCTCCAGCCGGGTGTGCTCCAGATCTTTTTCCAGTGCAAGGTTCCGCACCTCTTCCCGGTGCAAAGCCTGCTGGGTGGTCAGCTGCTGCGCCATGGCGTGCTTCATCTGGTTGAAGGTTCCCGTCAGCCGCCCCACCTCGTCGCTGCTTTTCACCGGTAGGTCCGGCCTGGAAAAATCGCCCTCGGCAATGCTGCGGGAGGCCTGCGCCAGCCGCAGCAGCGGACGCACAACCGCGCGGCTCAGCACCCGGATGAGCAGCAGCATCAGCGCGGCTGCCGTCAGGAACAGCCCCAGATACAGCCACGGCAGATGCCGGATGTGAGCCGCCGTGCTGCTGTAAAGGGCGTTTTCCTGTTCCAGCGTGGCCTGTGTCAGACGTAGCGCATACTCGGCAAGGTAGTCCTGCAGTGCCATCACATGGTACATCTGTTCAATATAGGTATCTGCCGAGGGGGAAAGCTGCAAAAAGGCATCCCGCTCCTGCCGATAGCCCGCATACCCTTGCAAAAGATTCCATGTGCGGGCATAGCGCTCCTCGCCGATGCGGGCATAATCGAAGGGCAGGGCCGCAAGGCTCTGCTCGGAAGCGGTGCAGGCGGCGGTATAGGCCTGTTCGGTTTCAGAAGTAGGCTGGCGCACATAGCGAGCAAAGGCCTGTGTTTCGTCCTTGAGGGCGTTTTGCACCGTGTAGCAGACGGCGTTGTCGGCCAGCAGCATATCAAAGGAGCGTACCGTCCACTGACCTGCCATGGTAGCAATGCCAGTGGAAAGCATGGTGACCAGCAAAATCGCGGCAAGCCATGCCGTGACCTTGCGGCGCAGGGATATACCGCCCTGCGCGGTTTTGTTCCGTGCCATACGCTTTCCCTCCTGTCCTTGCAGCACCCGGCCTTTTTTATAAGTATAATAATCTCCCGGGGAAAGTGCAACTGCAAAAAGCACCGGTTTCCGCAAAGAAATCGGTGCTTGCAGGCAATGTGTCAGGCTGTCAGCGGGTCAACAACTGAAAATGATTCCGCATCTTCCCAGAAAACACCAAAGTATAAGAAACTGAGCAGAAAAAGAAAAGCAGCCCAAAACCTTTCGATTTCGAGCTGCTTGCTATGCCGGTGGTGGGGGTCTCCCGCGCACTGAGCAACAGCCCGCAGGGCTGATTGCTCCCCTGCTGTGCAGGGTCGTGCTGTTCGACCCGCTCACACGCCGCAGATAAAAAGAAAGCCCCCCAGACAAGCTGGAGGGCTTCCTTTTTATGCCGGTGGTGGGGGTCGAACCCACACGTGTTATTAGCACAAGGGATTTTGAGTTTTGGGGAGGGTTTTCCATTTGGTGTCATCTGGTCCCCACTGCGCAAAGGCAAAATTCACGTCTCGACGAACAATAATTTGAAATATCCACGATTTTTCGATGCGTTTTCCCTCTACTCTGTTTTTTCGATTTGGATTGCCCAAATGGAAATTGGAGGGATGTTCAGGAGGGATGCAGAGCCTGTCATTCAGGACTGTGCACACAGGCTCTTTTCTTTTTTTGGAAAATATTTCAAACCCGTGCAATTCCGAGGGCGGCTCATTTGTATCCAGAATGAAGCGACAAAACCGGGTGCACACCCCGGCAGCGACACACAATAAGAAGAGGGGATATATTATTATGAAAAAGACGGTTTCTGTTTGTATGACGGCTGTGATGGCTCTTTCCCTGCTGGCAGGCGGCGCGGTACAGGCATACGCACTTTCGGCAGAGACGGTGGAACCAGTTTCTGCTGTGGCTGAGGAAAACTGCATTTCCGGCAGCTGGAAGCGTGCTTCCGACCCGGCACTGACCGAGAAAGTTCGCAAAGTGTTCGATAAGGCCTTTGATGGTCTGGAGGGCGTTTCCTACACGCCCGTGGCCCTGCTGGCAAGCCGCACCACTGGCTCCGGTATCCAGTACCGCATTCTGTGCAAGGCGACTGTCGTCGTACCGGGCGCACAGGAAGAGTATGTTGTGGTCACGCTGCAGCGCGGCTGGCTGGGCAAGGCAGAAATTCTGGACATCGGCGACCCGCTGTGCCTGACAAATCTGGACTACGAGAAAGGCGCTGTGGGCACCTGGCAGGAAGCCGAGTCCCCCGCTATGACGGAGGAAGCCACGGCGGCGTTCAACAAGGCCACCGAGGGCCTTGTAGGTGTGGATTATGTGCCGGTGGCTCTGTTGAGCACCCAGACCGTGGCAGGCACGAACTACCGCATCCTGTGCGAAGCAACCACGGTTTATCCGGGTGCTGAGATGCACTATGCCGTCGTGAACGTGTATGAAAGTCTGGAAGGCAATGCCAACATCATCAGCGTGACCGATGGATATGTGAGCTAAGGGAGAGTTTTTGATTCAGAAGGTCCTCCGCTGCACCTTGGGTATATTCAGCGGAAACATTTATTTGGA